>Ga0210057_1004163_pt1 | contig 19472 bp, 19 predicted proteins | sample CryGeyCG2114_010_2_FD_183968 | JGI IMG/M metagenome (GOLD analysis project Ga0210057, IMG submission 183968) | Groundwater microbial communities from aquifer - Crystal Geyser CG10_big_fil_rev_8/21/14_0.10 (SPAdes) (version 2) | ecosystem: Environmental > Aquatic > Deep subsurface > Groundwater ...
ATATCTTTGATGTCATCAATAAGCCCGATAATAACGGTGAAAAGAGCGGCGGCAAGAATAGTGATCAGATGATGATCGAGAGGAAGAAAGATAAGAGAAGTAATAAGGATGGCAATAAAAACCGGCAGTCCCCCACCGCGAGGAACCGGTTTGAGAGCGGTAGCATTGCCGGTTTTTTTATTTTTAAGCTTTGGGTCTTCGACAAAACCCCGAGAAATAAAAAAATTTCTAACCTTCGGAGTGAGCAGGTAAGAAATGAGAGCAGAAAGAAAAATAGCTAAAATAAAATTAAGAAACATATCAGGAGACTAGAGAAATTATTTTAAAAACTGAAATAAGAAAAAAGGAGGAAAAGAGGAGGGAAAAGGCGGCTAAAAGATAAGAGAAAAGAGAAGAAGAAAGAAAAAAAGAAGCAAGGATAAAATAATTTAGAAATAAAATAAGAGTGGAGGCGGTGGGAAGAAGAAATAAGGATGAGGCGGGGGCGAGGCGGCTTTCACCCCAAGGACGGGAATAATAAAAAGGTATTTTTTGGGGAAGGTCGGAAAAATTTAGAAGAATAAAAACAATTTGAAGAATGATAATAATAGTATTCCAACGGAAAAATTTGGCAACAGTAGAGTTTTGCCACAAATGGCCAAGAAAAGAAAGTTGACGAGAGAAAAAATTAAATAGAGTCATTTTGTTGATAAATAAGGGCCGGCGGAAAAATTTTAACAACAGTATAGTGCTCTAACAAAAGGTCATCCAGCTCTTGAAATTCGGGATTGTTGGGAAAATAAACAATAAAACGGGGCGGATTGTCTAAAATGTTTTTAATGGTTTGGTCTTTGGCTTGAAAATCGATAATATGATAAGCGACGGTGTATTTACCAAGAGGAAGACGGTCGGAAATGGCGTAAATGGCCGGCTCCGTCCCCCAGACAAAAATTTTTTGATCGGGAGTGGTGTTTTGTTTGAGATAAGAACCGATGTCGTAATTGATTAAAACCGATTGACCCCAAAAACCATAATAATCTTGGCGGTTGATTTTGCCGGTGGCATAGAGAATAAAATTTTGGTAATAAGGAATGGTTTGATAATGCCAGAACTGGTAATAGTAAAGGGAAAAAGCGGTAAGGCTGAAAAAAAGAAAACTATAAAAAGCGACCAGTTTTGATTTTTGGGTGAAAAGATAAACAAGAAGAAGGCTAGCGGGGGGAAGAAGCTCGATAAAATAGTGGGGATAAGGACGACCGGAGAGAAGGGAACCAAAAAGGGCTCCTAAAAACCAAAGTGAAATAAGGGCAAATTTTTGATTTAAAAAACGACGACTTAAAAAGATTGCCAAAATTAAAAAAGCGAAGATAAGGCCACGGATAAAAAGACCAGATTGGTAAAAAGGGGCCGACTGGCCCTCCCAACTACCAAGATAGCCGATGTTTTGCATCAGAGCGGCTTTGACATAAGGCTCTCCGGCGGAGTGGAGAGAATAATAAAGGATACTGGCAAAAATGGGTAAAAAGAAACCAAGAAGTAAAAGCAAAACCGAGGAAGAAAAAATCTTTTTTAGGCCGGAAAAAATGTTTTTTTGTTGATAAACGGTAATAAAAAAGATAAGGGCGAAAAGCTCGAAAATGACCGGAACCTTAAAAAGAAAAGCCAAGGAAAAAAGGAGACCGGAGGCAAAAAATTTGGTTTTTTTGATTAAAAGTAAGACAGCGGCGGTAGTGGGCATAATCATAAAAATTTCGCCGTTGCTGATGTTGCCTTCGGTAAGAGGAATAGAGGAAAGAATAGCAAAAATGAGAGTGGATAAAAAGGAGTGACTCGGTTTGGTAAAAATTTTTTGGCAAATTTGGAAAAAGAGGAAAACGTTGACCAAATGCCAAAAAAGGAGAATAAGTCTAAAAACGGGAACATTGACGGCCAGGGCGGCCAAAAAATAAAGCAAAGGAGGCTTGTTGTCGTGAATGTCCCGATAAAAAACTAAACCTTTGCGAAGAGCTTGGCCAAGAGTGAGATAAATATCTTCATCGGCATAACGGTGAGGCTCAAAAAGGCCGGGTAATCTAAGAAAAAAAACTAGGGCAAAAATAAAAAGAAGAAAAGGGGGGAAATATTGCCTAAATTTTTTCATTGTCTAATGATAGCAAAAGAGCCTAATCTTTTTTGGTAGTTTTGTAGGTGATGTATTTGCCAAAAAGAAGGCGGGTGTGAGAGTGGAGTCCGGGAAGAACCGACATAACTAAGGTAGCGATGGGCATGAGAGGCCACTGGAAGATGTTTTTTAAAATATTTTTGAAACCAGTTTTTTGATCTTGAGGACGAAGCTTCCAATCTAAAATGATAACCACAAAAAGCGGGATAAGGCAGATAGTTAAAATAATATTGGAAATACGGGGAAGATTGAAACCAAGGGTGGTTTGAAAAAATTTTCGATTGAGAAGAATGGGCAAAGAAGTGCCGATGGTGAGGATAAACCAATTGCTGGACCAAATTAAATGGGTTTTGATGAGAGTGTAGATGCGCAAAGCCCGAGTCAAAAAGGGAATTTCTTTATGGAGGCAAGCTTGTTCGATGGCGTAGGGAATATCAGTGGCACCCCAAGCATGGCGGACGCATTGATTGTAGCGATTTTTAAGAGCAGAAAAATAGGTGGGGCCACTGGGGGCATCAACAATAGTAGGCAAGAAAATGGGGTTGACGGAAACGCGACCCCGATTGGCAAAAAAGGTTTGGAGGAAAATATGCCAATCTTCGGGGATCATGTCAGGATCCCAATAACCGGCAGAATGAATCAATTTGAAAGAAGAAGAGTAACAAGAATAGTTGAAAAAAAGGCCATCTGGTTCCTGAATATTAGCAATATGGATAATATTACCTAAAGTACCAATAATACGAATGGGAGCAGGAACTTGGTTGATGTTGTGATGCCAGAAAATGGGAGATTGCCAAAACTTTAAATAACGATGAGGATCTTGAGCAAAAAAATAAGTAAGAGCAGAAAAATATTTGGGGCTAAAAATAGTATCAACGTCACAACTGGTTAGAGTAAGATTTTTTATATCAAAGAAGCCTTTTTTGATAAATTTATCCTTAAAAGCCTTGGCGGCAAAAGCTTCATTGCTGTGTTTGCCGGCAATTTCTCCCTTAGTATCGGCGGGATGACGAGTAAAAGTAAGCGAACCAAAAACGTTTTTGTATTTTTGGGAAAAGAAAGTAACGGTCTGGTTGATACTTTCCGCTCCGGCTCTTTGTTCAAGAGCAATGACTAAATGAAGTTTTTTTAAACTGATATCAACTTGAGCGGCTAAACTACCAACGGCCATATCAATAACGGAAACCGGCTCTTTGTAGGAAGAAATAATAATGACATGATGGATGGATCGATATTTGAGCCAAGAAGCACGAAAATCTGAATTGAAAAGCTGTTTCCAGTCGGTTTTTTGGGCATTTTTTATTTTGGAATAACCGATTAGGGCCAGAATGGCCGATTTAAATGATTGATAAAGCCAATAAAGAAGAAAAGAGATAACAAAATAAGCCACTGCTTTGGGAAGGAAAAAAGCACCCCAAAGAGGAAAGATGATAATCATCCAAGCTAAGAAACCGGGTATCATCTCCCAGAGACGATACCTTTGGGTAGTTTTGTCCAGAAAGATTATTTTGGATTTGGCCATGTTTTGGGCAATTTGACTAATGCCTGTATTATATCAATTAAAAGTAATTTTAAGATAAAATTGACTAAATGAGAATAGAGACGGCAATTTCTAAAACGGTGGCTTATGCCAAAAAATTTGGGATGGAACTTGACGAAGAACAAATAAAAGAAAGACTGTTGGGGAAGAAAATTTTTAAAAAAAAAGAAATAGAAGAAGCTTTAAAAAAGCTGGGGCTGGTTTTAGCAAAAAAAAATAAGCGGTTGATAAGAAAAAAAATGAAATTGGCCCAAAAGATGGCCAAAATGGTAACAGAAAATGACAGCGATATATTATTTTTAGGAGTAAGCGGATCGGTGGCGGCGGAAAATGCTAAAAAGGGAGACGACATTGATATATTGGTTATTTGTAAAAAAAAGCGACTGTGGCTGAGTCGACTGAAATTGAAGCTTTTTTTGAAAAAGAATAAAATAAAACACCGAAGTTATGGGAAAAAAGAGAGGGAAGATGACTTTTGTTTTAATTTGTGGCTGGAAGAAGATAGTTTGGAAATACCAAAAAATAAACAAAATAAAAAAAATGCGGTTGATTTAATTTTGTTAAAGATATTAATAAATAAAAAAAATATTTATGAAAAATTTTTGAAAGAAAATTCTTGGGCAAAAAAATGGGTGGCAAATGGATATGAAAAAAAATTAAATAAACAAAGAGAAAAAAATAAAAACAAGGAAAAAGAAAATTTAGGAAAAGACAGCCTTAACCTTTTGGCATATGGACTGCAATATATTTATATGGTGAAAAAAATAAGAGAGGAAAAAGTTGGTTTGAAAAAGGCATTTTTCCACAAAGCCAGATGATAGAATAGTGAAGATGAAAAAGTTTTTTTGGGCCAAGAAATTGATAGGGATGGGAGTATTTTTGCTGGTTTTGTTTTTGGGTTTGGCTATCCTGTTTTTATCTATCAGTCGAGCCAGTTTGAGGGCGACAATGCTGGATGAAAAAGAAAATGAATTGAGAAAACTACCGGTTAAAATTGTAATTCGAAGAGTAAATCAACCGTCTAACATCTTTTTTTATAAGTTGCCGGAAGTAAGAACTTTGCCAACCAGCCCTTGGTACGGTATTAAAAAAATCAGAGATTTCTTGTGGCTTTATCTGAGTGAGGAAGGAGAAGAAAAAATAAGAACAGGCTTACTTTTGGCAGACAAAAAGGCTTCTGAGGCGAGAGTGCTTTTGGCTTTTAACAAAGAGAGCGAAGCGATTGGAGCGATGACAGAAGCCTTGGAAAAATTAGAAAAAGTAGAGCAAGATTGGCAAAAGATAGATGAAAAAGATACCAATAAAAAAGGACTGGCGATAGATATTTATCTTGCCGGACTGGCTTATGAAACAGAAATTAAAAAAATAAACAAACCGGAAATAGTTGATAAAATCGAATATAAAAAAATAATTGAAAGTTTGGAAAAATGGAATGAAAAACAGGAAGAAAAAAAATATTAAAGTAAAACTTAAAAGATGGTGGAAGATCGGAGCAGGAGTGGCTTTGTTGATGTTGTTGGTTTTGGTCTGGCTGGTAAAAGATATTCCCAACCCGAAAAAATTAGCCAGTGGAAATTATCCGGAATCTTCAAGAATTTATGACAGAAACGGAAAACTGTTGTACGAATTTTTTTCGGAAAAAAGAAGGGTAACGGTGGGATTGGATGAAATTCCAGAAAACTTAAAAATGGCAACTTTGGCCATAGAAGACGCTAAGTTTTACCGACATTTTGGTTTTGATTTACAAGGTATTGTCCGAGCAGTTTATCGGACAGTTTTTAAGAAAAAACTGGAAGGAGGCTCTACTTTGACCCAACAATTGGTTAAAAATGCTCTGTTGACTCCGGAAAGAACTTTGAGCCGAAAAATAAAAGAGGCGGTACTAACCATCGCTACAGAAATTTTATACAGTAAGGATGAAATTTTGGAAATGTATTTAAACCAAACACCTTATGGAGGAACTTACTGGGGAGTAGAAGTGGCGGCCAGAGGTTATTTTAATAAAGAAGTAAAAGATTTGGATCTGGCAGAATCGGCCCTGTTGGCAGGATTGCCCGGATCACCGACAAAATACTCCCCTTTTACCTATCCGGAAGCGGCTAAAAAAAGACAGGAACTGGTTTTGAGAAGAATGGCAGAAGAAAAATATATTAGTCCGGAAGAAGAAGAGGAAGCAAGGACAGAAGAACTAAATTTTCATATGGATAAAACGGGTATATTGGCGCCCCATTTTGTATTTTTTGTGAAAGAAAAACTGGTAGAAGAATATGGTCTGGCTAAGGTAAACGAGGGTGGTTTGAATATTGTGACCACACTGGACTATGAGCTACAAAAATATGTCCAAGAAACGGTGGCAGAAGAAATCGGGAAACTGGATAAATATCACGTTACAAACGGGGCAGTACTGGTGACCTCTCCCAAAACGGGGGAAATTTTGGCAATGGTGGGATCGAAGGATTATTTTGCTAATGATATTGACGGCAAGGTAAACATTACCACCAGCCTACGACAACCGGGTTCATCGATAAAACCGCTCAATTATGCGGTTGGTTTGGAACTGGGGAAAATCACTGCGGCAACAATTATCAATGACAGTCCCAGCTGTTTTAAGGTGACAGGACAAAAAGATTATTGTCCGACAAATTATGGTTACAATTATTTTGGCATACAGAGCGTGAGAAATTCTTTGGCAAATTCTTTGAATATGGGGGCAGTAAAAGTACTGCAAGAAAACGGAGTGGAAACATTTGTAGCCTCGGCATCGGCCATGGGAATTGAGAGCTTTAAACAGTCCTCCGACTATGGTTTGTCTCTAACTTTGGGGGGAGGAGAAGTAAAAATGACAGAAATGGCCACAGCTTTTGGAGTGTTTGCCAATGGTGGAGTAAAACAAGACTTAACTGCTATTTTGAAAATTACAGACAAGAAAGGAGAAGTATTGGAAGAATATAAATTTGTACCGGGAGAAAGAGTGTTAAGCCGAGAAACTTCTTTTTTGATCAGTGATATTTTGGCAGATGATGGAGCCAGAAGCATGGTGTTTGGTCGAGGCTCTAAACTTAATATAAAAGAGCATCCGGAGGTGGCAGTAAAAACAGGAACGACCAATGATCTGAGAGATAACTGGACCATAGGTTATACGCCTGACTATGTGGCAACGGTGTGGGTGGGTAATAATGATAATTCAAAAATGAACTGGATCGCTTCGGGGGTAACCGGGGCAACGCCGATCTGGAACAGAGTAATGAGTAAAATGTTGGAAGACAAAACCATAAAAAGAGTAGCTATGCCGACGGATATAGTGAAACTGCCGGTATGTAATCTGACGGGAGAGTTGGTACCGGAGGGAGGCTGTGAATCACATTTTGAATTTTTTAAAAAAGAATTTGCACCAACAAAAAGAATACCCCTAAGACAGGCTGTTTTGGTGGATAAAGACAGTGGAAGGATGCTGGTAAACGGAGAGGAAACAGGCAACATGGAATGGCAAGATCATGCAGTCAGCTGGGAAATTGGAGGTAAGTTAGTATGTCTGGATTGCCCTAAAGATGAAGAAGAAAATAATTAACTAAAATGTTTTTTGGTTTAAAAATATTAAAAAACGGATTGATTAGCTTGGGAAGACCTTGGTATCGAGTGATAAGACAGGTGTGGAAAAAAATAAAAAAAATAAAAGTTGAGATCAATTATTTTTATGTCGGTTTGACTTTGCTGATGTTGAGTTTATGCGGAGGAGGAGTGTTTTTTTATGAAGAAATATTAAAAGATCTACCTAATATTAATGAAATATATTATCCTCCAAGATTGTCCAGCAAAATTTTAGATCGAAACGGAAATTTACTTTATAAATTTTACGAAGAGGAAGACAGAAGCTGGGTGTCTTTGGACAGAATTCCCCAGTCTTTAATTTGGGCGACCCTGGCAATTGAAGATAAAAATTTTTATAAACATCAAGGTTTTTCCGTCAAAGGCATAAGTCAGGCTGTTTGGTACAATCTTAAAAAAAACGGAGAAGAAAAACCCAGGGGGGGATCAACTATAACTCAACAACTGGTAAAAAATGTTTTTTTGGATAATGAGAAAAAACTGAAAAGAAAAATAAAAGAATTGGTATTGACTTTGCTTTTGGAAAAAAAATTGTCAAAAGACGAGATTTTAGAAAGATATTTTAATCAGGTGTCTTATGGAGGAGAAGCATATGGAGTACAGGAGGCCAGCTGGAAATATTTTAATAAAAATGTGTGGGAAATCAATACGGCTGAGGCAGCTTTTTTGGCAGGATTACCGGCGGCGCCCAGCTCCTACTCCCCTTTTGGGGATTATCCTGAATTTGCTTATTTAAGGCAAAAACACGTGATTGAGGAGATGGAAAAAGCCGGGTTTATCAATAAAGAAATGAGAGGTTGGCTGTTGGAAAAAGAAATAAAGGTAGAGTCGGAGAGTAAAAAAATAACAGCACCTCATTTTGTGTTTTGGATAAAAAAAATCTTGGAGGAAAAATATGGTTTTAAAAATTTTGAAAAACTGGGGTTGACGGTAACAACAAGTTTGGATAAAGAAACTCAAGAAATGGTCGAAAAAATTGTCAAAGAAGAAGTAGATAAGGTGGCTAGACTGAAAATCAGTAACGGAGCGGCATTGGTGGTAGACGTTGATAAAGGGGAGGTGCTGGCCATGGTGGGATCGAAGGATTATAATGCCGAAGATATTGATGGAAAAGTGAATGTGACGACTAGCCTACGGCAACCGGGCTCATCGATAAAACCAATTAATTATCTGTTGGCTTTTATGAAAGGAAAAAGTTTGGCAAGTAGTATAGATGATTCCCCTATTTGCTACCCAATGGTAAACCAAAAGGCTTATTGTCCACAAAATTATAATGGCAAATATATGGGAAGAGTTAATCTAAAAACGGCCCTGGCTTCATCTTTGAACGTACCCTCAGTAAAACTGTTGGCAGAAAATGGAGTGGAGAATATGGTTGATTTGGCTGAGGAAATGGGAATAACAAGTTGGCAAGACCGATCCAGGTTTGGTTTGGCGCTGGCTTTGGGGGCAGGTGAGGTAAAAATGACAGAAATGGCTCAAGCTTATTCTGTTTTTGCCAATATGGGAGAAAAAATAGAAATTAACCCGATTTTGAAAATTGAAAATTATTTGGGAGAGGGGGTTTATAAAAAACAGGAAGAAAAAAAGAGAATAGTAGAAGCAAAATATACTTTTTTGATCAACCAAGCTTTATCTGATGATCAGGCCAGAGCGCCTATTTTTGGCTTGAATTCAAAACTAAAAATTGCCGGGAAAACAGTGGCAGTAAAGACAGGGACAACCAATAATTTAAAAGACAACTGGTGCATCGGTTGGACACCAAGTTTGTTGGTGGCAACTTGGGTGGGAAACAATGACTCCAGTCCGATGAGTTGGGTAGCTTCGGGGGTGAGCGGAGCAACACCAATTTGGAACAGAGTAGTAAGTGATTTACTAAAAAATAAAATAGAAGAAAAATGGGAAAAACCGGAGGGAGTAGAGAAAAGAAAAGTTTGCGGTAGAGAAGAATATTTTGTGGAAGGTGTAGGAGAAGAAATAAGATGTCCCAGCCCTAGCATGGCGCCAACGGGAATTTAGAAAAGGTTCATAAAGAATTCTCTGGCTTTTGTCCAAAAATTACCAGAAGTGGAAACAGGAACAGGAGCAGTAACAGCTTGAGAACTGACTGAAGCTGAGGTGGGAGTAGGAACAGAATAAGTACCGCAGAAACTGGCACAACGGACGATATCAAAAATATTGATAATGCCGTCTGAATTCATGTCATAAACAAGACAAGAAGCTTCTTGACTAGCATAACAGTCGCTAAAAGTTTGAATTTCCAAAGGACAAATGCTACAGTCTCTGAAAATAAAACTGGTAGGGGTAGGGGAAGGACGAAGAGTTGAAGTGGGCAAGGGAGTGGAGGTAGGACGAGTAGTCATAGTGGGAATGGGAGTAGAGGTGGGACGAATGGTGGAGGTGGGACGGAGAGTGGCAGTAGGTCGGGGAACGGAGGTGGGGCGAGGAGTGAGGGAAAGGAAAGGGGTAGGAATGTAAGGAGTGTTGGTGGGGCGAGGAGTAGAAGTAGGGATAGGAGTGAAGGTAGGAGTAAGATGAACGATTTCAAATTCGGCCGATGAACCAGGACCGGAAGACCAAGCACTACCACAAAGACCGGCATCACCCCGACTACCACCGTTGACGGCACAATAAGGATTACCGGTATCTACCCAATCACAAAGACCATACCAAATAGTGGGGTTGTAATTGACCATGAAATCTTCTTTTTCCTGACAAAAAAGATGATACTTACCGTCAGGAATGTTGGTAAAAACAAGACTCTGGGTTTGAGGATTACCCCAAAATGGTAAAGAAAATTCTTGGAAACCTCTGTTTTTGGTAGTTTTTTGCCATGTTTCTTGGGAATAACCATAGAGACGATATTGGTAAAAACCACCATAATTTTCTTCTGTGACAAAATCACCAACTACTTGACTGATCTTTTTACCATTTTCGGCTACCAAATATAACTGAGGCGGATGATTGTTACATCTCGCTCTTTGAGTAGTGATCTTACCCTTAATAGTAGCGCCAGCGGCGCCAACAACAAAACTTTCGATGTTGACCTGACAAGCTTTTGAACCTTGGGGAACTTTAGTGGGAGCAGGAGTGGGAGTGGAGGTAGAAGCGGAAGCAGATTGGGTTTTGGCGACGGCGGGTAAGACTTTAATAAGGAAAGGGGTATTGTTACAACCAAAACCGCTACCATCAAAAGGACAATAGACAGGAGCGGAACCGCAACTGCCTTGAGTGTAATAAGTTTTGTTGGAGCAAGACCAATTACAATCCTGATCATAACCGGCTACCAAGACTTGATATTGACCGGCTTGACTGGGAGGTTGGAAGGTGAGGCTGTTTACCAAAGAGTCGGAAAAAGCACCGTCCTGCCAGGAACCGACCGAACCATCGGCATTTTGAACCCGGTAATTGACTTTAACTTTAGAAACATTTAGAGAAGTAAAAGTAACAGTAAGAAAATTGCCGGAATTAATTTCAAGCAATTTACCTGATTCGGCACAATTTTGACCTTGACAAATTTTGGCGTGTTTGATGACTGGCAGGGCAACATTTGAGGGCAGAGAAGGACAGTTTCCGGCTTTGGTCTCGGTTTGGGTAGCTTGTTGAGAAAGTTTGACGGCGGTGGGAATGAGGGCAGACATAACCAAAACTCCAAGAACAACAAAGAGACTGACGGCACCTTTCTTTTTTAGCATTGTTTAATTAAACAAAGAAAAAACAAGCTTGTCAAGAACTTCTAACCACCTGCCAATAAATAGTTTTAACTAAAACGGGAAAAAGCGACCGATCAGGGCCATTGATCAAAATTAAAATTTGTTGACCGGGCAGAGAGATAAGAAGCTGATATGGATCTAAAGTCTCTTGAATAGTCAAACCCTGAGGTAGAACCTCCTTGATGAGACTATCAAGAACCGGAGGCAGGGCAGAAAGTTGAGAAACAATGTCTGCTTGTTTGGCAGAAGGAAAATTTAGAGACCAGGAAAAAAGAGGCGGATGGAGAGTAAGCACATAAATTGACCAAGAAGATTGGTCTTTGAGCAGAGCCTTGATGGGTTTGTCCAAGCTCATTTTTTCGGATTGGGATAAACTAAGAGAAGCTTTTTTGAAAGAAGGAGGAGAAAAGTTGAGACGAAAACTGCGGTGAGCGAAAAAATTATAAAGAGAAAAAAGGAAACTGAGACCGATGGTAAGAGACAGAGCAAAAAACAAGAGGCTTTTTTTCTTTTTGGCTTTTTTGGCAACAGAAAGAGCTTCGTCCAATTTTAATTGTTGACTATCGATTGTTTCCTGACTGTTTTTTTTGTCTCGTTTTGGAAGCATAAAATTAATTTCTAATTCGTAATTCTTAATTCTTTAAGAGTAAGAAGGCCGGTTTTGGCGCCGAATTGAGAAACAACAGCAGAGGAATTTTTGAGAGCCCAAAGCAGAGCCGCCTCGGGAAAAAGCTGGTGGATGAGGGCGGCGATAAAAGTAGAACCAAAAGCATCACCGGCGCCGGTCTCGTCGACAACCTGACTTTTGAGAGAGGGAGAAAAAAGGTTTTGACTGGGACTAAGAAGATGAACCCCATGACGACCGCGAGTAAGAGCGAGAAGAGGGATGTCCAGTTTTTGTAAGGCAGGGAAAAAAGATGGTTGGTCATAGTCAGAAGAAATCAAGTCTTCGGCTTCCTCTCGGTTTAAAAGAAGAAAATCAAGATGAGAAAGTAGGGACAGAAGCTTTTGTCTTTGGGAAATTTCTCGGGAACCGGGATTGAGAGCGATTTTGATATGATTTTCTTTGGCAAAACCAATAATTTTTTCTAAAAGATCCAAATCCCCTTCCAAAGAAGTAAGGTAAAACCATTTGGTTTTTTTGATTTTTTTCCAAGGAATATGACGAGATTGGAGATGAGTAGAACCGCGATTGGTCAAAATGGAACGTCCGCCATTTGGAGCAACTAAAATAACAGAAAAATCGGTTTTTTCCTGAGAAGAAGTAGCTAAAAAGGCAGTAGAAATATTTTCTTTTTGAAGATCTGCTTTGATGTAAGTGGAAAGAAGGTCGGAACCGATGAGGGAAAGCGGAGCGGAGGAAAGACCAAGACGGGAAAAAGCAACGGCGGAATTGGTGGCACCGCCACCAGAAGAAATGAGAAATTGAGAAATTTCGGATTTGGAGGAAAAATCTAGAGACAAAGATTGACCGGAGGGAAAAGTTTTGTCTTTTTTTAGAACAAAATTTTTTGATTGGACAAAAATATCGACGACGGCAGAACCGATGGAAATGACGTCAAACATTGGCAAAAGCTTTTAATTTTTTAACGATAAGAGAAGAAAGATCAGCAACGGCCGGCTCTAAATATTGATAAGCCTTGATGGTGTCAGAAGAAGACAGAGAAGTCTGGAGAGATTGGCGAAAGGCGAGACGAAGATCGGTGTTGATGTTGATTTTGACAATACCATAATTTATAGCTTGAGTAAGCTGGACAGGGTCGATACCGGAGCCACCGTGCATAACCAAAAAGGTATGAGGTAAGTTTTTTTGAATTTGGGAGAGGAGATTTAAGTCTATTTTTTCGGGTAAGTTTATATCTACCCCATGTAAATTGCCGACAGAAATGGCCAAAAGATCGGCCTGACAAGTTTTGATAAATTGAGAGGCCAGATGAGGGTCAGTAAAAGAGGAAGGGTCGACGCCGGATTGACTGGATTTGATATGATTGAACTCGACTTCAATTAGAATAGAGGGAGAAATTTTTTTGGATTGAGCAACAAAGGCAGAAGCGAGAGAAAGATTGGCCTGATAATCAAAAGTAGAACCGTCAAAGTGAAGCATATCAAAACCGAGAGTAGCTAATTTTTGAAGACGGGAAATGTCCTGACCATGATCCATATTAAGATAAATAGGCAGACCATCGATTTGGGCTTTTTTGACCAACATAAACAAACGTTCGGCTTGGATAAATTGATCTTCTCCGGCCGAAAGTTGAACAAGACAGGGCAAGCGAGTTTGAGCGACAGCCATCTCGACAGCCTGATAAATTTCAAAAGAGTCAATGTTGAAAGCGGGTATGGCTAAATGACGGGAACGGTAATCGGTAAAAATTTGTTTGAGAGTGGGGATGGTCATTTTTATTTTAGAATTTCTTTAATGGCGAGAAGAAGATGGCGAAGACTGAGACCATAGTAATTATAGAGATCTTTGGGGTCTTTGGTAGAGTGTCCAAACTGATCATCTACGGCCAAGTGAATAAAACGAAAAGTCAGATTTTGACTCAAAAGAGTGGAGGCGATGGCTTCTCCCAGTCCCCCATTTTTTTGATGATCCTCAAGAACAATAAGGCGAGTGGTTTTGCTAAGACTTTTTTTGAGAGTAGGAACGTCTAGAGGTTTGATAGAAGAACAGTTGACAATTTCCAGACTGGGGGCTTTTTTGCCAAGTTTTTTGATTAAATGCGCTTGAGCTTCGAGGGCTTCGAGTAAAATAGGACCGTGACCAGCAATGGTGATGTCTTGACCCTCTTTTAAAACAAGCGATTTGCCGATAGTAAAAGGATGAGAGGCTGGATAGACAACGGGTGTGGCCGGTCTGACCAAACGAATATAGGCAGGGCGAGGACTGTGAATTGAGGTGGTGATAATTTTTTCCAACTCAAGGGCGTCGAGAGGAGAAAAAACCTCAAGATTGGGGAGACAGCGGGTAAGAGCGATATCTTCCAACATTTGATGAGTAGCGCCAAGGGTACCGGAAAGAAGACCGGAGTGAGAGCCGATAATTTTGACATTGGCGTTATTTAGACAAATTGATTGCTTGATGACAGCCCAGTTTAGGGCCGGAGAGAAACAAGAAAAGGAGGTGAGAAAAACGGTTTTGCCGGTTTTGGCTAAACCGGCGGCGACAGCGGCGGCATTGGCTTCGGCCACACCTGATTCGATAAAACGATGACGGTACCAAGAAGCAAATTTACCCAAATAAAGAGAGGACTTGAGGTCAGCATTGACGACATAAATATTTTTGTTGGTTTTGGCTAAATTGAGAATAGTGTCACCAAAAACCTGCCGCATAGAAAGAAAAGTGTCTTTATTTTGCAATTTTTAAATCCTGCCGAGCACGGTCGTAGAGGGCTTCGGATAAATTTTTAATATCATGATAATGATAGTCGTGTTGCATAAAAGAAATGCCTTTACCAAAAATGGTGTTGGCAATAATGCAGGTGGGATAACGGGATTTTTGCTTGGCTTTTTTTAGGGCTTTTAAAATTTGAGTAAAATTGTGGCCACTGACGGAGATAACGGACCAACCAAATTTGAGATATTTGGAGGCCAAACGGCCCAGGGGCATAATGTCTTCGACGGCACCGTCAATTTGGTAATGATTGTGGTCTACTATATTAATAAGGTTTCCCAGCTGATATTTTTTGGCAAACATGGCAGCCTCCCAAACCTGACCTTCCTGATGTTCACCGTCGGTAGTCAGACAAAGACTGTAATGGGCAGGATCACCAAGAGCCAGACCGGTGGCAAAGGAAAGACCCTGACCTAAAGCACCGGAGGAATATTCGACTCCAGGAGCGGTGGTGCTAGCGTGGGCTTGGAGCGGTGAAGCAAGAGTGGCAAAATTTTTGAGATGAGAGTGAGGAAAATAACCAGCTTTGGCCAAAACTACATAAAGCGCCGGAGCTAAATGGCCGGCAGAGAGAGTAAAATGATCAAAATTTGTCTTGTTTTTGGCGGAAGAAAATTTGAAAAGCTTGGAAAAATAGAGGGAAATAAAAAGATCAAGAGAAGAAAGCGGACCACCAAGATGAGCCTCACCGGCTTGATAGACCAAATTGAGAAGGTCGAGACGAAGAGAGACAGAAATAGTTTCAAGCGGATGCTTGGGGGCAAGTAATCTCATAGTTAAGTATAGATGAAATTAAAATTGTGGTAAAGTAAGCGGCATGGATGATTTTTATAACAAATATCACCGTAGAATCAGAAATTTTGTAGCAAAAAAGATAGATGATGAAGGGGTGGTCGAAGAGTTGACAAACGACATTATGCTGGCGGGGATAAATTCCCGACCTGGTTTTTCGGGTAAATCAAGTGAATTTAGCTGGCTGTGCGGGATTGCTAAACATAAAATTATTGATTATTACCGAAAGAAAAAATTGAAAACAATTTTGTTTTCGGTATCACCGGTTTTTGAAGAAATTGCCGATCAGGCTTTAAGTCCGGAAAGAGATAGCTTAAAAAATGAACTAAAAGAAGAAATAAAAAAAACTTTTAAGGCGGTGGGCGAAGGATATGGCAAAATTTTACGACTTAAATATGTAGAGGGACTGGCAGTAGGACAAATTGCCAAAAAGCTTAAAATGAGCGTAAAGGCGGTAGAGTCCCAACTGTTTAGAGCCAGAAAAGGTTTTAGCAAAAAATGGAAATATGAAAAAAAGAATTAAAAAAATAGTGTGGTTGAGTTTTTTAATAGCAGTCAGACAAATTTGGGGTTGGCTGTGTAATTTGTATCTTTTAAGCTACCAACCCTTTTTGACCATAAGAACCTTGAAAAAAGAAAAGGATAAATCGCAAACTTTTTTGTTGGCAACTACGGCGGTATTGCCGGGAATTTTTTATGTAATAGCCAGAGTGGGTTGGGATTTTTATCGATATGGCAGATTATTAAGATCGGTCGGGTTGGTGTTTTTGATAACCATAATAGTAGAGGCAATAATTTTTTCTTTTCTTTTTTATTGGTTAAAACAGGTGATATCAAAAAACCATATGGATGGTTTTGTGGAGGGAAAATGGCAGGAGCAATGAAAGTAGAGGCTGCTAATTGGAGAACCGGACCACAAAGGCTTAGGCTGGAAGGACAGAGATGCTCATTTTGTGGCAGTTTAAGTCTGACTCAGAGAATAATTTGTCCTGTATGTAGAGACGGAGAAGTGTTAACGGGACAAGAGATTGTCGATGACCCACGAGTGCAAATTTTGGCAAAAATGGTGCCAAGGCGAAGCTGATTTTTACATCATACCGTCCATGCCACCCATACCGCCCATACCAGCACCGGGCATAGCGGGAGTTTTTTCCTCTTCGGGGATATCGGTAATGAGGACTTCGGTAGTCAAAATCATTTGACCGGCAGAAACGGCGTTTATCAGAGCCGATTTGGTGACTTTGGCCGGATCGATAATGCCAAATTTTCGCATAGAACCAAATTCGTCAGTGGCGGCATTGTAGCCATAATCCGATTTGGGATCTTTTTTCAATTCTTCCTGAACTTTGTTTAGGATATAGCCGGCATCTTTGCCACTATTTTCGGCCAGTTTTCTTAAGGGTTGCTCGAGGGCATATCTTAGAATATTAATACCAACCTTTTCCTCGTCGTTTAAAGTTTCGACAGTATCAAGAGCGACTGAGGCTTTAAGCAGGGCGGTGCCACCACCAGCAAGAGTGCCTTCTTCTAGAGCGGCCTTGGTAGCTTCGACGGCATCTTTGACTCTTTCTAATTTTTCTTTCATTTCCATTTCTGTGGCACCACCAACTTCTAAGACAATGGCCCCACCGGCTAGTTTGGCAATTCTTTCTTGGAGTTTTTCTTTGTCATAATCTGAATCAGAACGGTCAACCTGGGTTTTGAGCTGAGCAACTCTGGCTTGAACATCAGCTTCATTACCAGCACCGTCGATGATACGACAATTGTCTTTGTCGGCAGTAACGGAAGCGGCTCGACCACAGTACTCCTGAGGCTCGATAGTGTCGAATTTGGCCCCAGTATCTTCAGAGATAACTTGACCACCGGTTAGGACAGCGATGTCTTCAAGCATGGCTTTTCGGCGATCACCAAAACCAGGAGCTTTGACAGCCAAAACGTTGAAAGTACCGCGAAGTTTGTTTACCACTAAAGTGGCCAATGCTTCGCCATCGATATCGTCGGCAATAATAACAAAATTTTTGGTGAGTTTAACCAGTTTTTCCAAAAAAGGTAGAATATCCTGGATAGAACTGATTTTTTTGTCGGTAATAATAAGATAAGGATTTTCGATAAGAGCCTCCATGGTCTCGGTGTTGGTGGCAAAATAGGGAGACAAGAAACCACTGTCAAACTCCATACCGGAGGTTTCTTTGGTTTCAATGTCCAAGCCTTTGCCTTCTTCGGCAGTAATTAGACCATCGTGACCAACTTTGATAACAGCTTCGGCAATTTTTTTACCAATATCAGCGTCACCAGCAGAAATGGTAGCAACTTGTTCAATAGAATCTTTGTCATCTATTTTGATTTCTTTTTTGGCAATATCAAGTTGTTTTAGAACAGCTTTTAAGCCTTTTTCCAAACCGTGGCGGACAAGCATGGGGTTGGCACCGGCAGTGACATTTTCCAAACCTTTGTTGGCAATGGCCTGAGCTAAGAGAGTGGAAGAGGTAGTACCATCACCAGCGGCATCATTGGTTTTGGAAGCGGCTTCTTTGATAAGCTGAGCGCCCATATTTTCAAAAGGATCTTTTAGGTCAATTTCTTTGGCGACAGAAACACCATCGTGAATAACGCTGGGAGCACCCCATTTTTTGTCGATAGCGACGTTTCGACCCTTGGGACCAAGAGTAGTAACGACGGCATCGGCCAAAATGTTGATACCTTTTAGTAATGATTGACGAGCAGAAGAGGAAAATTTTAGTTGTTTTGCCATGTTGTGTTGGTAATTAGTAATTAGTAATTGGTTAAGAAATGGTGGCCATGATGTCGTCGAATTTGAGAAGCAAGAGATCAGTCTCACCTTCTTTGTATTCTTTGCCACCCCATTCACGGTAAATAACAACATCGCCAACCTTGCAGGGAGCGGTAACTTTTTGACCATCAATTAGGGTGGGGCCACCGACGGCTAAAACAGTGCCCTGCTGGGGCTTGTCTTCATGAGAATCGGGGAGAACGATACCGGAAGCAGTGGTTTTTTCGGCAGCTTGAGGTTTGATTAAAAGATAACCGGCGACAGGATTGATTTTCGTCTTAGTCATAAAAAATTTATTAAAAAATAATTATCAGTCAATGTTGTGGACTGCTAATATTGTAACAGTCTAACGGGAGAGGTCAAGAGGGAAAATGCTTTTTTAAACTTTGGGCTAATTTTTTTATTTTTTTCTCGTCTGCTTTGGGACCATCATTGGAAGAGAGATAGCCTTCGTAAGTTTCAAAAAACTTATCGTCGCCACTTAGATATTGTTTCCACTTACCTTTTTTCATATGGCTCGTTCCATGCATTGGGTAAAGTTTAATGTGAGCATGGTCGACGCCGGTACCTTCCATAATCAGGCCAATCCGACCAACATCCTTAAAATGCTGGAGTAAAATTTGGGAAACCTTTTTGGCAGCTAAAATAAATTTTTGTAAAATTGGATCAGGTAGAGCCAAAACATTACTGCCGTAATGTTTTTTGGGAACTACAACGGTAAAGCCTTCGGTGTTGGGCCAAATTGACAAAAAAGCCATAAAATTGTCGTCTTGCCAAAAGATACCGGGGGTTTTGATTTCCCCGCTGACAATTTTGCAAAAGATGCAATCACCTTGACTTGTTGTTGATTTGTAGTCTGCCATGCTGGTTAATTTTAGCATCAGAGGGAAAAAGGATTAAGACGAAGAGGGAATATTTTGCCAAGATTGCCAGGTACCTATTTTTTTTAAATTGTAAAAAACATAGCTTGGCTCAACTTTTGACCCAACAGCCTCGCTACCTTCATTGTAGACAACACCATCAATCCCCTGTTTTAGCATAAAACGAGTAAAAAGATAAGACCAGCGAGGACTGGGAAATTGATCGGTTTGAAGAAGATGGCGAAGATTGATATTTCCTATTTCGATGACTTGCGTTAGATATTTTTTATAATCTGATTCCCCTTCGTAAAATATCTGAGCCAAATTATCCCCTTCTGATGGTAGTGGACGTTGGTCTAAATATTCTTGAAAATACTCTCGCCAGGCAAGGGCTAAATCAACGGGAAAAAATCCATTTTGGTTCAAATCAGAACGAGATCTTAAGTCTAAAACTTGGGCTTTATAAGGTAAAAGACTAATAAGACAAGGTGTTGTGCTGGCCTCTGGTAAAAATTTTTGTCTGACTTGTGAATAATTTTCGGCTGATTGACGGGAGGGGGTGGTGTAAAAACCAAAGCCAAGAGTAGTACTGGCATCACCAACGGCATCGGCAAAATAAGATTCTTGGTCACCATA
>Ga0210057_1004164_pt1 | contig 19464 bp, 17 predicted proteins | sample CryGeyCG2114_010_2_FD_183968 | JGI IMG/M metagenome (GOLD analysis project Ga0210057, IMG submission 183968) | Groundwater microbial communities from aquifer - Crystal Geyser CG10_big_fil_rev_8/21/14_0.10 (SPAdes) (version 2) | ecosystem: Environmental > Aquatic > Deep subsurface > Groundwater ...
GGTTTGTTTGTTATAGGAACAGAGCGCCATGAGGCGCGAAGAATCGATGATCAGTTAAGAGGACGAGCTGGCAGACAAGGAGACGCAGGTGCCTCAAGATTTTTTGTTTCGCTAAAAGACGATTTAATGAGAATTTTTGGTTCGGAAAGAATCCAATCAATATTAACAACTTTAAAAATGCCAGAAGATCAGCCGATTGAGAATGGAATTATTTCAAAGGCGATAGAATCAGCGCAGGCTAAAATCGAAGGATTCAATTTTGATAGTCGAAAACATGTTCTTGAATATGACGATGTTATGAATAAACAACGAGAAACGATTTACAAAAGGCGCAAAGAATTACTTGAGCCTACTACTGATTTGAAGGTAATGATATTAAACATGGTGGCGCAAGAGATAGAAAAAATTGCGGGTTTTCATACTGCTGGTCGGCCGGATGAGTGGAACAGAAAGGAAATTGTTGAAACATTCTTTGCAATATTCCCAATGCCCCAAGATGCGCCAGAAAAAATTAATTCTTTTAGTTCTCCGGAAGAAATAATCGAGTATGCCATTGATATTTCTAAAACAGCTTATGAGGCCAAAGAAAAGGAGCTTGGCCTAGAGGCGACTCGGCAAATAGAAAAAGTTATTTTATTAAGGTCTCTAGATACAATTTGGATGGACCACCTAGATGAAATGGAACATTTAAGAGACTCTGTGAAACTACGAGCCTATGGGCAAAAAGATCCATTGGTTGAATATAAGAATGAAGGGCATAAGATGTTTCAAGGTTTATTTGGTGTTATTCAGACTAATGTAGTAACGGTTATATATAAGGTAGGCATAATGAAGGAGCCAAAATTACCTGAAAAAGTTATTGAAATGGGCCCAGCTAAAACTTTGGGTAATTCTTCAGTCGCGCCAACAAAAAAGGAGCCCGGCAGAAACGATCCATGCCCTTGCGGGTCAGGCAAGAAATACAAAAAGTGTCATGGGCAATAAATTATTGCATATAAGAGTAACTCCGCGTGCGAAGAAAGAATTAATAAAAAAAGTTGGGGATGAACTAAAGATTTATGTTAATGCTCCAGCTGTTGATGGTAGAGCAAACGTTTCAGCGGTAAGATTGCTGGCCAAATATCTAGATGTCAAGGCTTCGCAAATTGAAATTATAAAGGGAGATAAGTCGAGAAACAAAATCGTTAGAATCATTTAGGCATTGATTTTATTTATTAATTGTTTTAGGATATTTATATGTTTTTTGAAGCGATAACAATTCCAAGCCAAATGCAATGGGTGTTAGTCCTTATGCTTTTGTGGACCATTCCTTTTAAAGGCGTGGCTATGTGGAAAGCCGCTACGAATAAGGATAAGTTTTGGTTTTGGACATTATTGATAGTTAATACAATTGGGATTCTTGAAATTCTTTATATTTTTTGGTTGAGCAAGGATAAACAGTCTAGAGAGGTTGGGGGGACTCTTCCGTCAAATGAATAAAATTTTAAACGTTATAACGAAGCCATTCAGAAGGCTTTTCAGTTTTTTTGGAGCTTACGGTAATCGTGCAGGACGTGTTCGATTCCATGTTTTGCTTGTTTTTGTATTGGCAATTATTGCCGGGTCTTTTGATTATTCTAGACCATGGAATAAATCAGCTGACTTCATCAATCTACAAAAAAATAAAGTTCAATTTGTTAACAAAATTCCAAATATTCCACAATTTACACAACAATTTCCTTTTAGGCTAGGTTTAGATTTGCTAGGCGGTACGCATTTGGTTTATGAAGCTGATTTATCTCAAATTAATCAAGATGATTATTCGAGCTCAATGGATGGAGTAAGGGATGTCATTGAACGACGTGTCAATTTATTTGGCGTTACCGAGCCACTTGTCCAGGTAAACAAAGTAGGCAATCATTATCGTTTAATTGTTGAACTAGCTGGCATAAAAGATGTTAACCAAGCTATCAAAATGATTGGTGAAACTCCAATGTTGCAATTTAAGACCGAGCAAGCGACTGCCGAACGTGATCGAATTTTGGCTAAATATTTAACCGCTGATGAAGTTGAACAATTTAAAGACGAAATCTGTCTAAATGGTCAAGCAACGTCAGCTTTTTTGGTTTCATACGGTGAAGACCCATGTTATGCTGGCACAGAATTAACTGGTAAATATTTAGATAACGCTGAAACAGTTTTCGATCAGAACACTGGGGTACCACAAGTATCCTTGCAGTTTAATGACGAAGGAGCACAAATATTTCAAATAATTACAAAAATTAATACGGGGAAAACCGTTGCTATCTATTTAGACGGTTTACCTATTTCTATGCCAAGAGTCCAGGAGGAAATTATTGGTGGTAAGGCTCAAATTACTGGTAAATTTACAACACAAGAAGTGAAAGAGTTAGTGCAAAGATTAAATGCAGGGGCGTTACCGGTGCCAATCACTTTAGTAAACCAGCAAACAGTAGGGGCGTCATTGGGAAATGATTCACTACAAAAAAGTTTACGCGCTGGTCTTTACGGATTGTTGGCAGTCGCAATATTTATGATTTTATATTATCGATTACCTGGGCTATTATCAGTCGTAGCATTAGGTATTTATACGGTTATTACGCTCGCTATTTTCAAATTAGGCTCAGTGACGATGACTTTGGCAGGTATAGCTGGGTTTATTTTGTCAGTAGGCATGGCAGTTGATGCCAATGTTTTAGTATTTGAAAGAATCAAGGAAGAATTTAAGGCTGGTCGGGGTTATGCAGGCGCAGTAGAAGAAGGATTCTGGAGAGCGTGGCTGTCCATCAGGGATTCCAACGCGTCTTCACTTATTACATGCGTAATATTATTTTGGATAGGTACCAGTATTGTAAAAGGATTTGCGCTCACTTTGGGCATAGGAATACTGGTGAGTATGTTTTCAGCCATTGTTGTTACCAGAAGTTTACTCAAAATATTTATTGGAACAAGAGTAGAAAATTGGCGATTCTTATTTAACGCACCAAAAAAATAAAATGTTAAGAATAATTCAAAATAGAAAATATTATTTCTTTATATCAGGCGTATTAGTGCTGGCTTCTTTAATTAGTATAGGAATGTTTGGTTTAAAGTTAGGCATAGACTTTACAGGAGGTAGCTTAATGGAAATAACCTTTTTAGAAAATCAGCCAGCCAATAATATCGTGACGGAAAAATTATTACCGTTTGAGTTGGGAGAAATAAATTTGCAGCCAGCCGGTGAAAAGGATTTAATTTTGAGGCTTAAAGAAGTAGACGAGGATACTCATCAAAAGATTTTGCAAACTTTAGAGGACGAATTTAAGGGAGTTGAAGAACAAAGATTTGAGTCTGTTGGGCCTGTTATTGGTCAGGAACTAAAATCAAGATCATTCTACGGGATTATCATGGTATTGATAGCAATAATTAGCTACATCGCTTTTGCTTTCAGAAAAGTTTCTCGACCAGTGGCCTCTTGGAAATTTGGCGTAGCAGCAATCATTGCTTTATTCCACGACGTAATTATTCCAGTGGGAGTATTTTCTTTGTTGGGCCATTATAAAGGAGTTGAGGTGGGCTTATTATTTGTAACAGCTCTTTTGACTGTACTTGGATTTTCCGTCCACGATAGTATAGTTGTTTTCGATAGAATTAGAGAAACCTTGAGGCGAGAAGGTGGTGCGCATTTTGAGGGGGTAGCCAACAAGAGCGTTAATATAACTATAGCCAGATCGCTTAACACTTCATTTACAACTTTATTAGTGTTGGTTACGATATTTTTATTTGGTGGGGAAACTATAAAATATTTTGCATTAACCTTAATCATTGGTATTGTTGCAGGTACTTATTCTTCTATTTTCATTGCGTCAACAGTGTTGGCTTGGTGGGAAGGGAGAAGAAAGAAGTAATTTATATTTATAATTATATATTGTGCAAAATGGACTCTTGGTGGAGTCTTTTCGCTTATTTAAGCCAAAATTTGTGGCAACTCCAGATTATAGTTGACAATTAAAAAATCACGTGTTATCATTAAAACATACAATTTAATACATATAAACATACTAATATGGCATTAAGCATATATCAAAAAGTAGCAGAAATTGTGAAGGGCATTCCAAATGACCGTGTTCGCGATGTTGTTGGCGAACGTTTTGGGCTTTGGGATGGTGAAGCTAAGACATTGCAAGCAATTGGAGACAAATATAAGATTACCAGAGAGCGAGTTCGTCAAATTGAAGAAGTTGGCTTAAAAGCATTGAACCAGCCATATATTGCTAAAAGTCTTGACCCAATTTATAAAAAATTAGAGTTGTATCTATTGAACAATGGTTCTCTTCGACGAGAAGACAGAATTGCCTCTGACGCAAAGAATGAAAAACATTTTGCTGTTGATTTGAGTGATGAGAAATTTTTAGAACCGGCTTTGCAGTTTTGTTTAACGTTGGGTAAACCATTTAATAGAATAGGAGAAGATGATAGTTTTTACACAGCATGGACATTGGATAAAAAGGCAGTAATTGGTGCTCAAAAATTTATTGATGAATTAGTAAAATATCTTAAAAATCATGGACAAGTTATATCTCAAGAAAATATTTTGAAAGCATTTAGTAAGTGGTCTATCAGTGAAAAAGCGATGTTATCCTATATTGATGCAGCTAAACATATTGAACAGAATAACTTTGGTCAATGGGGGCTTGCACATTGGCCAGAAATTAAATTGCGTGTCGTTAAAGATAAGGCATATGTAATTTTGAAAAAAGCTGGTAAACCTTTGCATTTCTCAGAGGTTGCAAAATCAATTTCTGATGGATTCGCTTTGGTTAACACTCAGACCGTACATAATGAATTAATTAAAGATGCTAGATTTGTGCTGGTTGGTCGTGGCCTTTATGGGCTGGAGGACTGGGGATTTGAAGGTGGGACAGTACGCGATTTATTAGTTAAAGTGATTAAAGAAAATGGTCCGCTTACTAAAGAGCAATTAATAGATAAGGTTACCAAGGTAAAAATGGTAAAACTAAATACTATTTTGGTAAATTTGCAAAATAACAAATATTTTAAGAAGTCTGCTGAGGGCAGATATATTCTAGCCAAGTAATTTTACTAGTGGTCATAGGATTTGCTGAATTTATAGAGATTCCGATAAAGCTTTATTGCTTAAGACTGAAATTAAATGAGATTTGATTGAGCACAGTCGATTACGGACAAGCAAATTCTACGACCGTTAGTAAAAAGAACTAGTAATGTTATTTAAAATCAACTATAATAGAATTACAATATGGAGGACACATTTCCTTTGTGGATATTGTTGAGGCTATTGCTTCAAGTTTGGTGGATATGGATGCCACCAGTTTTGATAATAGCCTTTTTTAAGTCGTGGATGTACTATATCAAGCGAGAAAATTTTAACAAACTAGAATGGGTACTACTTGAAATATACCCACCATCTAATCTCGGGAACAGTCCAAAAATCGCAGAAGCTATATTCTCGGGGCTTTGGGCAGTTGTGGGTACCGGTTCGGTAAAATTTGATAAATATTGGAAGGGTCAATATCCTGATTATTATAGTTTGGAATTAGTTGGCATCGATGGCGTAATTCATTTTTTCATTAGAACTCAAAGGAAATATCGTAACGTGGTGGAGGCAAATATTTATGCTCAATATTCCGCTGCTGAAATTAAAGAAGTGCCTGATTATGTTGACGAAGCTGTGCCAGCCGAAGCACCGAGCGCCACGTGGGATTTATGGGGGACGGTGTTGCGACTTAGCGCAGACCAATCATATCCGATAAGAACTTACCAAAGTTTTGTTGATATTACGTCGGGGGCTGAAGAAACTCCTCAATTTTTAGATCCTCTATCTAGCTTGATGGAGGTTTTGAATAAATTAAAACCAGGGGAAAGAGTAGTTATCCAAATTTTGATAAGACCAGTTGGAGATACATGGAAAGAAGAATCTCAGAAAGTAGTCGATGATCTGATAGGTAAACCTACGGCTAAAAAAGCTGGAGGAGTTTTAGTCCAAGAATTAGCAGGATGGGCAAACGCCTCTCGGGCAGTAGCGCATCATACTTTGACAGGAGAGCAACTTGAGTTTAAAGAAGATCAAAAAAATTCTGCGGAGCTTCCGTCAAAAATGCTTTATTTAACTCCAGGGCAAAGAGACTCTGTTTTAGCCATTGAAAACAAATTATCAAAAAAAGCTTACGAAACTAAAATTCAGTTTGTATATTTAGCTAGGAAAGATGTTTATGCGGGCCCAACTGTAAGCTCGGTAATGGGTGTATTTAACCAATTCTCCACATTAAATTTAAATGGATTACGTCCAAATAAGTTATACACAACTACCTCAAGATATTTGTTTGCAGTTCAGCGAGCAATTTTTAAGAAAAGAACAATGGTTAAATTATTACGTGGCCGAGCATTTTGGGAAAAGGGTTATATTTTAAATATTGAAGAGTTGGCTTCACTTTGGCATTTCCCGACCAGTATGGTTAAAGCCCCTGCGACTCCTAAGGTTTTGTCTAAAAAAGGCGAACCCCCGGTGTCATTACCAATAGAATAATATGCCAGAAGATAATAACAACATAACATTTTTTTCGGAAACTAATTTTCGAAACGAAAAAAAGAGATTTGGTATCAAGAGAAATGATCGCCGAAGGCATTTTTATGTTGTTGGGAAAACAGGTATGGGTAAATCTACCTTACTAGAAAACTTGGCGATTCAGGATATATTAAATGGAGAAGGGTGCGCCATAATTGATCCTCACGGTGAGTTCGCACAACTTATGATAGATTATGTGCCACCTCATAGAATTAACGATGTTATATTTTTTAATCCAGCTGACCTTGATAATCCAGTAGCATTCAATGTAATGGAGAAAACAGTAGAAGGACAGCAAAGGCATTTGATCGCTTCGGGTCTTATGGGTGTGTTTAAAAAAATATGGCCAGATGTTTGGAGTGCGAGGATGGAATATATTTTAAATAATGCAGTTTTAGCGTTATTGGAGTACCCCAGCTCAACTTTGTTGGGCATCAATCGTATGTTGGCGGACAAAGATTACCGATTGCAAGTTGTAGAGAATGTGACAGATCCTTCTGTAAAATCTTTTTGGATAAATGAATTTGCAAAGTATCCAGATAGATTCCGTGAAGAAGCAGTGGCGCCAATTCAGAACAAAGTTGGTCAATTTATTTCTTCTCCATTAATTAGAAATATTATTGGGCAAGTCAAATCGTCTTTTGATATTAAAGAAGCGATGGATCAAAAAAAGATTTTGATTGTGGATTTATCGAAAGGAAGGATCGGAGAGGATGCGAGTCAATTATTAGGTGCAATGCTAATTACTAAATTACAGTTAGCAGCAATGAGCCGAGTTGATGTGCCAGAAAACGAGAGAGAAGATTTTTATTTATATGTTGACGAGTTCCAAAATTTTGCCACAGATTCATTTGCTACTATTTTGTCGGAAGCCAGAAAATATCGTCTTAGTTTAATCCTGGCGCATCAATATATTGGCCAGCTTGTTACCGATACTAACACTCGTGTTAGAGACGCTATTTTTGGCAACGTAGGGACTATTTTGATGTTTAGAGTTGGAGCATCTGATGCGGAATTTTTGGAGACTGAATTTTCGCCAGAATTTGAAATAAATGATTTAGTCAACTTATCTTTTGCGCAAATTTATTTGAAATTAACAATTGATGGTGTGACATCGCGTCCATTTTCTGCCACGACATTGCCATTATGGCCGTTGCCTAATCTTTCTAGTAGGGAGAAGATAATTAAAATATCACAAGAGCGCTATGGTACAAATAGAGCTGATGTTGAGGAAAAACTAAGTAAGTGGGTTATGGCACGAGGCGCAGAAAATGATAAGAATGCCATAACTAAAGATAGTGATATGACCATACCTAAGAAGTCAAAAACTGTAACCAAATGTTCTAATTGTGGGGTCAGCACTGAAGTAAACTTTGTACCAGATGGAAAGCGACCTGTTTATTGTACTAATTGTTTGGTGTTGAGAAAGGAAAGAAAGCTCTCACCGCCAAAAATTGTTGATAGAAAATTAAAAGGGCCACGAATTGAATCGGAGGTAAAATTGATTGAGCCAAAAGAAGCGCCAATATCTTTGGCTAAAGCAATGGCGCCAAAGCAAAATTTTCAACCTCGAAAAAAGAAAGGAGTTGATTTAAGCAGTTTGCGGAGCGCGTTAAGTGAAGCAGTACACGAGACAAAAGAGCAGGAGATTGTTAACGATACACAAGTGGGGGAAGTTGAGGCCGATATAGAAAACAAAAAACCCGAAGATTTATCCTCGGGAGAAACAATAGATTTATAATTATTGGTTATTTTTAGTGCGTTCTACGTAACTACCTAGTTGGGTATTTATAACGATAATTTCACCATGTTCAATAAATAATGGAACTTGAATCTCCGCTCCGCTTTCGAGCTTGGCGGTTTTTGTTCCTCCAGTGGCAGTATTACCGCGGGCACCAGGAGGTGTTTCAACAACTTCGAGTTCTATTTTAATTGGCATAGCCATATTAATTGCTTTGTCATTAAAGTAAAATGCCGTAACCTCCGTATTGGCTTTAAGGAATTTTGCGGACGGACCGATAAGTTTAGCATTAAGCTCAAATCTTTTTGAAGGGTCGTCAATCTCGCAAAAAAAATATTTACCTCGGTGTTTATATAAAAATTTAATAGGTTTTTTTTCGATTTCAGCTTCTTCAAAATAATCGGATTGAGAAAAATTTCTCGTTAACACATTGCCGGTAATTAAATTTTTTATTTTAGTTTGTAAAACAGCTCTACGTTGAGCCATTTTTAAATGTTGTGAGTCGAGCACTTCGTACGGGGTACTCTCATAAACAAAGGTTGTTCCAACCCCTAAATCATTGATAGTAAGCATCTTTTTATTTTTAAAGCGCTTTTACGGCACAATTTATTGGACTAAAAATATTTCAGCCTATTAATTTAATATTAGCATGTGTCGATAAATTGTCAATTTCGATGTTTGACTGTAAGCGTTAAATTTTCTATAGTATAGATAATGGATAAGCATGAAATACAAAAATTAAAGGATAATTTTGTGAGCGAAGCGAATAAAGTCGTTTCGTGGTCTGGAGCTTTGAAACTCAAGGCAAAATATTTGGGCGTAGATGGGGAAGTAAAAAATATTTTTAAATCGTTAGCAAATGTAGTTCCACAAGAAAGAAAGGAATTTGGTGCGTTGCTAAATACATTAAAGCAAGATATAGAAAGTTGGGTGAGCGAAGCGCAAAAAAGATTTTCTCAGCAAAAAGAAGAGACTCCATTAGAAGTATTTTATGCTACTTTACCTGGCGTTAAGCCACGCTTAGGGCATTTGAATATCATTACACAGGCTATAAAAGAGATTACTGATATTTTTAAACCGTTGGGATTTAAAGTTATTAGAGGACAAGAGGTTGATTGGGACTATTATGTATTTGAGTCATTGAATATGCCGAAAACTCATCCTGCGCGAGATGAGTGGGAAACATTCTTTATAAGTGCTCCAGATGATAGCGATTACGGGCGCATGGTAATTACCCCGCACACTTCAAACGCTCAGATAAGAGAGATGCAAAAAGGAGAGCTACCAATTAGAATGCTCGCAGTTGGTCGATGCGGTCGTCGGCAATCGGACCTAACTCATTTACAAAGTTTTTATCAATTTGAGGGGTTAGTTATTGATAAAGGTATTAATATTACGCACTTAAAAGGTGTACTTGATTATTTTGTTAAGAATTTTTTTGGTCCTGATAGAGTGTCTCGTTTGCGACCTCATCATTTTCAATTTACCGAACCGAGTTTTGAAGTTGATATAAGTTGCGGTCTTTGCAAGGGGAAAGGGTGTCGATTTTGCAAGGCTGGTTGGGTTGAATTAGGTGGAGCCGGGATGGTTCATCCCAACGTTTTGAAAGCAGGAGAAATCGATTATTCGGTTTACACTGGGTTTGCGTTTGGTTGGGGGATTGAAAGAACGTATATGATGAAAGTAGGAACTAATATAGATGACATTCGACGATTATTTGAAAACGACTTAAGATTTTTAGAACAATTTTAATTATGAATGTACTTATTCCATATACTTGGTTGAGAGATTATGTTGAAACAAGTTTGACTATTGAAGAGGTCGCTGATTTATTGTCTCTTCATTCATTCAGTGTAGAAAAAATTCATGATATAAACGGAGACAAGGTTATGGAAATTGAAGTAACTTCAAATCGAGGTGATGCTTTGTCTGTCTTGGGTATTGCTAGAGAGCTTAGGGCAATTTTACCGGCCGGCAAATTTAAATCAAAATTACCAACAGCTAAGGAACAAAAAATTAGGAATGCGCCGGATAAGGATAAGTTGGAAGTTATTATTAAAGATAAATCATTGGTGTCAAGGTTTTGCGCAATAGTCTTGGAAAATGTAAAAATTAATTCTTCGCCAAAAGATTTAGCTGATAGGTTAGAAGGAGCAGGAACACGGGCAATAAATAATATCATAGATATTACAAATTATTTGATGCTGGACAAAGGTCAGCCAATGCATGCCTTTGATTACGATAAAATTAAAGGAAGTAAAATGATTGTTCGTTCGTCAAACAGTGGAGAGAAAATAACTACATTGGATGGAATTGAAAGAACTTTGCCCGAGGGGGCAATAGTGATAGAAGACGGTGAAGGTCGGTTGGTGGACTTATGTGGAATTATGGGAGCAGAAAATAGTGGCGTTGATTCAGATACGAAGAAAGTTATATTATTTGTCCAAATCTATGATCCAATAAAAATTAGGAAAGCTTCTATGAAATTAGGTCACAGGACAGAAGCAGCGCTGAGATTCGAAAAAGGCGTTGATCCGTCAGGTGTTTTGGCTGGCTTAGTTGAAGCTGTTTCAATGGCCGAGCAATTGGCTGGGGCAAAAGTTTCGTCAAAATTAATAGATATAGTTAATAATTCATATAAGCCAGATAAAGTAAAAATAGATTATGAAAGAATCCAAGAAATTGCTGGTGTAGAATTAAAGAAAAACAAGATTGATAATACGTTAAAAAAGTTGGGTTTTAATATAACCGCTGGATATGCCGTTGTACCTTCTTGGAGGGAGGGTGACATATTAATCAGTGAAGATTTGGCAGAAGAGGTAATTAGAATCTATGGCTATCATGAATTACCCACATCTCTTAATTTGGGTCAAATACCAAAAAACCAAGGAGTCTCTCCTTTCAAATACGAGGAAATAACGAAAAATTATTTAAAACATCATGGGTGTTTTGAGTGTTATAATTTATCTGCTGTGGATGAAAATAAGTGTGGAGATAATTGTTTAGCAATTGATAATCCATTAACACAAGACGCCAGCCATTTACGTGTTTCGCTTCTACCTCAATTAATTGATGCATTGGATAAAAACCAAGCGTATGATGATGAAATAATAATATTTGAATTATCCGCTATTTATTTACCAAGAAAAAATGATTTGCCATTACAGCCATTGAGACTGGGGCTAGCTTCAAAAGGCATCGATTATTTGCGCTTCAAAGGTATCATTAGCGGTTTATTTGAAGAGTTGGGCGTGGAATCAAACGCAGTGGAGTATAAAATTAATAAAATTGATAAATACTATTTGTCGGTAGAAATCGATTTTGAGAAATTAATTTCTAAAATATCCGATGACAAACATTTTTCATCATTGCCAAAATATAATATCTCTCGAGAGGACATGACTTTTGTAATAGATGGACAGCAAAATTTTGCAGATATACAAAATTTAATATTGTCTTGCGATAAGGCTATACGCAAAGCAGTGTTCAAATATATTTATAAAAATTTCCTAACATTATCAATTGAATACTACGACTCATCAAAGCAATTATCAGCTAATGATTTGTCTGTTTTGCGAGATCATATTATTATGAAATTAAACAAAGATTTAAATATTAAGCTCAAGAAGTGATTAATATTTAGGTATTGACAAAAGCATATTAATATGATAAACTAGTAATATAAGGGAGTCGTTCTTTGTAATTTAAAAGGGAGAAGATTATGGGAGAATTTGATTTTAATGAGGTGGTGGATTATATAATAAATGGTTGCATGTATTTGCTTGTTTTTATGGCCGTGCTTATTATTGTGAAGTTTGTTTATGACTATAGATCAAACATTGAAGAGACCGTCAAAAATTTTTTCCATTGATCTAATTTGTGAAATAATGGCTTTAAATTTTACAGCAAGGCTGGACAACCAGCCTTTTTTATTACACATGACTAAAAATAATAATATAAAAGTTTTAGTAGCTATGTCGGGAGGGGTCGATTCCTCTGTTGCGGCCGGCTTACTTAAAAAGCAGGGGTATCAAGTCTCTGGGGTTTTTATGCATTTTTGGGTAGAAAAAAATTTATCAGGGTGTACCGTTTTAGAAAATAAATGTTGTGGTGAAGAAGCGGAACAAGACGTAAGAGCAGTTGCCATGAAGCTCAATATTCCTTTCTATATATTTCATTTTGAAAAGGAATTTAAAAAAAGTATAGTAGATTATTTTTTGAAAGAAAACTCTAGAGGTGATACTCCTAATCCATGTGTTAGGTGCAACCAATATATTAAATTTGGATTGTTGCTGAAAAAGGCACAAGCCCTAGGCTTCGATTATGTCGCGACTGGTCATTATCTAAAGAAAGTTAATGGCAAGCTGTTTACAGCGCGCGATACTAATAAAGATCAATCCTATTTTTTGTATACCGCCACACCGCAATCGTTAAAACATTTTCTATTTCCTCTTGGCAGATACAAAAAGGAAAAAGTCAGACAAATTGCCAAAAAAATGGGCTTATCAACCTTTGCGAAACCAGAAAGTTTTGATTTATGTTTTGTTGGTGATTCACATACGGAGTTCTTGCAAAGACATTTAAATCCAAAAAAAGGCGATATAGTTGATGAACAGGGCAAGATTTTGGGAGTACATAACGGCTTGGCGCTTTATACAGTTGGTCAGAGAAAAGACATAAAGCTTTCTGGTGGGCCTTATTATGTTCTAGGATTCAATTTTAAAAAAAATCATTTAGTAGTAACCAATAATGTAAAAGATAAAAATTTATTTAAATCTGAGATGTTAGTAAAAAATGTCAATTGGATTTCTGTTTGTCCGCAATTACCACTAAGAGTGAAGATAAAGATTCGCTATCGTCACAAATCCGTGTCTGCAACTATCTCTCGTAAAATTTCTTCTGGTAAGTATTTAATAAATTTTAATAGAGGGCAGCGAGCGATAACGCCGGGTCAGTCGGCAGTGTTTTATAACAAGAAAGAAGTTTTGGGTGGTGGAATAATTAACTGAATTTGGATATTTTGTTTAGCGATTTGTAGATAATGGTTGGTTAATAAGCCTAGTTGACACAATTGGATATAAAAGATTATAGTAATAAAATAGTTACTTAATAATTTAATACGGAGGCTACGAATATGTATAGATACATTCTATATTTTATTATTTATGTATTTTTTTCGTTGGTCGTTTCATCTATGATAGGTTTTTTTTGAAGGAGGCCGCACCCAATACAGATCAATGTGCTCAAGGCCGTGCGACAATTTATTATGAGGTTGAGAAAGAAGATATTCTTAATATTTGCAATTATTTTTGGATCATACGAATTTTTAGATGTAAAAAGTGTGGTGCTAGTTGGAGCGATTATCGCTTAAACGGTGTCCATCTTGGGGAGTAACTTTCTAATAATATATAAGTATAAAAAGGAGAAAGAATGACAACTATATTATTACATTGTACTGGACACGAATATGATTTGATAACAGTTGGCGAGTTTTATGGATTTCAGGTGGGTAGTGAGGTAGGTGCGAAAGATCTGTACCCGAACCTTATTAAAAAAATCAAAGGGTTTGATACAGAAAAAAAATGGGTTGTCATCTCCTTGATCGACCCTGTAAGTGGCAATGAAATAGGTGATGACATCCTCGTTGATGAAAGCGATCTGTCTTTATCTGACGAGGGAGTTGTAAAGCCTTTCATCGGAGAAAATGAAATCGCTTGGCTCCAGAAAATCGGCAAGTTGTCCGTCAAGTGAAAAAATGTTTTTAACTTATGAGCCTGTCTCAATTGAGATGGGCTCGCTTTTTTTGGATAGGAGAGTGTGACAATGCGGTGGAAAAAATTCGGCAAATTATTACTTGGGCATTAATAATCAAGGCAGTCGAAGTAATCATAATAATATCATTCGTAGTCTTTATATCGGCATAATTAAGGGAGACAAACAATAAGTATCCTTTTTTATTTAAATTTTATAAAAAAATTAGAAAATAATATATTTGACATTTTTTTAATATAGATGTATATTCATATAATGATCTTCAACAATTAATAGCGACCTAGTAGTCGCTTTTTTTATATTTAACCTTATTTTAGGAGGATTCAGTATGCAAAAAGATTGGATATTCAAGGCGGTAAAAGACTTGTTAGAAGAGTGGAAGTCGTCGAGAGACCTACGGGGTGAGGTAAGCTTCAAGAATTTTAAGTTTCAATATAAATCCAGGAGTAGAAAACAGAGTATCGCAGAAGCTTTGGCTTTTTGGCGGTGGATAATTGAAGAAAGATGGTTTGCGTCAGAAATTAGGCAAGAGTTACTCAATCATTTCTCGCAATCGAGCGATGAACTAATAAGGCTAGTCGTGCAAATCGAATCTATGCCAACAATCTTATGGAGAAAAATATTAGTTAAATATAATATTAATTCTACATCATTAGAATCATTCTTGCGTCGTATTACGCAAGATCAGATAAAGTCATTTGAATATAATTTCGACGATTTTATGTCTGGTCGAATATCACGGGCATTCAGTTGGTGGGATAGAATAGTTAAAAAAAATAACTATGGAATCGCTGAAGGAAGAGGCGAAATTGATAGCTTGGCCATTAACTTCTTTGTACGAAAAGCGTTATGCTCCAAAAGGTTCGTGGTCATATAATTTGTTGGATCTAGATTTTGGGTTCAACGAATATCCGAATGGCGAACTTGATGATACTAAAGTCGTAGAATATAGTCCGCTAAGGTTTCTATCCAAGAAAAATCACGATGATGATTTTGTGGTGAATCAGGAAGACGGAATTCATTGGTGGCTGTATAGTAATGCGCGGTCAAACTATCTTTGGAAGCCAAGTAGACAAGTTACCCTAAAATCCTCTATCTGTCCATGATTTTGGTACACTATGATAGTTCACTTCATTTTTTGGATATGCTCACCGCTGACAGCCGTTAATTTCTTAAGTTCGATTTATTTATAGAAAAAGGTGCATATTTATTATAGCCATTAATCGGGAGCCTATTAATATATGCAGTAATAATTGGCGAAGTAACAGTGGCAATTGTTGCGGTACTACTGGTCGCTTTAGTGTTTGGGATTGTTTCATGGATATTTGCCATGGACTATGGCTTGGGAAAGATTGGGGTTAAGGATTCTGTCATCAGGGTGTCACGTCGCAAGACCAGCATCTTTAAGAGAGTCTCTTTGGGAAGGACGATTAGTTAGAATAGGTGGCTTAAGGGGTTGCCAACACATGAAAGGCCCGAACAGCTTACAATGATGTATGGCTTTTTTTCATTGTTACCCCAGTCACCCATGAAGATCAGCGGAGTTTATTCACTGACTCATTGAGGTGGGTTACTTAAAAAGGCTGGGAAATGTTAAAGAAATAAGAGCAAGATATTGAGGAGTGGTTGGAAAATTTTCATTATGAGAACCTTTCGGCTAAAGAGTAAATTGATTTTGATAACGATTTTATCTTGTTATGCAAAAAAATTAATAATGGATTGTCATTTGATGAGGCAAAAAACAAGTAGAAAGGAGGCTCAAAAAAAGGAACGCTCGGTTGGAAGAAATCACACAAAGTGTGTCCAAAATCTGGCGTTTCGTTACTTATCCGATATCAATAACCTATAGGTTGTGTAAAAAATTGGTAATTATCGGTATCACATCAAAAAGATTGTTCAAGCTTTTTAATAAGCGTTGCCCAAGTATTAAAAAAGGGAAACGCTTTATATGGACTGATTTTAAAAAAGTGCTGCCCGCTCTGTCTAAGAGCGAGCTTTTTCTTGGGTAGTAAAATTTTTTTAGTTTGCAAAAAAGTAATAAGTAGTATATTAAGAATAGTTCGTTTAAACTTAATAATATAATAAAGAGGTTGAAAAATGGATATGGTTAAGTTTTTTGCAAGGATTCAATGGTTATTGATAGGAGGAGAGGCAATTGATTTAACATGTGCATGTTCGGTCGCATTCTGAGTCGGTCCAGAGAGAAGTTTAGCTGGTTCATTTATTTTACTGTCATCAGTGGCTGCTTCTTTGTTATTCCATGTTATGTTTATGAAAGCTTTTGGGTATAAAAGAAGTGTGCTCACAGCATTGGATTTTCAAAAAAATACCAATATGGGATCAGAAAATAAATTACTTACTGGAGGTAGAAGGGCAATAATTTTTTGATGAGTTGTAAAAGTACCAAACCCAAAAATTTATGACAATAGATTTAAGCGATTCGATGAGTGTAAATTTTGAGGTAAATCCATATCATCTAGATATGGATTTAGACGATATTAGAACAGCCTTACATCAAAAAGGTTGGAGATCATCCAAAAAAGAAAAGAATATTCTAACAAAAAGGAAAAGCCAACATGGATTAGGTTTATTGAAAAGCAAGGTTACAAACTAGCCGAGTGCTGAAGGTTTAATTTAAATAAATCTAAACCACCAATTACATTAAGAAATTGGTGGTTTTTTCTTGGCTAAAATCAATATATTTGATATCATAGAGCTATGACTGCAAATGAACTGCGACAAAAATATTTAGAATTTTTTAAAAGCAAAGGGCATATTATTATTCCCTCAGCTTCTTTGGTGCCTGAAAATGATCCATCAACGCTTTTTACCGGATCAGGCATGCAACCAATGGTGCCATATTTACTGGGTGAAAAACATCCGCTTGGAACCAGAATTGTGGACTCGCAAAAATGTTTTCGCGCAGGAGATATTGAAGATGTGGGAGATAATCGGCACACAACTTTTTTTGAAATGTTGGGCAATTGGTCTCTTGGAGATTATTTCAAAAAAGAACAAATCTTTTGGATGTTTGAATTTTTAACAAAAGAAATCGGATTGGATCCGAAAAATGTTTATGTAACTGTTTTTCGCGGCAATGAAGAGTTGGGAATTTCGCGTGATAGCGAAGCAGCTGGATTTTGGAAGGAAGAATTTTCAAAAATTGGTATAGAAGCTAAGGATGTTGATTTTGTCGAAAATAAAGGAATGCAAGAAGGACGAATATTTTATTATGGTAAAGATAATTGGTGGTCACGTGTTGGCGTACCTGATAATATGCCAATCGGAGAACCAGGCGGACCGGACAGTGAAATGTTTTGGGATTTCGGAGCTGAATTGGGAATTCATGAAAAATCGGAATACAGAGATCAAGTGTGTCATGTCAATTGTGATTGTGGAAGATTTTTGGAAATTGGCAACAATGTCTTTATGCAATATGTAAAAACGGAAAAAGGTTTTGAGCAACTTCCAAGTGGTAATATTGATTTTGGCGGGGGATTGGAACGTATTTTAGCAGCTAAAAATGGAGACCCTGACATTTTTAAGACTGACTTGTTTGTTCCTATTATTGGTAAAATAGAAAAACTATCGGGGGAAAAATATGGCGAATCTGTTAGTGCCTATGATATGCGAGTAATCGCCGATCATTTAAAAGCGGCTACATTTTTGATTGCTGATGGAGTAGTTCCTAGTAATACACAACAAGGATATGTTCTTCGCAGGCTTATTAGACGCGCTATTCGCTATGGTCATCTTCTTGGAATAGAAAAGAATTTCACTAAGCAAATCAGTGAAGCAGTAGTTGAAATATATAAAGATATATATTCAGATTTTGGAAAAAATAAAATTTTTGTAGAATTGGAAAATGAAGAAAATAGATTTAGAGAAACACTAGAAAAAGGTTTGAAGGAATTTGAAAAAATGCAAAATGTTTCAGGGGCGGATGCATTTAATCTTTATCAAACCTATGGCTTTCCTTTGGAAATGACAGAAGAATTAGCATTGGAAAAAGGAATAAAAATAAATAAAAAAGAGTTTGAAGAGGAATTCAAAAAACACCAGGAGAAATCCAGAACAGCTTCGGCGGGACAATTCAAAGGCGGACTGGTAGATGTAAGCGAGATAACTATAAAATATCATACAGCGACTCACTTGTTGTTGGCGGCGATGAGGCAGATTTTGAGTCCGGAAATTTATCAAAAAGGTTCCAATATCACAGCTGAAAGATTACGCTTTGATTTTAACTATCCGGAAAAATTATCAGCCGAACAATTGAAAAGTATCGAAAACTTAGTTAACGAAAAAATTGGCGAAAAAATTGAAGTGGAAATGATGGAAATGTCCAAAGAGGAAGCGCTAAAATTAGCTAAAGTTTCTTTTGATCCATCTAAATATGGCGACATAGTTAAAGTTTATAAAATTAACGATTTCAGCACCGAACTTTGTGGTGGACCACATGTGAAAAACACTGGAGAATTAGGTAAATTTAGAATAACTAAAGAAGAAGCTTCCAGCGCTGGGGTGAGGAGAATTAAAGCAGTACTTGTTTGAGCTAAGATTGGTTTTGGAGTATAATAAGTGTTATAATATTTGTATGATGAAACTTAATCTTAAAATTTTATACGTTGAATTAGACGACGATATAAGTTCGTTAATTAAGCGTATTGAAAAAGTTAAAGAACCTAATTTGGTGTTGGTATTTCCCAAGGGCATTTCGATATTGAGAAGCATGGTGGCTCTTAAAATGCTTCGTGAAGGTGTTGATGACTTAGAAAAAAATACACTAGTAGTAATTTCCGATGAGAAAGGTCAAATTTTAGCTGAACAGGCGGGCTTTGAAGTTGTTAGTAATTTACCAGATTTTGATGGTTTTGAGGTAGAAAGGGGAAAAACCAATCAAGCAAAAAAAAGTAAGAAGAATAAAGCTGAGGAGAAAGACGATATCATCTTGTCAAGTAACGAAGTATTGCCAGAAGAGTTGATGGAAGAGAAGAAAGATGAAATCGCTGGATATTGGGAAGAAGATAAACCAGATAATCATTTCAGAAGTAGAATCGAAGATTTAAAGGGGAGTATTTTGCCAAAGGGCATTAAAATGAAATTGAATTTTTCTTTGCCTAGCTTTACGTTCCCAAAGATTTTCAGAAGTTTTTATGTGGGCATAATCATCGTAGCATTACTAATTGCAGTATTAGTTGGCGCTCTTGTTTTGCCAAAGGCAACGATTGATATAAACCCGAAAGCAGAAACATTGTCTTTTCCGATTACTGTGGTGGCAGATAAAACTCTGATAGAAATAGATGAAAAAAATGTTAAATTACCTGCTCAAATATTATCCGTTGATAAACAAGATAGCAATACTTTTGCA
>Ga0210057_1004165_pt1 | contig 19462 bp, 26 predicted proteins | sample CryGeyCG2114_010_2_FD_183968 | JGI IMG/M metagenome (GOLD analysis project Ga0210057, IMG submission 183968) | Groundwater microbial communities from aquifer - Crystal Geyser CG10_big_fil_rev_8/21/14_0.10 (SPAdes) (version 2) | ecosystem: Environmental > Aquatic > Deep subsurface > Groundwater ...
AAAGCATTATTCCAGTAGCAAGAACAACTGTTAAACCTATTATTAAAACTGTTGCAATAATTGCACTCATACCTCTCTTATGCATACAATAAATAAAATAAAGAGTTATTTAAACATTGTTGTTTCAAAAACATTTATATTATTAAAAAGAGTAATAATATTATGTTAAGCAACTTATTTTGGAAGAAAAAATTACCTGATAAAATACCTAAAGTAATACAATTAATTATTCAGGAATTAAAAAGGTCGGAAAATCAAATGGATTGCTTAAAAAAGACTTATGCCATTCTTACTTCAAAATACCATGGGCAAAAATTAGGAACTTTCTTAAGATTCTTTAATTTGTTTACAACTGATTTGGAAAAGATTTGGAAAAAATCTGGTCCTTTGCATTGTACTACTTTCAATTATTTATTTAGAGTTTTATTAGTAAGGAGCGGTTTCTTTAATGAACAAGATTTAGAGCAAAAAATTACTTTTATTTATTACATTTCAATACACCAATATCTCAAAGTAAAAGTTAATTCTAATTATGTTAATATTGATGGTTGGGCAAAAATTTATGGTGTGAAGTTTGGCGACTATTCGCATGGTTTCCATTCATAACCTTTTTACTGTCTTTAAATCATCTATTCTTCTTTTTGCAGGAATTGAAGATGCAAAAAATTTCCAAAAAACTTTTTGAAGCCATTCAACCCAACAAGAATCAAATATTTCATAAAAAATATATGTTTTTTTACTTCTCTTTTTATCATAATCTTTTGGATCTTTAATCTCTTTTAATTTTGCAATTTTATTATCTACTATAAAAGCCCTTAATGGCTGTTCACAATGTCTTATTTCAATCATGTCCTTTCCAATTTGAGTATTAATTGCTAATAATTCAATAACATTATCTAAACTAGTAATATCCACTTTTGTTAAAACTTTTATATAAATTCCTTTATCTGCTAATTCTGTAAAAACATCTAACATTTTTTCTTTACCTTGTTTAATTGTAACCCAAGAAAGATTTCCTGAAAATATTAATACTTGACTTTTAGCTTTTCGTAATGAACCAACTAAATCTTGTTTAACATTAATATTTTCTTCTTCTTGATCTTCAAAAAATGATGAACGTTTCTTTTTGGGGACATATTGATAGATATCAAAAGGCGAAAAGTCTTTCTTTGTTGTTCCAACCTCTAATTTTTTTATTAATAATTCTTGAGCTTGTGTTGCATTAATATTATCTGTGCTATTCCAGTAAACTATTTTAACTGCTCCTCTTGTACCTGGTCTTAAAGTCTTTATAGAAATTGTCCCCATTTGTGAAGAAATTTGTTTTACATAAGAATCTGCAGTACGCCAATTCTTTTTAATTAGTTTAGCTATCTCTTGTATAGTCCTTGGTTGAAAATAAACAAATTCATTGATTTTCTTTGAAGTTTTAGGATCTAAGGGCATTAGTCTAAAAGTTTAACTTTCAAGGTATTTATATTTTACTACAACACTGATACAAAAAAATGTAAGAAAAATTTTTCTTAACTACAACACCTATTAGTTTGAGGTGATAAAATGAACCAAATAAACCCAGAAGATTTAGGAGAGATATGCAAGCATGCATACTTATTAAGAAGAAGGCGTGGCGATGCAGTCATGTGTGAAGAAAGTCTAGGCAAGAAGGGAGACGAATGCATCTGCACCACAAGCTGTAATTTGGGCCATCTCAGCCCAGAGGCTTTTTATGAAACTGACAAAATGTTTGAATGTAAATATAGAAAGGCTGAAGAATGAAACTCTTAGAAAATAAAATCAAAGAAATAAAAGAGTTAGAAGAAAAAATTCAATTTTTAGAAGATGAGGCTAGTGATTATTTAGGATATCCAGCTTATAAGGTTTACAGAACAGCTACTGATGTTCTAAGACAAGAGTTAGAAGAAAAGAGAAAAGAATATGGATTAGAGGTTAGAGGTGATAAAATGAAAGGCTTGTTTGAAAGAATCGAAGAATATGAAAGTTTTCTAAAAGAAAATAAGGAAAAAGCAATAAAAGAATGTAAAGAAAGGCTACCATTAGGAATCAAGGATTTATGTAGCAGATATTTAACTAAAAAAAGAGAATATTGTATTTGCTTAGAAAAACTCTATGAATTATGTCCAGAATTAGGAGAGAAAAAATGAAAAAACTAGAAGAAACAATACAGAATTTAATGAGCAGAGAGGACAGGCAAGATGTTGAGTTTAGATACGCAATTACTATAACTGAAATAGGAGACTTAGGTAAGTACATAACTCATGATCCTAAACTTAATCCTAATGCTAGGCCACATGGCACTAAAGAAGATGAAGTATTAGGTTATGGCCAAGCGTTCATACAGTTAGCTGCTTTAACTCAATTAAGAGGTATTAATTTGCAAGAAGCTATTGATAAAGGTTTAGAAAATTGGTTAGCTGCTGATTGGAGAAAATCTCAAGCTCAAGCTAAAGAAAAAGTCAAAGGATATATTGCTTGTCCTGGCTGTATAACTGGAGAGGCTTATTTAGTTAAAAGTATAAAAGATTTAGAGGAAATGCCTGCTGGAAAAATTGTTGTTACAGAGTTTGCTAAGCCAAACTTGGCACAGCATATAACCAAAATGTTAGCAATAGTAACAGACCATGGTGGAAAAACTTGCCATATTGCTTCAATTGCAAGAGAGTTTGGTACTCCTTGTATTGTTGGAACAGGCAATGCTACTAAAATAATTAAAACTGGTGATATGATTACTATTGATAATATCGATAATGATTATGGAGAGATTTATAAGAAATAGCTTACACAACCTTTTTATATCTTATTTTTAATTTAACTATTATGGTTAAGATAGTTAAGATGAAATGCTTGAATTCAGCCGATATAATCAAAAGAATCAAGCGAGGAGACATTTTTATCTATCCAACTGATACTATTTATGGCATTGGTTGTAATGCTTTATTACCTGAAAAAGTTGTCAAGATTAGAGATATTAAAAAAAGAACAGATAAACCTTTTTCTATAATTGCACCTTCAAAAGAATGGATTGCTAAGAATTTCAAGATAAATAAAGCTTACTTGGATAAGTTGCCCGGCCCCTTTACTTATATATTAAAACCTAAGAAAAAAGGATTTTTAGGTAAGGAAGTTTCTAAATTTGATAGCATAGGAGTTAGGATTCCCAATCATAAGTTTAGTAAGTTTATTGCTAAAGCTAAAGTCCCTTTTATTACAACTAGTGTAAATTTAAGCGGTGAAGAAGCTGCTATTGATTTAGATAGAATTTCTCCAGAAATTATTGAACAAGTAGATTTTATTATAGATAATGGAGTTTTAGATAATAATCCGTCTACTGTTTTAGATTTAACTAGTGGATTGCCTAAGATTATTAGAAGGTAAGTTTTTATAGCCGTTGCTTTGTTAACTTTAAATTGTTTAAAAAAATTAATTGCTTTATTTAGCAGAGGCAAAATTTGTAAAATAATGATTATTTTTTATAGAATTCAAGACTAGTAATGCAGATAAATTCTTAAAAGAACTTGAAAAATGTTAATTATTGATTACAAAGATACTTTTCTAAAAAAGATTTCTAGAATTAAAGATAAAAACCTTAAAGAAAAAGTTAAGAAACAAATTAAAAAAATTATAGAAAACCCCCTTTTGGGCAAACCCATGAGGTTTTCAAGAAAAGGAACGCGCGAACTTTATGTAAAACCTTTTAGATTAGGTTATGCTTATGTTGAAAAAGAAAATAAATTAATATCTTTAGATATTTACCATAAAAAATTTCAATAATAAGGTAACCACTTGCCACTTGACAAGTACGCGCGTTTTGTTTATATACTAAATTATTATATTACCTTTAGTTCATTGGAGGTGATAGTCAAGGAGCATCTGGGGGAAAATACTAGGCATTGAAGGGTCAGCGATGGCCCCTCTTACTATTTTTAGGAGTTAAAATGATACGAAGCAGTTTTATATTTTTAGATAAAGTTGGACAAAAAAAAGAACAACAAATATGGAAGCAAGGCATAGAAACCTGGCAAGATTTTCTTAATTCTGAAATTAAAGGTATTTCTTCAACAATGAAAAAAAGATATGATCAAGTTATTAGGTTAGCTAAACTAAACTTAGATTATGAAAATCCTGGTTTTTTTAAAGAGTTTATGGCACATGGAGAAATGTGGAGAATTTTTAATGAGTTTAAAGAAGAAACAGTATATTTAGATATAGAAACTTCTGGATGGCACATTACTTGCATTGGTTTGTATAATGGTCATGAAGTTAAACATTTTATTCGCGGAATTAATTTGAATAAGAAATATTTTTTAGATGAGTTATATAAATATAAAGTTGTAATAACTTTTAACGGCAGTTCTTTTGATATCCCCATGTTAAACAAATATTTTAACCATGATATTAAATTAGCACATATTGATTTAAGGCATGTTTGTAGTAAGATTGGTTTACATGGAGGTTTAAAAAAAATTGAAAAAACATTAAAAATAAAAAGAGATAAAGAAGTACAAAGCATGTTAGGCAATGAAGCTGTTTATTGTTGGGAAATGTGGGTACACACAGGTAAAAGAAAATATTTAGATTTGCTAATAAAATATAATACAGAAGATATAGTTAATTTAGAGCCATTGGCTGAATATTCTATAAATAAACTTTGGAAAAAGATTAAAATTTAGATCTTTCTAAACACCTAGGTATTTCTTTTTCTAGTTTTTCAAGTATTTTAGGATTATAAAAACCAGAATCAAAATAAAATTTAATTTTTTGTCTTAAATAATGATGATACATAGCAATACAATAACCTGAAGATCTTATTTTTTTTGAATCTTCATATAATTCTTTAATCTTATCAAGTTTTTCTTCATCTGCCTTAATTAATAATTCTAATTTAACCATAAAAATATTTTAAAAAAACGACTTTTAAATCTTATGAAGATATAATTATTTCTTCTTCTTCTTTATTTTAGGTATAGTAAGTTTAGAAGAAGTTTTTGGCCCACCTGCTTGTACCCAAGGTAAAGCATTTACAAACTTATGAGAAAGCCAATGCCAATGTCTTAATTTAGGATTAAGTTTAGGTAAATGACTTGCTATTTCATACTGTTCATAAATTTCAGAAATTTCTAATTCTTTTTCTTCAATCTCATTTCTTTTTTGTGAAACTTCTAATTCTAAATTCTTAATTTGTTCTTCTTTTAATTTTAGTTCTTCAAACATATAATCTCTTTGTTCTCTTGATTCAGCAGTATCTAAATCAGCATGATATTTCTTCCAATCTTTATATAATGTTCTTGTATCATTTGCAACACTTAACCTTTCAACAATTGGAATCCCATTAATTAACAAACTACATGCTAATGATTCCAAACCAAATAAACCCATAGCAGTATATGAAGAAAATGGAGCTATAAGGAAAGGTAAAGCAGTTAAACTTCCTAAAAACAAAGCTTTTCTAGCATTCCAATATGTAAATGGATTTACATAATTTCCAGTGCCGTGCCACACATCTAACATTATTTGATACCAGTCTCCATTAAATTGGTATTTTACTACTTTCTTTTGATCTTCTAAATCTAAAATGCCTAATTTATCAAACTTTTCGGGAATTTCAAACCTGCTTCCAATCCCTACTCTCCCTTCTTTTAAAGCTGTTAAATATTCTCTAGCATCTTTTACAGGAATTCTTTTAATTCCAGATTCTGTTTCTTCTTCGTTCCAAGCAACAGTATATTGATTTCCAAGACGCCTTGGTAGATGTGCATCAGTACCACAACAAATAGGCATTTTAAGCAATTGAGCTAATTCTAAAGCCAACAAATTTTCATTTTGATGGTCCCCATTTATTTCTAACAAGCCATTTACCTTTGAAAAGTCTATACAAATTTCTTCTAATTGTTTTCCAGATAAAGGCACATTAGTATTACCTTGCCATCCAGGATGATTAAAAACAATACCTATTCCTTTTTCATAACAAAAATTAATAAATGATTTATAACCTTCTTCAGTTTTATCTAATAACTTATTATGAAGAATCATAACATCATTATCTGATAAAGGCCTAGTAGCATTATCAGCATAATCTAAACCACAACAGCCAACATGAATAATTTGAACATTAGGTCCAGGTTCTAAACAAGGATCAATAGAAACATCATATTCACAATTAATTATAGAATCATCAAGACCTTTTTTTCTTCTATTGTTTCTTAATTCTAAAGCTCCTTTAATTGTATTATGGTCTGAAACTGTAAAAAAATCCATTTCTCTCTTCTTTAACATTTTATACAATTTTTTGATGCTGGTATTTGATTCTTGAACACCTATGGTTGCAGATGCTCCTGTTTGAACGTTTTGTGAAGAATATTTTGAATGACAATGGTTGTCAATAGCACTGCCTTCAATCAACATAGCATGCAATAAGCCTGTTTTCAAGTCTATTGTGTATGTTTTTCTTTCCATTTTATCTAATTTTTAAAGTTTATTTAAGTATTATTTGGTTTTTTAATTGATTATATTGTACATTAATTGCTAATTGATTTGTAACTAATTCTTTTAAATTATCTTGATTATCCCTTATAATTGTACTCATTGCATCTATAATAGTTTCGCCATTACTTAATATATTAATCTTATAAAATTTAGCAGCCTGAAATTTTTTAGTTTCATCATCTAAATCAACTTCAACAAATGAACCACCTTGAATAGGCACCATTTGCCCATCCTCATTAAAAGTTCTACTATTTCCTAAACAACCTGGATTAATTACAACTGAAAATTTGTCATTATTAGTTTTTAGTTGTTTAATTCCAGAAGCCTCATGGATATGGCCTGAAAAAAATAATTCAGTTAATCCTTGCTGGGCATACTGTAAAAAACCAAAACTTCCTGTTGATTCTTTAGTAAATTCTGAAAAATCCAAATAACCATGCATAGGATTATGTAATAAAACAATATTAGGTTGTTCTTGCATTAAGAAATCTCTTGGTTCTGATACTAATTCTACTCTTTCATCTAAAGCACTAACTTGATGAGGATATTCATTAAATGGAACAGTTAATTCAACAGGACAACCAACAGCTAAAGGACTACCATCTTTAGTTATAGCATTACCATAACCTGAAATTTTAAAACCTTTAACTTCTTTAGATTTTTTGTGCATATCAATTTCTTTCAAAATTGTCTGTTCTAAGTCCATATCATGATTCCCAGGCAATGTTAAAGTCCTATTTCTATTTTCTCCGATAATATGATTAAATATTTCATAAATATTATTTAAATTCCATTCAGCTTGATCTAATAAATCTAAATAAACTCTACAAGCTTCTTTGATTTCTTCAGGATATCTTTTCTTAAAATAAACTTCTTCTGCAATAATTGGAAATGTACAATAAAATTCATAAGGCGTAATTTCTAAAGTTTTATGTTTAGATCTTTTAGATAATTCATGATTAGCTAATTGAGAAACTAAACCTTGTGATAATTGTTTGTAAGTATTAACATCAACTCCCTGAAAACCAGAATCAGCAATGTCTCCTAATGCTAAGATTAAGTCGGGATTTTTTTCATCTGCAAATTTATAGAACTCTTTCAAATATTTGAAGTTCTCCATATCCTCATCCAAATGCAAATCTGTTGCCATCAATATTTTCATTTCAATCTCCAAAATAATGTTGTCCAAAAGTCATGCTTAAGTTTAGCTTTTCTTCAGCAGATAATTCATTAAATTGTTCAGTATCAACTAAACCCAAAGTCATTAATATATCTTGAAAAATTCTACCATAAACTTGTGAAAGTTCAGAACTTCTTTTAGCAGGATCTTTAATTTCTTTAGCTTTGTTAACTAAAACAATGTATTGATTAACTCTAAAAGCATCAAAACCCTTTATTTCTTCTAACTTATTAATATTTTCATCTAATGCATAATAAATATCTTTATAATCAGCACCTTTATACTGAATCTTAGTTGCTAAATTTGAATTTAATCTTTTAGGTTTTTTATTAATATCCACAGAATAATCTTTAGCCAGTTTTTCTAATTGTTCTTTGTTTGGTTTTAAAAAACTTTGAATCAAGTTTTTGATTGTGTTTGACATAGTTCTTACTACTTACTTTTTTAAAAATAAAATTAAAAAAAATTAAAAGAGTTTTACTCTTTCAAAATTTTATCAACTAATGAAGCACCAACGTTGACAGCTAATCCTAAAGATTCTTCAGCACCTAAGCCAAGTTCTCCTAATTTACTGCCTAATTTTTCAACGCCTGCAAAGTATGAACCAGATTGCATAATGTCACCATATAATTGTGCTTTCATTTTGTGTTTACTTGCTGGGTCTTTTTCTTTATCAGCTCTCTCATTAGTTGCTTCCCATTGTTTTAGTCTTAAACCATCAAACAAATTTAAAGCACCTAATTGGGTCAAATCTTCGCTTCTATAAGCTTCTGCGAATGCTTTTATGTCGTATACCATATTTTTTGCCTCCTCCTGTTTTATTTAGGATCAGGAAAACCTCTTGTTGTTACTATGTAGTAACGTCAAGGTATATATAAACCTTTCGGTTCCCTTAAAACGCTCTAAAATAGCCTTATTTAAGCTGTAGTACTTAAATCTTATGAATTTTAAGAACACCAATTAGCAAATTTTATAAGCTAATCATTATTCAAAAATAGAGATGTACAAATGTTAGAACAAAAACTAAAAAATGTTAAGGCACGCCTAATGGAAGAATTAGGTCAAAAAGAAATGGAAAAAGAATATTGTTTTGATAGAATCTGTGAATTAATGACTGAAGAAAGAGTTTTAAAAGGCAAATATAATGAAATAGAAAAATGGCTTGAAGATAAAGAAGTACAAGATGAAACAAGATTAGCAGCCAGATTTCAAGGTCATTTAATAGGAAAACAAGACTTAAAACAATTATTTGGTATTAATAATAGTTATGTGATTTCTAAAAAAACCAAAATTTCTCCTGAAGCTCAAGCAGATATTGAAAACTTAGATAGATTAGAAGGATTAACTAAAAAATATCTTAAAAAAACATTAGGAAGAAAAGAAATTTTAGAAGAAGATTATGAAAAATTAGTTGAAAATTACTTGTTAAATGAAACAAATTTTTCTGTATTAGCCAAAGATGAAGAAAGAAAAAGAACAACAATAGTGTTGATTGGTACAAGTTTACAATATCAATTAAATTTAAAGATAAAGAAACCTTCTAAAAATATTCTAGGGCATGATGAAGAAGATTTAAACAAGATCCTTCATAGGATCTAATTTTTTATTTTTTAATATACAAAGACTTATAAATAAGATATAATTCCCCACTTTATGGTAACAGATTTCGATAAACTATCAGAAGTTAAAGAATTCTTATGGCATTTAGATATATGCTGTTTAAAATATCCGAAACAAGTATTAAAAGAAAATTTAAGCTATCAAGAACTAATCACTAAAGTTTATGAAGGCATGTTTCCTAAAAAAGGGTTAAACAAATTAGATTTATTTTTTAGAGAAGCAATAAAACAAACAATTGTAACTTATTGCCAATTATTACAAAATGAAGATATACCTATAAAACCAAAAAAAGAAGAAGGATTAGTTGGAAAAATTATGGCAACTGATTTAGATTGGGTCCAAATAAATAAAGAAGCCCCAGTCTTAAAAGAAATTGAAAAACATGTCCACAAATATGGAAATAAAGATTTAGCTAAAGAATTAGGACAAATTTTAGGTAATAAAATCTATAAACAAAAAAGTCAAAATTTAATTAAACAATTAATGAATAAAGAATTCCCAAACCATACTTCTGATTTTTTTAATGCTAAAAACTTTTCAAAAACTTTAGATTTACTTTATTTTAGAATAAGCAAATGGATGAAAAATGAGCGAAAAAGATAGTTATAAAAGGTTAATTTTAGTAGATCAACGAGCTTATGTTAGAGAACTTAATGAATATAATTTAGATAAAAAAATGACAGAGAGACACCTTATTTATTTTTTTAATAAAGTTAATCCAAGAGGTTATGTTAATGCTTTAGATTTAGAATTTATAGTTAAAGCTTTAAGAAAAGCAGGTGCAATGGAAATTAAAAAAGAACCAGTAATTTGTTTTCAAAGGTTTGAAAATGGAACTGGTGGTAAATATATAGAATATCCCTTAAGATTTGATGTTAAATATATTGGACCCGTAAATTTTAAAAAGTTCCATGAGTTAATATATAATTAAAAATGGCAAAAGAAAAATGGTCTCATTTACAAGAACCCATTTATGAAAGAGAATTAAAAGTTGTTACTAAAGCTTTAGAAAATTCTGGAGCCACTAATATTGAAGCAATTATTTTATTATCTGAAGATACTAATCAAGTAGTTTATCCACCACAATATTTAATCAATTTTCAAGGAGAAATAGATTGGAAAAAATATTGTTCTTATTTCTATGATTAATTATATAATTTATATACCTTATATGGACTTTTCTTTTATTAGAGCTATTTCTGAAAGATTTCTATAAAACTAGTAAAAATCCCAGGAGGATAAAAATGAAAAGAAAAGAAATGTTAATAATATCAGCATTAAGACAAAATAGCCGAAAAAGCTTAACACAATTAAGTAAAGATACAAAAATACCTGTTTCTACATTACATGAAAAGATACAAGCGTATAAAAACGACTTAATAAAAAAAAATACAGCAATAATTGATTTTGAAAAGATTGGTTATAATACAAGGGCTAATGTCTTAATAAAAGTTGAAAAAAATCAAAGACAAGAATTACAAGACTTTCTTTCAAAATGCAATAATATTAATTGTTTGTTAAAAGTAAACAATGGATTTGATTTTTTAGCAGAGTTTATTTTTGAGCACATTAAAGAATTAGAAGATTTTATGGAAATGCTTGAACAAAGATTTCCAATAACTAACAGAGAAACTTACTACATAATTGAGGACCTAAAAAGAGAAGAATTCATGGCCAACCCACAATTAGTAGCAATGAATGCAATTTAAGATGTTAGAACAAATAAATCAGTTAATTGAAGACAATTTCAAAGTAAAAGTTGAAAAATCTTCTTTAACTATTTATGATTCAGAAAATTGGGAAAAATTTTGCAATAAAAATAATTTCCAAATAGCTGAAGGGATTTACTTGCCCAGAAACCTTTCAGCGCATGTTTTGAAATCTAAGTTTTATTTACAAAACATATTTCACGAATTCTTTGGCCATGGACTTTTCATTGAACATACTAATGAAGGTAAGCAAATTTATTCTTTAGAACAAAAACTAATGCAAAAAGAAAAACATCTAAAAAATAAAGAAACAATAAAAGAGTTTAGAACTAAAAATAAAACTTTTCAAGAACTAAAAAAACTTTACTCTAATAACTTAGAAAAATATGAAAACTTTGCAATAAATATGGAATATCAACTTTCGGAAATAACTAATACAAAAAAATTGTTTGAAGAAAAATATTTATCTACTTGCGTCAGCTTGTCTTTCTAATTCTAATTTTTTAGCAATTGCATTAGAATCAGTATCCATATTGTAAGCTTTAATTATTTCATCAGCTAAAGCAACTTCTACTTTTTTCTTAGAATTAAAAGATTTGCCGTAAGCACCTTGTACCATCATTCTCAAAGCAACATCTATTCTTCTTTGAGGTGCACATTCAACTGCTTTTGGATATCTTGCTCCACCATATTCAATAGTTGTAATCTCTTCTCTTGGAGCTGCATTTTCTAAAGCTTTAACAAAAACTTCAACAGGATTTTTACTTGTTTTCTTTTCAATAAGTTCAAATGTTTTTTCAATAATTTCATATCTTGAAGTTCCCTTACCACAGCAGTGACCTGAACTCATCTTATGTTTCTTACCTTTATGGCCTGGAACCATAAGTTTAGTAATTAATCTTTCAACAATATGATTTTTTGATTTCCAAAACATAGTCTTAACATTTCTTCCACCTGTTTTTGGAACTAGAATAGGTCTTAAGTTAATGTATCTTTGAAGGCCTTTATCTTCTACTTGAATACTTTCTGTATCCCATCTATTGAATAAAAGAAGTTTAACCATTTTATCTTCTACCTTTTTCTATCTTACCATGAGCTAGTGCATTTAAACTCTGGTCGTTAACTTTTATGACTTGCCACCTGACACATGGAATATCGCCTTTAGCTCTACCCATTTTACCGCCGATGCATTCAATCATGACTTCATCGTGTTCATCAATGAACTTAATAGCATTATAGCCTGGAACAAAAGCTGTAACTTTCTTTCCGTTTTTAATTAATTGTACTCTAACACATTTTCTCATTGCCGAGTTTGGTTGTTTAGCTTCTAATTGTACTTTTTCTAATACAATAGCTTTAGCCTGAGAACTGCCTCTTAATGGATCTGCTTTTTCTCTTAATTTGAAAATTCTTTTAACAAAAGCTCTGTCTTTCCATCTAGAATTACTTCTTCTCTTCTTCAACTTTGTTCCGGCACCAAGGCCTCTACTTTTATTTCCCATTTTATTTATTAAATTTAAGCTTTATATGAGGAGAAATAATCTATTTATAAAGGTTTCGACTTGAAAAATTAAAAAATCAAAACTTAGCAAGCTCCCTTTCTACTCTTTCTTTTAAAAGCATATATCTTTTAGCAGTTGGTTCATAAGACAACACATAGTCTCTAGTAGATTCAAAATCTTTCTTTTTTTCCACCCCTTTAGGAACTTCTGTATCCTCAGGAAATTGATGATAAGTTAAATCTATTTGTACATCTTCTATTTGATTCAAATAATGTGAAACTGCTTTTCCTTTTTCACCCCATTCAGGAATTTCTACAATAGAATTTACTATCTTTCCACCACAATAATCTTGTACTATTAATGCTGTTACTGCGCATTGGCCGTAAGGTCTGTTTAACATATTCCAACTTTCAGAGTCAGAACTAGTATCAGCACCCCAACATTCTGGTAAAACTAATACTAATTTGTTTAAAGCTGGTAAAATTTCTTCTAATTTTTTAGTATCCATATTAAAACCTCCCTTTTTAGGTTAATATTCAGTTTAATTTAAATAATTTGGGGTAGAAAGCTATAAAAACTCTAAAGAAAAAGAAATTAATATGACACTAATATGCGGTGTCGATGAGGCTGGGAGATTTTAAGTCCAAACTTAGAACCCAAGAGGACCACTCATCGGCCCAATGGTAATGTGCGGATTTGTAATTAATGAGAAAGATATAAGTAGATTACAGGATTTGGGTGTAAAAGATTCTAAAAAATTAACTGCAAAGCAAAGAGAAAATTTGTTTGAGGATATTATCAAATTAGCTGTAAAATACGAGATTATTATTGTTAGTGCAAAAGAAGTTGATGAAGCATTAGAATCTGAAACTTCTAACTTAAATTGGTTAGAAGCTGTTAAAACTTCAATGATTTTAAACAAATTACAGCCTGAAAAAGCAATTGTTGATAGCCCCAGCAACAACAAGCAAGCCTATGAAGATTTTCTTAAAACTTATCTTAAAGACAAAGAATTACAATTACAATTAGAGCATAATGCAGAAAGATTTTTGCCTGTAGCTGCAGCCTCAATATTAGCAAAAGTTACAAGAGATAGAGAAATAGAAAAACTTAAAGTCAAATATGGCGATTTTGGTTCTGGTTATCCATCAGATCCTAAAACTAAAGATTATCTTAAAGAAAATTGGGAAAAACATCCTGAAATCTTTAGAAAAACTTGGGCTTCTTACAAAAAAGTTGCTCAAAATAAAAGTCAACAGAGTTTGAGTAGTTTTTAATCTAAATAACTGTCAATATATTCTTCTCCGCTTGAAACCAAAATGTATAATAATCTCATTGCTCCACCTGGTAGAGTTAAAGATTCAATAGTAGGATAAACAAAACCTGATGGAGTTGATTTACTCCAATTATAATTTAATTTCCATTCTGGTTTAAAATGTTTAGAATTTTCATGACAACTAAAATCTACCCCATATTGATAATTATTTGAATTATGAAAGTAAATAGTAAAATTAGTAGATTCAAACAATTTAATTTCATTATTTTCAACTTCAATCCAAGCATGACCTATTAACTTACCTTTGGGCGTTGTAATTTCTCCAAAAGCAAGATTAACTTTATCAGAAATATCTTCTCTTCCTGCTTTTTTTACTAAATAGTTATACATATCTAATGTTGCTCTTGCATAATCTTCACATACAGAATTTCGCCAAGTTTCTTGTTGAGATTTTGCTTTATGAACTAATGAAGAAGCCATACAAAGAAATTCAACTCTAGACATATCTTGTTTAAAAGGATATTTATCTTTCTTTACCTTTTCAAGAGAAATATTATTTTTAGGAAAAAGATTATTTGATATAGGAGTCATTAAAGGAAAAGCTATTTGATTTAATCCAACTAAAATGGCTAAATTAATGCCTAACTTCTTTAATTTGTTTTTCCAAGACATAATTTGACTCAAATTAAGCCTCCTTTTTAAACTTATATGTATAAATTAATAAATAAGAAGGTTAATTTAAATATAAAAAAAGATTTAAATACCAAACAATTTTAAAAAAGAGAATGGCGACAATAAAAAAGCTAATTTTAAGAGGTTTCAAATCATTTGCTAAGCGCCTAGAAATACCTTTTGAAAATAATTTCAGTTGTTTCTTGGGAGCTAATGGTAGTGGTAAATCTAATTTAGGCGATGCAATCTGCTTTGTACTCGGAACAACTTCAGCAAAAAGTATGAGAGCAGAAAAATCTGCAAACCTTATATTTAACGGAGGTAAAAAAGGCAAGCCCCTAAAAGAAGCTGAAGTTAGCATAATATTTTCTAATGATAAAAAAGAATTTCCCATTAACAGCAAAGAAGTAATGATTTCAAGGATTGTTAAAAGTTCTGGACAAAGTATTTACAAGATTAATAACGAAACTAGAACTAGGCAACAAATGGTTGACTTATTGTCTCATGCCAAGATTAATCCAGATGGACACAACATTGTATTACAGGGAGACATTGTACACTTTACTGAAATGAAGCCAATTGAAAGGAGAGAATTAATCGAAGATATTGCCGGAATTTCTGTTTATGAAGAAAAGAAAGCTAAAGCAATGAATGAATTAGAAAAAGTTCAAAACAAATTAAATGAAGCAGATATTATTCTTACTGAAAGGCAAAAGACTTTAGCTGAATTAAAAAAAGATAGAGACCAAGCTGTAACTTACAAAGAAAAAGAAGAGTTGTTGAAAAGAAGTAAAGCTACTAAACTTACTTTATTAATTAAAGATAAAACTCAAAAGATTGAAGAATCTAGGTCTAATTTAAACAAGATTAGTTCTGAAATTCAAAGTTTTCAAAAAGAAATTGATGAATTAAAAAAAGATAGGCAAGACAAAGAAGGTGAAATAAAAAGTATTAATCAAGAAATGGATAGTAAGGGTGACTTAAAGCAAGTTGAGCTTACAAGAGAAATTGATGATCTTAAAGGCATAGTTATAAGAAATTCTACAAGAAAAGATGTTTGTGAAAATGAATTAAGAAAATTAACTGAAAGAAAAAAACAATTAGAAAAAGAAGAAAGAGAAATTGAAACTAAAATCTCAGAGTATACTAAGAAAAAAGATTCAATGCTAACTTCTAATGTTAAACTTATAGAAAAAGAAGCTGAAATAATTAAACAAATTAAAGATTGGAAAGAAAAACATGGTTTGAAAGATGCTAGTGAATTAAATAAAAATATTGAAGATTTTGATAAAAAACTTGAAGAAACACAAACTGAACTTTATGCTTTAAACAATAAAAAACAAGAATTATTAAGAAATTTAGACAAAAAAAATTATGAAATCAAAAATATTGAATCTGAAGAAGAAAAATTCAAAGAGATTAAAGCAGACCATAAAGAAAAAGTTGAACGATTAAAAGTTGCTAAAAATGATTTTAAAAATATTGCAAGAAAATTAGCAGATGCTTTAAATGAAAATTCTGTTTTTGCTGCACAATTAGGCAGTACAAGAACTAAGTATCATGATACTAATGATGAACTTTCTAAGTTAAGAATGCGTAGCATGGGTATAAAAGATTTAACTGCCAGCGATACTGCATTAAAAAAATTGAAAGCTATGGACATTAGTGGGTTACATGGTAGTGTTAATGAACTTGGAAACGTTAATTCAAAGTATGCTATGGCCTTGCAAGTTGCTGCCGGTGCAAGATTAAAGAGCGTAGTAGTAAATAACGACAGCACTGCTGCTAAATGTATTCAAATACTTAAAGACTCTAAATCCGGTGTATTAACATTCTTACCTTTAAATAAATTAAAAGAAAGAGTTATTGAGGATGAAGTTAACAAATTGAAAGGATTATCAGGAGTTCATGGTTTGGCTTTAGACTTTATTTCGCATGATTCTAAGTTTAAAAGTGTATTCAAATATGTTTTTGGACCCACTTTAGTTGTTGAAGATTTAAGTACAGCTAGAAAAATTGGAGTTGGAAGAGCTAGGATGGTCACATTAGAAGGAGATTTAATTGAACCTAGCGGTGCAATGGTTGGAGGTTTTAGAAATAAAACTAACATTGGATTCCAAGAAAAAGAAGTTAATGAATCTATTGTTAAACTTGAAGGAGAAATTAAACAATTAGAAGAAAAGATTAATTTGTTAGAAAAGAAAAAGTCTGACAATGATGAATCTATAATTTTATATAGGGAAAGTAAAGCTAAACTTGAAGCTGAAATTGAATCCATTGAAAAAGTTACAGGCAAGGGTTTAGAGTTTAATTCAGGAAGTAAAGGTGAATTGTCAAAAGAGATTTCTAAATTGCAAAAAGATTTAGAATCTGTTGAAAAAGATATTAAAGTTAAATATGAAGAAATTACTTCTATTAATTCTGGCAGACAAGGATTAAGGACAAAAATAGCAGAAGCAACTAGCTCTAACTTATCTGGCGAATTAGAAAAAATGGATAATAATCAAAAAGAAGCTAGAGATGAAGTATTGAGGAACCAAGCCGAAATTAAAGGATTAGATGCACAAATATCAGTACATACTGCTGAACTTGAAAGGATTAATACCATTATAAGTAATAGTGAAAAAGAAAAGAATAATTTTGCTGAAGAATTTGAAACATTAAAAACAGAAGAAATTGAGAAGAAATCAAGATTGAAAGAATTATTACAGATGCAAAAAAAGTTCTATTCAGAATATCAAGGAATGTTTAAGAAAAGAGACAAATTAAAAAATTCAATTTCACAAATTGATATGAAAATTATTAAAAAAGAAGAAAGAGCCAGGCATAACTTAGAAAAGTCTAATGACTGGTCTGTAAGAATTGCTGAAAATGAAGGAGAATTAGCTGGATTGCATAGAGAGCAAGAACAATACAAAGATGTCCAATTAAGGAGAAGTATTTCTTTAGAAGATTTAAATACAGACATTAGATCGTTTGAAGCCTCTATAAGAAGCATGGGTAATGTTAACTTAAGGGCATTAGAAGTTTATGAAAGAGCTAATAATGAATGCAAAGTAATCTTAGAAAAATGTGAAACATTAAAATTAGAAAAGGAAGATGTTTTATCTATGATGTATGAGATTGATTTACAGAAAAAAGAAGCTTTCATGAAAACTTTTAAAGTTTTATCAAGAAATTTTTCAGACATATTTTCAACATTGTCTACCAAAGGTAATAGTTCTCATTTAAAATTAGAAAATCCTGAAGAACCTTTAGAAGGAGGAATAGGTATTGAAGTTAGATTCGGCAATAATAAAACTTTAGACTTAAAAAGTTTGTCTGGTGGAGAAAAAACTTTAGCGGCTTTAGCTTTCATATTTTCAATACAAGAGTTTGATCCTGCACCATTTTATTTAATGGATGAAGTAGATGCAGCTTTAGATAAAAAGAACTCTGAATTGTTATCTAAATTAATTGCAAAATACTCTGATAATGCCCAATACATTACAATTTCACACAATGATAGCGTTATTAGTGAAGCTAATGTAATTTATGGTGTATCAATGCAGGATGGTGTTTCTAAAGTTGTTAGCTTAAAAATTTAATTTAATTCTGCTTTAAAATCAGTACTTAATCCATAAACTTTTGGACGTCTATGATTTATAACTTTAACAACACATTGTTCTGTCAAAGTACTTAACTGCTTTCCAACACTACCTTCTGAAGAATTCAATATTTGTGCTAGTTGTTTGGCAGTTCTGTTTCCATCAAATAAAAGTAAGACCATACGCTTTTGCATTGGACTAAACTGAGATAATTTTTTATCATTAATAGGCATTAAATTGTCTGGTAAAGAAGTAGGTTCTTCTAACTTAGCTAAATCCATTAACAATTCTGCTTTTCTTTTTGTTAAGACACCTTTTGCAGCTTCAGGAGTAATTTTTTGGCCTTGTAATCCAATACATAACTGTTCGCAATGTTCTAAAATACGTCTTGGGTTATGTTTTGCTTCATCCACCATTAACTCAATTACTTGTTCTGAAAAAGGATTATTATTCTCTGTCCTTAAATCAATCAAATCTTTTGCAACAGGATAATCTAAACCAGTTAACCTAATAACTCTGTTTCCTATTCTGCTTTTCAAACTATCAGGAAAAGATAATCTTTCTCCAATTTGTGCAATTACTACACTTTTAATCCTATTATGATCCCATAAGTTCTTTAATTCTTTAGTAAACACATCATCACAATTATGAGCTTCATCTAATAATAAAATTCTAGGTCTGAAGATTTTATTACCAATTTTTTTTGCTAATTTGAAAGATTCATCTAAATCTTCTGCATTAAAATAAACAATTTTATATTTCCAACCAAATTTTCTTCTTAACCATTTTAACATAGAAGTTTTTCCAACGCCAGGTTTACCTGTAACTAAACAAATATCACCAGAATTAACATATTCTAAGACTAACTTTTTCTCATTATCTAAACCTAATAAGGCAGTCTGATGTTTAACTGAAAAAGGATTCTGTTTCCAACCATAATCTTTATACCACAATTTTATTATCCCCTTTTAAATTCGGAAATGTTGATACTCTTAATAAATGTTACTATAAAGTAAAAAGTATTTATAATATTATCTGAAAAAAAGCATTCCCAGAAAGAATTATCCTTCTGGGAACTTTATGAGCCCTGGGAGATTTGAACTCCCGACCTCTGGCTTGCTTAGGCAAGTGTACCAGCGGTTGCCATATAAGACCAGCGCTCTAATTGTCCAGCATGCCTTTTAGACATGTTCCAGACTGAGCTAAGGGCTCATTGTAATGGAAAAGAAGAGATGTTTTATTTAAATCTTTTGTGTTTGTTAATCTTTTAAGAATATCGTCTTTATTCGGCTGTGGGACATAATTGTTTAGTTGTTGATCCAGAATAGGTTATGCCAGATGATTGTTGAGAATATGGCTGTGTTTGTGCGGTCTTCTCTTTTTTGGGCAATTTTCCAGCCGAATCTTTTTTTATC
>Ga0210057_1004166_pt1 | contig 19459 bp, 16 predicted proteins | sample CryGeyCG2114_010_2_FD_183968 | JGI IMG/M metagenome (GOLD analysis project Ga0210057, IMG submission 183968) | Groundwater microbial communities from aquifer - Crystal Geyser CG10_big_fil_rev_8/21/14_0.10 (SPAdes) (version 2) | ecosystem: Environmental > Aquatic > Deep subsurface > Groundwater ...
ATCTTCTCCGTACGTTCTGTATTTTGTGAATTCTAAATAGTTGTCGCAGAATGTTTGCCAGAAGAAAACATCAGTTTCATGTTTTGCTTTTGAATATTCATAATTTTCAAATGATTCTGTTGACACTTTTATTATTTTCATTAATTTAGAAAGCAACCATTTATCCATTACTTCAAGCGAGTCTGTGTTCTGTATTTCGGGGGTCTGTGTGCCGCCTTGACTGCTCGCTGAAGTCTGTATAGGGTTGTATCCTTCAAGATTCATTAGTGTAAATTTAGATGCGTTCCATAATTTTGTTACAGTTTTTTTTCCTGTTAATACATCTTTTTCTTGATACGGTAAGTCTTCTCCTAATTTTGATCCTGCTGCCCAGTATCTTAATGCGTCTGCTCCAAATTCTTCAAGTATTATTTGTGGTGCAATTGTATTTTTTTTGCTTTTGCTCATTTTTTGTCCTTTTGGATCAAGTACAAATCCTGAGATGATTATGTTTTTCCAAGGAACTGCGTTGTTGTTGTAGATTCCTTTTACGATTGTGTAGAATGCCCACGTTCTTATTATATCGTGTGCTTGTAATCTTACAGTTTCTGGAAACATTTCTTTAAATTTTTCTGGATGGTCTGCCCAATCTAGTGCTATTTGTGGAGTTACTGAAGATGTTGCCCATGTATCCATTACATCAGATTCTGAAATTATATCTGCGTAGGTGTGATTTGGAGGAAGAACTTTTGGTTTGTCTTTTAACGGATCTACTGGAAGTTGTTCGTCACTTGCAGGGATTACTTCTCCTGTTTTTTTTGAATACCATATTGGAAATGGAACTCCAAAGAATCTTTGTCTTGAAATGCACCAGTCCCATTGTAAATTTTCTACCCAGTGAATATATCTTTTTTTCATGAATTCAGGATACCAAGTTATTTGGTCTGCTGCTTTTAGTAATTCTTGTTTTTTGTCTAGAACTTTTATGAACCATTGTTTGGTTTTTAGTATTTCTATTTCTGTTCCGCATCTTTCATGCACATTTACAGGATGTGTTATTGGTTTTTGAGTTAGAAGAAGATTTTCTTTTTTTAGATCTTCAATTATTTGTTTTCTCGCTTCTTTGATTGTTAATCCTTTGTATTGTTTTCCTTCTTCGTTTAATTTTCCATCTTCTGTTATTGCAGATTTTAATGGTAATTTGTATTTGTACCATTTTTCTACGTCTTCTTTATCTCCAAATGTACAAACCATCATTAATCCAGTTCCTTTATCTAGCGCTACGGATTCATCAAATAATATTGGAACTTCATAATTGAGAAGTGGAACTGTCGCAAACTTTCCTTTTAGTTCTTTGTATCTTTCATCATTTGGATTTGCGAATACTGCAACGCACGCAGGTAATAATTCGGGTCTTGTTGTTGCAATTACTAGTTCTTTTGATCCTTGTTTGAAAATTATATCATTAAAATTTGAAGTTATATCTACATTTTCGAATTCTGCTTGCGCGATTGCTGTTTGACAATGTACGCACCAAGAGACTGGACTTTCTTCCTGGAATACTCTTCCTTTTTTTAATAAATCTAAGAATGATTTTTGACTTGTTTTTATTGAGTGAGCATCTATTGTTGAATATGAATTTTCAAAATCTGCACTTATTCCAACTTTTTTCCAATCAGCGATAAATTCTGGTTTTAATTCTTTGATTGTTTTTTCGCAGAGTTCTACAAATTCTTCTCTACCCATGCTTTTTGATTTCACGTTTTTTAGGGATTCAACTAATCTTTCTGTTGGCAATCCATTATCATCTGTTCCGAAGGGGTAGAATACTGATTCTCCTTTCATTCTTCTGTATCTTACTATGATGTCTCCTTGAGTATAACTGCATGCGTGTCCAATATGCATTCTTCCAGAAACAGTTGGAGGAGGAGTATCTATTGAGAATTTTTTGGTTCCTTTATCTTTATAGGAATAAAGTCTTTTTTGTTCCCATTCTTTTATCCATTTCTGTTCGGATTCTTTGAAATCGTAATTTTTTGGAAGTTCCATGTTTATCTTCCTTAGAAGGTTGAGTATTTATTTATATACTTTTTTAAGATTCTGGTGCAAGGCGGTGTTTACAAATCATTTATGCTTTTCAGAGGATATCCATTCAATTCTAATCCTTTTTTATAATTTATAAGATTGCAATTTATGCATTTAAAGAATGGGCCATATTTTCCTTGCATTAAGTCAAGTGTTGCGCCACATGAACATTTTAGATTTTCTAGTTGTTCTTTTTTATGATGTGGACAAACTGGAATTCCTTGATTGTTTTTTATTGTAGCCACAGAATTACAAAATGGACATTTTGGAACTTGATATTCGCCGTAGACTTTTTTTCGCATCATTTTCGATGCTCATGCCTCGTCTTGTATTACCATATTCACAACATCCAAATAATCTTTTGCTCCATTTGATTTTTTATCATATGTGAATATTGATTTTCCTGCTCTTGGTGCTTCTTTCAATTTGGAGTTCATTCTTATAGGATTTGTAGAAATCTCATAGAATTCATTCTTTATTGTGTCAAGTATTATTCTACATATTTTATTTCTTGAATCAAACATTGTAGGAACTACTTTTTTCGTTTTTATGTTGTGATCATATGCTTCGTTCATGTCTTTTAACAAGTCTATCGTGTTTAATAGTCCTTTGTATCCTAGGTAGTCTGTTGATGCTGGAATTATTGCTTCATCTGCGTATAATACTGCATTTTTTGTTAACAGGTTGAATGATGGAGGACAATCTATTATTATGTAATCATATCCATTCACGCCATTCATTTTGTTTTTTAGTAAGAATTCGCTTTCTCTTGCTCTGCCCATGCTTAATTCTGTTCCTAAGAGTGATTTTTTGCTAGAAATGAACTCTAAGTTTTTTCCTAATCTAACTGTGCACTGTCTTATGTCTAAAGTTTCTATGAAAAAATCATTGATGTCTTTTTGACTTGCGTTTTTCAAACTTGTGCTTATACTTCCTTGCGGATCGAGATCAATTAGTAATACTCTTTTTTCTCTTAGCGCTAATCCTGCAGCAATATTTATTGCGGTGGTTGTTTTTCCAACACCACCTTTTTGATTTATGATTGCTATTTTTCTCATTCCAAAACACCTTTTATTCTTTTTATATACGGTGTGCGTCTATAACTAGTATATAAGAGTTACTATTTTATAGAGAGAATTTTTTTTATTTTTCCAAGAATTGAATGAATTCTTCTGGAATTTTCCAACCCGTTTTGAAATACGTTCTCATGTATGAGGGTATTGGCATTTTCTGTATCGGGCCGTATGCGTCTTCTATTGCGTAGATTATTCTATCTGCATCTCTTTCTGCTTTGTTTGTCTGAGCGTAAATATCTGAAGACAATTGTAGTAAATCTAATAGTGTGCCTTCTTTTTCATAAAGCCATTCTGCTTCTAGATCTGTTTTTTTAATTGATTTATTTTTTTCATTAGATGTAAATACGAAGTTTCTTAACTGTGCGTCTCCATCTGTTATTCCGTTTTCGTGCATCTCTTTTAGTATTGAGAACATTTCTCTGTTGTAGGTGTTTCTTTCTCCGTAGCTAAAAGAATTATAATTTTCAGCAAGATTGTTTCCTTCTAAGTTTTCTAAATATAAAACCCATTTTTCAGCATTATTTGTTACTAATTGTGATACTAAATATTTAGGTAAGTCTTTTCTTTTTTTGATTTCATTTACAAATCTTTGTTTTGGAGTAAGTATTTTTTTGCCTCCTAAAACATTTAGATTTTCTGACCAAGAATCTAGAAATTTCTTTACAAATAGTCCATTATTTGAGTTGATTCTGCTTCTAGGAAATTGTGATAGTATTTGATTTACTTGTTTTTCTAACGCCATGTTTTTTAGTATCTTAAAATGTTTTATAAATATTTCCATTTTTGTTACTGAACAATGAACAATATCCAGTTTTGATTGGTCAACCTCTGACGTGGCGTTTATAATTGCTGATTTAACAGAGTTTTGATGAATTGCGGAAGAACTCCCACAAAACTTGAATTGCTTGTACAAATTGTTGCTGGAAGAAATATTCATAAAAGAAGAAAGCTAGCTACAGCTATTTATATAAAAACTCAGAAAACCATTTTAGATTACTTAGATTAATCTTCAACTTATTAGAAGTCCTTGCAATAATTCATTCTGAAGAATATTAATTTAAAAAAGAGTTTTAGAACCCATGACAAGAGGCAGATCTTGCATATCTACTTTTGCTAACATGTTTTCTATTCTAATAAGTTCATCTATTCCACAGCTATACGAACATACTGGTCTTTCGTTTAAAGGATAGTCACATCTTTCAAAAATACTTGATTCTGGAGAATTTTTATTTTTAGGTATGTTTTCAACAGGTATGCTCATAAAACAAGCTTTGTCTCCACGAGTTTTTAAATCATAAAGTTTCCAATGTTCCATTTTGTCTCCTAAAACTCTATGAAGTGCTGCTTGAATTGATCTTTCAATATCAACACCAACATATTTTGTGTATCTAGAAGCTTCTTTATTGTAAATCACAAACTCGTCTTGTTCATAAAGACAATTAATTTGATAGTCTATAAGATTTGATATTTCTGAAGTCGATCCTGTGAATCTTTGCTTGTCCACTTCTTTTAATTTTTTAGCAAGAATTTCATTATTTATTTTTCCATCTTCTTGAATGGTCAAAAGTATTGGATAAAATGTTCTGTACCAAAATCCCATGACAAAAGGAATTCGATTTTATTTATATCTTTTCTCATTGTCGAGTTACGTCAAAGAATAAAGAAGTCTCAGAAACTTAGAAAAATGTAAGCGGAAGGAGGGATTCGAACCCCCGAATAACCGCTGTCAGCTTTGTCATCACCAAAAAAGTTTCTGGCTCATTACAGCGATTTCCTGCAATGGAATCTGCAGGCGGTCCCCTTAGGCCGCTTGGGTACCTCCGCGTTAAGCAAAAGAATATGGTGTATATTTAAAAATGTTATCCATATACTAATTCTGATAGTTGAATGTGTTCTGGTTTTTTGTAGATTGCTTCGCTTGAGTATTTTCGTAGGGATCGTTTCATTTCAAGTACAAGTTCTTTTACATCCTGTGTCTGATAAGTATTTACCAGTTCGTCTAGTTCTGTAGTTATGCTGGAGAATAGTTCTAGTTTTTGTATTGGGAAGTGGAATTGTATTGTGATTTCTTGTGATATGTATTTGCAAAAGTCGTCCACACTATTTCCTTTGTATTCAGAAATGGTTTTTAGTAAAAATTTGTCTGCTGTTGCGTTGGTCTTGAATAGTTCTTGTATTTGTTGAATTTTATTCATGCCTGTGGTGAAGTATATATTTATTAAAAAATATTTGCATTTATATTAGTCCTAGAGTTATTATTATTCCCAGTGCTAACATTATTATTCCTGCAACTAAGTGTAAAATTCGGAGATTTTTATCTTTCCATTCTGTTGCTTTTGAAACGTTGGAATAACCAAAGTATATTGCGAAAGTGATTATCAATAAAGGCAGTACGAATACTAAATTATATAATAATAGAGAAGGTATTGCTGATAGTAGTGTTGTTTTTTCTGCAAGTAATCCTAAAATTACTAAATATGGTCCTCCTGTGCAGGGTAATTCAAATAAGCAAACAACAAATCCTATTATGAATGCTCCTAGTGGTGATGTGACTTTTGATAGTAGATTCTTTAAAGCTGGTCTCCATGAGCGAGGTATTTCCATTACAAATCCGCCCGCGCCGTACCAAATGTAGTCTTTAATATTTGCTAGGCCTATTATTATTGCGAGTATTCCTATTATTTTATAGAACCAATAAGATATTCCTGTTATTTGTAATGCGGAAAATAATCCTATCCCGAATAAAAAATAGGAGATGTAGATTGAGAGGGTGAATGCGAGTCCTGCGCGCATTGTTCTTTTTTTATCTTTTGTTGCTAGTAAAGTTCCTAATAATATTAATAATACTGCTATTGCACAAGGATTTATTGAGTCAACTATTGCTGCGCCAATTATTGTTAATAGAGATAATTGTGTTAATTCTTTTTTTTGTAAGTCAGTTGTTGGACAGTTTGCACCTTGGTTTTCAATTATTGCTTGATCTATGTTGTTAAGTATTGGCGCATCTCCAAGATAGTAGTTTTCACCTATAAATAAAGCAGGTATTCCTCTTTGATTTTCAGATATGTTGTATTTATCGTAGTATTGATTTAATAAAAGTAAATTTGTTCTGTTAGAATATATTTCAAACTTATGAAGTTCAACGTTTGCATTTAAGCTGTCTAGCATAGGTTCTACTTTTGCACAATGTTGGCATCCGTCTCCATGAAAAAAATAAACGCACGTTTTTTGTTCTGCTAGAACTGAGTTTACACTTAATAAAAGAATTAATAATATTATTGTGAATGTTATTTTTTTGTTCATTCTTTATCTTTTGTTATTTTTATGGCTTTCCCGTTGACTATTGCATCTGCAATTTTTTGTCTTGCGTTTGTAAGTGCTCTATGAAAAGTTGGTTGAGATGTATTCATTTTCTCAGCACAGGAAGTTTGATCCAAACCCAAAAAATCTTTTAGTCTTATTGTTTCAAATTCTTCAAGAGTTAAGATTGTCTCCTGCAAGTCTTTTAATGGAATTCCTGCGGGTTTGAAATAGTTTGAGTTTGGTCTTCCTCTAATTGTTTTAGGTTTACAAGGTCTCGGCATTCTGATTTAGCTTTATTTATTATTTATAAATCTTCTTCCGAATCTCATTCCTCGAGGAGTCAACTCCTCTGAGGAATTTTCTTTTTCTTGTTTACAGTTTCCTTTTTGTCTTCCTGTTTTTGGACCTTTCCCTTGAGGTCCTGTTCCATCTTTGTTTGGCATTTTATGCACCCCTAATTTATTAATTATGAATAAGTATTCATAATAATTATTTAAATGTTATTGATTTGTAATATCAATAAAGAATTAAACTTAATAAAAACTGAAATAAGTTAAAATAAAGAAAAAAAGAATTAATACACAGGATATGGTCCTGTGTAGTCTGTTTCTAGTGTTACATTTTTGACGCTACTTAAGTCACTCAACTTGTTAATTCTAAGTAATGAAGTTGACTTTGTGTACAGTAAGTCGTTTATGTATAGGCTTCTTTCAACTCCAGGATTGTAGTACCAGAAGTTATTTCCAGTTTCTGTAGTTGAATGATCAATTAAGCCTTTTAGTTCAATATTGCTTCTTGTTATATTGAATACTAGTGCGCCGTTGTAACTGTTGCCTTGGTTTTGGTAGTCATAGTAGTTTACAGGTATGACTAATAGATTCTTTTCTTTTGAGAAAAGGAACGCTTTGTGCTCGTATTCGGCTGTTGTTTGTGCATATTTTTCATCTGTTACAAAGTTTGCTATTTCTTTAGGGTTGGCTACATCAGTTACATCAAACAAGGATATTTTTATTCCTTCAGTTCTTCCTTCTTCTGTTGCAGATCTTCCTAATCCGATTATTGTGTTTTCATCGTATGGATGTAGGTATCTTGAGAATCCTGGTATTTTTAGTTCTCCAAGATTTTTTATTTCTGCAGGATTACTTAAATCTATTACGAAGAATGGATCTACTTGTCTGAAAGTCACCATGTATAATCTGTCTTGTACAAATCTTGTGCTGTAAATGGTTTCGCCAGGTGCAAGTCCTTCTAGTTTTCCAATTATGTCTAGATTCTCATCAAGTGTGTATACATTGTTTGTTGATTTGGAATCTATTTCTGGAATTTCGTCAATTGTAAATGAGCTCCATCTTGCATTTATTGTTGTTCCAATTCTTAAGACGTCGTCATATTCGTCAAGTGAGAATTGATTCATTATGTGTCCTGGAACTTTTCCATTTGCAACAACTTCCAAATCAAGGGATACTTTGTTTATTATTGTGTATTCCATGTGTTCGTATTGCATTAATCTATTTTTGGTTTCATTCATTATTTGGTCTTGTACTGCATCTTGATCGGAGCTTGACATGTATTGTATGTGCTCTGAAACTATTTGCAATATTTTTGATTGTTTCTCGCTATCAGAAAGAACATCTGAGTCTGTTGCACGTATTTTTCTAACTTGTTCTTTTTCGCTTTCAGTTAGTTTTGACAACATAACATCTATTGTTGCATCTTGAGTTATTTCCCATTCGTTCACATATTCTGTTGATGTTAAGAACATGTTTTCATCAGACATGTAAAAGGTTTCTGAGCCTTCTACTGTAAGGCTTGTTGAGTCAAGTGTGTAATCTGAAAGATCAATTTTGTTTATGTTAATCAAAACAGGATTGTTGTAATGTATGTTGAAATAATGTATATTTCTTACAGGCATTTCTTTTACAACAGAATCTTCCATTATTATTGGTAATGGATATACATCTCTGTATTCTGGATAAATTGTTGACAAGAAATAAATTTTGTCGTTTTTCATTCTTGATTCGAAGTAATATCCTTCGAATTTGTAGTCTTTGTCTAGCGAAGGATGTTCTTTATCACTTATATCATATATTTGTAAGAAACTCATACCTCTGCTTGGTATTATGCCTAACTTATCAAATTCATTTATGTTGTTAGCAGTTCCCATTATTACAAGCTTATCTCCTGAAACAAAAAGATTTGAAATAGAACTTTCATTGAATGTTTTCTTAAGAACTACTTCTGCATCTTCTCCAGGGTATGCTTTTACAATAAAGAGTGTGTTTCCAGATATTGTGTAAATATATTCGCCATCTGTTTTTATTATGTCTGCTTCATCTATTCCTGCAACTTGATTGTTCGTTTCACTATACTCGTTGCTTGCGCCTGCGGATGCGCCAGAATCTGCTGATGTTTCTGCTTTAATCAAGGATACATCTATGTTGTCTAAAAGACCGCCACCACGATAATAGCTGCCATAAGTATTTTCATGTAGTTTTACAAAAGCTTGATATTCTTCTGTTGAGGAAAATGTTAATGTTTTTACATCAGAGTTTTCGTTAATTGTAGTTGGTTGGCAACCAGTTATAACTAGTGCCGTTAAAAGAAAAATTATTAATCCGAATATTGCGTGTTTTATTTCCATTTTATTTCACCTATTCTTTTTTTATAGTTTTTATTTTTTTAACTTTTTTTTGATTTTGAGAATTGCATTGTTTAGCAACTCTTTCATTTAGGAAGATGACATCTTATAAATATGTTGGTTAAACTTCAAGTTGAGTGGAAGTTATGACTTGGGTGGGCGTGCAAAAAAGAGAAATTATTTATTTATCTTGAGTGTTGGGGGGTGTATGCGTCAAGTAATAATAGGAATGGTGGGCCATCCTGCCTCTGGAAAATCAACTTTTGCCAAGAGACTGACAAAAGAGCTCGGAATTTCGCATATTAATAAAGATGATATTAGAGATTTTTTGGTAGAAAACATATTTGAGTATAGGGACGCAGACAAATCTTATTCTAATGAGAAGATTTCTTCAGTTAATCGTGTTGTGAAAGTTGCGTCAGACGAATTAATGGAAGAACTTGCCGCGAGAGGAAAATCTTTTATTATTGACGGGTATGGCAAGATTAAGGAACAAAGAAATGAAATGAAAAAGTTCTTTAAAGAAAAAAATATTTTATTGCCTGTAATTATTGTTTATGTTGTGGAAGAGAGAGAAGTTATTCTGAAAAGATTAAAGAAAAGAGACGAGAATAATGCTACAAAGTGGGTAGAGAATTTTTTGAAAGTTTGGGAACCCGGATTTTCTGAACCGATAAAAAATGAATGTGATTTATTGATTAAAGTCACTAAAACTAATGTTTCTGAATCAATTGAACTTATACGAGACTTCATTAATTCTTAGAAATAAAAAATGGCGAGTCCGGAGGGATTTGAACCCTCGATCTACAGCTTAGAAGGCTGTCGCCCTATCCAGGCTAGGCTACGGACCCTTAATCTCTGCGAAGTATAGTTTTATTTATAAAATTTTATAAAATACAGGGTGTTTCTAAGGGTATGAAAAAGGTTTTAATAAGACTTCCTAGAGCTACGGAAGATCCAGATACGGGTAAAAAGATTATTCTGAATAAATCAGAAAAGTATTATGTGGAGTCTGATTCTGATTTTAATTATAATTATGGTTCTATAAAGGCGAAAACAATTAAGGGATCAGAGCTGAGATCTGGAAAAGATACATTTTATGTTTTTGATCCGGTTTTTCTTGACAATTATAAAAAAATAAAAAGATTAGCTCAGATAATCACTCTTAAAGATGTTGGTGCAATTATTGCTAATACCGGAATAAATAGAGATAGCGAGGTTATTGATGCAGGCGCGGGTTCTGGAGCATTGTCTTGTTTTCTTGCAAAGATTGCTAAACAAGTTGATAGTTTTGATGTTGAGGATAAAAATCTTGAAGTTGCAAAAAAGAATGCAAAGTTATTAGGAATTGATAATGTAACTTATGCTAAGGGCGATGTGTACAATAAAGAGGAATTCAAAAATAAGAATAATACTTATGATGTTTTCACTCTCGATGTTCCTGAGCCTTGGAGAGCATTAGACTCTGCTTATGATGTTTTGAAAGTAGGAGGATATCTTGTTATTTATGCTCCGAATATTACTCAAATTCAAGAAACTGTTTTGAAGTTGAATAAAAAAATGTTGCATGAGAAAACAATAGAAATTATAGAGCGAGAGTGGAGTGTTAAAGATAAAGTTTTAAGACCTGTTACGAAAGATTTTGGTCATACTGCTTTTTTATCATTTGTTAGAAAAATTAATTGAGGTGAAGAAAATGAATGCATATGTTTTGTTGAGTCTTGTTGATGCAAGCGAGAGAGAAATATTAAATGAATTTTTAGATATGCCTGAAGTTGAGGATGCGCATATTTTATTTGGGGAATGGGATTTAATTCTTAAAATAAAAGGAGAGAATCCTGATGCAATTGCAACTTTCGTCATGGATAAAGTAAGAAAGAGAGATGGAGTAGAATTAACTAGCACGTTAATTGTTGCTAAATAATTTTTCTTTTATTTAGTATATTTCTTATTTTTTGTATTTTTTTTAGTTTCAAATATTAAACAAACTCCCAGAATGACTAAACTTACTCCTATTATAAAAAGAAACATTTGAATTGCTACGGTTACAAAGAATGTTTGCGGAAAGAGTGTTATTAACAAACTATTTGCTGGAAACATCCAGTTGCCTTGTGGAAAAAATATTAAATGAAAGATTGTAAATATTTCTTGAAATAGTGTTATTAAAAATATTATTTTTATTAAAGAAATTATTAACACAAGCATAGAACTAAGTTTTACAATCTCGAGAAGTTTTTTTGTTTTCTTTTTTAATAACGCATCCGAGGAATAACACAGGATTAAAATGAATGCGAAAAGATTTATCCATTTAAGCAGATTGAATATTGTTTTAACATCTTGCATATGTTCTCTTTCGTTTTCAGTAAATTGAATTGATAAGTCTTCTTTGTTGTTAAAAAAACTTAAAATGTTTTCAAGAAGAACATTTGCTTTCGTTTCATTTAAGTTAGAATAAACATTTGCGTTTTGCATTTGTTTGCTTAAATTTTGTTCGCTTAAAGAAATTATTAACGCGGGAGTTATTATAAGAAATAATAAAAAAGAAAGTACAATTATTATGTTTTCAAGTTTTTTCATTATGCTTTGTAATATAAATTTCCTGATGATTTTTGTTCTTTATCTTTTTGACTGTCTGGTTTGTTTATTCTTGGTCTGTGAGTTTCTTCATCTCTTCTAAATGTAATGTCTAATCCTTTCAAGAAGTGATTCATTCCTTTTTCCATTCCGAGAGGACCATTTGTTAAACCGTTAATTGCAGGTGTTCCTTCGAATACAAGTATTTTTTTAGATAAGAAGTCAATGAATAATAAATCGTGATCTATTATTAGTGCTGCTTTTCCTTTATCTATCATCATTTCTTTTATTATTTTTGAAATGCTTAATCTTTGTTCTACGTCAAGATATGCTGAAGGTTCGTCTAATAAGAATAAGTCTGATTCTGCACTTAAACATTTTGCTATTGCTACTCTTTGGAGTTCTCCTCCTGATAATTCATTTAAAGTTTTACTGAACAAAGGTTTAATTTGAAGAGGGCGAATTAATTGTAAGTCATATTTGAGTGCGTCTTTAAGATACGCAATTACTGGCAAATCATTCTTTTCTAAGTATTGCGGTTTATATGAAATTTTTAGATCCTTATTTGTTTTGTTGCTTATTATTTCTTTTTTGATTTCCCCAGAAATTATTCTTGCAAAAGTTGTTTTTCCTATTCCGTTTTCTCCCAGAATTCCAACAACGTCATGTTTTTCTATCTCTCCAGAATTTATTTCAAGTGAAAATGATCCCACTTTGTATTTTAATGAATCCAACGTTGCAAGTAACTCTTCTTTATTTGATTTTTCTTGAGGATTTTTGTCGAATTTTATTGCGTGATCTCTGAATCGCATGTTTTCGTCGCGTATGTATCCTTCTAAGTATGTGTTTATTCCTGATTTAGTTGTTTTTGCAAGACTTGTAATTCCAAATGCTCCTTCTTCTCCGTACATTAAATGAATTAAGTCAGTCATGTAATCAAGTATTATGAGATCGTGTTCAATTACGAGAACCGCTGTTTCTTCGTTAGATAATTCTTTTATGAATTTGCTTATTTTGATTCTTTGTTTTATATCTAAGTATGAAGTTGGTTCGTCGAATAAATATAGGTTTGCTTTTTTGAGAACTGTTGCTGCAATTGCAACACGTTGTAATTCTCCTCCGGATATTTTTGATACATCGTGATCAAGAATTTGATTTAATTCTAATTTTTCAGAAATCATTTCTAGTTCTTTTTTTTCATCTACTTTTTCTAGTAGTTCTTTTACTGTTCCTGAGAATTGTTTAGAAATAAGGTCAACGTGTTGTGGTTTGTAAGATACTTTTATTTCTCCTTTGGATAGTCTTTCAAAAAATATTTGTGCTTCTGTTCCTTTGAATCTGTCTATTAATTCTTTTGATGTTGCTTCTTTTCCTGGAACTCCGAAGTTTGGTTTTAGTAATCCTCCAAGAATTTTCATTGCGGTGGATTTTCCTATTCCATTTCTTCCTATTATTCCGACTGTTTTCCCAAATATTGGTATTGGTAATTTAAATAATGCGAATCCGTTTGGAGGATATCTATGAATTGGATCCTGATTTAATTCTTCAGGAAGATTTATCATTTGTAATGCTTCAAATGGGCATTTGTTTGCCGCGATTCTATCTGCATCTGTTATAACGTTTTCATTTACCCTTACTTTTCCATCTGTGTCTTTTACGATTGCTTCTTTTCCAGCGCGATTGCTAGGGCTAACTCTCATGCAGAGGAAGCCGCCGCAGCCCTCGGGGTTGCACTTATCTTTCTTCACAATCATAATTCTATTTCTCATACACATAAGAATAAAGTTTTGTTTTAAAATAGTTTTGGAAATTTTTAAACGAAAAGATTAAAAATCTAGAAATACAAGGCTATGAAATGTTTACAAAAAAGAAAGGTCAGGGAGCTATGGAGTTTTTAGTAACTTATGGTTGGGCATTTCTTGTTGTATTAGTTTTAATAGGAGTTTTGAGTTATTTTGGTGTTTTGAATCCGGGCACTTGGGTTTCTGAGAGATGTGTTACTCAACCAGGATTTACTTGTGAAGATGTTCAAGTTCAAGATTCAGGTCAAACATTTAAATTCAAGAATAAATTAGGTTATACAACTTCGGTTACAGATCCATCTATGTCTTTAAATGAAGTAAGAACTGGTTGTGTTTCAAGTTCTACACTGGTTGCTCCAGAAGGAGAGTTTACTATTGTATGTAATAATACTGATATGATTGGCGGTTCTAAAGAAAAATTATCTGTTGATTTTAAATATTATAAACCTGAAAGTGGAGCGAGTTTTGCAAAGTCTGTGAGTACTCAAGTTGTTGCTAGTGTTGGTGATACTGGTGCTAATTCTGGTAATGATTCTGGAGTAGATGCAGGATCTTCAGGAGTTCCTGAAAATGGAACAATAGACTTATGTGGGTATTCATTTCAATCAAGATCAAATTATAATTTATCTGCAGATGTAATTTCTTCTGCTGGAACTGATTGTTTTGATATAAATCAAGCAGATGTTGTTCTTGATTGTAAAGGACACACGATATCTGGTAACGGTGGATTTGGGGTAAATATTAATGCAGCAAGAGTTACTGTTAAAAATTGTGTGATTAATGCAGGATTTCAGAGGGGAATCACTGTAGGATCTGGTGGAACTCCAGGAGTTATAATTAATCAAAACACAGTAACTACTGGAACTTCAACTAGCGAGTATGGAGTTTATGCAGCAGGAAGTCCATTGACTCAATTAACAGTTACAGGAAATTCAGTTAATGGTGGGGCAACTGCATTTTATGGATCAAATATTAATGAATTAACTCTTTCAAGTAATACATTTAGAACTGTATCTGATTCAAATTCTTTGTATAATGTAGTTTCGTTAAATACTATAAGAAGTAGCAGCATAAGTGGAAATACTATTGTTAGAACTGGGCTTCAAGGAGGTAATGAAGGATGGCATGCAGGTCTTAGACTTGCAAGTATATATGATTCCTCTGTTACTTCAAATACTGTTACAACTTCAAAAGGTTCTGCTTTGTGGTTCTCTGGCGGATCAAATTTGGTTTTGTCTGGAAATTCTGGAACAACCACAGGAACATATGTTGCTATGGCATTACTTAGTGATTGTACGGGGTGTACTATTTCTAGTAATACATTTGTAGGCAATCCTGGTTTGGGTGCTCAGATTGGAGGAAATATTGCTGGAACAACATTTACTGGAAACAGTTGGAGGGGGAGTATACTCGGAGGTGTTGTATTTTATGGAGGAATGAATAATCCAAGCACTGCTACATTTTCAGGAAATACTTTCGAGGGTGTTGGAACAGATGTGCCAGCATTATTCTCTTATGCGACTTATCCTATTCAATACATAAATTTTGCAGGAAACACATTCATGGCAAGTAGCAATTATGTAATTTCATTAAATGCTCAATCAAACACAAATAAATTTTATGAGAACATAATAAAAGGTCCAAAATGGGTTAATAATGGAAATTCTGGAAATTTATTTGAATACAATGGTCATGGAAATAAATATAGGTTGGTTAATGGTGCTTTTGCATCAACTGTATTAAATTTTGTTGATGGTAATGCTGATGGGTGGGCTGATTCAGGGACAAACGTTCCAGTATCAAGTGATGCTGCTTCAGCTTATTGGACAGGATCAGGATCAGATTCTCATCCATTCATGAATTGAATTTGTTGAGTATATTCTATTTTTCTAATAGTATATTATTATTCTAACAACGTATAATAAAAACAGGTAGATTTATATATTCTTTAAAGCGAATATTTATGGATACACTTTGTTACAGAAAATACAAAAAAGAGGACAGTCTGCTTTAGAATTTACCACGACGTACGGTTGGTCTTTTCTTATAGTTTTGATAGTTGTGGCTGCGCTCGTTTATTTTGGACTTACTACAGTTACTGATAAGATAAATGATAGTTGTTTTGCTTCTCAGGGATTTGTTTGTACAGGTTTTCAAATTTCAAACGGCAATCAATCAATCTCGCTAGAAAACAAATTAGGAGATATGAATTTTAGTTCTGCAAAAATTTCTCATAAAGACTCAGTGTCTAATTGTACTTTATCTGGTTCTGAAGAGCAAGATGGCATTTTTACTATTAGTTGTGGAGAAATTAATTTAGTTGATTATTCAAAAGTTAAGATGGTAATAAATTTTTATTATCGCGAACCGGGACAAAATTATGACTTTGTTAGGGAAGGGGTTGTAAGAGTTGTTGGTACGGTTATTCCTTCTGATTTTGTTCAACAAGCAGTTCAAGCACCTATAGTTCTGGCTAATGAAACGCTAAATGTTTCTTCTTGTACATCCTCATTTCAATCAGGGAACACGTATAATTTAGAAAATTCAGTTGTTTCTAATTCTTCTTGTTTTAATATTAATGCGGATAGTGTTACTTTGGATTGTAAGGGAAAAAGTATTAGCGGAAGTGGATCTGGTAGCGCTGTAAGTATTTTGGGAACTGGAAACATTGTAAGAAATTGTTTTATTGTCAACTTCGGAACCGGAATAAGTTCAACTTCTGGAAATTCTTTAACCATAAATTCTAATTCGATTAATTCAATAACTGGAGGTTATGGTCTTCATTTGGAATCAGTATCAAATAGTTTAATTGAATCGAACTCAATCAGCGGTTCTGGAACTGCGTTGTATATTGATGGCGGTAGTAATGATGAGATAAGAGCAAATTCTTTTGTTGTAGATACAAACAATTATTATACTAATGTTATTATGAGTTTATCTGATTCTTCAATTTCTAGTAATAGTTTTATTCAATCAGGACAGAGGGCAGGAAATAATTTTGTGTTGTACCTGAAAAGTTTATCTGGCTCGACTTTTTCGGATAATATTATTTTATCCTCTTCTAAAACTGCTCTTTGGATTGATGGCGGTTCTTCTAATACTCTTAGTAATAATCAAGCTCAAACATCCAATTTGTTCCCAGGAATTTATGTTACATCCCTAGAGTCCTCAGCTATTGTTGCAAATGTTTTCAAGGGAGATTCTGGAATTGGAGCTCAACTTTCAGGAAGTTTGAGTGGAAGTACTTTTTCAAATAATGTTTTTGAGGGTGACAATTTTGGGGCGTTAGTATTTTATGGTGCCGCTTCTGGAGGAACTTTCAGCAATAATTTAATTACTGCAACAGGAGATGTTCCTGCAGTATATATGCACGCAAGTGCTGGCAGTCACGGATTGATATTCACTAATAATCAAATAACTTCAAGTCAGAATGTTGCAATTCATTTGAACGAAGCATCTTATGATAATTTATTTTATAATAATTATTTGAAAGGAGCTCAATGGATAAGCAATGAAAATTCAGCGAACGTTTTTGTTAATGGTTTAACCGGTAACAGATATTATTTTAACTCTGGAGCGGGCGCTAGTTCTGTTTATGATTTAGTTGATCAAGATGGAGATCATTGGGCAGATTCTGGAGCGGATGTGCCTTTCTCGAGTAACACAACGCCTGAATATTGGATCGGGGTAGGAAGTGATTCGTATCCTTACGTTAGCTAAGTATAGTTTTAGTTAATTACATTTTATCTTTAACAAATTATTTAATAGTTGTTTCTTTTCTTAATTAAACAAAGGGGGGATGTATATGGTAAAAATTGGGGAAAAAGTTGAAGATTTTTCAGCAGAAGTTTTTCAAAACGAAGAGATAAAAAAAATAAAATTGTCTGATTATAAAGGAAAGTGGGTTATACTTTTGTTTTATCCTGCAGATTTCACATTTGTTTGTCCAACTGAATTAGAAGATGCTGCAAATCTTTATGAAGAATTCAAAAAAGAAAGTGCAGAAATTTTAAGTGTAAGTACAGATACTGTGTTTGTTCACAAGGCGTGGCACGATACTTCTTCAGCAATAAAAAAAATCAAATATCCTATGGTTGCAGATCCTACTGGAAAAATTTGTAAACAATTCAATACTTATATTGATGAAGAGGGTTTGTCTTTTAGGGGAAGTTTTATTGTTGATCCTGATGGAATTCTAAAAGCCATGGATGTTCACGACAATAGTATTGGTAGAAATGCTCATGAGATTCTTAGAAAATTACAGGCGAGCAAGTTTGTAAGAGAGAATCCTGGTCAAGTTTGTCCTGCAAATTGGTCTCCTGGCGGAAAAACGCTTAAACCAGGGTTAGACCTTGTTGGAAAGATATAAATTTCTTGAGAGTTGTGATTAAGGGGTCTACAACGCCTTTTCTCTATTTTTTTCAGTAATATATTAAAATGATACAACGCTTCCATTAGTATTGAGTTCATTTTCTCTATTTTAGTAACAGGGGTGGGGGAGACAGTAATATGACTAAATTTCATAATTCAAAATTTAATACAATTCTTCCGCGTATTTATATTGACGGAATGGTTGACGATGTTGGAAATTTAAAACCAGGATTCTCAAGCATGGGTGTTATTAGGGGAAGACAGGATTATTCAGATGCTGAGAAAACAGTTCTCGAATATTTCTTTACAAATACTGATTCAAATATTTATGCTGCAACTGATAATATGCCTAGTCAATTATGGGCGTTACTTATGGGACAATATGCGAGAAGCAGTTTAACTGCAAGAGATAGACTTCTAAAATTGTTTGAGGACATGAAGATAACTGCTGATAAGTTGAAAGCACAAGGACGCGATTCAAAGCCAGAGTATTTTACTACGGAGTTCATTGCGGATTTAGTTTCAGGTGAAAGAAAGATGGCTCAAAGTGTTAACTTTGCAGATACAACTTTAATTAAATCTTTGGAACAAGTAGGTTTTGAAACTGATGAGGAAGCAAAGGCATTTTCAAGTGGTGTTGTTGCGTTGGTAGAATCTCTTGAACTGGGTTCTAAAAGAAAAGCTTTGATTGGTCAGTTGAATAAACGAGCAGGAGAGTTTATTGAATTGTACGGTGTTAATTATGGTCACGCTTCATTAAGAGATTCCGATATTATTAGAATGTGTTTTGAGGGAGTAAGTCAAAGATCTACAAAATTTCTTGAAGCCGCTAGAGAAGGTGCATATCAAGAGCAATCAACTAGAGCGTTACCTTTCAAGAAAGAAAATTTAGGAGTTCCTCTTGAAATTAAAGGAACAAAATATGAACCTGTTTTGTCTGAGCTTGGAGACAAATTAATTTCATTGTATGAGTTTGTTAATTCTGAATTGCTTGCTCATCTTGATGCAAAATTTGCTAATTTAAGATCTGAAGCGGATGAAAAAATAAAAGAAGCGTTGAAAGACAGCAGTGCAGGTCTTCCAGATAATGCGTGGAGCAGTATAATCAAAGGAAAAGCATTTGATGTTGCAAGATATCTTATTCCTCAAAACATGACTACATCGTTAGGAGTAACTCTTAATACTAGACGATTTCAGGATCAACTTACGCAATGGCAATCTTCACCTTTTTGGGAGATGCAATTAATTGGTAAAGCTGCACAGACAGAAGCAATGAAACTTAGTCCTAACTTAATGAAGTATGGAAATGCTAGCGAGTTTTATCAAAACCTTCCAGAAAAGATTAATTCGTTGTTTGAAGAACTTATAGGTTCTAAAATTGATCACGAAGAATTTGAATATAAACATTATGATGAATATTCAAAGCTTATTGCTTCAACTCCTGATTTAGAGAATTGGGTTCTTGCAAGTATTTTATTTTCCTCAACAGAAAATAAATACACAATGAAATCTTTGAAGACTCATGTTTCAGGGTTGTCTATTAAGGATAAGAGAAAGATTGCAGAAACTTTTTTAGCAGGAAAGTCAGCTCAGGATATTTATCCAAAATTAGTAGAAATTGGCGCGATGAC
>Ga0210057_1004167_pt1 | contig 19459 bp, 18 predicted proteins | sample CryGeyCG2114_010_2_FD_183968 | JGI IMG/M metagenome (GOLD analysis project Ga0210057, IMG submission 183968) | Groundwater microbial communities from aquifer - Crystal Geyser CG10_big_fil_rev_8/21/14_0.10 (SPAdes) (version 2) | ecosystem: Environmental > Aquatic > Deep subsurface > Groundwater ...
GGCTTACACGATTTTTATGCTTTTTTATTCCGCGTATCTTTTAATTTCAAAATACAGAAGGCGCCTGCTTTCTTTCGGCGCTTGGGTGCTGTGGGCGTTGATGGCAATCTTTTTTATGGTCTTTTTAGCGGCCGCCACTAGAGGCGCGTTTTTAGGGCTTATCGCCGCAACGGTAGCCTTCTTGGCTTATCTGGCTTTTTCTTCAAAGCGCTGGAGGAAATGGCTTGTTGCCGCCGCTGTTATTTTAGTTGTTTTAGTTATTGTTTTAATTCAATTGAGAAATGTGTCTTTTATAAAAGCGTCACCGATTTCCAGAATTCTTGATATTTCTTTTACCGCTCAAACTTTTCAGGACAGGACAACTATTTGGAAAATGGCGATAGACGGTTTTAAAGAACGTCCGATTTTGGGCTGGGGACCGGAAAACTTTCTTCAGGTTTTTGACCGTCATTTTAATCCGGAATATTTTGTTCCCGCGAAAGGATTCGGCTCTTGGTTTGACAGAGCGCACAATATTTATCTTGATTATTTAGCGGAAACCGGAATTTTGGGGTTATTGAGCTATCTGAGCATATTTATTGTTTTCTATTGGATGCTATTTAGACACACACGGATAAACACAGATATGAACACGGATAAACACGGATTAAAGAGTGTCAGTGTGAATCAGTTTTCTTATCCGCGTGAATCTGTGTTGGTCAATGCCTTGCTATTTTCTATCCCCATAGCCTATCTTGTCCAGGGCATTGTTTTATTTGACGTTTCGCCGATTTATTTGAATCTTTTTCTGGTTTTCGCATTTGCGGTTTACAAATTTGATGTGAAATCTCAAATCTCTTCGCCCAAGGCGGATCCGCCTCTGGCGGAAAATCTCAAAAACACATCTCAAAATTAAAATCTTTATGGATAATGGCTACAAACAACAATTTTATCAAAGAATTTATAGATATGGCTTAGATATTATTCAATTAGTTGATAGTTTGGTTATTAAAGACAATGTTTCAAAAATTTTAGGAAATCAATTGTTGAGAAGCGGGACTTCAATTGTTGCAAATATTATCGAGGCGAAATCCGCAAGTTCAAAAAAGGACTATCTAAATTTTTATCAATATGCGTTGAAATCGGCGAATGAAACCAAATTATGGATTTGTTATTTAAGGGACTCTAAAAAAATTAAAACAGAACAAGGAAATAAAATTTTTAAAGAAACTGAGGAAATCGCCAATATTTTAGCTGAGAGCGTTATTACGATGAAAAATAAAAGAAAGATTTAATATTTTATTTGTAAATTTGAGATTTGAGATTTAATTTTTGAAATTATTTATGTACAAACTTTTATTCAAACAATTTGCCATAGTTGCGTTTATCATTCTTGCCATTCTTTCAATTGTTTTTGGGGCGGTTTTGCCGTGGATGAAAGCCAGATTGTATATTAACGCATTAACCGATATGCAATCCGGAAAAACTTATACGTCAGAGCAATTTGAGAGCCAAATGGGAAATATTTTTGATTTTTATTCGCCTATTGGGCAAGAAGAAATAGTTAAATTCTTTGGTTCCGATATTTTAAGCGTTGTCAGCCAGGCGGATTTTCCTGAATCAGCCTCGCGGTTTTTAGCCGATTACATTGAAAAATATCTTTTTAAAAATAATGTCCGCCATCTTATTCTGGGAGGGGCTTCTTATAAATATCTTTGGTATAGATTTGGCAACGAAGAAGATTTTAAAAAATCAGAAGAATATTTTAAAAAAGCCCAATTAATAGGCCCAAAACTCCCGCCGGTTTTATACGATTTATTTGAGTTATATCGGTTAAGGGGAGACGATGAGAATATGAAAAAAATTGGGGAAGAAATACTTAAATATTGGCCGGACGATGCAGGTATTAAGCAAGCGATTTCATAAATAATTTTTTAAAATTTATGTGCGGAATTGCCGGGATTCTCCTTAGAAGAAAAATAAATAAGAAAGAAGCAAAAAGATTCGAATCCGCGGTCGCCAAAATGAACGAGTCGCAGGCGAATCGCGGTCCGGACGACGAAGGAATTTTTGTCTTTGAGCGCGGGGTCTTTGGCCATCGCAGGCTTTCAATTTTGGATTTGTCAAAAAAAGGGCATCAGCCATTAAAATATCAAATATCAAATATCAAAAATCAAAAAGAATTATATATAACTTTTAACGGTGAAATTTATAATTTTTTAGAACTGCGGGAAGGCCTGAAAAAAAAAGGTTATAAATTTAAAACTAAGACAGATACGGAAGTCATTTTGGCGCTTTATGCGGAGTACGGGGAAGAATCTTTTAAAATGTTGCGTGGAATGTTCGCTTTCGGTTTGTGGGATGGCAAGAAAAGTAAACTATTTTTAGTTAAAGACAGGTATGGCATTAAGCCGCTATATTATTATGCCGATTCCGAAAAATTAGTTTTTGCTTCAACGGTAAAAGCTATCTCCGAAAGTGGCCTGGTTGAACTCAAAAAAAATTCTGATGCTCTAATAGGTTTTTTGCTTTTCGGCTCTGTACCGCTACCCTTTACGACAATTAAGGGCATTGTGGCGGTTCCGGCAGGCCATTATTTGGTTGTAGACTTGGAGGGGAATAAAAAAATCGTTAAATATTACGACCCAATCGATTATTTTGTTTCAGTTAATAAAAAAGTTTCAATTGGTAGAGATGAAATTATCCATGAAATACGGAAGCGTTTGGACGAGGCGGTTAATTTACATCTTATTAGCGATGCGCCGCTCGGAATTTTTCTTTCAGGAGGCCTTGATTCTTCGGCAATAGCGGCGCTTGCCTCTCAAAAGAGGGGGAAATTGGTAACTACGTTATCAATTGTTTTTGATGAAAAAGAATTTTCTGAAGAAAAATATCAGCGGATGGTCGCAGGCAGAATTAAAAGCGACCATCGGGAAATCAAAATAACCAAACAAGACTTCCAAAATTCTTTTGATAAAATTTTTGAGGCTATGGACCAGCCGACCATAGACGGCGTTAACAGTTTTTTTATCGCTGAAGCGGCAAAAAAAGCCGGAGTAAAAACCGTGCTTTCGGGGCTGGGGGGAGATGAAGTATTTTTTGGTTACCCGAGTTTCAGAACGGCTAAATTTTTAAGAAATGTCCAGAAACTGCCGGGTTTGCTAAAAAGTCCTTTAAATTTGATTTCTTTGATAGGCGATAAGTATTCTAAAGCGGAATATTTCGCAAATAACGACATTTTAAGCTTTTATTTGGGCATTAGAGGGTTATTTTCACTTAAAGAAACCGCCAATATTTTAGGCGCGAATTTAAGTGAAATAAATAATTTTATAGATGATTTTTATAACTTAACTCTAAATTCTAAATCCTCAATCCTCAATTCTCTGCATCCCGCCAATTTGCTTTCTTATCTTGAATTGAAATTTTATCTTCAAAACCAACTTTTAAAAGATGCTGATTTTATGTCCATGTATCATTCAATAGAAGTCCGCGTGCCGTTTTTAGACCATCCGCTGGTTGAATATCTTTCGGGTTTGCCGCCGGAATTAAAATTGTATTCGCATAAATTAGCTAAAATCCGCATAAATCAGCGCGGTAATAAAATAAATAAGCCATTGCTTGCCGGAGCGGTTCAAAATCTATTGCCGCAAGAAATTTTCACTCGTCCCAAAATGGGCTTTACTTTCCCATTCCAGAGTTGGCTTCACCGGTCCTCAATTCTCAATTCTCAATCCTCAATTCTTAATTCCCACTGGTCGCGTTCTTGGGCAAAATCAATTTTAAATAAATTTAAATAAATTAATATGAAAATTTTGTTTATCGGCAGTGAATTAAATAAGCCCGGAGGAATTCAAAGATATAACAGGCATCTTTTGGGAGCGCTTAAAGATTTGGGGTATAATGTGTCTTTGGTGGAATTAAAAAAACTTAACTATTTAAGCAAAATTATTTTTACCTTTAAATTTTTTTTAAAAAGTTTATTTTTTTTCCCAGATTTCACAATATGTGCCAATATTAATTATTCTCCTCTTTGCTATGCGGCAAAAAAGATTTTAAATCGTAATTATTCCGTAACCTTATACGGCATTCAGGCTCTTAATATAAAGCCTTTATACAAAGTTTTTTTGGAATCGGCGAAATTTATTAACGCGCCATTTGAATTTACATTAGATAACGCAATTAAACAAATACCGGCCATAAAAGACAAAACTACGATATTGCCTAATCCGCTCGTAGATGAAGAATTTTTCATTAAAAGAAAGCCGGAATATTTGTTGAATCGTCATTATCTTGAAGGCGCTAAAATAATTCTTACAATCTCGCGTCTTCCATCTCCTTCTGAAAGAGAAAATAAGGGTTATTGCCGGGTTATTGAAGCAATGCCTTTAATTTTAAAAAGAATACCGAATGCCAAGTATGTATTAGCGGGCGGGGGAGATGACCTGCCCTACGTGGAAGATTTGATATCAAAGAAAAATCTTAAAGATTCAGTAATTTTAACGGGGCCGATTAAAAACGAGGAGATGGTGAATTATTATAATTTAGCCGATGTTTTTGTTTTTCCTTCAAAAACGGAAGGTTTCCCGGCGTTGGTCCTTCTTGAAGCTCTTGCTTGTGGAGTGCCCGTTGTTGGCGGCGACCAAGCCGGGTCGGACAAATATCCTTGGAATGGCGAAGTTGGTTTGATAGTGAAAGCGGATTCTATAAATGATATAGCGGTAGCTACGATAAAAATTCTTACCGCCGATGTGCCGCCAAAAGTTTTAGATAGAAATCATTTAAGAAAAACAATATTGGAAATTTACGGCAGAGAAGGTTACGGGAAACATTTGGACAATTTTATAAATTTTATGTCAGCAAAATGAAAAAATTAGCCGTTATTGCTTCTCATACTATCCAATATCAAACGCCGTTATTTAAAAAACTTGCCGTGTCCGGCGATGTCGAGTTAAAAGTGTATTTATGCTGGGATTTTGGGATGAAAGAAAGTTATGATAGCCAATTTCGCCAAAAAATTTCATGGGATATCCCGTTGCTTGACGGGTTTGATTGGGAACTTTTGAAAAATATTTCGCCCAGGCCATCGTCTTCTTATTGGTGGGGAGAAATAAATCCTGGTATTATTGGCGCGCTTAAAAAAGGACACTACGACGGTCTTCTTGTTTATGGTTGGAATTTTGCGACGAGTTGGTTCGCTTTTATTACGGCGATAATATATGGTATACCCCTTTTTATTCATGGCGAAAATCCATTGCATCAGGAATTGGCTAAAAGCCCGGTAAAAATTTTTTTGAAAAAGAAAATTTTGGGATGGTTGTTCTACAGGGCATCGGGTGTTTTTTATATAGGCGAAGAAAATAAAAAATTTTACCGGTTTTACGGCGTTCCCGAAGAAAAACTTTTCTTTGCTCCTTATTCGGTGGATAATGAACGGTTGATGAAAGAAGCGAAGCGTTTGCGGTTTAAACGCGAAGAGTTTAAGGCGGGATTGGGAATTCCTTTGGAAAACGTGGCGGTTTTATTTGTTGGTAAATTAATGGCGAAAAAAAATCCGATGGATTTATTGAAAGCGTATGAAAATTTAAATAAAAAATACAAAATACAAAATATTTCGTTAATATTCGTCGGCGATGGCGAACTTCGCAAAGAACTGGAATTTTATGTGCGGCAAAATAATATTCCACAAGTCCATTTTGCCGGTTTTAAAAATCAAACGGAATTGCCGAAATATTATTCTTTAGCCGACATTTTTGTTTTGCCGTCCGGCGCGGGCGAAACCTGGGGTTTGGTTGTTAACGAGGCAATGTGTTTTAATTTGCCAATCATTGTTTCCGACGTTGTCGGTTGTGGGTCCGATTTGGTAAAACAAGAAAAAAATGGTTATGTTTTTCCTCTTGGCGATATCGAAAAATTAGCGCAATATCTTAAAGATTTGATAAAAGACGGCAAGAAAAGGAATTCTTTTGGCAAAAAATCTTTTGAGATTATTCAAGGATATAGCCATGAAAAAGACATTAGGGGCATTTTAAGCGTGTTAAAAAATGATTAATTTCTCAAAAATTTTAGCGGATAGTTTCATTGGGAAAGTCCTTAGAAAAATTCTAAAAATTATTCCGCCTAATTTTGTTTTACCAATTTTGCAAGGCAGATTAAGGGGTAAAAAATGGGTTATCGGTTCCGGGGTTTTTGGTTATTGGCTGGGGACATATGAATTCGAAAAACAGAAACTTTTTACAAAGACAGTTAAAAAAGGTGATATTGTGTTTGATGTTGGCGCTCAAGCTGGGTTCTATAGCCTTTTAGCGGCTGAATTAATTGGCGAAAAAGGGAAGGTTTTTGCTTTTGAGCCGATGCCGGACAACATTTCGTATTTAAAAAAACACATTGAGTTAAATAAGTATAAAAATATTTTTGTGCGGGAAGAGGCAGTCCTTGATAAAAGCGGTTTTGTTAATTTTAAATTAGGAGAAAGCAATTTTACGGGCAGGATTAGCGCCGATGGCGGATTGAAGGTCACCTGTGTTAGTTTGGATGATTTGATTAAAAAGGGGGATTTGCCTGCGCCAGATGTTTTAAAAATTGACGTTGAGGGCGCGGAATTGGCGGTTTTAAAAGGGGCTTCTTTTACGATAGGTGAATATCATCCCGATATTTATCTGTCAATTCACGGAAAAGAAAATTCGGATGAAATTATTCATTTTTTCGAAAATTCAGGCTATAATTTAAAAATACTAGATAGGGAGAATATTAAAAAGGGCGGGGAAATTTTTATCAGTTTTAATAAATGAAAGTTTTATTTGGCGGAGAAACAATTAAAGATACCACTGATGCTTTTGTCGTTAACGCGCTAAAACAGTTGAAAATAGAAGTTGAAATAATTAATAATAGGGAATATTTTAAACTCTCTTTTTTAAACAGAGTATTTAACAAATTCAGAAAAGTTCCTTATTTTTTCGGCGTAGGCCGGCTAAATGAATCTTTAATTAAAAAGGCGGAAGAATTCAAGCCAGACCTTATTTTATTGCCCAAGCCCATTTTTATCCGGCCTGAAACCGTGGAAGAATTAAAAAAAATAGCTAAGGTTTTTTCTTGGTATCCGGATTACGTTTTATTTTCTAAAACCGGCAGCACTTATTTTTATAAATCCATTCCTTTATACGATTGCCATTTTTCTTTTAATTTTGAAAATAGCAAAGAATTATTGAAATTAGGAGCGAAAAAATCATTTTTTCTGCCTTGCGCCGCCGATTTATCCTGTCATTATCCGGTAAAAGTTTCTTCTGAGGAAGCGGAAAAAATAGGGGCAGATATTATTTTTGTTGGCACTTACGCCGATGAAGAAAGGACTTGGCATTTGGAAAAATTATGCCAGGAAGGATACAATATAAAAATTTACGGCAATTCATGGGAAAAATATCCGAAAGATGCCTGTCTTTTTAAACGCGGCTGTATCCAGTTTAAAGAAGTAAGTTGCGAAGAGATGTCCAAAGTATTTAACGCCAGCAAGATTGTGCTGTCTTTTGTGAGAGACCACAATAAAGAACTTTTAGCTTGCCGCAGTTATGAAATTCCGGCTTGCGGAGCGTTTATGCTCCATAAGCGTACGGAGAAAATAGGCGATATTTTCAAAGAAGGCGAAGAGGCTGAGTTTTTTGGTTCTTACGAAGAATTGAAGAAAAAAATAGACTTTTATCTTAAAAATGGCGAATTAAGAAAAAAAGTAGCCGAAGCCGGTTATAAAAAGGTTGTCGGGGGCGGAAATTTGTTTGTGGACAGAATTCAGTTTGTAATTGACATTTTTAATGGGTTTAAATAATATTAATTTAATGGATAAAACAAAAAATAAAACAGTTTTAATTACCGGTGGCGCCGGTTTTATCGGGAGTAATGTCCTTAAGTTTTTATTTAAAAAATATCCTAATTATAAGTATATAGTATTGGACGCTTTAACTTATGCCGGTGACTTGAATAATATCTCCGACCATATCAAGAAAAGTAAAAATTTTGAATTTTGGTATGGTGATGTCAGAAACGCTAAACTGGTTGAACATTTGGTATCTCAGTCGGATATAGTTATTCATTTTGCCGCAGAATCTCATGTTGCCCGTTCAATCTATGATGACGCGATTTTTTTTGAAACAGATGTTATTGGCACTCAAAGGGTTGCCAACGCAGTTCTTCAAAATCGCGATAAAATTAAAAAATTTGTCCATATTTCCACGAGTGAAACTTACGGTACGGCTTTAAAATATAAAATGGACGAGAATCATCCTTTAAACCCTGCCAGCCCTTACGCGGCGGCCAAAGTTGGCGGTGACAGATTGGTTTATTCTTATGTAAGCACCTATGGTATTCCTGCTACGATTATCAGGTCTTTTAATATGTATGGGCCGAATCAACATTTGGAAAAGCTTATCCCAAGGTTTATTACCAGTTGCGCTCTTGGGGAGTCGTTAACCATTCATGGAAGCGGAAATAGCAAACGCGATTTTACTTATGTTGATGATTTAGCCAGGGCTATTGATTTAATTATCCATGCTCCCGACAGCAAGGTAAAGGGAGAAGTTTTTAATGTCGGTTCCGGAATAGCGTGGTCGGTAAAAGAAATCGCCGATTTGATAATTAAATTGATGGAAATTAACGGTAAAAAACATAACATAAAATATTCAAGTTCAATGTTGAATATAGGCGATAGGCCTGGCCAGGTTTATTTACATCGGGCAGATAACGGTAAAATCAAAAAAATTCTTGGTTGGCAGCCGAAAATAGAATTTAAAGAAGGCCTGGAAAAAACAATTAATTGGTATTTGGAAAATCGGGATTGGTGGAAAGATAAAATTTGGATGCGTCATATACCGATTGAAACTGAAAGAGGTAAAAAGGAAATGCATTAAAAATTAAGGGTAATGATAAAATTCGAAAAAAAAATTCCCAAAGGGTTTAAAAAATCTATTTCTTTGCCGGGCTCCGAAGATGAAGCGCGCGTTTGGCAAGAAGAAAATCGCCGGTGGTGGAACGAAAATCCGATGCGTTACGATTGGAATAGTAAAATTAAACCCGAAGAATTCAGTAAAGAATTTTATCAAGAGATAGACAGCCGTTTTTTTTCTAACGCTGAAGAATATTTTCCCGCGGATAAAAAACCTTTCGATTTTTTAATAGACTTTAGTTCTCTTGTTAATAAAGACGTCTTAGAAATAGGAGTGGGGAGTGGCAGCCACGCGCAGCTTTTGGCTGAAAATGCGAAATCTTTTATCGGAATTGACATCACTGATTACGCTGTGAACAGCGCAAAAAAACGTTTTGAAATTTTTAATTTGCCAGGTAAGATAATTAAAATGGACGCTGAGACGCTTGATTTTAAAGATAATAGTTTTGATTTTGTTTGGAGTTGGGGTGTTATCCATCATTCTTCCAATACTGAAAAAATCCTTAAAGAAATTAAGCGTGTGCTTCGGCCGGGAGGGGAAGCGGTTATTATGGTATATCATAAGGGATGGTGGAATTATTATTTTATGGGTATTGTGAAGGGTGTAATTTCCGGAGAGCTTTTTAAAACAAAATCTTTGCATAAAACAGTTCAGTTTTTTACCGATGGCGCAATTGCCAGATACTACACGATTTCGGGTTGGCGTTTTTTAATGCGAAATATTTTAAAGTTAAATTATGCGGCCGTTTTCGGCCCTAATTCCGATGCCTTGCGCCTTCCGCGTTCAGTCCCGCATGCGATTGCCGGTTTTTTTACTCACAATTTACGGATGGGAAGTTTTCTTGTCAGCAGATTAAAAAAAGTGTAATATTAAAAGCAATGAACTCTTTAATAAAAAACAAAAAATTTACGGTCGGCAAGGATTGGGTTTGGTATGCTCCAAACACAACCGATGCTTATGGGGAAGCGGAAATTAAAGCTGTAAATAAAACTCTTAAGGCCGGATGGCTCACAACCGGGAAGTTAACGAATGAATTTGAAAATAAAATAGCCGGTCTTTTCGGTAAAAAATTCGGCCTTTTTGTAAATTCCGGCTCTTCAGCGAATTTATTAGCTTTGGAAATTATGAAATTTCCAAAAGGTTCGGAAATAATTACTCCGGCCTGCAATTTTAGTACTACTGTGGCGCCGATTGTTCAGGCGGGCTTAGTCCCGGTTTTTATTGATGTTGAACTTGGTAAGTATACGATTGACGCCGGCAAATTGGAAAAAGCGCTTTCTAAAAAAACCGTGGCGGTAATGGCGCCTCATTTAATCGGCAATTTTATTGATTTGCCGGCAATCCATAATTTTTGCCGCAGACATAAATTGATTTTTATTGAAGACAGTTGTGATACTATTGGCGGAAAATTTAAAAATAAGCCGACGGGGAATTGGTCTGATATCACTACGACAAGTTTTTACGCTTCTCATATTATTACGGCTGCCGGTGCCGGAGGAATGGTGATGTTTAACGACAAGAAGCTAAGAGAAAAAGCAAGAATTTTCAGGGATTGGGGAAGGGGGATTTCTCGGCATGATGAAAAAATTCGTTCGCGTTTGGCAACTTTTAAAATTGGCGGCAAATCATATGATAGCGCCTTTGTTTTTGTGGAAAGGGGATATAATTTTAAACCAACCGAAATTCAAGCGGCTTTCGCTCTTACTCAATTAAATCGGCTTAAGGCGTTTACGGATGCTCGGCGCCGCAATTTTTCTCGGCTTTATAGTTTTTTTAAACAGTACGAAAATTATTTTATTTTGCCCGAATCTTTGTCTGGTAATGTCGTTAATTGGCTGGCTTTCCCGATTACCATCAAGAAATCAGCGCCTTTTAAAAGAAATAATTTGGTGCGTTATTTGGAAGACCATAAAATTCAAACTAGGCCGCTTTTCTCCGGCAATATTTTAAAGCATCCGGCTTACAAGAATATCGCGCATCGCAAAATTGGCGACCTTAAAAATTCTCAATACATACTAGAGCAATCGTTTTTAATAGGAGTTCATCATGGGCTAACAGATAAAATGATTGATTACGTGTTTGAAATTTTCTCTAAATTCATCAAAAAGCTATAATTTAATCTTATGAAGATTTTAATTACTGGCGCCACCGGCTTTGTCGGCTCAAATTTCGCTTATAAATTTATTGAACTTGGGCACGAGATTAATTTAATTATTAGGCAGGAGTCTGATTTTTGGCGAATAGAGCCGATAAAAGATAGGGTAAAATTGCATTATGTTGATTTGAATAATGCCGAAGATCTGGAGAAATTTATATTTGATTTAAAACCGGAAATTATTTTACATTTTGCCACGTATGGCGCTTATCAGGGTCGGCAACAAGACGTTAAGTTGACTATTGATACGAATTTATTGGGAACAATAAATTTGATAAACGCTTGCGGTAAAACAGATTTTAAATGTTTTATTAATACCGGTAGTAGTTCTGAGTATGGCGCTAAAGATGAGCCAATGAAAGAAACGGATATTCTTGAGCCGAATAATCTTTATGGCGCGACCAAGGCGGCTGCGGCGATTTACGCGCAATTTATGGCTAAAAAATCCGATTTGCCGATTGTCACAATGCGCCTTTTTTCGCCTTACGGGCCGTTTGAAGAGGGCTCTCGGCTGATTCCCAGTATAATTAAGTCTTATTTGACCAATATCGAATTAAACATAGTTTCTTCGGATTCGGTCAGAGATTTTATTTTTATGGATGACGCGGTAAGCGCTTATTTAAAAGCAATAGAAAAAATTGATTTTGCCAAAGGACACATTTTTAATATTGGAGCGGGTGTTCAATATTCGTTTAAAGAGTTGGCGGATACGGTTAAAAAAATCACGAATTCCGATTTGGAGCCGAAATATGGCGCAATAAAATCCAACCAATATGAACCGAAAATGTGGGTTGCCGATATTTCAAAAGCAAAAAAAATGCTGGGTTGGGAGCCGAAATTTTCTTTGGAAGATGGTTTAAAAAAAGACATTGAGTGGTTTAACAAGAACTTAGCGTTATATAATCAAAAAGATGCCAAGTAATCAAAATATCCAAAAATTTAAAAAAATCGCTAGAAATGTCAGGCTGTCGATTTTAGAAATGATAACAAAAGGCAGATGTCCGCATATTGGAAGCAGTTTTTCGGCGGTGGATATTTTAACGGCTTTATATTTTAAAATTTTAAAAATCAATCCTAAAAAGCCGGAAGATAAAAATCGTGACAGGTTTATTTTAAGCAAAGGCCATGCGGCGGCCGTTTTGTACGCTATTTTGGGAGAACGCGGTTTTTTCAACAAAAATGTGTTAAGGAATTATTCCGTTAACGGTGGAAATTTGCCCGGTCATGCCGGTAGGGGATATTTGCCGGGGATTGAAATTTCCTCAGGCTCTCTTGGCCATGGTTTGCCAATAGCCAATGGAATGGCGCTTGCAGCGAAAAAAGATAAAAAAAATTATCGGATTTTCGCTTTATTGAGTGATGGCGAGTGTGATGAGGGTTCAAATTGGGAAGCGATTTTATTTGCTGCCCACCATAAACTGGACAATCTTGTTGCTATTATTGATTGTAATAAATGGCAAGCGTTTGGCAGGACAAAAGATGTTATGAATTTAGAGCCGTTTGCGCAAAAATGGAAAGACTTTGGTTGGTCAGTTAAAGAAGCGGACGGGCATGATTTCCGGGAGATTTTTCAGGCGTTAAAAAAAATCCCTTTTGAAAAAAATAAGCCCGGTGTTTTAATTGCTCATACCGTTAAAGGGAAAGGAGTTTTTTTTATGGAAGATAAGTTGGAATGGCATTATCGCAATCCAAATGAAGAAGAATATAAAATTGCCCTGAGGGATATTAAAGAAAAATAAATAAAATAATAATGAGAACGGCATTTATTAAAACTTTAATGGAATCAGCCGAAAAAGATGAAAATATTTATCTTTTAACCGGCGATTTGGGATTTTCCGTTTTTGAAGATTTTACTCGGAAATTTCCGGAGCGTTATATTAATTGCGGTGTTGCCGAACAAAATATGATTGGAGTGGCGGCCGGGCTGGCTCTAAGCGGAAAGAAGCCTATAGTTTATTCCATTATTCCATTTATTGTAATGAGGCCGTTTGAGCAAATTCGAAACGATATTTGCATTCAAAATTTAGACGTAAAAATTGTTGGAGTTGGCGGCGGGTTAAGTTATGGCTCATTGGGTTCTACTCATCATGCTATTGAAGACCTGGCAATTATGCGCGCGCTTCCGCGGATGGCGGTTTTAGCGCCCGCGGACCCAATAGAAACCGCCTTATCTGTTAAAGCGATGCTTAAACTAAAAGGTCCGGTTTATCTCCGTTTAGGGAAAAGTAAAGAAGAAAATATTCATCAAAAACCGTTTAAATTTAAAATCGGAAAAGGCAATGTGGTGAAAAATGGCAAAGACATTACTATTATCGGCACAGGTCCAATAGTTAAAAGCGCTATTTTAGCCGCGGAATTATTAGAAAAAGAGAATAATCTTTCAATAAGAATTATTTCCATGCCTACCTTAAAGCCGCTGGATAAAAATATTATTATTAAAGCCGCCAAAGAAACAAAAGCCATTTTCACTGTTGAAGAACATAATATTATTGGCGGTTTAGGAGAAGGAGTGGCAACGATTTTGGCGGAATTTTCAAATAAGAAAGTAAGTTTTAAAAGAATCGGTATTAACGACCACTTTGTCAAAAAAGTCGGAAACCAAAATTATTTAAAAGAGAAAGAAGGTATTTCACCTAATGGTATAAAAAAAATAATAGAACAAATATGGAAGAAAATAATTTAAGTCTTAAAGAAATAAAAACCTTAAAAAAACTTTTAAAAAAATTGTCGGGGCTTCCCAATATTCCTCAAGAACTTTTTGTGCCTGTAATGGGTAAAAATGTGCCTGTTACGATAGAGCTTGTTATTATCTGCGGAAATAAAATTTTATTAACGCCTCGCAACGATGCTTATTATAAGGGTTGGCATTTTCCCGGTAGTTTTTTGTGTCCGGGAGAAACATTTAAAGACGCTTGTAAGCGTACAGCTTTAAAAGAAACGAATCTCAAAATTCAAAAATCAGAATTAATTTCCGTAATTAATGTTCCTGAAAGCAAAAGATTTCATTATGCATCATTGATTTTTATTTGTTCAACGCGCGGGGAGCCGTCGGAAGGGGAATGGTTCACAAAGTGTCCTAAAAATATAATTCCTCAGCATAAAAAAATATGGCTCATTTCTAATCGTTATTTAAAAAAATAAAAAAAAGGCGCCGAAGGAGACAATCTTCAGCGCCGTGTTCGTTATGCCCTTAATGGGCTTTTTTTATATCCCATAGAGCTTTTCTTTGCAAATGTCCCTGGCTCTTTGGGTTAATTTAATCATTTCTGCGTCTGACATGGGGATTTCAAGCTGCCTCCTTAGTTTTTCTGTTGGCCATTTTTCCCAGAAAGCGGAAGGGAAAAGTTTTCCTAGACGGTTGATTTTTTCCGCGTCGGGAATTCGAAGCACTGTTTTGAAGAAATAGCTTCCTGTTTGCGTATCTTGGTTAATTAGGCCTTTTTCGACGCAATATCCCCAAAGCGAAGTTCCGGGTAAAGGAGTGTAGATTGTTGGTGAAACGTCCGTAGCGCCGCATTTCAGCGCAAATTCATACGTTTCTAAGGCGTCGGCAAGCGGGTCTTCTACCGGAAGGCCAATCATCACCTGGAGACGCACCTTGATTTCTGCTTCTTCGCACCATCGCGTGGCTTGGTAAATTTGTTCGTTGGTTACCGGACCGCGCCGCAGAAGCTTTTGCGTTTCTGTGTTTGCGGATTCCAGGCCGATATTAAGCATAAAACATCCGGCTTTTGCCATCATCGCAACTCTTTCCTTATTAACGCTGTCTGCTCTGATGGAACTGATAAATCCAACTCCGTTGTCTTCAATAGTAAGAAGCTCACAGAATTCTGCTATCCAGTTTGGGTCGCCCGCAATGTCGTCATCATTGAAAAAAGCTATGCTTAATCCGTATTCCCGTTTTACTTCCTGGATTTCTTGAATCATCGTTTTTGCCGGTGGGCGATAGGCGAGACATTCTTTTTGGTCGGGATACAGTCCTTTGAAAGCGCTGTTGAAGCAGTGTCTGCAGGAAAAAAGGCAATATCTGCAGGCGACAAACCGTTTCATCCGCGACTGGCCGAATTCCGGATATTTATAAAGAATGCTTCGGTCTGGCGAGATGTAATTGAATCTGCCGAGCAGATTGCCCCGGGTAAGCCTTTCGGCCGAACCGTTTACAATGTTAAGGATTACATCTTCTCCCGGTCCTTGAACTACGTAGTCAATTGCTTCGTCTTCCGTTCCCCAAGAGGGGACAAACGTTGGGTGAGGTCCTCCGACTGCTGTGATAAAGCGATGTTTTGATTTGAGTTCCCGATTCCGTTGGGATACCCAGCTCGCTTCGTCGCTCGTCACGGAGAACATCACAAAATCCTGTGGATTTTGAACGAGATAACCGTCGACATCCTCAATGTCGTTCTGCAGCAAGGTAACTTCGTGGCCCGCTTTTTTAAGCACGGCGGCGAGGTAGCACACTGCGAGTTTGTCGATACGAAGCCGCTTTTCCACAAACAGAATTTTCTTCATCCTTAAACCTCCTTCCCATGTTTTATATTTTAGTATTCTTTCGTATTCTTTTTTTAATGTAAATCTAGTTTGACTTATACCAAAAATTCATTAAAAAGTCAAGGTTTTTTGTTTTAGCGTTTAATCGCTTCTTCGTAATTTTCGGAAAACCAGTTAATCGTGTGTTTTAGCCCTTCCTGAAGAGGAGTAGTCGGTTGCCAATTTAACGCTTGTCTCATTTTGTTAATATTAAGCACTTTTCGCATGGTGCCGTCGGGTTTTGATGCGTCCCATTGGATATCTCCTTTATATCCGGTGATCTCAACAATAAATTCAACTAATTCTTTAATTGTAGTGCCTATGCCCGTGCCAATATTAATAATTTCATTGCAATCATTATAATTTTGTGACGCGCGGAGTATTGCGTGCGCGGCGTCTTCAGCGTATAAAAATTCGCGAATTGCTTTTCCTGTTCCCCAGCAAGTTACCAAAGGAGCGTTGTCACGTTTTGCTTCCACAAATCGCCTGATAAGCGCGGCGATTACATGCGCGCGGTCAAAATCAAAAGTATCGCCAGGTCCGTAGAGATTAGTAAGCGTAACACTTATTGATGGAAGATTATATTGTTTGTAATATGCCCGTCCGCCGAGCAGTAACGCGCGTTTTGAAAAACCGTATACTTCTACGCTTTCATGCATCGGGCCGTTTAAAAAATCTTGTTCTTTTAGGTCGCCCGACAATTCGCCCGGGTAAGCGCATGCGGAACTAATGTTTGTCAATTTTTTTACTTTTGCGGCGGCGCTTGCGGCAAGAATGTTCGCGGCTAAACGGACGTTTACATCAAAAACATCGGCTGGATAAAGCCGATTGTAGCCAATACCTCCTACTTTTGCCGCTGTGTGAATAACAAAAGTTGGTTTAGCTGTTGAAAAATATTCAAGCGCCGCTGCGCGGTCGGTAAGGTCGAGCTCATGGTGAGTGGGGAAAAGAATAGCCGTATCGGGATAGTATTGCGGAGCAATTTTTTTAATCCACGAACCAAGGAACCCATTAGCCCCTGTGATGAGTAATTTTTCTTGCGGTTGAGCCATATCGTTTTATAGTATAGAAACAATTTTGAAATAAATAAAGTGTATAAGTAGATTGATTTTAAATGTATTAGTTTGTTTTAAAAACGCGGTCGTAGCTTTCTAAAATTGCGGGATGAACGCGCTCTTCAACTAATTCTTTACGAGAAAATTCTTTAAGGCCGAAACCTGTTTGATATTCCGCGGTGTCTAATGAAGATGCAACTTTAATCCGTTCCTTTGAGGTTAATTCAACAATAAAAGCAAAAGATATAGCGTGATAACCAAGATTTTGGGGATATTGTTGCCTTTCATTACAAATAAAAACTTGGGTGTTTATAAATTTAAATCTACATATAGGAAGTTTAAGTTTTGTTTCGCGCTTAAAACAGCGTTGAATGGATTCTTTTGGTGTTTCGCCGGCGAAAGTTCTTCCGCCAATATACCACCATTTATTCGCGGCAGGTTTGGCACGGCGCTTTGCTAAAAACACGGTTTGCTTTTTGCGGTCTATAATCAGCGCGTCTGTGCAGGCTATGACAAGAGACTGGGTTATTTTAGCGTATTCTTTATCTGAAAATCTGATTGGTTCGAAGTTATGGGGCTTATGTTGGCTATAAAGTGCCGGCTCTTTTATTAAATTATATTTGTTTGCCTTTATTTTTGCGGCGTGGTATCTTTTCACTGACATATTTGAAGTATAATTAATAAAATAATTTACGCAAATTGATTAGTTGTAATTTATGGGTACAAAGAATAAATTTAAATTTCATTTACTTTTTTTAGTCGCAAAAATAACGCGGATATTTCACCCATACGGCACGGAAAGGTTTTTGAGGTTGATTTGCAATCCTGATTCGGCGAAAGGTTTTGATACGGTTATCCCTTACGATAAAACTCTTAAAATTAACATTAATATATCATTTTTCATTGAATGGGTTATTTTTTTTAAAGGTTTTTATGAAAAGTCATTGATTAAGACGGTTAAAAAATTTTTTCCCAAAGGCGGAGTTTTTGTAGATGTGGGAGCGAATATTGGTTGCGTATCTCTTATCGCTGCAAAAACCGCAAAGCAGGTAATTGCCATTGAACCAATTTCGTGGATAGCGGAAAGACTGCAAAATAATTTTAATCTTAATAATTTAACTAACACAAAAGTGATTCAATGCGTTGCTTCCGATAAAAAAGGAGTTGTTCCTTTTTATTGTCCGTTTGGCGATAAAATTAATGATGGTATGGGTTCTTTATATAAAGACCGTTCAAAAGGTAAGGAAATAAAAATTGAAATGAAAACTTTGGATGAAATTCTTGGCGATACGAAAGTGGACTTTATTAAAATAGATACGGAAGGGCATGATAAAAATGTAATTATGGGAGCGAAAGAAATTATAAAAAAAAACAGGCCATTTATTGTTTATGAATATGCTGAAGATTCAGAAGGCTTTTCTGAAATTTCTCAAAAAGAAGTTAGTTCATTTCTTTGTGGATTAGGATATGAGCTGAAGTGGATTGACGGTATTAACATGCTTTGCATACCAAAGTAAGAATTATCCACATAGCGGGTCTTGTGGATAGTTGCAATCATTGTTATAATTTTTAAATATTTTTATTTATGGATGATGTTTATAAGACAATAATTGCTTGCAGGGTTTGCGGTTCTAAAGAATTAGAGCCCATACTTAATATTGGAAATCAATATGTGGTAAATTTTGTAGATGCCGATGGGCAAGAACAATTGCGTTCTCCTCTTGAATTGGTTTTATGCGATAAAAATAAGGGCGGTTGCGGCCTTTTGCAATTAAAACATACTTTTAGCCAATCGGTGATGTATAAACAATATTGGTACCGCTCCGGCGTAAACAAAACAATGACAAATGAGCTTCACGGTATTGCCGAAAAAGCCGAGTCTTTAGTTGATTTGAGGCCGGGAGATTTTGTTATTGATATCGGTTCAAACGACAGCACTCTTCTTAGGGGCTATACAAAACAGGGGATTAAACTTGTTGGGTTTGAACCGGCAAAGAATTTAATGCCATATGCCGAGCCGGGAGTCACAAAGGTTATAAGCGATTTTTTTAATTATAAAAATTGGAACGAGAATTTTGGCGAGGCTAAGGCAAGAGTTATAACAGCCATTGCCATGTTTTATGATTTAGAAGACCCAAATTCTTTTGTTTCGGATGTGGCAAAATGTTTAAGCGATGAAGGCGTTTTTATAGTTCAGCAAAATTATCTCCCGTATATGCTTGAAAGAAATATTATTGATAATATTTCTCATGAGCATTTAAGTTATTATTCATTAGCCACTTTTAAGAATGTTTTAGAACGCCACGGTCTTGAAATTTTTGATGTTGAGTTAAATGATGTAAATGGCGGTAGCATGAGGACTTATGCGAGGCGCAAGGGAGCCGGCAGAACAATAAAATCATCAGCAGAGGGAATTAAAAAAGTAGAAAATATTTTATCGGAAGAAGAAAAAAAGGGTCTTAACGATAAAAAAGTTTATGAAGATTTCGCGGAAAGGGCAAATGATATAAAGGAAAGCTTGTATAATTTTATAAAAAAAGAAGTTGGCGCCGGCAAAAAAGTTTATGTTTACGGCGCTTCCACCCGTGGAAATTCTCTTCTTCAGTTTTGCGGTCTTGATTCTTCGTTAATTATCGCCGCCGCCGAAAGGAACCCTGATAAATGGGGTAAAAAAACAGTAGGCACTTTAATCCCGATTATTTCTGAAGAGCAGGCGAGAGCGGAAAAACCAGATTATTTTTTGGTGCTTCCTTGGCAATTTTTAAAGGAATTTATCGCGAGAGAAGAAGAATTTTTGAAAAAAGGCGGAAAAT
>Ga0210057_1004169_pt1 | contig 19448 bp, 24 predicted proteins | sample CryGeyCG2114_010_2_FD_183968 | JGI IMG/M metagenome (GOLD analysis project Ga0210057, IMG submission 183968) | Groundwater microbial communities from aquifer - Crystal Geyser CG10_big_fil_rev_8/21/14_0.10 (SPAdes) (version 2) | ecosystem: Environmental > Aquatic > Deep subsurface > Groundwater ...
AGGTCTGCGACTGCTATGTAGATAAATCCTCCAGCAGCAAAAGGAAGAATATAAAAAATAAGAGCTGTTGATATTTCTCCTAAAATCATAACTATAACTACTCCAACAAGTGAAAGTAATGCTGAGAGAAAATTTAGCCATAACGCTCTCTTTTTTTTGTATCCTGCATGTATAAGTACACCAAAGTCTCCTATTTCTTGAGGTATCTCATGTAATATGACAGCAAGGGTAGTCGCAATACCTACTGGTACACTGACTAAATAACTAGCACCTATAATTAGACCATCTATTAGATTGTGCACTCCATCTGAGAGAATGATAAGTTTGCCGACTGGGTGCACTAGAGTATCTTCTGCATCTTCTCCGTGGTGGTGCCAATGTAAAAACTTTTCTACAATAAAAAAGAAAAGTATTCCTGCTATTATTAAGATTGAAATGATAGTAGGGGATATACCATTTTCAAATGCTTCAGGAATAATATGTATAAATGCATCTCCTAGTAGTGCCCCGACAGCCAATCCTATCAAAATAAAAATATTCTTCTTCAATTTTTCTTCATTTAAAAACAAAGTAAAAATTCCTATCAATGATATGAGGCTGACTATGATGACACTTATGAAAGCATATATATAAGGGGTGGACATAATTTTTGGTGCGTCGGGTAGGATTCGAACCTACGTAGCCCGAAGGCGATTGATTTACAGTCAATTGCGATTGACCACTCCGCCACCGACGCATGGATATAAAATAACACAAAAAACTTTTTTTTGCATCTTTAATCAAAGATTCTAAAAGAACCGTCATTTTATTTGCCTTATTATATTTATCATGTTATTATCAAATTAGTCTTTTAATCTCTTTTGGGGGATTTTTTGTTTAATAATGTTCATTAGTTTTAATAAATAATTTAAAAATATGGAAATCAGAAATATAGCGATAATAGCTCATGTGGATCATGGCAAGACTACTCTTACTGATGCTTTGATGAAACAAAACGGAGGTCTTCAAGATGAAGGAGTGTCTATGGATTCAAATGCTCTAGAAAAAGAGCGAGGTATTACTATATATTCAAAAAATACTTCTATTACTTATAAAGACACAAAGATAAACATTGTAGACACTCCTGGTCACGCAGATTTTGGCTCAGAAGTAGAACGAGTGCTTCGTGCTATTGATTCTGTATTATTACTCGTAGACGCAGTAGAAGGGCCAATGCCCCAGACTAGGTTTGTTTTAAAGAAATCTCTAGAACTTGGATTAAAACCGATAGTAGTAATAAACAAGATAGACAAACCTGCAGCAGATGTGCACAGAGTATATGAAGAAGTTCTTGAGTTATTTTTTGAACTTGGAGCAAATGAAGAGCAAGCAAATTTTGAGACTATTTATGCTATCGGACGAGAAGGGAAAGCTTTTAAAAATCTAGGAGATGATTCAAAAGACTTGTCCCCGCTACTTGATTTGATTTTAGAGAAAGTTCCAGACGCAAGTAAATGTCAAAGGGCATCTTTGACAAGCTTGTCAAAGATGCCCTTTGACATTGGAAGTGATAAAATGTCTGCACAAGTTTTTAACTTGGGATATGATGATTTTTTAGGTCGTATGGCCGTAGCTCGTATTTATTCTGGAAAAATAACTTCAGGTTCACAAATATTTATAAAAGGAGAAAATGGTACCAGAACTGGAAAAATCACAAAGCTTTTCACCTTTGAAGGAATTGCTCGAAAAGATGTAACAGAAGCTATTTCTGGAGATATTGTACTTTTAGCTGGAATTAGTGACATATATATAGGAGAGACTTTGTGTGAAGATATAAATACAGAGTCACTTCCTCATATTGCTATTGATGAACCGACACTTTCACTTAACTTTTCAGTGAATGATTCACCGTTTGCAGGCAAAGAAGGTAAATTTGTTACTTCAAGACAAATAAAAGAAAGATTAGAAAAAGAATTAGAAATAAATGTAGGACTGAAGGTAGATTTTTCTCCAGACCAAGGCAATGTAGGAGGTCCAAGCTTTTTCAAGGTATATGGAAGAGGGGAACTTCATATTGCGATACTTTTGGAGAATATGCGACGAGAAGGATTTGAAATGCAGGTATCTCAACCTGAAGTAATTATAAAAGAAGAAGGAGGTCAGAAAACTGAACCATATGAAGAACTGGTAATAGATGTGCCGGTAGAATCTTCTGGATCTGTTATAGAAAAGATAGGCAAGAGAAAAGGCATCATGAAAGACATGCAAGAGAAGAATGGTATTACTCGAATAATTTTTGACATACCCACCCGCGGACTTTTGGGCTACAGAGGTGAATTTATCATAGACACAAAAGGGGAAGGTATCATATCTTCTCGTGTTATAGGGTTCAAGGAATACGCTGGAGAAATCAAGAAAAGAGAGTATGGATCTATGTCTTCTATGGTAACTGGTAAGGCTGTAGCCTTTGCTCTTGCAAATTTACAAGAACGTGGTATTATGTATATAGACCATGGAACTGAAGTGTATGAGGGTATGGTTATAGGAAATGTGTTGAAGGGAGAAGAAATGTCTGTAAACCCTATAAAAGGTAAACAGCTTACAAACATGAGAGCATCCGGGACAGACGATACCATAGTGTTAAAGCCAGCATTTACTTTAAGTATTGAAAGGGGACTAGAGGTGATGAGTAACGACGAATATTTAGAAATCACTCCAAAGTCTGTCAGACTTAGAAAAAAATATCTCACAGAACTTGATCGTGTAAAAGCTAAGAGAAATTAGTTATCTTTTTTTTCGTATTCTTTGACATAAATCAAATATAGTTTATAATTTATGCAGAATTAAATAAAAATTTTTAAAAATTATGTCAAAAATATCTTTTAAACCAAAACAAATAACAAAGAGAATAACTTCTCATCTACAAGACCGTGCATCTGATGTGATTATGAATCGTTTTGGTTTAACTGCACTAGATCTAGAAAGAAAAACTCTGGAAGAAATAGGTAAAAAATACAACATTACTCGTGAAAGAGTCAGACAGATAGAAGAATCTGCCATTAATTTAATTAAAAAGTCAGATGCTTATAAAAACGAGCAAGTATTTTTTGAAGAAATTAAGCAACTTATACATTCTCTGGGTTCTATAGTAACTGAGTATGAACTTTTAAATCATATTTCAAAAGATAAAAGTATCCAAAATCATATACATTTTTATTTAGTTTTAGGAGATATTTTTAAAAAGTATAAAGAAGATGATTATTTCAAAACTCGCTGGAGTGTGGATGACGAGATGGCAGAGCAAGTACATGATTCTCTAAAGAAATTGTACTCTAGTCTAAACGATGAAGACCTCGTCCCTGAAACAGAAATGATAAAGAAATTTTTTGAGCATATGAAAGATGTAGCTGATAAATACAAAAATGATGAGATGGCGAAGAGATGGCTCTCTATGTCTAAAAAGATTTCCAAAAACCCATTGGGTGAATGGGGAAAGTCTAGTTCTCAAAATGTAAACACTAGAGGAGTAAAAGACTATGCATTTCTAGTTATGAGACGCCATGGTTCACCTATGCATTTTCGTGAAGTTACAGATGCGATATCAAAAACTTTTGGACGCAAGACTCATTATGCTACATGTCACAATGAATTGATAAAAGACCCTAGATTTGTCTTGGTTGGTCGTGGGCTTTATGCTCTAGTAGAGTGGGGATACAAGACTGGTATTGCACGGGATGTTATCCGAGATATCTTGAAAAAAGAAGGTCCTATGTTAAAAGAAGATATACTAGAAAAAGTAATGAAAGAGCGATATTTTAAGAAAAATACAATACTTGTGAATTTATTAAATTCTAAATATTTTAAGAAAAATAAAAGTGGACTTTATACTCTAATATAGTTCAATGTCAAAGCCCGCCTTTGACATTCTTTTTTTGTCTGTCTTTTTTTCTTTTTTTATATTAAAATATAATAATGTTTCAAACATTGGTTACATTTGTAAATTGGGTGCCAGAAATAATCTGGCTTTTACTTATTACAGCACTAGTCGCAAAGATAGCCGCTACTATGTGGGTGCACTATGTCCAGCAAGATTTTATATCAGGTATTGATTATGTGTTACTCGAGATAGTTCCTCCTCGTGAAGTATTGCGAAGTCCCAAAGCAATGGAATTATTTTTTACAAACGCATTATATCATTTTAGTTTAAAGGGTGGACGAGAAGCTTATTGGCAAGGGGCAGTGTGGTTTTGGTATTCCCTTGAGATTGTGTCTATAGACGGTCAAGTGCATTTCTATATCCGCACACCTACCCGTATCAGAGGGTTAATAGAAACTCAGATGTATGCCCAATACCCCCAGGCTCAGGTCAAAGTTGCAGATGACTATACTTTAGCAGTTGATGAGATAGATGGTCCAAGTGGTTGGAAGGGTTGGGGTTGTGAATTTGCTTTAGAAAAACACGAAGCATTTCCTATAAAAACTTATGTGGATTTTGGTTTAGATAAAGACCCAAAAGAAGAATATAAAGTAGATCCAATTTCTCCAGTAATAGAGCTTTTTGGATCTTTGCAAAAAGGAGAACAAATGTGGATGCAAATTATCATAACCCCTTCTAAAAAAGAATTTCACACTCATGGTACATGGTTTGGGACACATGACTGGGTCAAGGAAAGTGAAGTGCAATTAGAAAAAGTATTGGCTCCTTTTACTCGTCTTAATCCAAGACCAGATGGCTCAGGTAATGCTATAGAAATTCGTACCCCAGCATATATAGACCCAGTAGTAAAAGGTATTAATGGTAAAATGTTAAAGATTGGTTTTGACACAGGTATAAGAGTTTTTTATGTGGCAAAAAAAGAAAATTGGAGTATGAATAGCAGAAGAAATATTCGTTTGGTTTTTCGTCAATATGCAAATCCATATTTAAATAGTCTTAATAGAATTAATTCTACTCAGGCAGATGCTCTCGGTGGCGGTGGTTTTATTGGCAGTTTTATTATGCTTTCTGAAAAAACTGTAAACATTTTAGTAAATAGAATGCTTATGGAATATAGAGAGCGTTTATTTTTCCACTATCCAATGCGTCAACAGATACTTTCTCGTATTCCTTGGCCTATTTCTCCTGCTATTTTTCCAAAATATTTTCATCCGCATACTTTTGTCTTAAATGTAGAAGAGCTAGCTACACTATGGCATTTTCCAGGTCAGATACTCAAAGTTCCAACGCTCGAGCGTATAGAGAGCAAAGAAGCAGCCCCTCCTACAAATTTGCCTACATAAGACAATGGATAAATTTTATATAAAATCATTTTTTATTGTGATTACTGGAGTGCTAATTTTCTGTTTTAGTTTTTTATTTTTAATTAAAGCACCAAAAGATTTTCAAGCAGGAATAATTGTAAATATTCCCGAAGGTACGAATCTACAAAAAATATCTCACGACCTAAAGGATAGCAATTTGATTAGATCCAGAGTTATTTTTGAAGCTTTTGTTATCTCTTATGGTGGTGAAAAGAGAATTCTTCCAGGGGATTATTTATTTGAAAAGAAATTGTCAGTAGAAGAGGTTGCTCAGAGAATATCTACAGGTAAGAGAAATTTAGCCCCAATAAAGCTCACTATCCCTGAAGGTTATAATATTGATGAGATAATAGAGATAGCTTCTATTAAAATTACAAATTTTAATAAAGAGAATTTTCTAACTTTGGCCAAAGACAAAGAAGGCTATCTTTTTCCAGATACATATTTTTTCTTTACAACAGATGACGAACAAGATGTTTTTGATATTATGACAAGTAATTACGAGAAAAAAGTTTCTCCTTTGAGAGCGGATATGCTGTCTTTGGGAAAAACGGAAAAAGAAATTATAATCATGGCATCTATCATAGAACGTGAAGCGATAGGGGACATAGATAGGGGTTTTATCTCTGGGATATTATGGAATAGGTTAAAGATAGGCATGGCTTTGCAAGTAGATTCAGCTGTTGAGACTTATAAAACAAAAGGATTACCAGAAGTTCCTATCTCAAATCCAGGAATTGAAGCGATATATGCCTCTATGTATCCACAGAGTTCAGCATATCTTTTTTATCTACATGGAAAAGATGGCAAGATATATTATGCAAAGACATTTGACGAACATAGGCAAAATAAGCTTAAATACTTGAAGTGATAAAGAAAATAGCTAAAAATCAAAATAACAAAAAGTATAATAAAAGGAAAACAATTTTTGTTGGGCTCTCAGGTGGAGTGGATTCTGCTGTTTCCGCAGCACTTTTATTGGAGCAAGGCTACGAAGTCGTAGGTGTTTTTATTCGTACTTGGCATCCTGATTTTTTAGAATGTAATGAAGAAGAAGAAAGAAGAGATGCTATGCGAATAGCGGCTCATTTAGATATTCCATTTTTAACTTTTGATTTTGAAGATGTGTATAAAAAAGAAGTTGCGGATTATATGATTGCGGAATATAAAAAAGGATGCACCCCAAATCCGGATGTAATGTGCAATAAGGAAGTAAAATTTGGTGCATTTTTAAATAAAGCTTTATCTATAGGAGCAGATTTTGTGGCGACTGGGCATTATGCACAAACCTCACCCCAGCCCTCTCCTGGAAGGAGAGGGAGCCCCTTCCCCTTTCAGGGGAAGGCGGGGAATGAGGTTTTTAATCTTTGTAAAGGATTAGACCCATCAAAAGACCAAAGTTATTTTTTGTGGACATTAAATCAAGAAAGACTATCCAAGATACTTTTTCCTGTTGGTAATTTAAAAAAGACACAAGTTAGAAAGCTCGCAAAAAAATTCAAATTATCTGTCGCAGAAAAGAAAGACAGTCAGGGTATATGTTTCTTGGGTGATATAAATTTAAAAGAATTTTTAAAAAATTATATAAAAGAAAAAAAAGGGAAAGTTTTAAATACTGAGGGGGTTGAAATCGGGTATCACGATGGTGCTGTATTTTATACTTTGGGGGAGAGACACGGATTTACGATTACAAAAAAAACCATGCATGATAAGCGTTATTATGTAGTAAGCAAAGATTTAGATAAAAATATCTTAGTAGTTTCGCATTTTCTCCGCCTTATTGAGGAGGGGGTAGGGGGTGGTAATAGAGAGTTTTTTTTAGATAATATAAACTGGATAAATAATATTCCAGAAGAAAATAAAGTTTACACAGCACAAATTCGTTATCACGGAGAATTTTTAAATTGCAAAATAAAATGCGGTAGGCAACCTGCCCGCAATACTACGCATAGCGTTGCAGGCGGGGACCTAACGCATTTAACGCAAGTTATTTTTGAAAAGCCAATACTAGTAGCTTCTGGACAATCCGTCGTGATATATGATAATAATATTGTGTTAGGTGGCGGAGTTGTTGTATAATTCTTTTATGAATGAATTTTTTTTACAAAATAGTGATGTGATTATCAAATTAGTTTTAGCCATTACACTTGGTGCGTTGATTGGGTTAGAGAGATTTATGGTCCATAAAGAAGCAGGTATGAAAACCCACGCACTTGTCTCTATGGGTGCTGCACTTTTTATAATTATTTCTGAAACATTGGCTGTTAAATATGGAATTACTGGGAGCTTTGATGCATCTCGGATGGCTTCACAGATCATAGTGGGTATCGGGTTTCTAGGAGCGGGGTCTATAATACTCGAAGGCTCACGGCTCAAAGGACTGACTACTGCCAGTGGATTTTGGGTTACAGCAGGTATAGGTATGGCCACTGGATTTGGACTTTTTGATTTAGCTATTATTTCAACAGTCTTTGTTTTACTTATTTTTATTGCGCTTTATGTATTGGAGAGACCACTTCGTGGAGTATTATTAGAAGAAGGAAGTAAAGAAGATAAGTAAAATTATTAGAATCCAGTTAATAAAATGAAATCAGACGAAATACGAAATAGATTTTTAAAATTTTTTGAAAGGAGGGGTCACAAAATAATTTCTTCGGCTTCACTGGTACCAGCAAATGACCCTTCGGTGCTTTTCAATACTGCTGGTATGCAACCACTTGTGCCTTATCTTCTTGGTCAAACACACCCTATGGGTCGGCGTATTGTGGATGTGCAGAAGTGTGTAAGGACAGGAGATTTAGATGATATTGGTGACAATAGACATTTTTCTTTTTTTGAAATGCTTGGGAATTGGTCTCTCGGAGATTATTTCAAAGAAGATGCTATCAAATGGAGTTATGAATTTTTAACAAGCAAAAAAGAAGGACTTGGTTTAAATTCAAAACGACTTTATATAACAGTTTTTGAAGGAGATGAAAATGCACCCCTAGACAAAGAGTCAAAAAAGATATGGATGTTATTAGGTATTCCAGAACATAGAATATATGCACTTCCGGCAGATGATAATTGGTGGAGCCCAGGAGACAATGGACCTTGTGGACCATCTAGTGAGATATTTTATGACATGCTCGGAAATGTGGGAGATTTAAACAAGCAAGAATTTATCAAAGCTCAAAAGAGGGAAGACATCATAGAGATTTGGAATGATGTGTTTATGGAGTTTGAGAAAAAAGATGGCAAAGTGATTGGCAAATTAAATCAAAAGAATGTAGACACTGGTGCAGGACTGGAGCGTATGACTGCTGTGATGCAAGATGTGCGTACTGCGTATGACACAGATTTGTTTAAAGAAATTTTTGTAAAAATAAATAGTAGTATAAATAGTTTTACGAGTGTAGATAACAGCGAAGAGAATTTAAAAAGAAAAAGAATAATAGCAGACCATATCCGCACGAGTGTGTTTATGATAGGAGACGGTGTTGTGCCAGCAAACAATCAACGTGGTTATATACTACGCAGACTCTTGCGTCGAGCAGTGCGATATGCGGATGTGCTTGGTTTAAAACATGGGTCACTTATTTTCCTTGTTGACACTGTGATAGAAAAATACGGAGAGGTCTATCTTGAATTAATAAAAAATAAAGAAATAATAAAAAAAGAAATAGACAAAGAAGAAAATAAATTCAGAGAAACTTTGGAACATGGCATGAAAGAGTTTGAAAAAGGTTACGATGCTTTCACTCTATTTACTACTTATGGTTTTCCATTAGAACTTACTTTAGAACTAGCAAAAGAAAAAGGCATAGAAATAGATACAGAAGACTTTCATAAAAAAATGGCAGAGCATCAAAAGCTCTCTCAGACTGCATCTGCGGGTATGTTCAAGGGAGGTCTCGCGAATCACAATGAAGAGACTATTCGCCTGCACACTGCACACCACCTGCTACTCGCAGCACTTCAGAATATAGTAAGCAAAGATATTAAACAACGGGGGAGTAATATCACCGAAGAACGACTTCGTATGGACTTTTTGTGTGACCATAAGCTATCTGAAGAAGAAAAGAAAAAAGTAGAAGATTGGGTAAATGAAAAAATAAAACTAAGGCTAAATATCGTTCGTCGAGAAATGCCTCTTGCCGAAGCAGAAAAACTCGGTGCAGAGATGGAATTTGGTGCGAAATATCCAGATGTAGTATCTGTATATTTTATCGGAAATACACTTCCTCCCAACCTCCCCCTTATCAAAAGGGAGGGGAATTCCCCCATAAGCATAGAATTTTGTGGTGGACCACATGTTAAAAATACCTCAGAACTCGGTGCATTTAAAATTCAAAAAGAAGAAGCGGTAGCTGCCGGCATCAGACGTATAAAAGCAATACTCATCTAATTTTGTTATATTTATTTTGCTAAAAATTTTCTACAAGGTATAATTGCAGTATGGCAACATCGAAAAATAATGGAGAATTGGTTTTAGTTTTTGATATAGGATCTTCATCTGTAGGAGGGGCACTTTTTTATATGGGAAAGAAAGATATACCAAAGATTGTTTTCTCTATGCGTGAACCTATCCCAACAGAAGAAGAACTAGATATAGATAGATTTTTATTTCTCACTCTCATAGCACTCAAATTAGTAGCGGAGACTATATGTATGAAAGGCTATGGTGCGCCAAAACGTATCTTTTGCATACTTTCCTCTCCTTGGTACGCATCTCAGGTTAGATTGGTAAAACTAGAAAAAGAAACTCCATTTATATTTACAAATAAACTGGCAGATGAATTGATTCAAAAAGAGATAATAATGGCTGAAGAAGAATATTTAGCAAAAAATGAAAGAACAGAAAATAAAGTCAGACCTATAGAACTCAAAAATATGCAGACCGTGTTAAATGGATATGCTATTTCCAGTCCTTTGAATCAAAAAGCTAAATTGTTGGAAATGAATATTTTCATTTCAATGAGTGGAGAACAGATTTTGACTAAAATAGAAGAATCTATACAGCAACATTTTCACGGGCCGACTATAAAATTTTCATCTTTTATGATGGCGTCTTTTACTGTGGCTCGTGATGTGTTTGTAAATCAAGATAATTTTTTACTCATAAATATCGGTGGAGAAGTGACAGATATAGCAATGATAAAAAAAGATGTACTCAAAGAATCTGTATCTTATCCAGCTGGTAGTAACTTTATCGTACGCAGCATAGCAAATGAATTAAAATGTAGTATAGATGAAGCAAAGTCTTATGTTTCTCTATACAAAGAAGGGCATATTGAAGCAAATATTTTAAAGAAAATAGATCCAATTATGATGAAACTAAAAACCCAGTGGCTTAAAAAATTTCAAGAGTCTTTGAGTAATATAACAAATGACATATCTATTCCCGCTACTATCTTTATCACTGTTGACCCTGAATTAGCAGATTTTTTCTCTGACATTATCAAAACAGAAGAATTTAATCAATACTCTCTGATAGAATCAAAATTCCGAGTTTTCTTTTTGAGTACTCAAGCACTACACGGGATTGTTGTTTTTGGTTCAGATACAAAACGCGATGTGTTTTTGATTATTGAAGCTATTTACATTAATCATTTTCTCAGTTAAAATCTCGTAGTAGAATTTTGCTAAAAATTTCACTACAGGGTAAAATATAATTATGTCAAAAAATTTATTCCAAGATATGAAACCGATAAGGCGTACCACCAGTAATAATATTGTGCCTTTTACTTTACATAAAAAATCAATTTTTGAAGACATAAAAAAAGAAGTAAAACTTACTGAAGAAAAAGAAGAATTAAAACAAGAACAAGAACAAGAAGAGACAAGGGAAGTGACAAAAAAAGAAACAAAAATAGAACCAAGAGAAGAATCCATAAGAAAATATGAAGCTATAAATAGAAAGATTTTATCTGAAATGAATGGAGATGACAACAAAAGAAAAGGCTCTCGTTATGGTTTATGGTTTGTGGCGGTCATAGCCCTCGTGTTCTTTGTTTTTGCTGTGTCTTCTCTGTTTACTAAAGCTCGTGTAGTCGTAAATCCAAAAATTCAAGATATGGTACTGAACCAGACTTTTTCTGCCGTAAAAGATTCAAATATTTCTCGTGTTTTGTCTTTTAACCTTATTTCACTTTCTGGAGAAGAAGAAAAGATTGTAAATACTGGAGAGGAAAAAGATTACTCACAAAAAGCCAAAGGTACTATTATGCTCTATAACAATTTCAGTGATACTTCCCAAAAGTTAGTTATAGACACACGCCTTGAGGGTTCAAACGGCAAGATTTACAAGACAGAAAAAGCAGTGATTATACCAGGTATAAAAGATAATAAACCAGGCAGTATAGAAATAGATATATATGCAAACGAACCAGGTGAAGACTACAATACTTCGCCGATAGATTTTAAAATCCTTGGTTTTAAAGGTTCTGCAAAATACGAAAAATTTTATGGCAGGAGTAAGGGAGATATTTCTGGAGGACTTGTGGGCAAACTTCGCCTAGTAGGAGAAGAAGACAAGGCAAAGGCTATAGAAGAATTGAATATGACTCTACAAGATAAATTATTTAAAAAAGCAACAATAGAGCTACCCGAAGGATATATTTTGTTCAAAGATGCTGTGATTTTCAAAATAGATGATGAATCAGGAGGAGTAGCTAGTGCTTTAAATCAAGACGAAGTATCGGTAAAGATAAAGGGCACACTTTATGGTTTCTTGTTTGAAGAGAAAAATCTTACAAATAAAATAGTAGAAACTATTATTCCAAAATATGATGGTAGTGAGGTTTATATACCAAAGATAAAAGACTTTGTAATTGCTATCTCAAAAGAAGGAACTTTATTTAGTTTTGCAGATATAAAAAACATAAATTTCAACCTTTCCGGTGTTTCTCAAATAGTGTGGAATACAGATGAAGATAAACTCAAGAGTGTTTTAGTTGATAAGCCTAAAAAGGATTTTGAGCACATACTCTCACAGTACCCAAACATAGATTTTGCTAGCCTGGTACTTCGTCCTATCTGGAGGAGAGACATGCCATCTGATATGAAAGACATAAAAATAATAGTAAATTATCCGGAATAATATTTATTCATGTTATGAGAATAATTTTTACTAAGCATTCCATAATAAAGCTTGAGCAAAGAAAAATAAATAGACAATTTGTGCTTGAAACGATTAAAAATCCAGAGCTCGTAAAACTCACATATAACTATAGAGAAGAATTGTATAGAAAATTTGGAAAGAATTATTTAAAAGTTGTAGTAAAAAAAGTTAAAGTAAATATTTTAGTTTTAACTACACATTGGGTTGCAAAGCCTAAAGATAAGTTATTATATAAAGATATGAAAATAAGTTATGATAAAGAGGCAGATGCTTTAAATATAGTTTTCAAAAAAGGTCTCGTTGAGAAAACGGTAGAGGTTTCTTCTGAAATATTTTTAGATTTGGATAAAAAAGGCAACCCACTTTACCTTGAAATCATAGGCGCTAGTGAAAAGACTGGCAAGAAAGATTTTGGTAAAATAACAATTGGCAAGAAACTTATCAGCTGATCCGAATTTTTCTACATCTATAGAGAATTACAAAGGGGATAAACATTTCCGTAAAGATATTAGGAACGCTCTTTTCTTTATCAGTAGAGATAGTACAGAAAATGAGAGTTTCCAAAAATTAATGGAACAATATTATTATCCAGAGAATACCAAAAAAGAACGCAGACGTACTCGCGTTCTTTATGGAAGTATCGCTGGAGTTTTTGGTAGTTTAGTTTTGTCTATAGGAGTTCTTTACAATAAAATAAATAAAGATTTTGAAAAACAAGAAAAGGCTGAAAAAAATTGGGAAAAAACAAACAGACATTCAAAATAGATTACGACTAGCTTATGAAAATGCGGGAGGTGAAAAGTTTGTAGATTATGTTAAAGCCGAAGAGGCTTTACAAAAAAATCTATCTACTGAAAATGGTAAAGAGAAAATATCTAAAGATCCTGAATGGGTAAAATTTTAGAGGCAGATAAATCAAGCGCTTCTATAGGAAAAATTACTAAATCTTTAAATAATGACGATATAGCCTATTTTGAAGATTATTATCTGGTCAATGAAGTATTTGATAAGTACGGTGGTCTTCAAGATACTGTATCTGAAAATGAACTAAAAGTTTTAGAAAATGATCCAGCGGTGAACACAACTTTAGACAAACTTCTGGCTGAGTCAAAAGAACTTCAATTACAGTTAAAAGAAAAAATTAGTGATATTACGCTGAAGTATGAATTAGAAAAAGCTAAGCTTCTTCAAAAAGCAGAATTTAGTGCAGAACAAGAACTTGGTTCACTTCGAGCAGAACTTGGATTAAAACAGTCACAATATGAAATAGAAGTTAAAGAAGCAAGTAAACTATATAATCAAAAATTTAATAAAGTTTGGAACGAAGAGCTAGAAAAACAAGGTATCAAAAACATTGAACCCAAATAGTAAAATTAGATGGCATAATTGAATGTAGGTATTATGTGCTTGACATAAAGTAAGAAAGTAATACAATAAGAATATATGATGAAAGTACAAAATGTAACATCAAAAGGTCAGATCACTCTTCCTGCTTCTTGGCGGAAGGCTTTTCCTAGTAATCAAATAATGCTTAGGGTTAAAAATGACAAAATCGAAATTTCTACTATCAATCCCAGAGAAGACGAAGGTTATTACACTGTTTTTGATGCTCTTAGAGATAATAATGGCAAAGGCATATCCGCAAAAGATTTATTGAAAATGCTGAATAAATAATTCATAAAATGAATAAATTAGAAAAGTTATTTAATAAAATATCTGCTTACGATAAAGAAGTACTAACTACAGTAATAAAAGAATTAAAACTCAACCCTTTTATCTTTGGAGTAAAAAAAGTTGTTGGTAGTGATTTTTACAAATACAGAAAAGGAAATCTCAGAATAATTTTTCATATAGAAAGCAAAGAAGCAATTATTGACAATGTGAGACTTCGAAACGAGAAAACTTATAAAAACTTTGGCTAGGGTGCTAATTCAATACATAAAATTTGACGCAATGTTTTATTTTTGTTATTATTCTACAATATAAATGAGTGATTCAAAAAAAGATTTAGTAGTAACAGCACGAGGGGTTATAATAGAGGCTCTGCCGTCTACTTTGTTTCGAGTAAGATTGGAAAATAAAGCAGAGAATATAAATGAAGACAAGAAAGAAATTTTAGCATACTTAGGAGGTAAAATGAGAATACATAGAATTAAAGTTTTAATTGGGGATACAGTTGAAGTTGTGCTCGATTCTTATGGAGGAAAGGGGAGAATTATTAAAAGACTATAGAATACTTGAAATACTTGTGTTTTTTTTAAAGATAGTGTATCATGACAATTACGTATTTAAATATAAAATAATATTATAGAATAAGGTTTTTTCCTTATTTTGTTTTCTTTTTTGCTTATTTAGATAAATTTTAAAAATATGAAAATACGAGCAACAGTAAAAAAAATATGTGACAATTGTAAGATGGTAAAACGTAACCGACATCTACTAGTTATTTGTTCTAATCCAAAGCACAAACAAAAACAATAATTTATATGAGAATACTAGGAATTACAGTGCCAAATGATAAGAGGTTAGAAATAGGTTTGACTTGCCTTTATGGTATAGGTATTTCTCGTGCTAGAAAGATCCTAGATCAAGTAGGTCTGAACCATGGTAAAAAAGTAGTAGATCTAACTCCTGAAGAAGAAAACAAAATTCGTACTATAGTAGAAGGCATAACTATAGAAGGAAATTTAAAAAGAGAGGTCAGTGCAAATATAAAAAGACTTAAAGATATAAAAAGTCATAGAGGAGGACGTCATACAAAGAGACTTCCAGTGCGGGGACAACGAACAAAGACAAATTCAAGAACAGTCAGAGGAAATGTACGAAAGACTATGGCATCTGGAAAGAGAAAAGAAAGCAAGACTTAAATAATAATATTTAAATATTTAAATATTTAAAAATTTAAAAAATGGGAAAAACAAAAACAACAACTGAAGAAAAAAATGAGGTTACAACTGAAATAAAAATTATTTCTTCTAAAACAGCAAAGAAAAAAGTAATTTCTGGAATTCTTTTTATTGATGCAACTTTTAACAACACCAAAGTGCTTTTTGGAGACAAGGGAGGTAACACTCTTTTTTGGTCTAGTGCTGGTTCTCTTGGATTTAAGGGTGCAAAAAAAGGAACTCCTTTTGCTGCTTCAAAAGTAGGAGATGTAATAGGTTCTAAAGCAACAGTCTTAGGTGTAAAAGAATCTGATGTAATTGTGAGAGGTGTAGGAAGAGGACGAGAGCCAGTTATCAGAGCATTTATGGCTCATGGCATAGAGATAACTTCTATCAAAGATGCTACTCCAGTCCCACACAATGGTCCCAAGGCAAAAAAACCAAGACGAGTTTAATTAAAAAACATTTAAAAATTTAAACAAAAAAATTATATGATAAGTAAACCAAAATTCAAAATTTGTCGAAGATTAGGACCAGGTGTTTATGACAAATGTCAAACTGCTAAATTTTCTGCTTCTTCAAAGGGTATTTTTGTAGGTGCTCGTCGTCCAAAGGCTTTATCTGAATACGGCACTCAACTTATTGAAAAACAAAAAGTTCGTCTTTCTTATGGTATAAATGAACGCCAACTTTCAAATTATGTTAAAAAGGCAATTCACATAAAAGGAACAGGAACAGCAGAGAAATTTTACGAAGAATTAGAATCACGACTGGATAATATTATATATAGAATGGGGCTAGGTTCTTCTCGCCGTGCTACTCGTCAGATGGTATCCCATGGACACTTTATCATAAATGATCATAGAGTTACTGTTCCATCATATGCTGTAAAACCAGGAGATATTATAAAAATTCGTGAAGGGTCAAAAACTTCTAAACTCTTTGAAAGCTTAGATGTCAGACTAAAGGATTATACTACACCAGATTGGATAGTATTTGATGTAGTAAAATTAGAAGGTAAAGTTTTATCAAAGCCTAAAAATACAGAAAGTTTTTTAGATTTAAATGCTGTGCTTGAATTCTATAGTCGTTAATTAATTTTTTGGTTATCCGCCAAAGGCGGAAAAGTATTATAAGAATAATATAATTTTTTTAAAAATATGTCTGAATATAAAATAATTATGCCTTCCAAGCCTCGTATTGTGCTAGAAGAAGAAAATAAAGGGGTATTTGAAATAGATGGTTTATATCCTGGGTATGGACATACTTTGGGTAATAGTTTAAGAAGAATTATTCTTTCTTCTTTGCCTGGTGCAAGCATCGTTTCTATAAAGATAGAAGGGGTTAGTCATGAATTCCAGACATTAGATGGGGTCAAAGAAGATATGATTGTTTTAATTTTGAATTTGAAAAAACTACGTTTCAAAATGATGTCCGATGAACCTCAAACAGTTTTTTTATCTATAAAAGGTCCAAAAGAAGTAACTGGTGCTGATGTGAAAACTGGTGGTCAAGTTGAAGTTTTAAATTCCGAACAATACATAGCTACAATTACAGGTAAAGTAAATCTCAATATTGAGATGCGTATCGAGAAAGGTCTCGGTTTTATACAGAAAGAAGCTATTCAAAAAGAAAAAGTAGATATTGGTACTATTGCCGTAGATGCAATATTCACTCCTATTCGTCGTGTTTCTTATGAAGTTGAAAATATGCGTGTCGGGGACAAGACAAACCACAATCGTCTTCGAATACTCATAGAAACAGATGGTACACTCACTCCTCGTGAGGCTCTTTCTAATTCTATTGTTATTATGATAAATCAGCTCAAGGCTATAGTTGATTTCAAGGAAACAGATGCCCCGATGTCTGAAGAAGTCGGAGTTCCAACCAAGAGCGTCGGGAAAGACAAGAAAGAAGATAAAGATAAAGAAAAAGAAAAAATTCAAAGAGATGATTTTACAGATGTTTTAAAAACTAGAATCGATGGTTTAGATCTTTCTACTAGGACTTTAAATGCTTTAACAGCTGCAAATATCCGTACTCTTGGTGGACTTGCTAGAAAGAAAAGAGAAGATTTACTTGAAGTTGAAGGTATAGGGGAAAAGGGAATAACTGAAATTAAGAAAGTCTTAAGTAAATTTGGTTTGAATCTTAAAGAATAGTTTTATGAACTTTATAACTTTTAACTTTATAACTTAAATGCGACACCATAATATAAATAGAAAATTCGGAAGAAACAAGACACAGAGAAAAGCACTTCTTAACTCTTTAGCACTCAGTCTTATTATTCGTGAAAAAATAAAAACAACAGAAGCAAAAGCAAAAGAGTTGAAACCTTTTATTGAAAAAATAGTAACTCGTGCAAAAAAAGGTGATATAGCTACTCGCCGATTCGTCATAGCCAAACTCGGAAGCAAGCCAAAAGAAGTAAAAAAGCTTTTTGATGTTATAGCGCCGAAATATATAGAGAGAAAGGGCGGATATGTCCGAATATTAAAATTGGGTGTTAGAAAGTCAGATAGTGCAAAGATGGCTATTATTGAATTTGTATAGTTTGACAAGCTCACTATAAATAAATTATGAAAACTAATAAAAAAACAACTAAAAAACAAAATACTAAAGAAGTAAAAGTTATAGATGCCACTGGTAAAACTTTAGGACGTCTTTGTACTGAGATAGCTGTATTGCTTATGGGTAAGACTAGTGCTACATTCGAGCGTAATGTCTATTCTGGTTTTCCGGTACAGGTGATAAATGTCTCAAAGATAAAAATTACTCCAAAAAAATTGGAAGAGATTTTTCATACTAGATATTCTGGTTATCCTGGAGGGCTTCGTATTTTAAAAGCAAGTCATACAGTAGAGACAAAAGGTTTTAAAGAATTAGTAAAATTAGCAGTTTATCATATGCTTCCAAATAATAAATTACGAAGAGAAATGATGAAACATTTAATCGTAGAAGAATAATTATAATAAAAATAAGATGGAAAAAAAGATAAATACAGAAGAATATTTTGAAGGGATAGGTCGTAGAAAGACTTCTACTGCACGAGTACGCATAACAATAGCCGGGAAAGCTAGTTTTGTAGTAAACAACAAAGATGCAAAAGAATATTTTCAGACTGAAGACGAACGCCGTTTAATTCAAGACCCTATCATAAAAGGTCAAGCAACTACTACTATGAAGTGGAGTGTTGAAGTTCATGTAAATGGAGGCGGAATACATTCTCAAGCAGAAGCAGTTCGTCATGGACTCGCTAGAGCTCTCGTCTTATACGATGGTGAACTTCGTGGCAAGATGAAGACTCTTGGGTATCTAAAACGTGACCCTCGTGCAAAAGAACGTCGAAAATTTGGATTGAAGAAGGCCCGCAAGGCCCCACAGTGGAGCAAACGATAACTGCTTATCGTTTGCTGCGGTTTCGTGCAAGAGAAAATTTCCGATGCGAGCTTGCGAGCAGGAAATAGCGGGAGGTGTTGCTTGACCACGTACTATAATTTTTTTAAATTTTACTTAAAAATAGTCTTTTCTAAGTATTTTTTTTATGTTAAAATATTTCTATGAATGATGAAGAAAAAGATGTAAAAATAGACGAGGGAACAGCAGACGATTCTGAGGTTTTGGAGTTCGAGTTTAATGCTGACGGAGAAGAAGACTTGAAGAAAACTCTAAAGAAATTTAGAGCTGATTTAAAGCAAGTTAAAAAAGAAAAAGAAGAATACCTAACTGGCTGGCAAAAAGAGCGGGCAGACTTTGTGAATTATAAAAAACAAGAAGAAGACAGAAAATTTATGCACTCAGAATCTATTCGAGAGAGAATACTCACTAGGTTTTTGACTGTGCTTGATAGCTTTAATATGGCTTTTGCAGACAAGCAGGCTTGGGCTAAAGTAGATGAAAATTGGCGCAAAGGAGTGGAATATATTTACGGACAAATGAATACTGTTTTTGAAGAATATGGGGTCAAAAGTGTAGGAGAAGTAGGAGAAATATTTGATCCAAATATTCACGAATCTATAGAGATGATAGAAACTGATAAAAAAGAGTCGGATCACACTATAGTAGATGTAATCCAAAAAGGTTACAAGCTCGGTGACCGTGTACTCCGTCCTGCGAGGGTGAATGTGTATGAGTATAAAGAATAATATAATATGGAAATCAAAATATTATCCTGACATTTA
>Ga0210057_1004170_pt1 | contig 19445 bp, 22 predicted proteins | sample CryGeyCG2114_010_2_FD_183968 | JGI IMG/M metagenome (GOLD analysis project Ga0210057, IMG submission 183968) | Groundwater microbial communities from aquifer - Crystal Geyser CG10_big_fil_rev_8/21/14_0.10 (SPAdes) (version 2) | ecosystem: Environmental > Aquatic > Deep subsurface > Groundwater ...
CTCATATGCTCCCAAATCCTCATATTCATATGTTTCATAGTTTACCTGCCCCCACTCCCTCATCCATCCTTTAATCTTTTCTTTTAACTCATAGCCTCCGTGATCAGCTCCTAGGTAAATCTTCATAGACTTAGCCTAACAGCAGTTTGAGGGTATGTCAATAGTATAAGAAAGTTTTAAAACCCGGTTTTAAAACTTTTGATCCAAACTTCCCGAGAGTAAAAGCAATTAACAGATTAGGCTTACAATATGCTCACTTACTAGATCAGTGATTTCCTATTGGTGATCAGCTAGTAAATATGAAAGTTCAGCTGACGCGGTTATGTTATTCGTCTTTACTTTTTGACAAACATCTTGACTTCCGTTCAATGTAACAGCTCCTTGATCAGCAACTTCATTCAAATACGAGTAGTAATTTTGCAGATCCGAACCTCTAATTAAAATATTCACACCGCTGTAGTAGAAAGTTGAGGAAGAGCAAGTATAGTTTATATCCCCATCATTATCATAGTGATATGCACCCCCAGCTGGAGTCGTAGGAGCCGTAGTCATATATTCACTAAGAGAAGTTCTATCTATTATACTTTGTATGTTAACATTTCCAAACCCTCCTCCGTATTGTGCTGTTAATTCTCCTTCAGTAGGCCACTCACCACCATACTCATTAACAACCCACATATTCATTGCTTTTTCAATCGCCTGTAAATCCTGTAGAACCTTAGCCCCGCGAGCACGTCGACTAGCATTTGTAAACACAGCTAAACCTGCTGCAGCCAGTAAGCCAATTATGGATATAACTACTAAGAGCTCAATAAGTGTAAAACCTTTTCGCACAATTTCAGCTTAGCATTTTTTTCTTGCCCTGTCAAACTCCACAAGGTCTGACCTTGTGGAGTTTAATTACTGGGGGCGCTCGAGGGAAGAATGGCCTCCAAATTGGTTCCTTAATGCCTGGACTATTTTATAGGCTAGGGAGTTAGGATCCCTACTCTGGTACCGAGCAAAAACAGCATTGGCAATATTGGGAACAGGAACACCTAGCTCCATTGCCTCCTTCACTGTCCAGTCCCCCGTTCCCAGACTACCTATTTCCGCTGGAGTATCTTTGAGATTTGGATTACTACTTAATGCTTTATTTAGCCAACCCACTAAGTTGCTTTGAATAATAGATCCTTGGTTCCATACCTTGGTTGCTTTAACTAAATCTGGTTTAAGTGGGTGTTTGTCTAAGATATTTACTCCTTCGGCAATTGACTGCATCATGGCATATTCGATACCGTTATGGACCATTTTTACAAGGTGGCCAGAGCCAGATGGGCCAAAGTAAGCATAGCCTTTATGTTCATAGGATAGAGCTTTTAGAATTGGTTCGACAGTTTTGTAGGTCTGTTTGGATCCTCCCACCATGAAGCAGGCACCTGTTTTGGCTCCTTCTATCCCGCCAGAGGTGCCAACATCAAGGTAGTGGATTCCCAGTTTTGCTAGTTCTTTTGCGTCTTTTTGGCTTTGTTTGTAATGAGAGTTAACTGCGTTAATAATAATATCTCCCTTTGTAAGCAAAGGTGTTAGCTCAGAGAGAACGTTTTTAAGCGGTGCTCCAGCCGAAACCATCAACCATAATATTCTTGGAGATTCCAGCTTATTTATTAAGTCTTGTAGGGTTTTAGCTGCAAGTGCTCCCGGATTTGACTTGACGAACTCTTCTGTCTTTCTGAAGGTTCGGTTATATACTACCAACTCTATCCCCTCTTCAACCGCGTGTTGAGCCAGAGCATAACCCATGTTGCCTAGACCGATTATAGCCATCTGCATATGATTAGTTTAACATGCCAGAGTGGGACGCACTGGATCACTCAAATTCTTCAAGGACAAACCTTGCAGAATTTCTAGAGGAGCGATTGTCTTTTTTAAGTAGTTTTTGTGTTTGAGCTGGTCCCCAGGTTCCTGGTTTGTAGGCCATTAGGTCCTTGGAGGATTTTTCCCACCTTTTTAAGATAGGAGTAATAAAATTCCAGCTAGCGCGAATTTCGTCGGTACGAGCAAAGAGAGTTTGGTCCCCTGTCATACAGTCAATAATAAGTTTTTCATAAGGGTCTAGGAGTTCGTGGCTGTGAGCTTTACCATAGTCTAATTCCAGCTTATGAGGCCTCATCTTAAGTTTTAATCCTGGCTCTTTCATGAGAGCGTGTATTTCTATTTTCTCTTCTGGCTTCATCTCAAAGATAATACGGTTACAGTAGTGACCGTTGTAGCGTATAGACTTGTGGCGAAGATCCTTAAAATGCACTACTATACGCGTAACTGATTTTTTAAGCTTCTTACCTGTAAGGAGATAGAACGGAACGGTGCGCCAACACTTGTTATCTATACCTAGCTTTAGCGCAGTGAAGGTTTCAGTGCTAGAATTAGCACTCACGCGTGGCTCTTGCTTATACCCATTGTATTGCCCGCGAATACAGTCACCAGATATACTTTTTACTGAATCTAAGGCTTTGAGAAGCTTGACACGTTTATCTCGGATAGATTCGGACTCAAAGTCTCTGGGTTGCTCCATGGCGACAGCTGCTGTCATCTGTAAAAGATGGGATTGAACCATATCACGAAGAGCACCGATGTTATCGTAGAAGCTACCGCGTGTTTCAACGCCGAGAGTCTCAGTTGCGATGATCTGGATATGATCAATATATTTTGAGTTCCAGAGAGGCTCAAACATTGTGTTGCCAAAGCGGAAGGCTAAGATGTTTTGAAGGCTTTCTTTACCTAAGAAGTGATCTATTCGATAAATCTGCTCTTCTTTGAAAAGTCGCCCAAGTTTTTCATCGAGCTTTCTGGCAGTATCTGAATCTGAACCAAATGGTTTTTCAAGAATTACACGGGTCCAGCCTTCCTCAGGTCCGCAAGGTTCGGTAAGACCAGATTTATCTAGGTTAGTAATGATAGAGTTGTAATGCTGGGGTGGAACAGCCAGATAAAAGAGCTTATTTGCACAGTATTTCCATTGATTATCCTGAAAACCAAGTAGCTTTTTAAGCTCGCTGTATCCCGAAGTACTATCAAAATCCCCCTGTATATAAGTAAATAAATTTAGAAAATTTAGAATAGATTGCAAATTCGCCCCCTTTAAACCCCGGGGGTTTAAAGAGCGCTTAATAAAGGCCTGAAAGCTTTCTGTTGTAAAATTACGCCTGGCAAAGCCAATAATGCGCATATTCTTAGGAAGAATCCCCTTACGGTAGAGGTCAAAAAGGGCTGGTGCTAATTTTCTGGAGGTTAGATCACCAGTGACTCCAAAGATAACCATAACTGAGGGTGATATTTTAGATTCCACTACGGGATTAGTGTATCATATTTTGAGCCAGATTTCCTATAGATCAAGATGAAAATTATGATTACTAACAAAGAGACGAGAACCTGAGTTATCCAGGAGTTATAGAAATAGTAGCTATAGGCGCCTGTAGCAAGAATTGTTACTGGTATAAGGTATCTGAGACGGTAAGTTTCTACTTTCAGACTGTATCGTTGAATAATAAACACAGTAAGAAGAAAGATTAAAGTAGTTAGACCATAAGGACGTAAAGTTAGGATATCCAGTAGTCCCCCGCTTAAAGCTGCAATGATTAGAATTGAGCTTGTAGAGTGTCTGGTTGACCAGATGATGAGTGCCGTGAGGGCAAGAGGTAAGGCAAATAAGGTGGTCTCAATTATGGTAAATATGAGAACTAAGATGGTTAGTATTACGCTCATTGTAAACTTTATCATTATATACAATATATACAATGTTTATTCAAATCTCACACTGGAGTATGATAAGCTATAAATAGCATGAAACTGTCCACACTGCTTACGCTTATTATTACCACGGCTGTTTTGGTATTAATGGTCCCCTTTAGACCTAATGTGAGCGCCCAATCAGACTACACCATTGCCAAATCCTACCAGATTGAGGACGAAACCAGCGACGGAGACGTCATTGTGCTGGATAAAGATGGTAACCCCAAGCTAGGAAAAGCACTCTCAGACGGAAAATTTCTTGGAGTAGTGGAACTATCTCCCCGCATTGTCTACCGTAAGGGAGCTATAGATTCTGCCACAGAGGGAGCCCAAGCAGCTGGAACATCTATCATTCAGTATGGAGAAGTAGAGGTTAATATAACCCTGGAAAGCGGAGCAGTATTACCCGGAGACCTAATCGGTATGTCCTCAATACCAGGCAAAGCACAAAAAGCGGGAACAAGCGTGAAGGACGTTATAGGCGTTGCTCTCGGCAGCTATGATGGGGCTGAGGTACTAGGCACAGCAGGACCGGATAATACCCAATACGGCAAGGTGTTAATGCTGATTCAGCCTGGATCAGCGGTAATGGATCCCAACTTAGGCTCATTTCTAGATAGAATTCTGCTGTCTGTAATTCAGAATGTCGATCAAGCAGAGGGCTCAGCTTTAGTTATCCGCTATATCTTAAGCTTCCTTATCGTCATTACCTCACTTATCACCACATTTTCGACCATGGGTAAGAATATTACCAAGGGAATTGAGTCCATTGGTAGAAACCCACTTGCCAAAGGCCAGATTCAGACCATGATCGTGATTAATGTAGTATTAATTGCTATAATTAATATTGGTGCGGTTATCTTAGCTCTAGCTGCAATTCGACTCTAATAAAATGAATCTGCTCAACGTTGTCTACATTTTGATAATTATAAATCTAGGCGTAATTGCTATAGGTCTGGTCTTATTAATATTAATATACAAGCGCTGGTTTACCCCAGATAGTCCCGAGATTACCAGAGCCAAAACACAGTCAAGCGTTATAATCCACGACGCTTTAAAAGAAGCTAATAAAGTTCTTGGTCAGGCTCAAATTGAAGGCTTACGAGTTGTCTCAAAAGAAAAACTTAAAGGTAGGGAGCTTGAAGAAAAATTCACCAAGGCACTAGAGGGCTTAAGCGTAGAGCTTACAAAGGAACTTGGCCGAAGCATCGACAGCGCAGAAAAGGACTATGAGCACTTTCTTAAAACCCTCGAGGCCACTATCAGAAAAACCGCCAGCGCTAACCAGGAGCTAATTATAGCCCAAACTGGGCGTATTACAGCTCAAACCCAAGAGCATCTAACTCAGCTAGTGGAACAGACTCGAGAGCAAACCCAACAAGTTCTCGAAACCGAGCTCAAAGACGCCAAACAGATGATCGAAGCCTATCGCACCAAGCGACTGCAAGTAATAGACGATAATATCGCCGATATCTTAGACGAAGTTCTACGTGAAGTGTTAAGCATTGGCCTATCCAGCAAAGACCACATGCAGCTAGTATATAAAGCCTTACAAAAAGCTAAAAACGATAATGTGCTCAAATAGGTATGCCAGACAAATTATTCAACCATTTATTCAATAATAACTACACAAAGTCTGATCTATTACAAAAAGTAAGACTGTTAAGGTCAGAAGTAGAAAAAGGCCTGTCCTCAGACCTAATTCCAGCAAATTTATATAAGGATCTTAAAAAAGAAAATCTCTACTCCAAGATTGAGGAATACACAAAAACAATAGGCAAACTCCCCGAGCTCACACTCGTTCTCCCATTTTCTCCCGAAGAAGCGGACCTCGCCCATCTTGCTACCTGGCTGCGCAAAGAAGTTAAACCAGAGCTGCTGCTAAGTCTCCAGCTAGATCCTAGCCTAGGAGCAGGCTGCGGCCTCATTATTGACGGCACCTACCACGACTACTCACTAAATGCCGAACTTAAGCAAATCAACAGCAAAATACAAACACTATTAGCCAACTTCGAGAAGCGGGTTCTCGAAGTGAATAAAATTACTACTGATGAAAAACAAAACTAATAACCAGAGAGCTAAAGTGGTAAGTGTGAAAGACTACCTTGTCTATCTTCAAGGAGCTCCATCTGTAGCTATAAACGATATCTTAGTAGACGGTAAAGGAGGACGCGCGCTTGTTCTCTCGCTTGAGGATAAAGAAATTGAGGCTGTGATGCTCGACGAATCCCGGCCTCTTCCTGGCGATATTTTTACAACCAGCGATGCCGGCATTAACGTTCACTTATCAGATAAGCTTCTTGGTCGAGTATTTAGCCCTCTAGGTGTACCGCTTGACGATAAAAAGCCTCTTAAAGAGACAGATGAACCTATGGAACTTGAGGTAGTTGCCTCTGGTATTGGTACCCGTAAAATGATTACTCAGCAACTGGTTACAGGCATGTCTATTATAGACATCTTAGTTCCAATCGGCATTGGTCAACGCGAGCTAATAGTCGGAGAACCACGTAGTGGTAAGGCCACTTTTATACTAGATACGATTATCAATCAGAAAGGTAAAGACATCATCTGTATCTACGCCGTTTTAGGTAAGCCAGTTAATGAAATTAGACACATTGCCGAGCTTCTTAACAAGCACAATGCTCTGGAATACACAGTTATCGTAGCAACTTCTTCGTCTGATCCACCACCTCTTATCTCTGTTTGTCCACACGTTGCTTTTGCCATTGCTGACTATTTCCGTACTCAAGGAAAAACAGTGCTCATGGTTCTAGATGACCTAGGTACACACGGCAAGCACATTCGCGAAATGTCCCTGCTTTCAGGTAAAACCCCTGGTCGAGAATCTTACCCTGGTGATATCTTTTATCAGCACGCTCACTTGATGGAACGAGCAGGAAATTTTAATGAAAAAGCAGGCCTAGGCTCAATCACGCTACTACCCGTTATCCAGACCAACATCGAAAGCCTTACAGATCTTATTCCCACCAACCTGATGTCTTCAACGGATGGACATCTCTTTTTCTCAAGCAATCTCCGAGCCCAAGGTTATTATCCTTCAGTAGATATTCCTGCTTCCGTTACCCGTGTTGGCCACCAGACCCAGAATGTGCTTTTTAAACAGCTTGCACACAAGATCAAGGAGCTCTTAGCAGACTACCGTGACCTCGAGCGATTTAGCCGTTTTAGCTCCGAGCTAAACATTGTTTCTCAGCAGAAGCTAAAAAGAGGAACAATGGTTCAAGAGCTACTGCGCCAGAATGTACATCAAAAACTTGACCTTCTGGACCAACTGGCTCTTTTAAGTCTAGTATTTGTTGCATTTTTTGACAACAAAGAGCTAGGTCTGGTACGCAAAGACAAACCCGAACTCATAAAAAAGGTTCAGTCTTTTAATCAGCTTGAAAAAGCGCAGAAGCTTATTAACTATCCTAAGCTCGAAGAATACCTAGAGTTTCTTAAAGCAGAGCTCGTGCCTAGGCTCACCAAGGAGGTTAAAAATGGCTAGTTCAGCAGATATCAGAGACATTATTGAAGAAACAGAAACACTTTCACAGATAGCAAATGCATATACCGAAATGAGTGAAATGAAAATCCGTAACATTAGAACAGCATATGAGCGTAATGCCCGTTTCTATATCGAAATAACATATATATATCAGCACTTAATGCTTACAGCTGCCAATCGCAACCTGCTCCCTCCGGAAGACAAAGGCAATGTTCTGCGTATGGTGGTTACCTCTAATCAGCGCTTTTTTGGAACAATGAACGAGGATGTAATAAATACTTTTGAAGAGGATTCAGTCAACGGTCCTGCCGACAAAATTGTAGTTGGAATGACCGGGCGTGAACATTACCAGGCTATAAACGATAACTCAATCAAAGAGTTTGTCATCTTCAAGAAAGATATCCCAGACATACAAGAAACCACAGACCTCTTGGCTAAATTCCATCAATACGACAAAGTTTTCTTATACTTTCCCCGCTTTGTAACTCTACTACGCCAAGAAACCGGGGTTATAGATATTACCTATAAGCCAGAAGCTCACCAGATGGAAGGAATTGACCTAGATTTCATCTTTGAACCTGAATTACCAGACATCTTAGACTTTTTTAATAATCAAGTCCGAACAATTCTGTTCAACCGTACCATGATCGAGACCGATCTTGCCAGGACTGCCTCTCGTATGCTTTCAATGAGCGGTGCCCATGAGCGGGCCGGACAACAGCTTAAAATCCAAAAACGTGAGCTGAATAAACACGAGCGCCTAATTAGAAATTCACAACTATTAGAGACCGTAGCAGGTATAAAAAGATGGCAAAAGATATAGAATTTACTGGTGTAGTTAGGCGGGTTCGCGGTCAAGTGGTCGAGATCGAGTATGCGGGGACGAAGCTCCCCGAGCTACGCGAATTACTAACCTCACCAGATGATACCAAGATACATCTGGAGGTCTTTGCGTATACCCGGAATCAGTCCATTCTTGCCCTATCATTAACCCAGAAATCCTGGCTCAGGCGCAACATGCCTATCATATCGACGAAATCTACCCTTACTGTCCCCGTGGGAGAAGGGATCATGGGCAGAGTTATTAACCTTTTTGGTCAGCCACAGGACAACTCCGGTGAGCTTAAAATAGACAAGCTCAAGCCAATTTATGAAGAGGCAACTACCCGCACAACTACTCCCACCAAAGTAGAGCTTTTAGAAACGGGTATTAAACCCATTGACTTTTTTACCCCTTTCATTAAAGGAGGAAAGATTGGATTTGTCGGAGGAGCCGGGGTAGGAAAAACGGTTCTCATGACCGAGCTTCTACGTAACGTTATCAAACAAACTCAGGGAGTTGCCATCTTCTGCGGTATTGGTGAGCGTATTCGTGAGGGTCATGAACTCTGGCTCATGCTTAGACAATTTGATGCGCTCTCTCGAACAGGACTCATCTTTGGCCAAATGAACGAGAATGCCGCTGTCCGTTTCCGTACGGCTTGGGCAGCCACCGCTCTAGCTGAATACTTCCGCGATGAAAAGAAGAAAGACATCTTGTTCTTTGTAGACAACGTCTTCCGCTTTGTACAGGCCGGTAGTGAACTGTCGCCTATGCTTGGCCAGATCCCATCCGAACTCGGATACCAAGCTACCCTAGAAGCTGAAGTTGCCGCTTTTGAAGAGCGTCTAGTAAATACTGCTAAAGGCAGTATTACCTCTGTGCAGAATGTCTATGTTCCCGCCGATGAACTCTCTGATCCGGGAGTAGCCACCATTATGAGCCATCTTGACTCTGTCGTTATTCTTTCTCGTGATCTAGCTCAGCGTGGTTACTATCCTCCCATTGACCTATTTCGCTCATCATCAGGTCTTTTAAGTAGTGAAATATTAGGCAATCGCCATTTTAAGGCTGTAACGTCAGCCCTAGAGCTTATAAACGAGTATGAACGTCTCCAGAGAATAGTAGCTATTGTTGGTGAATCTGAGCTCCAAGCTGAAGACCGGCTCACTTATCAGCGTACAAGTAAGCTTATCAACTACATGACCCAACCTTTCTATACCACAGAGATACAAACCAACCGTTCGGGTACAACAGTTGCCAAAGAAGACGTAATCTCCGACGTTGAGAAGATTCTCGGAGGAGAGCTAGATAAAATTGACGCAGATAAATTACTGTATATCGGCAATATTAGCAAACTTCAGCTTGATGATGCCAAAAAACCCCCACCTCCTCCTCCACCACCCCCAGCGCCGGCACCTAAAGAGCCCGAGCCCAAGGGATTTAAAAAATTCTTGCAAAAAGTTAAGCATAAATAAGTTGAGCCTATACTACATAAAATAGCACTATTTTATGTAGTACTAATACACAAAATTGACAAATTTCATGTAGTTTGGTAATATCTAGTCATGATAAAACGTCAGTTACAAGACCTAAGGCAATACGTCGAACCTAACAAAGTTCTCTTAATTCAAGGACCCAGACAGGTTGGAAAGACAACCCTTGTCAAAAATTATCTATCTACCTTACCCAATGAATATAACTACATCTATCTAACAGGGGACAGCATTGAGGCTAAAGAGGTGTTTTCTTCACAGAGCATAAACAAAATAACCGGATTTGCCCAAGGAAAGCAGCTAATAGTTGTTGATGAAGCTCAAAAAATTGACAATATTGGCCTGGGCTTAAAGATCTTGGTAGATAACGTAGAGCGGATTAAAGTTATCGCGACAGGCTCGTCTTCATTTCAGATACGACAACGCGTGGGAGAGCCACTAGTTGGTCGAGCAAAGAGATTGAGACTGTATCCGGTAGCCATATCTGAACTAATTGATTCAGGATTAAATGAGTATCAGGTCGACCAAAAACTACACGAATATCTTACATATGGGCTCTATCCAGACGTTTTATCTAGCAAAGGAGATCATCAAAAAAGAGCTAAACTTGAGGAATTGGTAGACCAATATCTACTAATGGACGTTCTTGAATTTGATCGTGTAAAAGGCTCAAAATTTATTCTAGACCTACTGTGCCTACTAGCTTTTCAGATAGGACAGCTAGTATCTGTTAATGAGCTTGCAAATAAGCTAGGAGTAAATGCCCGGACGGTAAGCCGCTATCTAGACCTTCTTGAACAATCATACATCCTAATTAATATTAGGGGGTATAGGCGTAATCTACGGGCTGAAATTAACAAAAAAAGCAAATACTACTTCTATGATGTTGGGATCAGAAACGCCATTATCGGTAACTACAATAGCCCAGATCTACGTAACGATATTGGAGGTCTATGGGAGAACTTTTTAGTAGTAGAGAGGTTAAAAAGACAGGCATATGAGCCTATTTACAGTAATAACTACTTTTGGCGTACCTGGGAAAAGCACGAGGTTGATTGGGTTGAAGAGCATGACGGAAAGCTATATGGATCAGAGATTAAATGGGGAAAAAGCAGTAAAAAACAGCCCAAATTCACAGAAACATATGCAGAAGCCAAACTAGAAACTATAAATAAGAAAAACTATCTCAAATGGATTACAATTAAACCTCATGGCTAAAAACAAAGAGTTCAAAATCCGCATCAGTAACCCTCATGAGGTGGTTTGGGAGGGAAAAGTGGTCGCCCTAACTTCCGAGAATACCCAAGGTAAATTTGATGTACTTGCCGAGCACGCTAACTTCATTACAATTATTAAAGATAAACCAATCAGACTCTTGTTTGTCGACGGCACAACCAAAGACTACAGCTTTCCCCGTGCTGTTATATATAACCGCAATAACCAAGTCTTTGTCCACACCCAGATCTAATAAAATCAAAACTTTTTCTCTTTCAGAGGTAATACTGGCTAGGATAGCTTCTTATATCTATGACGCAAATGTATAACTAGTTTTGTTACTTGAGTAGCCTTTGTTGTAATCTAAGCTGGAATAAAAGATCCTGTTTCAAATTATTTCTGACCCAGTCTTTAGTACTTTGGTCAAATAATTCTCCTATTCCTTGTAGTAATTGGTTCTGTTTAATATTTTCCACCTTGTCTATGGCTAAAGATACTGCTTGGGCGGTTTCTATTTCTAGATTGTGGTTAATAATTCTTTCATCCAGTTCCCATTGCTGTTGAAGCATATACCAAAGATCGTATGTGTCCCGAGCGGCAAACTTTGTTCTGTTCAGTAAGGCACAGAACTTATTAGTGATCAGGGTTTTCTTTGTAGCGACAAGCATTGAAATCCCCAGATAGCTTTTTTGTTCGTACTGATTTACCGTCTTGCGTTTAGAAATTTCCACTTTAACCTTCAGCTCGTCAGTCCTATAGCTAAGTAAAAGGAAAATTGTAAATCGTTTCCTGGTTGCATCCTTGATTCCGTGTTTGGCTAAAAGCTGCTGCATTTGTGAAAATACAAGTTCTTCTGCTTCCGGTTTTAGGAGGTCAAAACCTAGATCAACGGACATGCGTGGTAAATTGTAAAATAGATAAACTGCTGTTCCTCCTTTAAAGCCAAGCACTTTCCTAATCTCAGGATTGGTATATATGTCTTTGAGAATGTTAATTAAGATAGCTGTATATTTATTTTGATCAATCATGTTCTTTTACAAGGCTATTAAAACGCTTCTGTAACTGTTTATTGTTATATATTGATAATAAATCTGCTGCTTTGTTTAAGTTAATTGCGTTAATATTGTCAAAATGGAAATCTTTGTACAGTAGCATTGTGTCTAGCAATGCGCGTTCTACTTCGGCTCTAAAATACGTACCGACATTCTTTATTCCGCTTTTGTTAACAACAATATCATCTCTTATTCGATGATACTTGATCTTGTGCTTGTCACAACTAATTTCTCGTGAAACGTAACTTATTACCGTTACAGTGGGATCGTGCTGAAAAATAACCCCTTCGTCTTTAAGTACTGAATTAAGGCTAATATACGAAGGTGTATAAATTTTATTTGCTAGTTCATAAACACTATAACCTTCTTTGACATATATTCCTTTACGTGGATTACCCAGTTTATCTGTTTTAACAGCATAACTTAGCTTTTTTCTCAGCTTAATATCTGTTTCTTCCGGAAAAAGCTGTGCAAGTTGTGAGAAACTAAAAACTGAATTTTGTTGTTTATAGAGTGTTATTATATTAAACATGAACTAAATGTACGATTTTTTTGTACTTCCAGATGATATCATATCATAAGTTCTACCACCCCCACCGAGTCTAAGAACCTGGTTCTTGGGTAGCTTGGTAAAAATTATTGGTTGTAATTACTCGCTTTTTTGCCTTGGGAAACCGGTTTGTGAAGGCTCGCGACACAGTCCCCTTGCTTACTTTAATCTCACAGGCAATGATTTCATCTGCGTTATGCAGTACCAGATCAACCTCCGCTCCCTGCGTGGTGCGCCAGTAAGCCAGTTCATATTTCTTCCCAAAGTACTCGTTGTACTTAACCACTTCAGCAACAATAAAAGACTCAAACAAAGAGCCATAGTCTCTACGTAACTTTGGCCTGGAAAAGTCATTTATGACTGCGTTTCTTAAGCCGACGTCATAAAAATATATCTTGCTTGCTTTCCCGATTTCGTCTCTGCGTTTACTGGTAAACGGAGCCAGGTGAAAGATAATAAAGCTCTGCTCAAAAATGGAAATATAGCGTTTAACCGTTCTAGCATCTATCTCTAGTCTATTTGCAATCTCTGAATAGTTAATAAGATTCCCTACTTGATAAGCGAGTAATTTCAACAAATCGGCCGCCACTTTCTGGTTCTCAATCAGGTTAAGCTCAAGAATATCCTTGTATATTTGAGAGTCAGCCAATTCCGTCAAATAGCCTTCATCTTGAGGGTGGTCAATCAGATAAGGATGCAGTCCAAACGTTAATACCCTTTCCAGAGTCGCGCCTAAATCAAACAAATGGGTGCGTGGTTGTGGCTGACTATGCACAATTCGCTCAAGAAAATTATCATCCAGGCTTTTTTCCACCTCGATCTGATAGAGATATTCTGCCAATGTAAGTGGGTAAAGATTGTAATTAAGCTTTCTTCCCGCCAAGCTTTCGGAAGTCTTGTTCTTAATATTTAAGGCGGCTGATCCAGTTATAACTAATCTTATGTCCGGCAGCTGGTCATAAATAATCTTAGCCGCTCTCCCTGGATCTTCTAGGAGCTGGATTTCATCGATAACCACATACTCGGTCTGGGGGTTAATAAACTGACGGTATGAATGAATATCGTAGGTTTCAAAATTCTTTCGCACGGGGTCATTGTCGAGTAAAAAATACTGGGCATTGGGAAAGAGTCGCTTTAGAATAGTCGTTTTTCCTACTTGCCGTGATCCCAGTAACAACATTGCCTGCCTACTGTTTGCAAAATGTTGCTTTAATTTCTCATCCAGATGTCTTTTAGCGCTACCCATATGTATGTTTTATTATAATATTTCATACATCTAAATGTCAAATTAACAATATTTTTACCCACCGAGTCTAAGAACCTGGTTCTTAGGTCACTTCCTATCAAAAGTCGCGGCAAAGGTTTTCACTGTGACATCTGGCGCTCCATTTACCTGCTCAACCGGGATAATATTCAGCTGGGCGGAAACAGAGGCTTCCGGGGGCAATAGATCGGCACTAAAATTATGTACCCCTAGCCCAATTACCCTCCCCCCTTCATTTTTCATCCAGGCATAGATCCCGGGGGTTTGTAGTTCTTGCTGGGAGCGGTTAACAAGGACTCCGGAAAGTGTATAATAGGTTGTTTCTTGACCCTGATTGTCCACTGTCACCGGTTCTACCTTCCGTCCCAGCATGAACAGTTCCTGCTTAAATTCTGCCTTGTTTTCAGCTGAGCGAGCTTCAAACTCAACTACAATCGCTCCCGCCGCAGGTGGCTTGGTGGTTAAGACATCATAGCCGACTGTCTCCCCCGCAGGTAAGGAAACAAACTGATACGGCTCTTTCCAGTGCCCTAGTTTGGTGGCAATAAGCTTACCTTGTTGGTTGTAGTAGCGGATAAGAACCTGCGCATCCGAAATTGTTTGTCCACTTACGTTCTTAACTTCTCCTAAGATCCGAATTCCGGCTAAAACCGGACCTGCGGGAGTGGGAGTAGCTTGCAAGATGGCCGCAGCTGACGCCTCAGAACTCGCCTCCCTATCCGCAGAATCTGGTCCTGCGGGTTGCTGCCTGTCCGCCGTAGAGGGGGGTTGCTCATAAATACCAATCAGGTTAGCTGAAACCACCTTCAAATCTGCATCAAGATTAATGTCCCCCGCTTGCAGTCTGTTCGTAATATCAGTAGGATTTAAAATTACCTCAGGTAGATCAATCTCCGTAGCGGGATTAGCTAAAATTCCGGTGGGATCATGCTCTCTAATCCAGTCCAAGCTTAAACCCAAGATCATACCAATTCCCAGCACAAACAGCGCACTGATAACTAAATTCCGGGGGCGCGAAATCACACTTACCACATCTAAATCCTGTTTGGGGAGCTGTTTTGAATCGCCGTATGACCAAAAATTACTTAAATCCATATACAACTAGTATAACCCATTTAACATATAAGGACTGTCCTTATATGTTCTTAAAATATACTAAATGCTGGCTTTTAACATTCCCATTACTTCTGCCTTTAAAGATTTTCTAACGGCATTAAACTTTTCATAAGGCAAAAGCATATTGAGATCTTCATTCATAACTATCTCTGTAACATTTTTTTCGATAAAATTTATAAGTTTTTTGATATATTCCTCGTGTTTCAGCCCTGTTCTTTCGGTAATAATTTTCTCATTAAAATTATATTGGTTGATGAAGAAGTAATGAATATCGTAAATGTCGCGTCCCGCAATTGAGCCGTGCTTTTCGTATCTGTCGGTGACTGCCACCAGTTTGTGCGCAAACTGCGTTTCGATTGTCTGGCAAAGCATATACCTTTGAATATCAGAAATAAAAGTTGCCCCAAAAACATCGTTTTCAAAAGGTTTATTGACCACATCGAGCTTGAGTGTGTTACGGTCTCCCTCCGTCGCGCTGTATTTAAGAACATATTGCACAGCATTTTTGCTCTGTCCCTTAATCTCAAAATTCAATAGAGAAAATATTTTTTGAAAGGATGTTTGCACCTCATTTGCTGATGCTTTGGGCAAAATATCAAAATCCAGATCGACTGAAAATCTATCCAGTTTGCCCAAAAGCGCTGCACATGTCCCCCCTTTGAAAACAAGGTTTTTTGACAAAACAGTGTTATCGGCAATTTCAATGAGAAGTCGATACATGTACCCGCGGTGGATTGCATCCTTACGTTTCGGCAAAATCATAGTCCATAGACCTCCTTTTGGAATTTTTTAAGTTTTGTGTTATCGATTTGGTCTTTTGCGTCGAAATAATAGCGCTGATTAAAATAGAGCATGTCTGCCATGGCGCGCTCGGCAGAGGCAATTTTGTAATTCCCTTTGTCTATAATGCCGAATGAATTGTAGAGATATTTGTCGCTTAGTTGTCGGCTTTTGTATGTCCTGTCCTCAATATGGATAGTCTTTGTTTTTGCCGAACAAAACGTATATGCCGCAATGCTTTGGAAAATAACGCCGCCTTGAGACAGAACTGTCTCGCAACTTACATAGCAGTAATCGTGAATTGCCGCCGAACCAAGCTCCAGCGGGTCAATTTCTTTTAGAGGAACTGTTGAATAAAAGCCCCTGTAAATTGGTAGAAGTATGCCTTTTGTTATATATCTGGATATAGTTCTTCTCAGTGTTGCCGGATTTTCTATATCCCACAAAAGCCTTAGATCATTTGTGTGAAAAAGTTTTTTGTTTTGTTTGAGAAGAATCTTTGTTTTATCCATATGGTGTTTATTTATAGTTGACATTTATGTCTATTATAACATGGGCTACGACTTTGTTTTCTAATGATTAAACACCTTAGTTATCCTGTTTCTTTTCCACAAACTTTAGCCAGGCTTTTTGCAAGCGCATGATTTTTGTGCGCAACCTTAAATATTCTTTCACCTTGGTATCAAAAAAATCCGCCGGCAGATGATAAGGCTCGTCTTTGGTCGGATTATCTAAATCACGATACTGCTCAAGGTATACCACCACTAAATTACAGCTCAACATTGCTTCCTCAAGTGTGTCAATTGATTTAGCTGTTCTGCCAAAGCGAATAGAGTGAGCTGTTGCCAAAAGTTTAGGTATGTTCAACGCTGTCTGAACCAGTTCTTCTGCTGTAACACTTAAACTTACTGTAATATTTTTAGCTATGGCTACAGCAAGACTGGAGCTTTGTTGGTACACATCCAGGTCCTGAAAAGTTTTAACCGGCTTTTTTGGATAGAAGCGTTTGCGATTGTAGTAGTTCAATTGTTAACCCTTAAACAAATCTATAAATTTCTTTCTTTCCAGTTGCGCTTGTCTGAGAATAGCATTTAATGTTCCTGGGGAAATCGGTTTGTTATGAACAGCAACTGTAATCTTTCTTCCGTCGGGATGAGCGAGTCTTAAATGTGATCCTTTTTGCCTAATAACCTCAAATCCTCGCTTACGGAAAAACTTAACTAGTTTCCGCGGTCTAATTTGAGGCAACTTGGTCATTGAAAGGCTAATTTTAGCTTAGCTGGTAATTTTACTTGCGAACGAGTTACAATTGTCTCCATGGCTTCCAGAGGAATCTCTTCTCCCCCCTCAATAAGCGAATCCAAGTGGAACTGGATAAGCTTTTTTATCTCTGTCTGCGCTTGTTCAACTGTATCTGCTTCAGTGGCAATACCCAAGATGGGAACATATGCAGTATAACAAGCTGCATTTGTCCCTGTTCTTCGTTCTTTGTCTATTAAGACAGTATAATTTGCAATATTCCGTTTCATGGGCATATTTTATCACACTTCTGGTCTAATTCGCTCAATTTTTTCTTTGTTCTTGTTCACCAGATAAACACCTTCATCGGTAAAGGTTTTATTGCAGTCAAGACATAAATACAGCTGGACTTTCTCAAGCTTCTTTTGCCGAAAGCCACGTTTTTGAAAGTTGGTGGAAAGGCAGTATGGACAGGAAAGGGAGTCAGAAGCGGGGCGCACCTCACGTTTAGGGTGAGTCTCTACCTCACGAATTTGGTGGATTTCCCGCTTTCCTCTTGAAAACGTGAGGTTTTCTCCAAAAATCCATTTTATTATTTTTACTATCATTCCCGTGGTTATATTAGAATATAGTTAATACTATCGGTTATATTAAGTTATACGGTTTCTTATTTATCATTTAGTATTTATTTGGAGCTTCGAATTTAGTATTTAGAATTTATTGACTGCATTCTCCTTCCCTTTGTACCATCTCCCCCTTTTCTACCTCAATACAGTATGGCTCACCGGTGTCTTTGTCATAAACTGTAAGCCCCTTAGTTTTGACCTGCTCAGTCTCAATTTCCTTGGCTCTAACCGTACCCTCAACATTAAGATCTCCGGCAGTAGTCAATGTAATCTTACCACCAAACACCTCCACATTAGCTAGAGCATTTTGTTGCAGCTTTAGAGGTCCTGAGAGGGTCTGGATGGAACCAGATAGGCCATCTATGGATATGAGGCCTGCTGAGATATTTTCGGTGATGGAGATGTCAGCAAATGTGCTTACTCCCAAGACATTTAACTCCCCTGTTATATCTACATTTTCCAAGCTAATATCATCATTTGTGGAAGCCAATAGCTCAGCTAAGCTAGCGCTAGAGGTAGCTTCTGTTAGATCAAGGCAGTCACTCCCCTGGAGTGTGGAACACTCTCCAGGGGAGTGTGCCGTTAAACCAGACTCCTCCTCCGTAATCTTAGCCAACTGCGCTTTAATCGCCTCCACCTCCTCCTCCACGGCTAACACTCTATCCTCCAGTCCACTAAACTGGGTTTGGGTAACAATATCCTCTGCATACACCGTAACTGATCCATCTGCCGACTCTAGCCCGGAGACAAGGTCGGAACTTTCACGTAGTGAATGGTCCGAACTTAGGTCTCCGGCAAGGTGTGCGCGAAGCTCTGCTTCCAGATTCTCTATCTTCAATGAATTTTCACTAACCAGTTCTGCTGTCTGCTGTAATCCCTTGGTAAGAATTGGAAGTAATCCAATACTATTAAGCTGTTTAATCCCATCTTGTTCCTTTATTAGTTCCGGCACCAGAACTTCTACTTCTTGGGCGATAAACCCTAGGGATTTGGGTGTTACGTCCGAATTAAACTTCCAGTTGAACTCTACTGGGTTTAAGGCCATGATAGTTTCCAGACCATAGTTGATATTTTCTATGTTCTTTTTAAGGTTAATATCAGAACTACAGGCTATTACTCCTCCGTCAGATAGTGTACATCCGGTGGAGTTTGAACCACTAAATCTGGCGATATCTGTACCCGTAGATTTCACATCAAGTTGATAGGCTGGGTTCGTCGTCCCGATGCCGACGTTGCCAGTATTTGTTATCCTCATCCTTTCAGTATCTTCAGTTCCAAATACTAAATGTGCTCCACCAGCTTGCGATACAAGCCAGTTTGTATTAGCTAATGTGGAGTGAGCATCAGCGTAAGAAATTAAGCGAACATTATTTCCCTGACTATTTATTCTTAAGCCAGCACTGCCAGCAGTGCCTGCATTCTGATTTTCTATTCGTATTGCAGTTTCTGCATTTTGGTTTTTACTTACATCCAGTAGATACCCCGGTCCCGTCGTCCCGATGCCGACGTTGCCGTTCTTTATTCTTAATGCTTCTATCCAATCTGCGCTACTTGTCTTCTTGGTTACAAAAGCTAGATCGCCTCCCACGTTTGTCTGTCCACCTGTTGGAATATATGCGATTTGTGCTCCTCCAAAGTTTCCTGAGTTCCTGAACATCAAAGAGTTCAAAGAAGTATTTCCGCTATCCATATTCTGAATTACTGCCATGGGACCACCAGTTGGAAATGAGTAGCTACTTTGACCATTGGAACCCGAAATGTGCAGCTTTGCCCCCGGCCCCGTCGTCCCGATGCCGACATTGTCCTGCCCGTTAAGGGCGCCACCTCCCGAAATTGTAACTGCCCCAGTTACCGCATCCACCTGCACTGCCCCCAACAACGGCGTAACCTTAGCATTAAGCTCCTGCAAGCCCTTAAGAGCAAACAATCCCATCTTTTCATATTTCAACCCTCGTGGAGTAACCCCATCGGCTTCATAATTTACAAGCTCTGGCAAGATTAAGTTTAC
>Ga0210057_1004172_pt1 | contig 19438 bp, 18 predicted proteins | sample CryGeyCG2114_010_2_FD_183968 | JGI IMG/M metagenome (GOLD analysis project Ga0210057, IMG submission 183968) | Groundwater microbial communities from aquifer - Crystal Geyser CG10_big_fil_rev_8/21/14_0.10 (SPAdes) (version 2) | ecosystem: Environmental > Aquatic > Deep subsurface > Groundwater ...
CAAGTGGGTAAAACCAGAAAATGTTAAAGATCTAAATCTGGGGATTAGAAAGGATGCTTATCTTAACATCTTAAGTCGATTTAATTTGATTAAAATATAACTATTTTTTTTGAATCAAAATCCCACAGCAACTTTTTTAAATGAATAAATAAAACCTTAATCATGTCGCTTAGCGAAAAAGAACGTCGGATCTTATATTCTATCAAGGTAGCTTCTGAGAACGATCCGTCTAAACCAGAATTTCCTCCCGACAAGCCTTCTTTTCCTGCTACTCCCCTAACCAAGATAAATGTCCCTGGTTTTAAGGAAGTTTGGCTAAAAGATGAGAGTCATAATCCTACGGGCACGCATAAGGATCGTATGGCTTGGGAAGTCATAGTGACCTATAAAGATTTTTTGACTGCTAAAAAAAATGGTCAAGTAACCGGAAAGCTGCCACAGTTTTCTATCATCACTTCTGGTTCAGCAGGGATTGCTATCCAGACCATGCTCAACAAGTACAATCTTCCCCCTCTGAAATGTTTGGTCGATCTAAATTTGAGGGAAGAAATAGTCAACAGCTTAGAAGAGCTCGGTTGCGAGATTTATACTGTCGATCTATCACGTAAGCCTTTGGATTGGAAAGATATCTTAGAACTGACGCAAAATCTGGGTGGTATTGATATAACTTCCAGCCAAAGTCTAGGTCCCGGGACAAGGTTTTATGATTGGCTGAGCTATGAAATCATCAACCATTCTCCTGATTATTGTTTTATTCCTTTCGGCAGCGGTGGGTTATATAACAACATACTTAACATCAGTCAGCATGAACTTTCCACTACTGATCATGACCCGCGCTTTTCTGGAGATGTCAAAATTTTACGGAATTGTAATTTCATCGGCGCTTCCGTCAATAATCCCCGTAGTGAAGCTGATAAATTATTTGCCCATCATCGTCCTTTTACCCATTTTGATGAACAATGGTTAAGGTGCTACAAATTATCTGGTTTTTGCGGCAACGAATCTAGTGTTTATCTGCTCCGAGAAAAATTTCTTAAGGAAGCGATGAAGTTGGCTCAGGAACAAAGTGTAACCTGTGAGCCATCTGGTATCGCTGGTCTAGGTGTGCTCTTACAGATGAAAGAAAAGATTCCTAAAGATAAAAAGATTATCGTCGTCAACACTGGGCAAGTAAAACTAAGTTAAGGCTTCATAAGCCATGTTCTTTAGATAAACATTTATCAGTGATACGGAATTTATTGCTTTGATTAGGATGGGATCCTCTAGATGTGGAAATAATCTGTCTATCTTTGAAGTCTGTTGATATGCTTCCTGTAAATACTCACTAATCTTGTTGTTATCTCTGTTCTGTATCGCTACGATCAATGATTGATAATCCTTGAACGAACTCATAAACAACTGTTTGAATTCTTTCATCTGTTCAGCTTCTAGATCAACCATAATTAATGATTTACCTAGCATCTGCATACTCTTTGAAATATTCATTAGGTGTTGCAGGTATAGTTTCTGTTTGGCAGATTGCAGGGGGGTAGTTTTTATCTCTCGCATCAGGCTGGGCTGCTCCAGCAATAGGCAGATGATTTTTCTTCCCAAGTTAAATATCCTCATGTTTTGCTTATGCAACTTCTGCAATTCTACAAAATCATGGTCACTAAATCCTTTAAGGAAAAATGTTTCCAACAACCTGAATATTGATCTATTGATGATGTTCATCTTGTTGATCAGATTTTTGGGTGATGTTTCTTTATCCAAGGAGAAAAAATTTTTTGCTACAATAATTTCTGTACTTTGTTCGATAATGTCAAGGCCGATAAAGAACGAAACTATCTTTAAGATCTCATCAGTTTTCTTGACAATCTCTTTACCTTCAAATATTACCTTATCCGGATCGTTGACATAAGCTGATAACAATTCCAAGTGGATAATCTCCGCATCTTTGCCATCAATTTTGATGGTGGCAATCTCTCTCTCTTTTTTTTTCTGACTACCTACAGAGATGATCAAGTCTCCTTGTTCGGTTTCCTGTATGTTCACCTGCTTGCCTTGTTCCAAGGAATTATTCCTGACCCAATTTATTGGCAAGGATAAAATATAACTGGAATTCCCAGACCGAACTAATTTTCTTGTTTCCATTTTCCCAAAATATCAAACTTCCAGAAATACATATTTTATATACTAATATAAAAAGATATCGGTTAAATATATCAAAGAGGTCTTCACCAGAGATTGTGTGTGGGAGTAAGTGATAAATAAAAAAAATCTAATATTACTCAACCATCTGCGGGAAGACTCACGTGTAGCTCTTTCCGCCATCAGCAGAAGCACCAATATCCCTACTTCCACACTTTATGATCTCTTACGTGAATTACGTTCCGGATTAATTGTGAAAAGCACTGTTCTTCTTGATTATGCGAAGTTAGGTTTACATACGAGAGCGCAGGTTGTTTTAAGGGTGGGTAGTGAAGATAAGGAAAAACTAAGTAAGCATCTATTCTTCCATTCTCAAGTGAATAATGTCTATAAAACCACTGGCAGCTGGGATTTCATCATCGAAACCGTTCATAAGAATAATAAAGAATTCGCTAGTTTCCTTGAAAATCTGTTTAAAAAATACAAAATTCTTGATAAACAAGTCCTATTCTTAGTTGAGGAGGTCAAAAAAGAAGGTTTTACCCTTAACTCCGATACTATCCTTCTAAAACCTTGACCAAAATGTCTCAGCACCAAAAGAAATAAATATAAACCAACAAAATATAGGTTAAAATACCTAATTTAAACTTCACAGGGGGCAATAAATGGCGAAAAAGAAAGCGATTAAGAAAATTACTAAAGCAAAAGATGATGTACCATCAGCAGATCCACAGAATCTTCCTAAACTTCCACCAGAAGTGGAAAAGAAGTTAAAATCGTTAAAGACGAAGTTAGACAAATTCAAAGATCAGGTTCTGGATAAATTCGGTGATTATATCGTTGGTATCACTCTTCTTCCCCCAGAAAAACCTAAAGAAGGGGAAAAGGCAGGAGAAAAAAAGAAAGAAGATAAGAAAGAAGAGAAAAAAGAAGATGAGAAAATCAATCTCTTAGTTGTAGTTGATGACACCACTTCCAAGAAGATGTCAAAAGATGAACTTCATCAAAAATTTTCTACCATCATCAAGAAAATCGCTGAAGATATCGATAAAAATCTAAATACGCAGTCTGTTTTGCTTACTGATATCTGGCAAAGTTGCTATGATGCTAAATATGATCTTAACAAATTAATCTCTTTGGGTGCTCCCATCTACGATTCCGGTATGCTAGCTGCTATCAAGATCGCTGAGATCCATAAGACGATGGTCATCAAGAAATTTGAGAAATATATCCTCTCTTATGTCTTAGCTGGTTCTTTGACGCAAGGTCGAGCTACCGCTTCTTCTGACATCGATGTCTGGATCGTTATTGATGATACTGATGTCAAGAAGATGACCAGAGCTGAACTGAAGGATAAGTTAAGGGCGATCATCATTGGCATGGGCATGGAAGCCGGTGAGATGACAGGCATCAAGAATAAATTGAATATCCAGGTTTATATCCTCACTGATTTCTGGGATTCCTTGAAAGAAGCCAATCCGATAATTTTCACTCTACTTAGAGATGGCGTACCATTCTATGATCGTGGCATTTTCATGCCTTGGAAACAGTTGCTGAGGATGGGCCGGATCAAACCCAGTAGGGAAGCTATCGATCTTTTCATGAGCACTGGTGAGCAATCGCTGACGAGAGTTAAGCAGAGATTAAAAGATATGGGGATGGAAGATACTTTTTATGCCATCCTTACTCCAACACAAGCTGCTTTGATGTTATATGGCTTACCTCCTCCCACGCCAAGAGAAACACCGGAAGTGTTGGAAGAGATTTTTGTCAAGCAGGAGAAGATTTTAGAGCCTGAGTATGTTAAGATCCTAAAAGACAATGTGCAGTTGAGGAAAGATATCGAGCACGGTACCAAGAAGGAACTATCTGGTACAGAATTAGATCAGTTCATCAACAATGCTGAGAAATATCTTAAACGGATTCGGGAGCTTTTTGTAACCATTGAAGAAAAGCACAATGAAAAAAGCATCACCATTCTTTATGATGAAATAGTTACCATCATCCGCGATGTCCTTAGTTCTGAAGGTATTGATAAGGCTCAGGATGAAGAGATCATCAAGCTCTTTGAAGACGAATTGATTTCTACCGGCAAAGTGCCGGCTCGCTATCTGCGTGATCTTAACGAAATCGTGGAAGCCAAGAGAAAATATGATAAGAAAAAGCTTACTAAAGCCGACATCGAGAAAGCCCGTAAAGGCAGCAGCGGCTTGATTAAGTTCTTGGTTGAATACATGCAGAGGAAGCGTGGCAAGGAAATGGAAAAAGCCAAGATCCGCGTCAAGCATGGCGATAAGTTCGGCGAAGTAATCCTGCTGGAAGATGAAGCTTTCGTCATCCACGACATTGATGCCAAAGAAACCAAGGTGGAAAAAGCCAAACTTAATGCTGATGGCAGCTTAGGCACTCTGAAAGATTCCAGTCTGGAAGAGCTGGAGAAAGCTTTGAGCAAGAAAAAATTTCCTAAAAATGTTTTCATCAAGGATGCTATCTTTGAAGATTTAAAGAACGTTTTTGGTCGGGATGTAGAAGTCTTATTGCATTATTAAATCATTTTTTCTTTAATTTTTCTTTTAATCAAAAAACAAAGCCCAAAAATAGCTCTTTTCATCATTTCAACCTAAAATGAAGTTTTGTAAAGCTTTAAACTCTAATTTTTGTCTTCTTTGTAAGTATTGTTGTAAGTATGCTTATAAACTAATTCTTCTACCCAAACAGCATGACAATTACGGAGGTCAAAAAAATGTTAAAAAAAACAATGGGTATAATGATATTAGTCGTGTTTATGTTAAGTATCGTGCCTTTAGCGATAGCGGATAATGAAAATTCAGGGCATGATTCTTCTGAAGATTATGATCTTGAAGCAGAAGAACATTCTTCTCTGGAATTAGCTGGAGTGGATGTAGATAGTTCTTTAGAAGTAAAAATTGGAGATGACAAAGAAAGTGATTCAGATAAAGAATCAGAAGACAAATCAGATGTCGAAGATACTGAAGATACAGATGAAAAAGAATCTGAAGTTGAAGTAGAAACTGAAGTAGAAACTGAATCTGAAACAGAAGTTGAAGATTCAAGCAATGAAAATGAATCAGAGATTGCTGAAAGATTAAGAGAGAAAATTCGTGTTAGGGTAGATTCTAAGATTGCTAATATAAAAGCTAAAGTTACTGCTGAAGTTGTTCGTGAATTAGCAGAGAAGTTTAAAGAAAAACATGAACAATCTAAAGAGGCGCTTGAAGAACACCGTGCAGTTTTACTTAGGCTAAATAATGCTGTTAAAAATTGCGATGATAGCGATGTTTGCTTGAACGCCAAATCTGAATTAAGATTGGGCGCTAAAGTTCATCTGTTAAGAACATTGGATGTAATTGAATCCTGGCTAGAAAGAACTGCTAATGAAGGTTCTGATGATGCCGCCTTATTATTGGAAAACTTAGCTGAAGTCAAGCTTCATGTTGAGGCACTTACCGCAGAAAATACTGTTGAAGATTACAATGCTGCAATTGCGGAAGTAAGAGCTCTTTGGTTAAGTGCGAAAGAAGTGCAGAAAGAGGCAGTCGGTGCAATGATTCAAACTAAGACCGAAGCAACTGTAAATAAATATCTCGGTGTAACCAATAGTATGCAGGTGCGTGTTGAAAATATAGCAAGATTAGGTGGGGACACTGACAAATTAACCGAGATCATGGAAAAATATCAAACCTTGATTAACGAAGTCGAAACTAAAAAAGAAGACGCAAAATCTACTTGGCAAGAAGCTGAATCACGAGCAGACGCTTATGGAGAATGGAAAGCAGACCATGAAGAAATTCAGAGCCTTTTAGTTGATGCCCGTGAACTTGTAAGAGAATTTGTCAGCGAATATACTGTCCAAGCTAAGTTAACTGGAAATATTGAAGTTGATGATGATTCTGCTCAAGCAACTGTGGAAGGAGAGGCAACTGTGGAATAAGGGAAGTTTTTTAAACTTCTTTTATTTAATCTTTGAGGTGAACGACCATGAAAAAAATATTTGTCGGATTAATTATCTTAAGTTCCTTGCTCATTGTTGCTTGCGCTCCTAGTCAGTCCATGCAGGACTCAGACAATGCAGTTGCAGGAGATGATGTCTTATCTGGGGATACAGCAAACTTAGATTCTGATTTACAGGATCTTAATGATCTTGAATCCTTGGATGAAGGTCTGGATGACATCAACTTCAATGATCTTGAAAACTTAGACTTGAATTAATTTTTAATTTATTTTCTTCATTTTTCTAAGAGGTAAAGTTTATATAAACCAATCATAAATTAAAGTTAAATAAATAGAGTGGGGAGAGCTAGGCTGGCGCGCTAGTCCTGCGTTGTTACCGTGAACGGACTTTACACGGAGCCGAAGCCCAAGGAAGGGTCAATCTTGTTTTGTTGGTCCTTGATGTCTTTGCTGACGGTTTGTCCTACGGGACCGCATCTCTTCGAATCGTGTCAGATCCGGAAGGAAGCAGCACTAAGGATTGTTTGTTGGTGTTTGTAGGGTTGCAAGCTCGAGAAGCTTCAGGGGTCAACCAGCGAGGCTTGGTTGGTTCGACTATTGGGTGTGCCCCTAAACTCTTTTTTTTCTTTACAAATGAATGCCCCAGCAATTAGAAACACTTTTATATCAGAACCCAAAACAGATTTTTATGATCGCTACATATGTTGCTAGAGTTACGCTAAAAACAGAGGGAGATTTAAGCAGAGTGGAAGAACTTCTTGCCACTGAAAGTTTTTCTCAACCTCACTTGTATGCTACCTCAACTCCTACTCCTTTAGTTATGCTGGTTAGTCCATACAAAGATAACCAAGGAAGAGAAGTTAGGTCTTTCGAGTTAACTGATTACCTTGTAGGCAGTGGTCTATTATCAGAAAATCCTGATGGGAGAGGTCCTGTAACTCAGGAAATGGTTGATGCTTTACTTAAAAAATTAGAAGGGAAATCTCCTAGAATAGAATTATATCGGGTATCAGCAACTGACGTAGAATTTGGTGGATATCGTTTCTTTAACTCAATACCTTATCTCCAAGAAAGAGGTCCTGGTCCTTTATTTCCTTTTTCCTTAGAACCAGATATTAGACCCATAGTTGTTACTAAAAATCATTACCAATTATTCAAACCAGATTAAATCAATCCATTTTGCTTAAGCACCAAGAAGATAATCCCCAATGCCACCAAAACTCCCAGAACAATCATCAGGATGATCTTCAGTTTCTTTTCTTCTGGTGTTAAATGTGCCCAGGTCTTGTGATTTTTTTGCCACTTGTCTTTATTCACTAAACCGATAATCATAAAGATCACTCCAATCACAGTCAGAGCAATATTCTCCAATGGGAAACCCACCACAAACCAACTCAATCCCACGACGAACAGAGTGTAATAATCGGGAGGGATATTGTTCTTCCTTTTCCATAAAGTTAAAGCTAGAATCAACAAAATCAGGATTATCACTCCGATGGAAACAACTAACCAAGCCATAAGTCCTAAGAATAAGTTTGAGTATTTATAATTTTCTTAATTTGACCAAGATAAAAAACTTAATAAATAAGTTGTTCCAAGAAGTCTGCATGCCGAAAATAACTCTTCGTTATCCTCTAATTTCTGATGCAGCACGTTTTTTTGAGATTCTTTGCAATCCCAATTTTATCTACTTCAATGTGCCGATAAGTTCGGTCGCTGAGGAAGAAGAGTACATCAAAGGCTGCGAAGAAAAACGTAAAAGAAATTTTGAGTACAATTATTCAATTGTCTACAACAACAATCTCGTTGGCGGTTGCGGTATTAAGATTGATCAACACAGAAATTTTATTGGGGAGATAGGTTATTTTGTCGCTGAAGAATTCTGGGGCAAAGGCATTGCTACTGAAGCAGTAAAACTAATGGAAAAAATTGCCTTCAAGGAATTAAAACTAAAGCGGGTAGAAATCCTTATGAAAACCGAGAATAAGGCTTCCGAGAAAGTAGCGATAAAAAATGGTTATGTAAAAGAGGGGATAAAAAGAAAAGCAGTAAAGAATCGTAATCAATATTTTGATGTTTATCTTTACGCTAAGATAGTTTGATGATTCTACAAATTTTTATGTTCTGGGATGGCAGTCCATTGCTCTTTACCGTCCGCAGTTTTTGTAACCGTATTTGAGATTAAATCCCTGCGGAATGCATAACCATATTTCACAAAGCCATTTTTTTCATAAAATTCATGGACTCTAGTCTTATGATGCTTACTAGTTCCAATAATCTTATAGCACCCTTGTTTCTTTGCTTCTTCAATGGCCAACTGTACAATTTTTGTTCCATATCCTTTACTCTGAAATCCTGGTTCAACATACATGTTTTCTAGATAGGCGTATGGTTCATTGTGTCTATCTTGAAATTTAATAAAAATATGAGCCCAACCTATTGTTTGCTCATTTTCTAGAAGAGTTATACGTACAGCAAAAGAATCTCTCTTTATTTCCTTTTTAATTTCCATTAAAATAATCTTTTAGGAAGATAATATAAAAATATTGCTAAACACATTGCAAAAAACTAAGCTACAGCAATCTCTTTGTTGTAGAAATCTAACACAGTTCCTTCCAGCCTTTCCCATTGCCCGTTTCTTTTTATTTTTGGGATATGGATCAGCTCGTCATCGATAACTATATCAACAGTTTTTTCTGCAAACTCTGCCCGGCCATAAACTCTTTTACCGTCTGAAAGCACAACCTGAAAATCCAGATGTTTGCCAAATTCCTTGGCTAGAGCTTCCAGTATTGCATTAAATTTAATCCTTATATTTTTTGGGTTTAAAGTCATGTTTCACCGTAATTTTTAGTATTAATTAGATTCACTTCTTTATAAATCTTTCGGCAAATTAATCACTAAAAAGTGGGAACATCACCCCAACCCAAATCTGCCCAATTTCTTAGATCTTCGAATCCCGCACCATAATTGGTCTCTATCCCTTTTTTTGATAAAGAATAGTGGAATCTCCTAAGTGCATCTTGCCCTTTCCATGAAGCATTAGACATAAACATCCCTTTAAATCCTTCATCTCTAACCTGCTGGTACATCATTGCAAACATTTTGCTTGCCAACCCTTGATGACAATATTTTTCTCTGACAAATAACCCTCCAATAGAAATAAATTCTCTTGAAGGTTCACCTCCCAAAAATCCTACTAATTCAAAACCTTTTAATGCCCCATACTTATAACTACAATTTCTCATTTTGCTTATGTCACCACTAACTTTATTACGCAAATCTTGAGCAATACCATAAGGGATTTCTGGAATCTCCCTAATTAAAATCTCATCTGTTTCCCGACTTTCTTTTATCATTCTCAAAAGTTCTTGTGCTTCACTAGTATCATATCTCTTATCAACACGAAGATTCATCCTTTCGGCATCTTCATATCCCTCTTCTCCATAACCATGGATGTGAAAGTTCAATGCGTCCCTAAATTTAGCTGGAGTTAAGCCTCCTTTTAGTGCTTCAGCTATTGGTCTCTGTTTTAAAATATAATCTAAATCTGTAATCATAAAAGAAAATTAAAACGATTTTTTATAAAATATCCTTAAAATAAATCAAAAACAATTCTTGACTTGAGAATAAATCTTCTGTGCCATTTCTGCATTCTTCGCAGCAATTATGGGCGTTCTTCCACCATTAATATTTTGCCCACCTAGTCCCAGACCATTTTCAGCTGAAATAACGCTTACTCCCGCTTGTTTCATAATCAGATAACCCGCTGTCATCTCGTAGACAGATAACCCACCAAGATTAACAAAGGCATCAGCTTCTCCGCAGGCAACTTTCGCCATCATCTCCGCTGCACTGCCTGTATTTAAGCTTTCAAACTTATCCCACAGCGGATTAATTGGATGTTCCAGTGCCAATCTTGCTCGAGAATTAGCTGGAAAATAAAAATCAAACATAATTAAGGGGTTGTGTTCTTTATTTCCACCGCAATTGCAAGCTCCCACCATGTTAGAGACAGTATTTGTCTTTCTACCTGCTGACCAGATTTCTCCCGAATAGATATTACCAATTGTACCAGCAACAATATCTTGATATTTCTCACCTGTTGTTAATGATAAAGCGATGCTCACCGGAATAGGACTAGCACTCCTGTTTCTAACATAATATAACGTTCCATCGAGAGGATCCAAGTTTACTTTTATTTCAGCAGTAGGGTCTCCTTTTGTGGGCATACCTTCTGCTAGCAAAACAAAATTATCATATTTTTTGCTCAACCGATCATTAACCAGTTCATAAACTGCTTTTTCAGCGATGCAGGTTCTTTTCCCAAAGCCCCTAGCTTCTTCTCTGCCATAATCTCCTAAAGCGGTAACCATCTCAATCGCTTCACCAACAATCTCTTGCAGGTTTTTTCTATCTTGCCATGAATTGACCATGCAACACTTTTCCTGATTCTGATTTATAAATCTTCTCTTAGAAATTATTAATTAATTTTGCAATCCCATCCTTCTATCCAATCCAAACATTTTTAAAACAGCCCTTAAACCTGTAATGCAATGGTCGAATTGATTATTACTGAGAAGCCAAGTTCCGCGAAAAAGATAGCTGAAGCCTTAGCCGATTCTAAACCAACTGTCAAAAAGAACAAACAGGCTTCCTATTTTGAGTTAACCCATAAAAAAAAGAAAATTTTGATAACTTCTGCTGTCGGACATCTTTATGGCTTGGTAGAAGCTAACAAGAAAGGTTGGGATTATCCGGTTTTTGATATCGAATGGCGTGAATCTTACAAATCTTCCAAAGATTTGAAATATGTTAAAAATTATATTGACACCATCATCATGCTTACCAAGCAGGCTGACGAATTCACTATAGCTTGCGACTATGACGTTGAAGGAGAAGTTATCGGCTTGAATATCATCCGCTTTGCCTGCAAACAGAAAGATGGTAATCGGATGAAGTTCTCAACGTTAACTAAACCGGATCTGATTGAAGCTTATGAAAAGAAATTCTCGCATCTGGATTGGGGCCAAGCTTTAGCTGGTGAAACCCGTCATAAGTTAGATTGGTTCTATGGCATCAATCTTTCTCGTGCTTTAACTCATTCCGTTAAGACCGCTGGTTCTTTCCATGTCATGTCAGCAGGAAGAGTACAAGGTCCTGCTTTAAAGATGTTAGTTGACAGAGAACGTGAAATTATGCAGTTCAAACCGGAACCGTTCTGGTTGATCAACATTAAGGGAACTTATCAAAAAGCTGAGATTGAAGCTTCACATGAAAAAGATAAGATTTTTGACAAGAAGGAAGTTGAAAAAATTCTTAGCAATGTCAAAGGGCAGAAAGAAGCAAAGGTTATTGATGTAAAAAGAGCTCGTCGTAACCAAGCCCCTCCAAATCCTTTCAACTTAACGACTCTGCAATCTGAATCTTACGCTTTATTCCGTATCACACCGAAGGAAACTTTAGCTATCGCCCAGACTTTATATTTAGCCGGAGTAACCTCTTATCCCCGAACGTCTTCCCAGATTTTGGATCCAAAACTAGGATTTCAGAAAATTCTTAAGGACCTGAGCAAGCAGCCAGAGTATGATCTGTTGTGTAAGGAATTATTGAAAAAACCATCCTTGAAACCAAACAATGGTAGTAAAACTGATCCTGCCCATCCAGCTATCTATCCTACTGGTCAGGTTCCTAATACTTTAAAACCACGAGAGAAGAAAGTTTATGACTTGATTGTTAAACGTTTCATGGCAACATTTGCAGATCCCGCGATTCGTGAAACCATGCAGGTAACTCTGGATGTCAACAAGGAAAAATTCCTGACCAAAGGGACGAGAACTATCGAAGAGAACTGGCATATTTTCTATAAACCTTATCTGAAATTAGAAGAGATAACTTTACCGGATATGAAACAGGATGATACAGTTACTATTAAGAAAATTGATAAAGAAGATAAAGAGACACAACCACCCAATCGTTTCAACCAATCTTCCATCATTAAAGAATTAGAAAAAAGAAATCTTGGCACTAAAGCTACGAGAGCTGACATTCTAGATCGTCTCTTCCAGCGCGGTTATGTGGAAGGAGTGCAGATCCATGTAACAAATTTAGGTATGGAAACCATCAAGGTGTTAGAAAAATATGCTCCTACTATCCTAGATGAAAAACTTACTGCTGATTTTGAAGAAGAGATGGATAAGATCCGTGAAGGCAAGCAGAAAGAAGAGAAAGTCTTGGATAAAGCGATAACTTTCCTAAAGCAGTTACTGGGAGATTTCAAGAAGAAAGAGAAAGAGATTGGCAAAGAGATAATCCATTCTATCCATGCTACTCAGGAGAAGCAGAATTATATTGGTAAATGCCCTAGTTGTGAAGATGGTAGTTTAACTATCAAGTCCGGAAAATTCGGCAGGTTTATCGCTTGCGATAAATATCCTGAATGTAAGACTACTTTCAAGATACCTAAAACCGGTATGGTCAAGAATACAGATAAATTATGTGAACATGACGGTTACCCGATGGTCAATGTTATCATGAAAGGCAAAAGGCCGCAATTGTATTGCATCAAACCGGATTGCAAAAGCAAAGTTGGTGAAACAGCAGATTCTGCTGAGGCGCCTAAGATTGACAAAAAATGTCCAAAATGTGGTAAAACTTTAGTTTTAAGGAAATCCTTCTACGGCGAATTTTTGGCTTGCCCTGGTTACCCTAACTGTAAGTATACAGAGAATTATGGGACTAATAATAACAATAATAAAAATAATAATCACAACCAGGAAGAATAATTCAACAATAGTTCTTGACTTAAGCAAAATTTATAAAGCATTGTCCTTATAAAACTCTCACAATTGAAAAAGGTGGTTAACTATGACTATTGTTAAAATAAACTTACATAAAGTACATGCTGAAAGAAGTCTTGAAGCGAAAGGGGGTCAGATTAAGATCAATAATAACGTTTCGATCAAAGATGTTGAGGACATGCCTTTCTCCGTGGAAGGGAAGAAAGGTCTGAAATTTACATTCTCCTTTAATTGCAGTTATGAACCAGATTTAGGTAAGATTGATGTGGAAGGACAAGTTCTTTACATTGATGAAGATGCTAAGGTTGCAGAAGTCAAGAAGAACTGGAACGACAGTAAGAAGATTCCGATAGACGTCATGGAAGGCATTGTTAACGCTGCATTACATAAAGGTAATATCCAGGCTATCAAGATCAGCGAGGAAGTAAACCTGCCTAGCCCTTTGCCATTACCTAAGGTTAAGCATACTGAGAAGACTGAATAAGTCTTTAATTTCTTCTTTTTATCTATAACATTTACCTCCATAATCTTTATAAAATAACACTCCTCAGGTGAACCTATGGAAATCAAACTTAAGGTGATGGAAGCTGTACAGGATGACGTCAATAAAGGCGTGGTGAAAATAGATTCTAATTTTATGAAACAGATCGGTGTTAACCCTGGTGATGTAGTTAAGATTCAAGGGGAAAGATTGACTGCTGCGGTAGTTGATCGTGCTTATCCTGGTGACATCGGTTTGAATATTATCCGGATGGATGGTAACATTCGGAGAAATGCTCGCACTTCCATCGGTGAGATGGTTGCTATCACTAAGGCTGAGGTTCAACCAGCTAAGAAAGTTATTGTTGCTCCAATCAACCCAAATGTTCCTCTTCCAAGAGTTCATCCTGAAGTTTTCAAGCAAGGTCTTCTTGGCAAGGCTCTGCTGAAAGGTGATTTAATTTCTTTAAGGATTGTACGTAGAAGATCACAGTATCCTGACCGTAACGTGGAAAATGTAATTAATATTTTAGAAAATCAAATATTTGCTGGTTTCAATCTAGGTGGTCTAAAACTTATTGTTGTTTCAACTGATCCCAAAAAAGAAATAACTGTTGTCACCGCTGATACGGAAGTTGAGTTCAATCCGCAAGCAGTTGAAGTTAAAGATGAAGAAGCCCTCAGCGTGGGTATCAACTATGAAGATATTGGTGGTTTAGGTGATGAAATCAAAAAAGTCAGAGAGATGATTGAACTTCCTCTGAAACATCCAGAGATTTTTGAAAAACTAGGTATTGAACCTCCTAAAGGAGTCTTGTTGTATGGAGTCCCAGGTACAGGAAAAACCTTATTAGCGAAAGCTGTCGCAAGTGAAACTAATTCCCATTTCATTTTAATCAATGGCCCTGAAGTAATCTCTAAATTTTACGGAGAATCAGAAGCTAATTTAAGAAAGAAGTTTGAAGAAGCTGAGAAGAACGCGCCTTCTATCATTTTCTTTGATGAAATTGATGCCATCGCTACCAAAAGAGAAGAAACCAAAGGTGATGTCGAGAAACGTGTCGTCGCTCAACTTTTAGGTTTGATGGATGGCATGAATACAAGGGGAAAAGTTATTGTTATTGCCGCTACCAACATGCCAAATGTTCTTGATCCAGCTTTAAGAAGACCGGGAAGATTTGATCGCGAAATAGAAATCGGTGTTCCTGACAAGCAAGGTCGGGAAGAGATTTTGCAAATCCATACTAGAAACATGCCGTTAGCAAAAAATGTTAACCTGAAAGATATCGCCCGAATCACTCACGGTTTCGTCGGTGCTGACTTAAATTCTTTAGCTAAAGAAGCGGCCATGATTGTCTTAAGAAGAATCTTACCTAAACTAAAAGTGGAAGGCATTGAAGAAGGTGAACCTATCCCCCAAAGTATTTTAGAAAAACTGATGGTCACCCAGAAAGATTTCATGGAATCTCTTAAATCAGTACGCCCTAGTGCGATGCGGGAAGTTTTAGTGGAAACTCCTGACACCGGTTGGGATGATGTCGGCGGCTTGGAAGAAGTTAAAGGTCAATTGAAAGAAGCAGTAGAATGGCCACTTAAAACACCTGAAATTTTCAAGAAGATGGGAATCAGACCGCCTCGAGGAATCTTACTTTATGGTCCACCAGGAACTGGTAAGACCTTGTTAGCGAAAGCTGTTGCCAAAGAATCAGAAGCTAATTTTATTTTGGTCAATGGCCCGAGCTTGCTTTCTAAATGGGTTGGTGAATCTGAAAAAGCGGTACGGGAAATATTCCGTAAAGCACGACAGACTGCTCCAACTATCCTTTTCTTTGATGAGATTGATGCTTTAGTGCCTAGAAGAGGTGCCGGTGGCGATACTCGAGTCAGCGAAAGGATCGTCAATCAGGTTCTAACTGAGATGGATGGTTTGGAAGCTCTTAATGATGTAGTGGTTATCGGTGCCACTAATCGACCTGATATCGTTGATCCTGCTTTGTTAAGGCAAGGTCGGTTTGATCGGATAATTTCTGCTCCGGTTCCTGATGAAACCGCTCGTGAACACATCTTCAAGATCTATCTGGAGAAGATGCCGTTAGAAGAAGATGTTGATCCTGCTAAGTTAGCTAAGGAAACCAAAGGTTATGTTGGCAGTGATATCGAAGGTGTCTGTCGGGAAGCTGCGATCATTGCCTTAAGAGAAGATATCAAGGCAGAGAAAGTAGCGATGAAACATTTCAAGCAGGCTCTGGATACTGTGAAAGCTTCCATCACTAAAGAAGTAGAGGAAGTTTACAAAAAATTGGAAGATTATTTCACTACTGCTAGAGCGCAGGAAATCAAAGAAGACAAAGCCAGTTATTTTGGTTGATAGTCTCGTAGTGTTATTTTTTTAATTTCTGTTTCTTGAAATCTGAACTTATTAGCCACAGTATGACCCACATTTGTCAGATCATAATCAACTAATCTTGTTGGTTGTCCTCTTCCAGTTGTTAGCATATAATCGCTAAATTCTTCCGGTGTTGGTTCCGTAAGCCAAGAATCATTGCTTTTAATATGTCGTCCAGCAATACTTCCGTCTGGTCTTTGTAGAACTTTGTCCACAATCGTTCCGTCATATCTGGTATATTCTCTATTCACTACTTCGTATTTTCTTCCCATTAAATAATCAATCAAATGTTCTCTCATTTTGCATCACTCCCAAACCAATATTTTTTAGATTTTTCTAGAAATTGTTTTATAAGGGTTACGACATTTTTACATTAAATAACCAGAAAGCCCTGCCCTTTAGGGCAGGGATGAATGGCACTGGTTATTTATGTCACAAAGTGCTGGGTCAAGAAAGCGTTTCTTTTCAAGCCCTGTCATTTATGGCAGGGTGAAACGCTTTCCAGCACTTTTATGACTAAGACAAGACAAATTCAAGCTACGATTGACAAAATCAAAGGAACCTAAATCTTCTTAAACAACTTGATAACTTTTGCCAATCCAATCATTACTGCAGCTGCCACAAAGATCCAGACCCAGTCGATCAAGTCTAAAGGCACAGTCTTAAACACGCCACCTAAGAATGGTACATAGACTACAACAAACTGTAATAATAAAGAACCGATTACAGCCACCACTAAATATTTGTTAGAGAATATTCCTAACTTATATTCAGAACGAATCATCTGTAGCCGCACAATCTCAAAGACCACCAATGCCGTAAAAGCTACTGTCTGTGCTTTTATCAATGGCGAATTGCGATATAACCAGAACAAGATTAGTGTAGCTACACCAATGAAAGTTCCGATGATGATAATGTTAGATCCTATTCTCTTGGAAATAAGATTCTCTTTGGCTGGTCGTGGCTTTTGTGTCATGATTCCTTTAGAGTAAGGATCAACGCCTAGGGCAACTGCTGGTAAACCATCGGTAACTAGGTTTATCCACAGGATTTGTATCGCTGTCAAGGGTAAAGGCAGACCGAATAGTGAAGCAAGCAGGATCAACAATATTTCACCAAGGTTGCTGGAAAGCAGATAATTGACAAATTTTCTGATGTTGTCAAAAATACCCCTACCTTCTTCCACTGCTGAAACGATAGAAGAAAAATTATCATCAGTAAGGATCATATCAGAAGCTTCTTTTGCTACATCCGTACCTGTAATCCCCATCGCAATTCCAATATCTGCTTTCTTCAAAGCAGGAGCATCATTAACACCATCTCCAGTCATGGCTACCACGTAACCATTTTTTTTAAGGATATCAATGATTGTTAATTTATGTGCAGGGTCAACACGGGCAAAGATGCCGATGTTTTCTATTTCACTCTCAAGATGGGCAATATTTTCCATCTCTTCACCGCTTATCGCTTTTCCTTTTATTCCCAGCTCTTTAGCGATGGATTCAGCTGTTGAGAGCTGATCACCTGTAATCATGATGACTCTTATACCCGCCTCGTGGCATTTTTTAATGGCTTCTTTCACCTCTTCCCTAGGTGGATCGATCATTGCTTGCAGACCGATAAAAACCATCTCTTTTTCTGCATTTTCTTTCTTGACATTATTATCTTTGTAGGCAAAACCTAAAACTCTCAAAGCTTCTTTAGCAAATTTTTCATTAGCTGACAGTATCTTTTTCTTCATCTCCCTGTCCAGTCTGATGATTTTTCCTCCCAACAATATCCTGTTACAATTTTCTAAGATCAGGTCTGGAGCGCCTTTAGTATAAGATACAAGACCATTTGCGGTCTTATGGATAGTTGTCATCATCTTCCTTTCGGAAGAGAAAGGAATCTCGTCAATTCTCTTTTGACTTTGATTCAACTTGTCTTTAGAAAAACCTGCTTTTTCAGCTGCTATCAGCAATGCCGCTTCAGTCGGATCACCGAGAACTTCCCTTCCGTTCTTTTTGTCTTCAAATGAAGTGTCATTACACAAGCTGCCACATTTTAATATCATACCTAATGGTTCAGGGTTGGCTAATTTTTTATCAATAGAAAAGTTCCCTTTAGCTTCATAACCCGAACCACCGACTTCATAAGTCATATCACTGGTCCATATTTTCTTTACGGTCATCTCATTATGGGTTAATGTTCCCGTCTTATCAGAACAGATTACATTAACGCTGCCCAAAGTTTCCACTGAAGGCAATTTCCTTACCAAAGCATTACGCTTGACCATTCTTTGTACACCTATCGCTAAAGAAATAGTTATTATTGCTGGCAATCCTTCTGGTATCGCTGCTACTGCTAAAGCTACTGCGGTGAGAAACATCACAGAAACACTATTACCCCCTAACAATCCAGCTGCAAATACTACTACTGCAACAATGAGCACAGCAATGGTCAATCCTCTTCCCAGGCGGCTTAGTTTTTTTTGTAACGGTGTTGCTTCGCTTTTTGTCTCTTTTATCAATGTTGCAATTTTTCCCACTTCAGATTCCATCCCCGTTTTCACTACAACCGCCTTCCCTTTACCTTTAGAAATGATAGTGGAAGAATAAATCATATTATTCCGTTCTGCCAATGGTGTCTTCTCTGCTAAAACCTTAAGATATTTTGTTACTGGCAAAGATTCACCCGTCAATGAAGCTTCCTGAGTTTCTAGATCATAAACTTCAAACAATCTAGCATCAGCCGGGATCTTATCACCAGTTTCTAGGACTATCACATCTCCTGGAACTAGATACTTATTATCTACCTTAATGATTTTACCATCTCTCAAGACCTTAGCTTTTAAGGAAGATAACTTTTTCAGCTCTTTGATCGCTCTTTCTGCGCGATATTCTTGAAAAAATCCTAGGACTGCATTTACCACCACTATTATGGCGATTATAATAGCATCAACTGTTTCATGCAAAAATATCGAGATTCCCAAAGCTGCCAAGAGAATCCAGACCAAAGGAGAATAAAATTGTTCTAATAGGATTTTTAAGGGATGGACTCCTTCTTCAGCTTTCAGCTCATTAAACCCGTATTTATGGATTCTTTCTTCAGCTTTAGAACTGCTTAATCCTTTCTCGCTAGAAGCCAGTTCTTTAAAAACATCTTTGATTTCTTTTTGATACATTGACAAATAATAATCTAAGTTAATATATAAAACTTATCGGGAAAGTAAATATGGATACTTATGGTAGAATGACATTAACTTTGGCAATTTATGGAATTATCTCAGATTATAAATAAAAGTAAACTATATATAATAAATAATCATTATATCCTTTAACTAGTTTCCTATGAAAAAAAGAGAGAGATGGACCGCATTAGTTTTAGCCTTAGTTTTCTTAGCCCTAGCTTCAACCATCTATCTAGTCGATAATTCAGGTATAACCGGCATGGCTGTAAGTTCTAACGGTGTAGGAATTAATCCACTTACTGGAAATATCTCTGATCAGCTAGACCAAAATTTATTAGATGATCAATCAAACCAAGATGTTCCATTATCTGAAGACAATTCCGCCTCTTCTCTTCAATTGAATACCCAGGGAACTAACTCTCCTGATTTAAACATCCAAGCTGCCTGTGCCGCCTGGCCTTGCAACTGTGGTGATTCCATCACTTCTTCCATGACCAT
>Ga0210057_1004173_pt1 | contig 19431 bp, 18 predicted proteins | sample CryGeyCG2114_010_2_FD_183968 | JGI IMG/M metagenome (GOLD analysis project Ga0210057, IMG submission 183968) | Groundwater microbial communities from aquifer - Crystal Geyser CG10_big_fil_rev_8/21/14_0.10 (SPAdes) (version 2) | ecosystem: Environmental > Aquatic > Deep subsurface > Groundwater ...
CGCGCTTTTTTTTCGCGCGCCAATTCGAGCATATTAATTACGCCAAGGACGCTTGTTTTTACCGTTTCCACCGGATTTTTTTGGTACCAAATTGGGGAGGCGGGGCACGCTAAATTATAAATTTGGTCGATCTCTCCCTCAATTTCAAATTTTTTATTGATATCGCGCTCAATAAATGAAAAATCGGGGTTTGAAAGAAAGCGCTCAATATTTTCTTTTGAGCTTGAAAAAAGGTTATCCACAGCGATAACCCGGTCATTTTTATTGAGAAGGTATCCGCACAAATTAGAACCGATAAAACCTGATCCTCCCGTGACAAGTATTGTTTTCACGTTTTTATAAGATTATTCGCCCAAAACGATTTTTTTGATAATAACGGGGTTAATCGGCATATCTCTGGCTCCGGTCGCGACATTGGCGATAGCGTTAACTACGTCCATACCTTCAATAACCAGCCCAAAAACAGGATGTTTGCTCGCCATGGGCTCTTTATTAAAATCAAGGAAAGAGTTGTCCACAAGGTTTATAAAAAACTGGCTTCCTCCGCTGTTTGCTTGCCCCGTGTTTGCCATTGAGATAGTCCCGTGGACATTTGAAAGTCCTTCAACAAATTCATCTTGAATAGTGTATCCCGGCCCTCCCTGTCCGTAGGTGGCGGTGTTTGCCCCTTTGGTATTGGGGTCTCCTCCCTGGATCATAAATCCTTTTATAACCCGGTGAAATTTAGTGCCGTCATAAAATCCTTCTTTTGTGAGTTTTATAAAATTACCCGTGGTTATCGGCATCTTTTCGGTAAAAAGCTCAATCACTATATCTCCTTTATTTGTTTTGAATGTTGCCGTCATATTTTGTATTTCTTGGTCATTTATATTATTTAAATTTTCCTCAGCCGTTTCGTTTTGGATAGGAGGAGTTATATTTTCTTCTTTGGCTGAATTGTTACCCCAAGGGTAGAGGAACCAAGCCAGTACCAATCCGGTTATTACCAGGAGCACGGCTAAGGGTATACATCTCTTCATAATGATAAAAGATAACACAAAAAATATTTTTGTTCAAGAAAATTGAGGGTTTTGACGCGAGGATAATATAGTAACACTATCTTATGAACATGCCGACGCGGATTATTATTGCCGCGAAGGCGTTTGTGACCACTATTTTATATATTTCGTTAAAAAATGTGCCTTCTTCAAAATAGCTTAAGATGGATGCGGTTATTAAAAAGGCAACCCAGATTGATACGAAGAACTCGCGTCTTAAGCGTATTGTTTTTAATCTTCGGCGTTCGACTTCCTTGATTACGAGGTAGACTCCAAGAGCGCCCAAGTATGGATCGGCGAGAGTTTCGACAAGGAACGGGAATGAGGGCGGGACGCTTTCGTTAAAAAAGAAGGTGGCTATTGTTATTGCAAGGTAGAAATAAGTAAAGATGCTGAACAGCACATAAAGGATATCCACAAGTCTCTCTTTTAGGTATTCTTTTAGGGCGCCATAAGCATCAACTAAAGAGGCCTCTTCTTTGAAGAGTTTCAAATTTGCCGTATTTCTCAACACAATATGCGTCCACCAAGCCATACTCGGAGCTTCTTTCTGTAAAAAAGACCCGGGCATGACTTAATGTTATACATACTTTACCTACTGGATATTCAGAAGTTATCCACCGCTTTTTAACACAAAACCCTTCAATATTCATGAAGGGTTTTGTAAAAGTACTTGACAGATTTTTCATCTGATCATCTTATCGGACAGTTATGTCAAAAAAACCTTTTATTGCCTTATCTATCCTTCCTTATTTATATTATACCATGTCCGTTTAATTTTTTGAACATTACGGACATAAATATCTATTAGGATTCCGATATACGAATGAATGGGAATAATTTAAGATATTAATATACGTAGTATGAATAATAATAATGGCTGGAAATAAAATAAAAAAACGAGCGGAAGTAATTTATAAGTGCCTGCGCAATAGATATCCTGCGGGAAAAACTGTTTTAAAATATTCAACCCCCGTCCAAATGCTTGTGGCAACCGTTCTTTCGGCGCAGACCACCGATAAAAAAGTGAATCAAATCACACAAGACGAGGGTCTTTTTAAAAAATATAGGACAGTCAATGATTTCGCGGACGCCAAGCTTAAAACTTTCGAAAAAGAGATAAGACCACTTGGATTTTATAAACAAAAAGCAAAAAATATCATTTCTGCCGCGCGCGTGATACGTCGGGATTTTGGCGGCAAAATTCCAAAAAATATAGATAAATTAATACTTTTGCCCGGTGTCGGCCGTAAAACGGCAAATATCGTTTTAAATCACGTCTATAATATTGCCGAAGGGATTGCCGTGGATACGCACGTTCGCCAGGTTTCGAGGCGACTGGGTTTTACTCAAGAAAATAATCCCGATAAAATAGAGCAGGACTTGATGGATATCTTTCCAAAAAAATGTTGGAGATACGTTAATTACGCTATGGTTGATTATAACCGCGAGGTATCAAAAAACCGCATAGATAAAGACGCTCTTTTAAAACAAATTTGTCCTCGGGCATTTAAAAATTAGCCCTCAAGTTTTTAAAAAATAACCCGCAAATATCTCAAAATAAGGCATTGTTGAGGCGTTTGATAAATTTAAACAAAAAAGGAGGTAAGGGTGAACAGTCAAAATATTCCGGTTATCGTCATTACGGGCGGGCCGTGCGCCGGCAAATCCACTGCTTTGAATTATATTCCCGAAAAATTATGGGCTTATGGTATAAGCTCCGTAACCGTACCCGAAACCGCGACAGAGCTTCTTATGAATAATGTCCGGGTTAATCAGGACGGTCTCAGCCAATCTGACTTTGAGTATCATTTAATGATGATGATGATAGAAAAAGAAGCTCGATATTTGGAGATACTGAAAAATTATCCTAATAATAAAAAGGTTCTGATATGTGACAGGGGATTAATGGACGCGCGCCCATATCTTTCGCCGGGGGAATTTGAGGCGGTTATCGAGGCAATGGGTTTATCCACAGGCCAGATTTTTCAAAGATATTCCGCGGTTTTTCATCTTATAACGGCGGCGAGCGGCGCTCCTTCTTTTTATACCAAGGAAAATAATAATGCCCGGATAGAAAATGTTGAACAAGCTATCCAAAAAGATGAAGAAAATAAAAATGCATGGACCGGCCATCCCCATCTCAGAATTATCGATAACAGCACGGATTTTGAAGGGAAAATGAAACGCCTTTTGCAGGCTATTTGCCACCATTTGGGGGTACCCGAACCCCTTGAAATAGAACGGAGATTTCTTGTGGATCCGATAAGCGCAAGCCGGATATGCGAACATATTAAAGTCGCGAAAGTTCCGATTGAGCAGTGTTATTTGAAAAGCGCGAAAGATGGCCATGTGCGCGTAAGAAGGTGGGGAGATCAGGGGTCGGCCAGCTATTACAGAACCATAAAACGAAGGATAAGCGAGGGCACCAGGACCGAAACCGAGAGCTCAATCAGCCCGCGAGAGTATTTTGGCGCGATACAGAATGAAAAAGACGAGAGATTCGAAATTATCCAAAAAATCAGGCATTGTTTCATCTGGCAAAACCAATATTTTGAGCTTGATATTTTTACGGAACCCGAATGGTGCAGGGGTATCGCTATACTTGAGATAGAGCTTACTAATTTTAATGACGAGGTTTTACTTCCTCCTTTTATTAATATCAACTCCGAAATTACCGGTAACAAAAAGTTGGGAAATCGCGAGCTCGCGCGAAAAAGATAAATATTACGCTTGTGGTGAGCAATGTTGAACCATAAAAAATCCCGCACATACGGGATTTTTCTTATTACTCAATACCTGGTGTTCAATAACGAGCGTTCAATAAGTGTTGGATAAGTTCGGATTTTAAAATTAATTGCTTAAATTTTTATTTTGTCGCAAAATATAATATGCATAGATTTTTTATCGGACAAAAACTTGAAGAAGGGATGACGTTTGAATGTCCGAAAGAAATCGGACGACAAATAGTTACTGTTTTGAGAATGAAGCCGGAAGAAATGGTGGTCTTCTTTGATGGTTCGGGTTATGAGTTTAAAGCGAAGATAAAAGAAATAATCAGAAAGAAAAATTGCGTCCTTGAGATAATGTCCTCGGATATCCCAAATCGCGAGCCCAAGCGTCGGCTGACTCTCTTCCAATCTTTTATTAAAAAAAGCAGGTTTGAGTGGATGCTTGAAAAGGGGGTAGAGGTGGGTATTTCGGAATTTGTCCCGATTATTACCGAGCGTTCTCTCAAAAAAGGGTTTAACCGGGAAAGATACGAAAAAATAATAAAAGAAGCAGCCGAGCAATCCGGGCGTGTTTTTTTGCCGAAGATTACAAAGCTGATGAGCGTTGGTGAGGCCATTGAATACGCCTCCATGTACAACAATCAGATATTCTTTTCATCTTTTGAGCATTATGACAGCGACAGAGTAACGGCTTATCCTTCGCGGACGCATGTAGCTCTTTTTATAGGTCCCGAAGGAGGTTGGACAAAGGATGAGATTGAAAAAGCGCGAAGAGCGGGGAGTTTTCTTATTTCTCTTGGAAAATTGACCTTGCGTTCAGAAACAGCGGCAGTTGTAGCTTCGTATCAACTTTTACATTAATTTTACCCTTGTTCATGATTTTTTTTTAGGGGGGTAGTTTTTTCTGTGGCGTAATTTAAAATGCAAAAATCAAAGATTAAAATGATAAAATTTATTTCTTATATTTTTTTCCGCCAGAGGCGGATCCGCCTTCGGCGGAAAATTTTTGCATTGTCATTTTGATTTTTGATTTTTAAATTTTTCATTTCTATTATTGTTTATTCATCGGGAAAGTGTTATTTTATATAGGTGAATCAAGAAAAAAAAACATCAATACTTATTTTTTCAACGGCATATTTACCGTTGATTGGAGGGGCGGAGATTGCCATAAAAAATATTACCGATCGTATTTCCGAATACGATTTTTTGCTGATTACTACGCGTCTAAGGAAAGACTTAAAGAAGAGAGAAAGGGTTGGGAATGTGGATGTGATTCGGGTAGGAACCGGTTTTTGGCCGTTTTTTGATAAAATTTGCTCCCCATTTTTGGGGGCATTTGTCGCGAGACGTTTGATGAAGGAGCGTAATATCAAACTTTTTTGGTGCATGATGGTGACTTTTACGTCGGGCGCCCCATTTTTGCTTAAAATTTTAAGATTGAATAAAAAAATTCCTATTCTTTTGACCTTGCAGGAGGGCGATCCGGAAAGTCATCTTAAATATTCTAATTTCGCTCTTTCCGGTTTGTCGTGGATTTTGGCAATGTGTTTTGCCGATTATATCCAAGCGATAAGTGTGTATCTCAAAGATTTCGCGATTCGGATGGGAGCAAAAGTCCGGATCGAAGTCATCCCGAACGGAGTTGATATCGGATTAATAAGGCCCCGCGCGATAAAAAGCGAAAAAAAGAAAAAGATAATCACCACCTCAAGGCTGGTTGAGAAGAATGGAATTGATACCTTGATAGAGGCGGTGAGCATCGTAAAAAATAAAATTCCGGATATCCAATGCTGGATAATCGGAGGAGGGGAGAAGGAGGATGAACTTAAAAAATTGACAGCCGAGCACAAGGTTACCGAAAATATCGTTTTTTTCGGAGAAGTTTTACCGAATGAAATTTATAATTATCTGACCTCGGCCGATGTTTTTGTGAGAGCGTCACGCTCGGAGGGTCTGGGTAATTCATTTTTGGAAGCGATGGGCGCCAACCTTCCCATTATCGGGACTCCGGTCGGGGGTATTCCGGATTTTCTTAAAGACGGCGAGACCGGACTTTTTGTAAGGCCTGATGACCCGCAAGACCTCGCCGGAAAAATTATTTTGTTATTAGAAGATTCCGATCTGTATGAAAAGATATCAAAGAACGGCCGCGATCTTGTTGTAGATCATTATTCTTGGGAAAGCGTATCAAGGAGTATGCTAAGGATATTTAAAATACTTGAGGAAGCACAAATATAATTAGGCATTTACTATTTAAGAATTTCCAATTTCTCCGCCGAAGGCGGCCTATCCCGTGTCAGTACGGCCAAGGGATCCGCCTTTGGCGGACAATTTCCAATAAAAATCCAATGAATAAAAAATTAAAGATTTTAATAGCCACGCCCCTTTACCCGCCCGATATCGGGGGGCCGGCGCTTTACGCCGAAAACATCCACGCAGAATTTTTAAAAGTCGGCCACGGCGTAAAGATCGTAAAATACAGACTTGAGAAGTATTTGCCTTTGGGGGTGAGGCATCTTTTATATTTTTTAAAGATGCTTTTTTTTATACCCGGCAAAGACATGGTTTTGATTCTCGATACTTTTAGCGTGGGGTTGCCCGCGGTAGCCGCGTCGTTAATTTATAAAAAAAGAACAATTATCCGAGTCGGGGGGGATTTTTTGTGGGAGAGCTATGCTAACCGCACGAATAGTTTTATCTTTCTAAAAGAATTTAACGAGAGAATGCCCATTTTGTCTTTTAAGGAAAAGATCATTTATTATCTGACGAAGTTTGTGTTGGAGAGGGCGTCGGCAGTCATGTTCAATACTTCATGGCAAAAGGAAATTTTTAAAAAAAGCTACGGCGTTTCGGGCATCCGATTTTTTACTATTGAAAATTTCTACGGTCCCAAGAGAGGTCATTTGGAGCCATCTGTAAAAAAATATTTGTGGGCCGGGCGGGATATTTTTATTAAGAACACGAAGACTCTCATGAGAGCTTTTAATGATGCCAAGGAAGAAAATTTCGATATTGAATTAGAGGTTGCCAAGAACTTGACCCACGATCAGCTTTTGGAAAAAATGAAGTCTTGCTACGCGGTTTTATTGCCTTCTTTATCAGACGTGGCCCCTAATTTTATAATTGACGCTATAAGTTTGAACAAACCCTTTATTATGACGCGAGAAACCGGTTTATTTGGTAAACTTAAAGATATAGGTCTTTTTGTGGATCCCTCAAGCGTGAAGGAATTGAAAGAAAAGATATTGTTTTTGGCGGATTCAAATAATTATGAAGCATACAGGAAAAAAGTTTCGGAATTTTCTTTTACTCATTCATGGGCGGAAATAGCGGGGGAGTTTTTGGAAATTTATAATAAAATATGGAAGTAATAAGTATAGGAAGCGACAGAGAATTGTTCAACGATTCGTCTCCCGTCCAAAAAAGAATTTTGGCATACGGGCTTCTTTTTGATGGGTTGCATATAGTTGTTTTTACCAAAAAAGGTTATCAAAAAAAAGTTTTTGGAAATGTTCATATTTATCCGACAAATTCCATTTCAAGGTGGCTTTTTGTTTTTGACGCATACCGCGTGGTAAAAAAAATTACAAATGAGCAAAAATTAAAACCCGAAGAAACGGTCCTGACTTCCCAAGATCCGTTTGAATCGGGGCTCGCCGGATATCTGGCAAAAAGGAAGTTCGGCTTCAGGCTTCAGCTACAGATTCATACCGATTTTTTAAATCCATATTTTTCGGGTGAATCTTTTCTGAATAAGATTAGGGTGAGGGTCGCTTATTTTTTAATACCTAAAGCCGACTGTCTTCGGACTGTTTCAAAAAGGGTGCGGGATTCGTTGAACAAAATTTTACCCGGTCTTGCCGAAAGGACGGCGCTTCTGCCTATTTTTGTTGATTGCCAGGGTTTGCGGAACGCGCCCGTTAAGACCGATCTGCATAAAAAATATAAAGACAATGATTTCATAATTTTGATGGCCAGCCGTTTTACGCGTGAAAAAAATATTTCGCTCGCGGTATCGGTAATGCCGGATATAGTCAAGCGCTATCCCCAAGCCCTTTTACTTATTGTCGGGGAGGGTCCGGAGAAAGAAAATTTGAGAGCCGAGATTTCCAAATTAAAAATGAAAGGTTCGGTTATTCTTGGGGGTTGGACAGACAATCTCGCTTCATATTATAAGACCGCGGATCTTTTTTTGATAACTTCGGATTATGAGGGTTACGCGCGCACAGCCGTTGAGGCGCTTTCGTGCGGACTTCCTGTTTTAATGACCGGCGTAGGAGTCGCCGGAGATATTGTGCGGGAGGGTGACAATGGGATAATAGTTCCGCCACGGGACCGCAAAAACTTGATCCGTGAGCTTTTGGGGTTGATGGCGAACAGGGAGTTGTATGAAAAGATGAAGATAAAATTGAAATACGAACCATACGCGTCCGGCATCAGTTGGGGGCAATATTTGGAGCATTATAAAAAGGCGATAATATCGTGTTAAATTATGGAAAATACCAAACAAAAACTTTGCTATATCATCCCGGAATATAATAAAAATACTCCGACCCATTTTAATTATCTTTATAAATTCAGCAACCGGCTTTCCGAAAAACTCGATGTTTTTGTCATTGTCGAGAAAGTTTCAAAGGGGTCGGGGCCTTTTTCTGACGGGGCCTACGTTCAGAAATTTTCGTTTTCGCTCTTGAGATGTTTTGAAAATTTTATAATTCTTCTGCGGGCAAGAAAAAGAGGATACAAAGATTTTTATGTCCATTATTCTTTTCTTTCCGCGTTCAACGCCTCGCTTATCACAAAAATTTTCGGGGGCAGGGTTTTTTATTGGAACTGCGGAATGCCTTGGAAGTATATGCGTTCTTTTTTTCGGGAATCTTTTGAGCGGATGGTTTATAAAATGATAACTTTTCATGTTACGGGCACCAAATCTCTTGCCGTGGCATATTCGTCTTTTTACGGGACGCCGTTGGAAAAAATAATAATCTTGCCGAATTGGATTGATCTCAATGATTTTAAAGCGGAGCCGACAGAGGAAGGGGTTGATGAAATAAAAAAATGGCTGAATATTCCTCCCAACACCAAGATTATGCTTTTTGTCCACCGGCTTTCAAAAAGAAAAGGAGCGCACATGCTCCCCGAAATTTTTAACCGGATTAAAGATGAACGCTCGGTTTTGATAATTGTCGGAGACGGTCCGGAGAAACAGAATTTAGAAATAGCGATCTCGGAGTACGAGCTTTTTGAGCGCGTGAGATTTATGGGATGGTTCCCGCAGAGAAAGATAGGGTCTTATTTCAGAATGGCCGATGTTTTTATAATGCCTTCCGAAGAAGAAGGGTTCCCGCATGTCTTGCTTGAAGCGATGGCCGCCGGCACTCCGTTTGTCGCGACCGATGTCGGGGGGGTTAAAGAAATGATCCCGCCTTTTATGCATGAATTTGTCGTTTTCCATTCAAATATCGATCAATTTGCCGAAAAAACCCAAAAATTGCTGAACATGCCGGTAGACGAGCTCCAACAAATGGAAGTCCGGCTTAAGGAGTGGGTCAAACAATACGACATATCCAGGGTATTTGAAGAATTTATAAAAATGGTATCCTCCGAGGGTTGATCCCGTAAGGGATATTAATGGGTTTATGGACAACAAATCATTAAATATCGTTTATTTGACCCATGCCCGGCTTCCGACCCAAAAAGCCCATGGGCTGGCTACGGTTAAATTGTGTGAAGCCTTCTCTACACAGGGAGCCAAGGTTTTATTGTTGCACGCCGGGGGACTTAAAGATAAAAATACGTTTGAATTTTATAATATAAAAAATAATTTTAAAGAAAAAATTTTGCCCTCTATAGATCTGGTTTACTTGGGTATATTTAAAAAATTATTTTTTTTAATCCATGTTTTTACTTTTTCGGTTGTTTCCGCCTTATACATAATTTTTAACCATAAAAAATACAAGGACTCCGTATTTTTTTCGCACAACCACTCTGTTTTATTTTTTTTGACATTCTTTAGCTATAAGACCTTTTTTGATGTTCATGATTTTCCTTCGGTTATTTCAACCGTTCAAAGGGTGGTGAACAAGTCTTTCGGATTTTCGGTGCAGACAAAATGGAAGGTTGGGGCTTTGTCGAAAAAATTTGGGATACCGCAAGAAAAAATAATTTATTGGCCGAACGGCATTGATTTGAATGATTTTAATATTACCCAGGATAAACTTGAAGCCCGAGAAAAACTTTTCTTACCCAAGAACGAAAAAATAATACTTTATACCGGACAGCTTTTTAGTTGGAAGGGCGTAGATACTCTGATACGCGCGGCCGGCGTTTTAAATGCCGGTAGCAGTATCTATATAGTGGGAGGATCCGACGAAGACGTTATTAAATTAAAAAAGCAGATTCCCGACGCGGATTATTCGCGTATTAAATTTATCTCGTTTCAGCCGCATAATTTAATTCCGTTATGGCAAAAAGCCGCCGATGTTTTGGTTTTACCCAATACCGCCAAAGAAGACATTTCTCTTTATTACACCTCTCCGATGAAACTTTTTGAATATATGGCGTCGGGCCGCCCGATAGTCGCGTCCCGTATTCCTTCCATTACCGAGATCCTTAATGAAACAAACGCGTATCTTGCGGAGGCCGACAATCCATCATCTTTTGTCGAAAAAATTAATTTCGCGCTTTTAAATACGGCGGATTCCGACAAAATAGCCAAGGTGGCGCGAACAGAGGTCGGCCAATATACATGGGATAGGCGCGCTTTAAAGATCAGCAGTTTATTAAAAAAAGCATCATGAAAATTTGTTTTTTGGCGCATAATTTAAAAGAGAACAATGGGGGCGGGGTCCTTTCTTTAAGATTAGTTGAAGGAATAAAAAATAAACTGCGGTGTGAGGCGGTATGTTTAACGTCCGAAAACTCCGGAAAAAGTTTTGAAAAACCGATCCTTTATAACAACAAACTTAGACTTTTTTATAATTTTTTTCGGATAAGAAAGATTATCAAAGGATGTGATATCGTGCACGCTCTCGATATCTATCCCTACGCGATGATAGGGGCTATCGCGTCTTTGGGGTTGAAAAAAAAATTTATAATTACCGCGGTCGGGTCGGGCGCGCTTGTTTATCTTTATCGGCCTTTTTATTCGCGATTAATCGAGCGGGTGTATCGCAGGGCAGATAAGGTGATAGCTATCAGTAATTATACAAAGCGTGAAATATTAAATAAGATCCCGGACATTAAAATAGAAGTGATCAATCCGGGTACAGATTTGTCAGACAAGGCGCAGAGCTCGCCACGTGAAGATTATAAAGACTTAAAACCTTATATTTTGAGCGTCGGCGCCCTTCGCGCAAGGAAAGGATATTATAATAGCATTCAATATTTTTCAAAAATAAGTAAGGTTTTTCCTAATCTCAAGTACGTCATAGTCGGAAAAAGTTACAACGATAAATATTCCCAAAAATTAAAAGACCTTATTTCTGCCAATGGTTTAGATGGAAAAATTCTTATATTTGATAATATAAACACAAGAGAAGAATTATATTCTTTTTATAAAAACGCGGAGTTATTTTGCCTTCTTTCTAAAAAAATAGGTTATGACGTTGAGGGATTCGGCATAGTATTTCTGGAAGCGGCCTCTTTTGGTTTGCCGGTCATAGGTTCTAAAAATTGCGGAGCGGAGGACGCTATTTCGGATGGCGCGAACGGTTATTTGGTGGATTTTAATAATAAAGATAATTTTGCGGACGCTGTTGTAAAGATACTTAAAGATAAAGAATTGAAAAAAAAGATGTCCGAAAGTTCGCTTGTTTTTGTAAAAAACTTTTCTTGGGATAAGAAAATAACCGAATATATAAGAATATATCGGGAATTGGGTCGTTGACATTGAGTTTGAATTAGGTATTGTTTATATATAAAATATAATAAAAAATTTCTATGATCAAAATCAAAAAAGCTTTAATTACCGGCATAACCGGACAAGATGGCTCTTACTTAGCCGAGTTGTTATTGTCAAAAGGATACCAAGTTCATGGTTTGGTCAGGCGTTCAAGTACTTTTAATAGAGAAAGAATTGACCATCTTAGAAATAATGAAAGCGATTCTATTTTTTTTCTGCATTATGGGGACCTTTCGGATTCCGGAAACATATTTTCTATTGTTAAAAAGATAGATCCCGATGAGATATATAATTTGGGCGCTCAAAGCCACGTAAGAATAAGTTTTGATATCCCGGAATATACAATGAATATTGTCGGTTTGGGGGCGGTGAGACTTCTTGAATCGATCGTTCAGCTGAATCCAAAAATTAAATTTTATCAAGCTTCAAGCTCCGAAATGTTCGGCAAAGCAAGGGAGATACCCCAGAACGAGAACACTCCTTTTAATCCGAGAAGTCCTTATGGAATAGCCAAGGTTTTTGCGCACAACGTAACTTCCAATTACCGTGATGCTTACGGTATTTTTGCCTGTAATGGAATTTTATTTAATCACGAGTCTCCGCGAAGAGGGGAAAACTTTGTAACGAAAAAAATTGTTAAGGGTGTCGCGGATATTGTGGCCGGGAAGATCGACAAAATATATTTAGGCAATTTGGACGCCAGAAGGGATTGGGGGTACGCGCCTGAATATGTTGAAGCCATGTGGAGGATGATGCAGAAGGATAAATCCGGTGACTATGTAATCGCGACAGGAGAGACTCATACTATAAGAGAATTTGTTGGCGAGGCTTTTAAATTGGCCGGAATAAATGATTGGGAGGGGTACATCGCGATAGATGAAAGGTATTATCGTCCTACCGAGGTGGATGTTTTGGTGGGAGATTACGCAAAAGCTTCTCGAGAGCTCGGGTGGACTCCTAAAATAAAATTTAAAGAATTGGTTAAAATAATGCTTGACGAGGAATTAAAGAAGAATGACACCGATAAAAAAATATATAAGAATGTTTCGTAAATCATCAAAACAAATAGGCACGGGAGGCGCGATAATAAGTCCTTACGCAAAAAAATTAATAAATCAAGTTTTGGACTCAGGTAGGTTATCTTACGGACCCTTTTTGAGACGTTTTGAACAAGATTTTGCGGTTATGCATGGCAGAAAATTTGGCGTGTCTGTATCAAGCGGAACAAGCGCTCTTTTGGTTGCCGTACAGGCCATGAAGGAAAAATATTCTTGGAAAGATGGTGACGAAATAATAGTACCGGCCGTAACTTTTATCGCGACATCTAATGTTGTTTTACAGAACAGATTAAAACCGGTTTTTGTGGATATTGACCACAAAACGTACAATATAAATGTTAAAAAAATAGAAGAAAAAATTAACAAACGCACCCGCGCAATTATGCCGGTTCACCTTTTTGGCTTGTCTGCGGAGATGAGCCACGTAGTGCGTTTGGCCCGTAAACATAATCTTAAAATTATTGAGGATTCCTGCGAGGCTGCTGGTGTGAATTATCGTGGCAAGCCCGTGGGGTCAATGGGGGATGTATCCTGCTTTTCGACGTATATTGCTCATCTTGTGACAACCGGAGTCGGGGGTGTTGCTTTGTGCAACGATCCTGATCTTGCCGTCAGAATGAGGAGTCTTGTGAACCATGGTCGCGATTCTATTTATATAGCCATGGATGATGACCGTGGAAAATCTTCAAACGAACTTTCCGAAGTGATTGGGAAGAGATTTTCTTTTATAAGTATTGGCCATAGCCATCGGATGACCGAGATGGAAGGAGCGTTGGGTGTAGCTCAGCTTAAAGAGCTACACCAAAACATAAAATTACGTCAGCGTTATGCCGTTCGTTTTATGAAAGGATTAAAATCTTTTGAAAAATTTTTGCAATTACCTGTTTGGCCCGGCTACGCGGAGCATGCCTTTATGATGTTTCCTATTGTAATTAAGGATAAAAATATATCGCGGGACGAACTAACTCTCCATCTTGAGCAATGGAATATTGAAACCAGGCCAATTTTTCCTTTGTTGGGCCAGCCTGTATATAAAAAAATTTTTGGCAATAATGCTTTAGATAAATATCCGGTTGCAAAATTTATAAACGAGAACGGTTTTTATATTGGGTGCCATCCCGAATTAAAAATCTCCGACATCGATTATATAGTATCTGTTTTTAAAAAATTTTTTGAGAAGAGAATTTAATAATGAAAATTGCGTTGATAATACGAAAGCTCAATGTAAAAGGTGGGACCCAGCGCCAAGCCCTTTCTTTGGCGCGTGAACTTAAAAGAATGGGACATAAAATAAAGATTTATACCATGTCCGTATCTCTTGAGGGAGGATATGACGATTTGCTTCGGGAGTTTGAAGTTGTCTGCCTGAAAGACAGACCAAAAATGTTCCACTTACCCGAATTGCCCGGATTCGGATATTTAAAACGACTTATATCCGAAAACGCCTCCGCCAAAACCATCGCTCTTTTAATGGATAGGGATTTTGACATTTTAAATCCTCACGATCAGGTCGCGTATCGTGTCGCGTATTTTTATAAAAAACGAGTAAAAAATATTCCGTCAGTTTGGAATATGAATGACCTGCCTAATTTGTATTGGATATATAACAAAGCCCGGGGAGTGGATAAAAATTTTTATCAGCCGTTTTATAAAAGATTCTTTTATATTTTAAATGACTGGTACGATAATTGGAAATATATTTCGGCGCAAGACGCGATTATAGTAGTTGATTTTTTTAATAGGGGGTTAGTTGAAAAATATCTTGGACGCAAAGCCATAACTGTTAGGAGCGGACCCGATCTTGAGCATTTTTCATACAGACCGCCCCCTCCCTTAGTCGGTAAATCGGTCAGATTGCTTACTTCGGGCATCTTTTTTCCTCATAGGCGTTACGAGGATACTATCAGGGCCGTGAGGATGCTTTTAGACCAGGGTTATAATCCTCATCTTTCGATAATCGGAGCCCACGAAACGGATTTAAAATATTATGAACATTTAAAAAAAATCGTGAATGACCTTGATCTTAACGGGCGGGTTATATTTATGGGTAGAGTTTCGGAGAACGATCTTGTGTTGGCTTATTCGAGTCACAATATTTATATTTTTCAGCACCATCTTCAATCCGACGGTCTTTCCCAGTTTGAGGCCGTAGCATCGGGTTTGCCCATAATTGTTTCTAAGACCGCCGGATGCCACGAAGTATTAACTGATGGTGAGAATGCTTTATTTATCAACCCCAAAGATCCTCAAGATATAGTCTTAAAAATTAAACAACTTATTGATGATCCCGCGCTTTACGCAAAATTAAGCGAAAACGGATCAAATTTTGTACGTAATAATTTTTCTTGGGATAAATACGCTAAAAATATTTTAACTGTTTTTAAAGAGGTCTTAGGCTCAAAATAAAATGGAAAAATTATCCATCATCATTCCTGTTTATAACGAAAAGAATACGATCAAAAGTGTTCTTGATTTGGTACGTAAAAGCGATACCGGAAATATAAAAAAAGAAATAATAATAGTTGATGATTTTTCTACCGACGGGACCCGTGAGATATTAAAAAATTTAGAGAATGAATATAAAATAATCTATCACAAAAAGAATAAAGGCAAGGGCGGGGCGTTAAAAACCGGGTTTAAAGAGGCAACGGGGGATTACATAATTATTCAGGATGCCGATCTGGAATACGATCCGAATGATTATATAAAACTTATAGAGCGAGTTGTTGAGAATAAGGCTGATATAGTATTCGGGTCAAGAATATTAAGAGAAAATAACGTGCCTTTCAGCTCCGTCTATTTTTACGGCGGATTGGCGGTGTGTAAGTTTTTTAATCTGGCGTTTGGCACAAAATTCAGCGATATTACTACTTGTTATAAATTATTTCCAAGGAGGATGGTTTCGGAGCTATTGTCTTGTCCGGCGAACGATTTTGTTTTTGATGCCGTAGAATTAACCCACGTTCTTTCAAGAAACGGTAAAGTTATTGAGGTTCCGATAAAATATGAGGCTCGTAAAAGAAAAGAGGGTAAAAAGTTGAGCTGGAAGCACGGAGTTAAGTGTTTGTGGGTTATATTTAAAATTAAAATATCATTGATTTAATTTTATGCACGAATGGGGTTTTTTTGATAATTTCTTAAAAAATCAAAGAATAAAAAAAGCCACAAAACTTTTGGGTGATAAGTTTTTAACAAATGATAAGGTTATTTTGGACTTGGGCTGTGGAATCGGCGATTTTTTAAAAATAATCAGTCCACGGATCAAAGCGGGTATTGGGATTGATCAGAAAATTAATACATATAAAACGGGTAATTTGTCATTCATAAATTTTGAATTTAGCGTAAATAAATTACCCCTTGAAGATAATAGCGTTGATGCGGTAATCATGCTTGCATGCATTGAACACATTATATATCCACATTTTGTTTTTAAGGAAATAATTCGCATTCTTAAGAATGGCGGTATTTTTGTATTTACAACCCCGGCACCCAGCTTAGATTTTATTTTAGTTTTTTTATCATCTCTTAGGATTATTTCGAAAGAAGAAATAGATGATCATAAATTATATTTTACTAAAAAGGGCCTTGGTTTGGTCTTAAAAGATATTGGATTTAAAGATGTTGATATTAAACATTTTCAACTAGGACTTAATATTATGGGAAGATCGGTAAAATAAAATGTTTGAGAGCTTGCTGACATTACACAATTTAATAATTTTTTGGGAGACGGTATTTTTTATTTATGCTTCTTTTTTGGCCGGCGCTTTATTTTTAAATTATTTTCGGATTGACCTCAAAACCGGAATAAAAAAACTTATCTATCCGGTAATGCTGGGTTACGGGATATTCGGTTTCGTCGGCTTTCTTTTAGCCGTTTTTGGTCTTTTTTATGCCGTATTTTTGAGGATGTTTTTAGTTTTAATTTTACTTTTGTCTGCCCGGATGCTAACGCGTCATTTTTTCTTTTTAAAAAAATATAGACAATGCTTTGATATTGTTAAATATCATTTAAAAATATTTTTCACCGACCACTCTTTTTTAAAAGTCATAGTTGTTTTGTGGGTTTTAGCCAACATAAGCATCGTTTTTGTCCCGATAACGGGCCATGATACTGTTGACTATCATTTGCCGATAATTTTTAAAGCATTGGATAATGATGTCAATCTTTTGAGCGTTAATTTTAGTATTCAAAGCGGAATATTTGGAACGGATAGTGTTGTTTATATTCCAGTCTTCGCGGAGATAATGTACGCGGTGCCTTCGGCAATATTCAATAATTTTGTCGATCCTTTTATTTTTCAATTATTGCAGTATAGCGCCTTGATCTTATTTTTACTCCTCTTGTATGACTTTTTGGATAAAAAGATAGAAAATAAATTTTTAAAGATTGTTTTATTGGTGTTTGTGATGGCTATATTCGATTTTCAGCGGGAGGTCTTGCACGGGGGATATGTGGATATATTTGTTTTTCTTTTTAGTTCGGCAAGCACGCTTTTAATTATGGAAAATATTCACAAAGAGACGCCCGACAAAAAAGAGTTGGGTCTTTCAGCTGTTATGCTGGGTTTGGGGCTCGCGATAAAATATGTTGCCGGTTTTTTTGCGGTTATAAACGGACTATTCCTACTTTTTGGATACATAAGAAAAAGAATAACACTCCAGAATCTTATTTTATACGCGTTAATCATTCTTATGGTTTGCGGATTTTGGTACGCCAGAAATACCATTCATTACGGAAACCCCGTTTATCCGGTTCTTTCCGATGCTCAATTTGATTATGATGTAGGTACTTTTATAATGGAGAGGAATATTTTGAATTTTTTCTATTTTCCATTCTTTAGGTTCGGGCAATGGTTTATTCCGGATCAGGTTAATGAGTCATCAAGCCGTTTGGTTGTGTTCGGTTATTTTGTACTCGCGTATCTTTTGCTTGCCTTTTTTATTTTCACAAAAAAGAAGTTTAACATTATTGAGATAATGCTCTTTAGTTTTGTTGAGCTGTATTTATTGTTTTCATTTTATATGGCGCACCAGATAAGATTTATGTTGCCGGCCGTCATAATGCTTGTTCTTTTGCTTATTTTTTTGCTGGATAAGCTTTATATTTATTTGAAAGAAAAAATGAACGGAGGATTGTATAAAATATTTATGAAATTTACTTTTGCCGGGTTATACTTTATTTTTATTTTATTCTTTTTGGCCAACTTTCATTATTTTTACGTAAAATATAATTATCTTATTGGCGTTTACGATAAGGCGGAATATATCAACGAGATAGGCGGAATGTGAAGATCCGCGACAGCGCGGATCGTAATCCTTCCGAAGTCCCGCTTATGGACGAAGGAGGATAGATTAGAGCGGATAATATTTTTTAAGATATTCTTGCAAGGAGTCTCTCCAATAAGGAAGCTTGGGGAGTTTTGTGTTTAGAATAACATTTGACGGAGCGCGCGGAGTTTTAAATAATTCATTTCGCGGAACCAACTCTATTTTGGTTTTTTCGGTTCTGTCCCCGAGATATTTTTTTATTTCTTCTATCACGTCCATTGTTGTGGCCTCTCCCTCCTTAACTTCGCTCACTATATGGTATATTCCGCTCTCACATTCTCCGTTTATAAGTTCAGAGAGCCCTTTTGCGAAATCTTTTGTCCAAGTTGGGCTCCTCCACTGATTTTTAACGATCGTAAGCGCGTCTTTTTTTTGCAGGGCTTCAAGAAAACTTTCAACGAAAGTTTTTCGTCCTTTTCCATAAAGCCACCCGGCGCGGGTTACGTACCACCTTTTTAAGACTTCCGGATTTTTGCGCGCGAATTGAGCCGTAATTTTTTCGGCATTAGTTTTAGATTTTTGATAAACGCTTATCGGGTCGGGCGCCTCATCTTCTTTGTAGCCATTTATTTTGTATTGCCCTTCTTTTATTCGTCCGAAAACCTCAGACGAGCTGATTTGGATGAATGCGGAAGAACTTCCCGATTTCTTAATTGAGTTTAAAATATTAGTTACTCCGTCTGTATTTATTCCGAAGCATTTATCCGGATCTTTTTCGCAAATATCTACATTGGGGATGGCCGCGCAATTTATGATAATATCGGGCAGGTGTTTTATTATGTTCTTATCGGTGCTTTCGGGGTCTTCTATCTCAATCTCGCCATGTTCAAGAGGTATTATTGTGGATTTGTCCGACAAGGAAAGATAAGAAACAAGCTCTTGCCCCAAAAGTCCGCCTGACCCGATAATTGCAATTTTTTGTTTTTTTGTCATAATTTTTATTATGAATCCCCCTAAACAAAAGACGTTATTTTTTAGTTTATCTTTTGGAGCATCTTTTAGCAATCTTTTTTCTTTTCCGGAAAGCGTTTTTTTTCGTTTGTTTGATATTTCCAAAAAAGATCAAAATTTAAAAATAGTTTTTATTGTCGCCGAAAGTTTTAAGGGAAAATTTGATTTTGCGTCGTACATAAGACCTAATTTTTTGGTAGAGTTTGTGCCGGGGCTTGGTAAAAAATTCGATAATTTTTGGCAGAAATTATTTTTCTTTTTTTATTCCCATTTGATATTTACCAAAACAACTTTAATGCTCTCAACCATGGGTATGCGCCCGGATGAGCCGGCTGGTGGGGGCCGCCTATATTTGGCCCCTATTAAATGGCTTATCGCAAATACTTTCGGTCGTTTGCGTTTTGTGCGGAAGAGGGTTGTCC
>Ga0210057_1004175_pt1 | contig 19424 bp, 28 predicted proteins | sample CryGeyCG2114_010_2_FD_183968 | JGI IMG/M metagenome (GOLD analysis project Ga0210057, IMG submission 183968) | Groundwater microbial communities from aquifer - Crystal Geyser CG10_big_fil_rev_8/21/14_0.10 (SPAdes) (version 2) | ecosystem: Environmental > Aquatic > Deep subsurface > Groundwater ...
TAAAGCTGGCTGGAAAATTGCCAAGTGCAAGAGCTAAAACTTGGAGATTTAAAAAGGGTTTCCTGAAAAAAGTGGGGGATAGCTCTAAAGTGGTTGATAGAGCAGAAGCCATTGCAAGTACAAAAACAGGGGCTATAGGAATTAGTGTCAGCATATTACATCCAGATGCAAAAATCCATGATCAAATTTCAACAAGGAGAAATGTAAATGAAAAGATTTAAAGAACTATCAAAACTTGGGAAAAATGATATTAACAAGAAAAAAATGGAAATTGAAATGGAAATTATAAAGGCAAGAGTAACTGCAAGCAAGGGCGGAAAAGTTAAAATAAAAGAATTAAAGAAAACTCTTGCAAATTTGAAAACACTCAACAAACAAAACAATGGAGATAGATCCAAAAACAGGGTTGCCATTTGAGGCTATAGCGTGGGAAGACCTCTCACGAGGCGAACAGAGAATCCAAGTAACAACAGCCAAAAAAAAGTTTGGCAAAAGTGTTACAATAGTGTCGGGATTTGACAGAGGAACTGACCTCAAAAGAATAGCTAAGGAGCTTAAGGAAGAGCTTGGTTGTGGAGGGACAGTAAGAGACGACTCGATAGAGTTGCAGGGAGATCACACAAGAAAGATCAAACCAATCCTTGCAAGACTTGGGTTTTCAGAAAGCACAATCAGCAACTAAAACCCCAAAATAAAATGGAAAAGAAAAATAAGAAGACAGACTTGAAAGTCAGAAATAGAGTAGTTGGAACCCGTGGAAGAAAATTTGAAGGACATGTGATAAGAAAGTTCGATAAAAGGGTAACAATTCAGCTTGAGAGAGTAAAATACATCAGAAAATATGAAAGATATGCTAAATATCAAACTAAAGTACATGCTTACTTACCTGAAAACATGAAAGAACAAATCCAGATAGGAGATTATATACAAGTAATGGAAACAAGACCTTTAAGCAAGATTATACATCATCTCGTAGTAAAGAAAATAAGGGACGCTGATATTAAGGCGCAGGCTATAGAAAAACTTAAGGAGCAAACAAAAAAATGACCTCGGGAAAAATAAATGGTTTATATGTTGAATTAGAAAACGTAACAAAAGAGTGTGGCGGTTTAGATAATGAGCCATCAAGAGAAATAGTAAGGCAGATAGAAGAAGAAATTGGGTTAAATACAAGAAGAATACATGAGGGTATAGCAAAGGTGCATGGACCTTATAGTGACTTTGAAAAGTTAATGGAAGAATATGAAAGGCGTATGATGGAATGTGATGTTGGTGGGGCAATTAATGTTATAAACAAGTACAGAAATCAGGTTTTAGAAAATGGAGCATTACATTATTTACCAGTATTTACATCTTTAGACAAACATTCATTTAACACCTCATTACAGTTATCAGGGTATGGAGTTCATGATGCATATAAAATGACTGCGGGGTTTTTCGGATGAAAGCAATAAGCGCAAGAGCAACCAGAGGATTGAATATTGGCAGTGAGGTAGTGGCTGCAGACAATAGCGGAGCAAGAATTGTAAGAATTGTTGGTGTAAAAAGAGGAAAAACAGTTAAGAAAAGACAGCAGTATGCAAAGATATCTGACTGGGTTAAAGTTTCTGTAAGAAAAGGAAAGCCAGAAATGAAAGGGGAAGTTTTTGATGCTGTAGTTGTTAGAGCAAGGAAACCTTGGAGAAGGAAAAATGGAGAAAGAATTGCATTCAGTGATAATGCTGTAGCTTTATTAAAAGATGAAAAAGGAAATCCAAAAGGAACTCAGATAAAGGGACCTATTGCAAGAGAAGTACTTGAAAGATGGGTAAGTGTAGCTAAAATTGCGAGGATAGTGGTTTAAAATGAATAAAAAATTTTCACAACATTGGAAGGCAAGCAAGCAAATAAGGAAACAAAGAAAATATTTAGCTAATGCTCCATTGCATACAAAAAATAAATTTGTTTCAAGCAATTTGAGCAAATCTTTAAGAAAAAGCTACGGAATTAGAAGTTTGACATTAAGAAAAAATGACGAAGTTAAAATTCTTAGAGGAAAGTTTGATGGAAAAAGCGGTAAAATTAATAGTGTTGATTTAAAGAAAACAAGGGTGACAATAGAAGGAATTCAAAATAAGAAGAAAGACGGAACTAAAATTAATGTTTATTTTCATCCATCTAATTTGCAGATAATAAATATTGGATCTGAGGATAAAAAAAGAATTAAAAGACTTGGTAAAAAGGGAAAGGTAGAGAATAAGGAATCAAAAACTGAAGAAAAGAAATCAGGAGGCAATGAATAAAAATGCATCTGAAAAGATCAGAGACAAGCAAGATATGGCCAATATCCAGGAAAGGTACAAAATATTTAGTTGTACCAAGCCATTTTAAAAATTACGGAATTCCACTGCTTGTAGTTCTAAGGGATGTTCTTAAAATTGTTAGAACAAGAAAAGAACTTGTTAAAATTCTAAGAGAGGGCCAAATTTTAGTTAATGATGAAAAACTAAGGGATGAAAGCAGAGCATTGGTTATATTTGACATTATAAGCATACCTGCATTAAATAAATACTATAGAGTTAATTTCTCAGACAATGGTAAGATTGGTTTTGATGAAATAAGTGAGAAAGAATCTCACTATAAAACAGTTAAATTAAGTAATAAAAAAATACTTGGAAAGGGAATTACTCAATTAAACTTCAGTGATGGCAGGAATATTATTTCAAAAGATAAAATATCTGTGGGGGACTCTGCACTAATTAGTTTTAAAGATAAGAAACTGACAAAAGTTATGCCAATAGCAGATAAATCAAATGTTATGATTATAAGTGGTAAGCATAGAGGTACAAAGGGTATTATAAACCTCGCGGGTGATAAAATTTTCGTCAAGTCTAAAGATGTTAAATTTGAAATAGGCAAAAAGGAGTTAATAGTTATAGAATAAAATGGCAAATAATAAAATGCAGATTGTAGAAATGGAAAAATTAGTTTTATCTTTTGGAGGAGTTAAAGATGAGCTTGAAAAGGGGTATAAACTTTTACAAAAAATATCTAAAGAAAAACCTTCCAGAAGAATGACTGTAAAGAGAATACCTAGTTTTGGTATAAGACCTCAAATGGAAGTAGGATGTATGGTAACACTTAGGGGAAATAAAGCAAAGGCCCTTCTCAAAAGATTACTGGACTCAATAGACAACAAAATAAAGAAAAAACAAATTGCTAAAAATCAGTTTTCATTTGGAATAAAAGAATACATAGAGATACCTGGAGAAGAGTATGACAGAGAAATCGGGATGCTTGGATTCAATGTAGTAGTTGTTTTCTCAAGAAAGGGCAAAAGGGTGGGTATTAAAAAGATAAAACGTGGTAAATTGCCGGAAAGACACCATGTAACTCAAGATGAAATAGTTCAGTTCATGAAAGAAAATTTTAAGGTGAGGGTAGAATGACAGCAAGTGATTGGAAAAAGCTTATGAATCAACTGAAAAATAAACCAGCTGTAGCCAGAAAGTTTATGAAACATAATAAACCTAAAGATAGAAAATTCGGAATCGCTGCTCAAAAATGTGAGCGTTGTGGACGTTATGGGGCAAGAGTCAGCCAGTATGGGCTAAACTTTTGCAGGCAATGCTTTAGAGAAGTAGCAGAAGATGTGGGATTTAAAAAATATTCGTAAAATGAGCCAAGATATAATTGCAGACGCACTAAACCAGATAATGAACGCGAAAAAAGCTGGTAAGAAAGAAGTAGTTTTAACTAAAAATTCCAAATTGCTTCTTAAAGTGTTAGACATAGCTAAAGAGTATAATTACGTAGAAGACTATGAAGTTTCTGAACATAATCTGACTGTCAAAATCGGAAAGATAATAGAATGCAGGGCAATAAAGCCGAGATTTAATGTTAGTACAGACTCAATTAACAAGTATATGAGAAGATATCTTCCGGGAATAGGGCTTGGCATTATTATTATCTCAACAAACAAAGGAATTATGACTCATAATGAGGCACTTGAAAAATCAATTGGAGGAAGTTTACTAGCTTACTTTTACTAAAATGAAAGAAGAAATTACAGAAACAATAGAAATTCCTGAGGGGATAGAGTTTAAAATAGATGGGAGTAGAATATCTGCAAAATCCGGAGATAAGTCCATAACTAAAAAAATTGATCTTAAAAATTTTTCAATTAAAATGGAAAATGGAAAAATAATTTTGCACGCGAAAAAAGCTACCAGAAGTGAAAGCAGGATTATACATACTATCAAAGCACATATAAACAACATGCTAAATGGTTTATCAAACGAATTTGAATATGAGCTTGAAGTTGCTTATTCACATTTTCCAGTTAGCATTGAGCTTGACAACTCCAATCATAAGCTAATAATAAAAAATTTTCTTGGTGAAAAAAAGAATAGAGTTGCTAAGTTACTTCCCGAATCAGATGTCTCAGTTAAAGGAAATATCATATTCGTTAAGTCCTATAATAAAGAAGTTGCTGGCCAAACTGCAGCTAATATCGAGAAAGCCACACAGATAAAAAATAGAGACAGGAGAAAATTCCAAGATGGAATATATATCACTCAAAAACCAGGGAGGGAAATATAATGCCAAATAAAAAATTCCTCAGAAGAAACACTAATGAATATTTAAAGCTTGGAAAGAAAAGGAAGAAAGCACAAAAATGGAGAAGACCAAGAGGTAGAGACAATAAAATGAGACTTAAAACAAAGGGCCATCCGTTAGTTGTTAAAGTGGGTTATAAACAAAACAAGCTGCACAGAGGAAAAGTTAATGGTAAGGACCTAAAGATAATTATGACAATTAATGATTTGAATGAAATAAGGGGAAAGACTTTGCAACTTGGAAAAATTGGGATGAAAAAGAAAATCGCTATAGCAAAAATTGCTGTGGAAAAAAATATAGATTTTATTAATTTTAACCCTAAAAAGACACTTGAAAGTGTTAAAGCGAAGGAAAAGAAATGAACCTCTCTAATAAAAAAATATTAGCAGCAAAAACTCTTGGAGTTGGTACTGGTAGAATTGAACTCAATATTAATAGGCTGGACGAGATAAAAGAAGCTATAACAAGACAGGATATTAAAGACCTAGTAAAAAGTGGAGCTATAAAAATAAAAGAAACAAAGGGCAGAAGGAAAAATGTGAAAAGAAAACAGAGGAGGAGAATAGGAAAAATAAAACTCAAAGTAAAGGCAAGGAAAAGAAGTTACATCATAATAACCAGGAAGTTAAGGACTTACATAAAAGGCCTTAAAACTCAGGAAAAGATTACGAACGAAAAATATGCTGAACTAAGGAAACAAATTAGGAACAGATCTTTCAAAAGTAAAAGGCACCTTAAGGAGAACTTACAATGAGAACAATAAGAAAAAGAAGAACTGAGAACAAGACTGACTACAAATTAAGAATAGGTTTGCTAAAATACAAAAACCCCAGGGTTGTTGTGAGAAAAACAAATAAGCATTTAATCGCCCAGTATACTCAAAGCCAAAATGCTAAAGACAAAGTTCTTATAGGCATAACCTCAAAGGAACTTGTCAAATATGGCTGGCCTAAAGAGTCTAGTGGATCTTTAAAATCAATACCTGCAGCATACTTAACAGGATATATTTTAGGTAAAAAAATACTTGCTAAATATCCAAAATCTGAGAGTGTTTTAGATACTGGATTACAAAGGAATATCCACGGATCAAGGATATATGCTTTATTAAAAGGCCTTGTTGATGCAGGAGTTTCAATTCCGCACAATAAAGATGTTTTCCCAAGTGAGGATAGGATAACTGGTAAGAATATGAAAAAGGATATTTCAGATTTAATAAAAAAAATAAAGTCTAATGCAAAATGAGTGAAAAATCTATAAAAGGGGCAGAAGAGAAGAAAGAAGTAGAAGACATAGTTGAAATTGTAGAAGAAATTGTGGAGGAAAAAGTTGAAGATAAAAGGGAAATGTCACAGGAGCCTTTATACTCGTGGGTTCCTAAAACAAAACTTGGAAAGCTTGTCAAAGAGGGTAAGATAAAAAATATTGATGAGATACTTGATAATAAAATGAGAATGCTAGAACCTGAGATTGTTGACAAATTAATAAGTGTTGATAGTGATTTACTTTTTGTAGGACAGTCTAAAGGTAAATTTGGCGGAGGAAAAAGAAGAGCGTGGAGGCAGTCTCAGAAAAAAACCAAAGAGGGTAATGTTATAACTTTTTCTGCATTTGCAGTAGTTGGAGATAAAAACGGCCATGTTGGACTTGGATTTGGAAAAGCAAAAGAAACACTTCCTGCAAGAGAGAAAGCACTAAGAAAGGCTAAGCTTAACATAATAAAAATAAAGAGGGGAAGTGGCAGTTTTGAAGGCTCTTCACATGAGCCACACAGCATTCCTTTGCAAGTTGAGGGAAAATGTGGAAGTGTAAGGGTTATATTAATACCTGCACCCCAGGGTACAGGTCTTGTTATCGGTAATGAGGGTAAAAAAATATTGAAATTAGCAGGAATACAAGATATATACAGTAAATCATTTGGACATAAAAGAACAACAATGAATTATGGTAAAGCTATAATGGAGGCTTTGAAAAAATTAGAATGATAGTTGTAATAAGAATAGCAGGGATGGTTAATATGAACAGACCTATGGAAGAAACTTTGTACAGACTTAGATTAAGAAGAAAATATTCATGTGTAGTTGTTTCTGAAAGTAAAGAAGTAATGGGGATGTTAAAAAAAGTCAGGAATCTTGTGTCTTATGAAAAGATAGATGAAAATACTTTGAAAGAGCTTATTAATAAAAGAGGTCAATCTGAAAATAAAAAAGCAAAAATTAATACTGAAGGAGTAATAAAATATTTTCATGAGAATAAAACTCTTGATGGGTCTGGAATAAAGCCATTTTTTAGACTGCATCCTCCAAGGGGAGGAATTAATACTAAATATCATTTTCCAAAAGGAGTTTTAGGTGAGAATAAAGAAATAAATAAATTAATTTTGAGGATGTTATAATGATTAAATCTGGTTTTATGTGGGAATGTGAATGCGGAAAAACAATACTTGGAGAAAAATCTCCTGAAGAGTGCAATAAATGCGGAAGAATTGACAGTTTTGTGCAATTACCAGAAGAAATAGTTGAAGAAAGAGAAAAAGATATGGTTTATGAAAAAGACGAAGATATAGAGGATTATGAAGATGAATAATAAAAAAAGAAAAAAGGCTAGCAGAATGAGAGGAAGTCATACTCATGGAAGAGGATTTATGAAAAAGGGAAGAGGTAGCGGCCATAGGGGAGGTAAAGGAATGGCTGGTACTGGTAAAAGAGCTGATCAGAAAAAAACCCTAATAATAAAAAAAGAGCTTAACTATTTTGGCAGTACTGGTTTAAAACCTAAAATCAAAAAGTATAAAATAATTAATGTTTCAGAAATAGAAAAGATAGCTGGTGGTAAAAAAGAGATTGATTTAAATAATTACAAGATTTTAGGAAATGGAGACATAAATATAAGCATAAAGATAAGCTCATTTAGTGCGTCAAAATTAGCGATACAAAAAATAAAAAAAGCTGGGGGAGAAGTAATACTAAAGAATGGTAGTCAAAAAAATAATAAAGAATCTGCCTGAAGTTCAATCGCCTGCAGAAAAAAAACTTGACTTCAAGGTAAAGGCAAAATGGACATTAATTATTCTCGGAGCTTTTTTTGTTCTAGCAAATATTCCTCTTTACGGACTGTCTGGAAATTCTTTATCAAGATTTGAAAACCTAGCCGTTTTGCTTGGAACAGACTTTGGAAGCATAATTTCATTAGGTATCGGTCCCATTGTAACAGCATCTATTATTCTTCAGTTATTAGTTGGAAGTAAAATTATAAATATAGACACCTCAACTGCCGAGGGTAAAAAGTACTTTCAGGGAATACAAAAATTAATGGTTATATTTTTTGTAATATTTGAAGCATCTGTTTTTGTTCTTATGAAAGGTTTGGAAGCTTCTCCAGGATATGTTTGGGTTGTTATAGTTCAATTAATTCTAGGTGGAATAGCAATCATGTTGATGGATGAAGTTTCTAATAAATGGGGTTTTGGCTCTGGAGTTTCATTATTCATTGCTGCTGGAGTTTCTTGGAGACTGTTCACTAGTCTATTCCAGTTCATAGGACCTGAGGGCAATATAGCTGCAAGTGGACAGCTTTTAGTTTTGATTAACTCTATAATAAGCGGAAATACCATTGGAGCAACTATTGCTGCTGCTGCGATAATCTCAACTATATTAGTGTTTTTAATAATTGTTTGGGCCCAGTCATTAAAAGTTGAAATCCCTCTATCTTTTGACAGATTGAGAGGATATGCTATAAAATGGCCCCTTTCATTTTTCTATACTTCTGTTATGCCAGTTATATTGGTTTCTGCTCTTGCTGCCAATATTCAATTAGCGGCCGGACTTTTGGAAAACTGGCTTGGGCATGCCACAATTTTAGGTGGATTTCAGGGAGGAGTTCCTATTTCTGGATTCTCGTTATGGATAAACTCAAGTAATTTACTACAGGCAATAATTACTGGAAGTTTCACAACAATAATGATTTGGCAGTCTATTTTTCATATTTTGTTTTATGTTACATTTAGTGTTTTGTTTGCATTTTTCTGGGTAAAAACAAGTGGAATGGATGCACAAACTCAGGCTAAAAATATAATGAATTCTGGACTAACAATTCCTGGATTTAGAAAAGATGAAAGAATACTTGAAAGTGTTTTAGAAAGATACATACTTCCTTTGACTATAATGGGAGGAATTGCGATTGGTTTACTATCTGCACTATCAGACCTTGCAGGAACTTTAATACAAGGAACATCATTCTTGCTAGTAATTATGATTATGTACCAGTATTATCAGCAAATAGCCCAGCAACATTCGATGGATATGGCTCCTGCACTTAAGAAATTTATCAAGTAAATTTAAAAACAGTGATTAGTTCTTACTAAGATGGATAAAAAAAATGGTTTTTTTGGAATTATTGTTGTAATGTTCGCTTCTATGGCAATTGCCTCTTTATGGAATGTTATCCCGCAAATAAGGGACTCTATACATTATATACTCGACCCTATACTTGGTAGTTTGTTGGATTTGAACTTAACTTTTGGAATGCTAGGGATAACACTTATAATCACTCTTATAACCACTTTAATTCAGAAATATGGGACTGATCAAGAAACTCTGAAGAAACTAAAAAACGATCAAAAAAAGCTTTCTGATGATATGAAACAATACAAAAATCAGCCTGATAAAATAATGGAACTTAACAAAAAGCAGTTTGAATTTATGGGTGAAATGATGAAGCATTCTATGAGGCCTATAATATACACAGGTGTTCCACTTGTTTTACTATTCAGATGGTTTGTAGATTATTTTGATAAAATGGCAGACTTCAGGTTTTTTGGATTTTTAACATGGTTGTGGATGTATCTAATATTTTCCATAATTTTTAGCACAATACTAAGAAAAGTATTCAAGGTTGCTTAAAATGGTTAAAAAAGAATTAAACATTAAAAATAAACAAGAAGAACTTTTAAAATTGCAGATATTTGAGAATCAAGTTAGCCAGTATGAGGAACAGCTTAGGATTATTGAACAGCAGATTAACGAGTTAGGTCAACTTAAAACAGATTTAGAATTCCTAGAAAAATCAAAAGAAGATGAAATTTTCAGTGAATTTGGCAAGGGAATATATATAAAATCTGTAGTCAAAAAACAATTGTTGGTTGATGTCGGATCTAAAGTTTTAGTTCCGAAAACTTTTAATGAAATAAAAGAAGTTGTTGACAGCCAGATAGAAAAGTTTGATAAAATAAAACCTGAAATTTTGAACCAAATAGAGTCTATTAATCAAGAACTTGATAAAATAATAAATGAAAAATAAACCTTTGAAAAAGGTTTCCAAAATACAAAATAAAGGGGATAACATTTAAAGTGATAAGATTAAAAGGACAAAATTCTTAAAATTACCATGTTAGAAATGATTCTAAGTCCTGGGAGATCTGAAAGAAGACCTTGGGAGCTCTTTTTTGTCGGAGTATTTTATGCAAGTCTTTCAGTTATCATGGTAAACTGGATATTTGCTGCTGACCCTGTTTTGTCAAGATATTCTGGAATACTTATTGTAACCTTTGCAGTTATGTTTTCTATGCCTTATGTTTATTACACTATAAGAATGGAAGAAAATAAAAGTGCTACACTAAAAGAATTTAGGCTTTTAACAGAACATGGCAAGGCAATAAATGCATTTTTATGGCTATTTATAGGGTTTATAATAGCTTTTTCTTTTTGGTTTATAGTTCTTGGATCTCCTGACAATTTCAGAGCCCAAATAGAAACGTACTGCTCAATAAACAATCCACAAAATTATCAGAGTTGCGTAAGTGAACATGGAATTTCTTCTGGGACAACTGGATTTGTTACTGGAAGTGTTAGTACAGGAAGCTTATTTGGGGGGATATTTACAAATAACCTTTATGTTTTGATATTTGCTGTAGTGTTTTCAGTAATATTTGGGGCTGGTGGAATATTCATCCTTACCTGGAATGCAACAGTCATATCTGCAGCAATGGTTATCTTTGCTAAATCAAATATATACAGTTTACCGTTAAGTCTTGGGAGATATATGATACATGGAATTCCTGAAATTGCAGCTTATTTCATAGGCACTTTAGCTGGGGGAATAATAGGTTTGTCAATAGTTCGGAAGGAATTTAAAACTGAAAGGTTCTGGGACATACTTTACGACTCAGTTATACTAATAGTAATTGCTATAGTAATATTACTCTTTGCCGGAATAATAGAAGTTTTTTTGACACCCAGACTATTTTAAAGTCATGGATACAGATTAAAAACATTTTAATACTACTATTTCTAATCTCTAAGATGGCAAAATTTAGGTGTAAAAGATGCAATTACTCTTTTTCAATGGAGTCAAGAACAACCCCAAAAGTTTGTCCAAATTGTGGAAATACAAACTGCATTGGAAGGGAAAAAAGTGCTTCAGAATTACTTGATGAAACAGAAGAATAGAATAGTATGGAAAATAACAAGGAAATAGTTGAAATAAGAAAAGAAAAAATAGTAGATTTTTCTAGGAAAAATAAGTTCTTATCTATCCTAATAATTCTTGCAGTTATATCATTTATATTTAGTTTCTTGGCAAAATTCTCTATAAATATTCCTCTGTTATCAAGTTATTACTCTATTCTTGGAGGCCTAAATTGGTTTTTACTTGGAACTGCTTTAGTTATTTCTTCACTATTAGTTTATTATTACAAAGGAAAATTTTTTGCCTATCCATTATTAGTATGGGTTGTCTGGATTTCTGTGTATATACGCTCTCTCAATATAACAAGATTAAAAGACATAACAACAAACACCTGGACATTGGGTCCAGATTTAGACCCTTTCTTATTTTTAAGATGGGCCAAGTATATTGTGAAAAATGGCATGTTAATGAGTGTTGATATGATGAGGTATGTTCCTTTAGGATATAATACTGCAAGGGAGCTAAAAATGGTTCCTTATTTAATAGCTTTATTCCACGAAATTCTTTCTAAACTACCTGGTTCAATAATAAAATTTCTTCCTGGAAACCCTAGTGAAATAAGCATAACATATTCTGCAATACTAATGCCAGTGTTCATGTTTGCACTTACTGTTATAGCTTTTTTCTTCTTAACAAAAGAAATATTTATTGATCAATTTAAAAATAAAAAATATCCCTATTTAATTGCACTTGTTGCTTCATTTTTTCTTAGTGTCCTTCCCCCATTATTACCAAGAACAATTGCAGGTATTCCTGAAAAAGAGTCTGTGGCTTTCTTTTTTATGTTTTTATCATTCTATGCATTTTTAAAAGCCTGGAAAAGTAAAAAAATAATTCACAGAGTAGCTCTTTCTATATTAGCTGGATTGTCTACTGGTTGCATGGCCATAACTTGGGGCGGATATAATTATATATTTTTAATACTGTTAATCTCTGTAGCCATAGCCTTTTTATTAGGCCAAGTAAAAAGAGAACATATCCTAACTTATGGTCTTTGGCTATTATTTTCATTTACTTTAATGGTCCCTTTTTCTTCGAGATATCAGTCACTTGGGCTTTTAATTGCTATAACAACAGGATCTGCTGTTGCTTTGGGCTTAACAATGACAATACATGAACTGATTTTCAGGACAAAATTAAAAGAGCTTTATGAAAAAAGGTTCAGTAAGATACCTAAAGAATTATTTACACTAGTTATTGTTATTTTGCTGGGAATAACAGCTTCTTTAGTTATTTATGGTCCTTCCTGGATAGTTGGAGAGATTAATAATGTTATATCTAACTTAGTAAAACCAGCAGTCTCCAGGCTAATACAAACAGTTGCTGAAAACAGGCAGCCTTTTTTCAGTGAATGGGCTTATGAATTTGGCCCAGTAATATTTAAGATACCTATATTCTTCTGGCTTTTTTTTATTGGCTCGATATACTTGTTTTATACTACTTTAAGCAAATTTGACAAAAAAGACAGGATTATTTTAACATCATCTTATACAATATTTTTAATAGCAATAATATTCAGCAGGTATAATGGCAATAGTGTGCTAAATGGAACAAATTCTACTAGTTTACTTTTATATACCTTAGGATTTGTTGTTTTACTCGCAAGTGTCGCTTATTATTATTTTAAATACTACAATAATAGTGATAAAAAATCTATAATAAAAGAAATAAATTTCAGCATGATATTTGTTTTAGCTTTTTTCTTTTTTGCTATAATTTCTGCAAGGGGAGCTGTTAGGCTTATTATGGTATTGGTTCCGATTACTTCAATTATAGTTGCTTTTTTTATTGCATCAATGGTTGAAAAAGCAGGAAAAGAAAATAAGGGTAAAAATTACTTAATAGCATCAGTATTTTTAGTATTAATATTATCTTTTGCAGGATTGCAATTTTATCAAGCTAGCGCCTCTCAGGCTTCAATTTATGCTCCTTCATATTACAACTATCAGTGGGAGAGAGCTATGTCTTGGGTGAGAGAAAGTACTCCGGAAAATGCTGTGTTTGGACATTGGTGGGATTATGGATATTGGTTGCAAAGCATAGGAGAGAGAGCAACTATTTTGGACGGAGGAAATGCAATATCTTACTGGAATCATCTTATGGGAAGATATGTACTAACAAGTTCTAGTGATGATGACGCTTTAGAATTTTTGTATTCTCATAATGCGACACATTACCTAATAGATTCTACTGAAATTGGGAAATATGGCGCTTATAGTTTAATAGGATCAAATCCTAGCTTGGACAGGCAAAGTTTTATTCCTACAATAGTACTGGATCAAAAACAGTCAAGAGAAACAAAAGACGGGATGATGTATGTATATTCTACAGGCGTATCTCTTGATGAAGATATCTTATTAGAAGGAAATAACACACAGATAATTACAAAAGAAAACTCTGGCATTGTAGCTTTTACAGTTGAAGAATCAAATGGAAATTTAATGCAACCTAAGGCAGTAATAATCAGCCAGGGCAAACAAATAAGCTTGGGATTAAGGTATGTTTATTATAATGGAGAATTGAAAGATTTTGGGAATGGCATTGATGCTGGCTTATTTTTAATGGATGCTTATAATCAAAATAACAATCAATTGTCAATGGTAAAAAGAGGTGCTGGGTTTTACTTAAGCCCTAGAACTGTCCATTCTTTTTTGGCGAGGAAATATTTATTCGGTGAAGAGGGTAATTTTAAATTAGCCCATTCTGAACCATCTGAAGTTGTTAGTTTATTAAGATCTCAAGAAATAAATGTAAGTGATTATATATATTTTCAAAGCAACTTTTTTGGTCCGATAAAAATTTGGGAGATAAATTATCCAAGCAACATAAAGGTTAATGAAGACTATCTTAAAACAAGTTATCCTGATGAAATAAAATTTTAAAATGGCTATAGACTTAAGACTTGCACTTCCGCTTGCACTGAGTTTTATTATAGTTATATTAGTAATACCTATATGGATCAAAAAAGCAAAAAGCATTGGACTAATATGGGAGGATATGAACAAATTTCAAAAAACTTATGTTGCAGGCTCTGGAGGGTTGATTGTTTTACTTGGTTTTGTTATAGGATCATTAAGCTATGTTGCTTACAGAGTGTTTATATTAAATGAGGGCAATCACTTTCTTGTTGAGATCTTTGCGTTACTTGCAGTTATTTTAATCTTAGGAGGTATTGGATTAATAGATGACCTGCTTGGATGGAGACGCGGTGGATTAAAAAGGGTAACCAGAATACTACTTGTGGCATTTGCATCTATACCTTTAGTTGCAATAAATGCTGGCAGATCAGTTATAGCCTTACCTATTTTTGGAAATGTGGACCTTGGCATATTATACCCTGTTTTAATAATTCCAATTGGAATAGTCGGAGCAGTTACAACATTTAATTTTTTAGCTGGTTTTAATGGTCAAGAGGCAGGGCAAGGCATTATAATTCTTACTGCACTTTCAATAGTTGCTTATTTAACTGGAAGCCCTTGGCTAACGGTAATAGCCTTATGCATGGTGGCTGCATTATGTGCATTTTTATTTTTTAATTACTCTCCAGCAAAAATATTTCCTGGTGATTCCTTAACATATTCCGTCGGAGGATTAATAGCAATAATGGCAATAATTGGGAACTTTGAAAGAATTGCTGTTTTTTTCTTTATTCCATATATTATAGAAACAGCATTAAAGTCAAGGGGAAAGCTAATAAAACAAAGCTTTGGAAAACCTAATAGTGAAGGAAACTTAGATTTGAAGTACAACAAAATTTACAGTTTAAACCATGTAGCAATATTTCTGCTAAATAAAACAAAAATGAAAGCAAATGAAGAAAAAGTTACATTGTCGATATGGTTATTTCAAATATTAGTGATAATACTCGGTTTTATAATTTTTAACAGGAGTTTATTTTAGTTATGAAAAATAAAGTCTTTAACAACATACTTGGCGGAAGCTTTCTTCTATTGATAACAATTAATATTTTCTTCGTTTTAAATTATTTTTTTCATTTTGCCATGGCAAGAATGCTACCTATAGAAGAGTATGGTATACTTGTTACTTTATACTCAATAATATACATTCTTGCAGTTTTTACAGAGTCAATTCAGTTAGTTATAAGCAGATATACCACTGAAAAAAATGATGGGGAAATTAAAAATTTGATAAAGAAATCTTCTTCAAAATCTCTCAAAATATCTTTCTATTTATTTTTAGTTTATTTGGTTATAGCATACCCTCTTTCCATAATTCTTAAGATAGGTTATCCATTAGTCGCCCTTACAGGGACTATAATTTTCAGTTCTTTTTTGCTTCCTATAACAAGGGGAGTTTTACAGGGTAAGAAAAGATTTGGGTCGCTTGGGTTTAACATGATTAGCGAAGCTGTTGTTAAACTGTCTTCTGCTGTATTTTTAGTTATGGTCGGATGGATGATTTATGGGGCCATAGTTGCAACATTGTTAGGAACTTATTTCTCTTTATTGATATCTTTTGTAAGCTTAAAAGATATCTTCAAGGGTGAAGAAATAAAATCAAAAAATCCCGGAATATATGCGTACAGTGCTCCTGTTTTTGTGGCAATAATCGCAGTAATTGTTTTTTATAGTATTGATGTAATAATAGCTAAAATATTTTTTTCTGCAGAAATGGCTGGATATTACGCTGTAGCATCAATGATTGCAAAGGTCATATTTTTTGGCACTCAGCCAATAAGCAAAGCTATGTTTCCTATAGCTAGCGAGTCTAAAAACGGAGAAAAAAAGAAAAAGGTGTTTAAGTATGCACTGTTACTTTTGGGTGGGCTGATCATAATAGGTCTTTTAATAGTTTATTTACTTCCAGGATTATTAATAAACATATTTTCAGGAAAGGATATTCCTCAAATAACAAACATACTTATACTTCCTGCTATTGCGACCAGTATAATTTCTTTGACTAATTTAAACATATTATACAAGTTATCTCAAGGAAGAGTAAAGGGATGTTTTTATCTGCCCATTTTCATAGTAATAGAAGTCGTGTTGATGAGCGTATTTTCTTCAAGCATAGCTTCTTTTTCTTTAGCTTTTGTAATTTCTTCAATAATATTCTTTCTTGGGTCTATTATCTTACATAGATAAATTTTTCATAGATAAAATTTATTTTACTGCAAAAACAGTATAATTAATTGTAAAAACATCGCTATAAAATAATTTATCTGAAGTTTTACCTAAACAATTTAGAGTAAAAATTGCCGGTTTAGCAATAACTCCTGGAAGTTTCTGAGATACTCCCCAGACCATTAGCTGGAGAATTGAAAGTGCTGCTCCTCCACTTGCTTTCACTTCAACATGCTTAAAATCTTTAAACAAATCCTCTAAGGCATATTTTGTGAATCTATAATAATCATAAGGTTCTCCATGAAGTGGGGCAGCCATGTGCGTTGTTAATAAACACCTACCGTCTTTTTTTAAAATCCTATGTATTTCATTAATAACATGTTTAGGGTCTCTAACATGCTCTAATACCTGTATACAAATAATACTGTCAAAATCTTCGTTTTTTATTGGTATTTTTTTAGTTATGTCTGCAACAATGTCTATGCCTTTATAGTCTCTGTTATCCAATCTTATGTATTGACTAGCATTTTTAAAAAACATTTCATAAGGAGACTTTCCTGCCCCTAAATCTAAAACCTTTCCTGTTATTTTTGGAGAGTATTTTTTTATGTCTTTTAATACTTCTGAAAAATGCAGGTAGATGTCATCTGTAAGTTTAGGACTTGTCCAAACTCTGATTGGCCTTTCTATTTTTCCAGTCCACTTTTCCATATGAACTTTAAAAAATTGGCATTTATAAGGACTTATTCAGTCGAAAAACCTATATTTTAATAAAGTGATCATAGCAATAACCCCATCATTCCAGTGTATTTTTTTACCTTCTAAAAAGCTTCTTGACTTGTAGTTAATAGGTATTTCAATTATCCTGTAGCCTTTTTTTATTATTTTAGCAGTTATTTCTGGCTCTATATCAAAACTATTTGACTTTAAGTTTACACTTTTAATAACCTCTTTTTTCATCATTTTATAGCAAGTTTCCATGTCAGTTATCTTACGGCTGTATAATAACCTGGTTACAAAAGACAAAAATAAGTTTCCGTAATAATGTGAGGTTATTTGAAATCCTTCTATCTTGCCTAGCATTCTTGACCCATAGACAACATCTGCCTCTCCATTTTTTATAGGCAGTATTAGTCTTTTAAAATCTTCAGGATTATATTCTAAATCTGCATCCTGTATAACAACATAATCGCCATTAGCATGAGAAAAACCAGTTCTCAGCGCTGCACCTTTCCCTTTATTTGTTTTATGACTGTAAAACTTAATATTTTTGTATTTCTTGGCTAACCTTAAAATTATTTCAAAAGAATTGTCGCTACTGCTATCGTTAACAATTACCAGCTCTTTTATAATGTTTGGTATTTTTACAGACTGAACTTTTTTAACAATTTCTGCTATAGTTTTTTCTTCATTGTATACTGGAATAACTACAGATAATTTTTCTTTTTTCATTTCATCCTTCCCTATGCAATAAATAAACTGTCAAAAGCACTAATAACCCACAGATAATTATTGTTACATACAAAATTGCATGCGCAGCTTGATCAAGAAGCTTATCGTAAAGAGTATGCGTTTGGTAATTATCAAAAATCTTGCTTTTTGGCTGGTAATTTAAAGGGTAGAAAAACCATTCTTTCAATGAATCAGCTACTGGAATCATTCCTGATTTTAAGTAAACTGTCTTTTTATACACTTTAAAGTAAGGTTTTTCATAGACATTATTAATTGTTTTAATGTAACTATTCTGGGTTCCAAATAAACTAACTAAGTCTTCCATAGACTTGTTAAAATCACTAGTTACCTTTCCCCCTCCCCAACCGCAATCATCTGGAACACATTCTACAAAATAGATATCTATAGGAACTTCTTGGCCTGGAATCTGATCCATATTTGCCAACGCTCCCAAGAAAACATTTCCCTCCATGTAGTGTTTATCCCAAAACATAAATGCTATCCTTCCCCTGTAAATTCTAGAATCTACTAAGACAAAGGCATTTTTATCCATGCTAGTTTCTTTAAAATCAATCATTTGACCCAATTCATTTTTACTACCTATAAAACCATTTGAGGCTCCATTAGATATCTTTATGTAAGAAGTTATTAATATCAAGGCAATTATTACATAAATAAAAATCTTTTGATATTTTTTATTTTTCAAAAATAATGATGAACTATAAACTCCATATCCTGCAAATATAACTGCATAACAACTTGTAAAAACAAAATGATTTGGCAATAAGGATGTTCCTGCTAAAAATATAAATGGAATAATAAAAGTTATTATTAAGACAAGAGTGAATTTGTTTTTATGTTTTACTGCAAAAAATAAACCAACAAGTGCAAAGATTAATATAAAAATAGATTCATGAAAATACATAAATAAAAATCCTTCCACAATGCCTGGCCTGTTTCTCCCGTTATTATTCACTAAAAGTGTTGTAAAGCTAAATCCTTCTATTGTTGGGGCAATGGATGCGTAAGTATCAACTGAAATTCTTGTAAATCTAGAGAATTGCAAATCTAGAATTCCTTTATCTTTAAACAGCAGGTAATTAAATGTTAAGACTGGTGTAAAAATTAACAATAACAACATAATTACAAAAATATAATCTTTAATTTTTATTGATTTAAACTTGTAAAAATGATAATATATACTACATAAACCTAAAGGAACTAAAAATAATAATCCTATTGGCTTTGTCATAACTGCAATTCCTGCAGATAACCATATAAGATAAAAGTAAAATTTGTTTTCTTTCCTTGTTGATAAAATAAAAAAGTATACTGATAATAACACAAAGAAAAACATTGTTGTATCCATTCCAGCTTCCATCACCTCCAACTGGTATGGAGATAGTGCTGAAATAAATGCGGCAATCAACCCTACTTCTTTATTAAATACTTCTTTACATATTAGATACACCACAATTATGGCAAGAGTTCCGAAAAATATAGAAGCAAATCTTATTCCAAATACATTAAATCCAAAAATCTTCATAAAAAAATCTGTTAACCAAAACCATACTGCTGATTCATCCATAATTTGCAGTTTTCCAGAACTAATAAATCCTATTGCATGTGTTCCATGCACCATTTCATCTGCACTGAATTTAGTCCTTAAAGCTACTAGAGATCTGAGTATAAAACCAAATAAAGCTATTAAAATTACATAAACAAAATTCTTATCAAAGGTAAATAATTTACCTACTGCTTTATCTAACAGGTTTTTATCATCCATATACACTTTCAGTTGTTTGTATATTTAAAGTATATTATGCA
>Ga0210057_1004176_pt1 | contig 19415 bp, 16 predicted proteins | sample CryGeyCG2114_010_2_FD_183968 | JGI IMG/M metagenome (GOLD analysis project Ga0210057, IMG submission 183968) | Groundwater microbial communities from aquifer - Crystal Geyser CG10_big_fil_rev_8/21/14_0.10 (SPAdes) (version 2) | ecosystem: Environmental > Aquatic > Deep subsurface > Groundwater ...
ATACTTACAAGAAAAAACACATAATTGACAGCGGAATTGGCAAAAATTGGTTCATTGAACGTCTTAATCGTGAGATCAAGAGAAGAATTAGGTGGTTTTCAACATTCCAAAGCTTAGAAGGAGCTAACTTTTTTTAGTGTTTGGTTTCATCATCTTAATGAGTCAGAATTCCCAACACAGGGAATCTGACTATACCCTCTCTACCATATATAAATATGTCCGCCTTGCCAATTGAGGCGCATAAATTCCATTCCAATGAGATTTATCTCGTGCCGTGCAGGCCGACATATTACTTGCCAAAAACGCAACACTTATTAAGCACCTCTTTATCAAAAATATATGGCAAAAAGGGTGCAATCTCCATCTTCTATTAATACTTATAAACAATGTCCCAGAAAATATTATTACCAATACATCCAAAAACTCCCCACCCTCCCTAATATCCATTTAGTAAGAGGAAATATTGCCCATTCAGTTTTAGAAGATTTCTATGATCTCTCTCTTCCAGAAAAAGATTATCCCCTTTTCTTCAAAAATGCTGTTCAAAAACTTCTTCTTCATCATTGGCAAAAGGCCCAACCTCGATTAAAAGTTCTCCATCTTACCAATGACCAACTAACTTTTTACTTTGAAGAAACCATGCTCATGATTCTTAACTGGACGAATCACTTCATCAAAGATTTCAAAGATCTCTTACAAAAAAACTATCCGCCAGCTGAAGCTTTCCAAAAACTCACCCCCATTAGAGAGCAAAGATACTACTCTAAACATCATTACGTCCAAGGTTATATTGATGCTATTCACCATTTAGAAAATGAGGTTCATATCATTGATTACAAAACCAACGCCTGTTTCGAATTCAAAGATGAAATTAAACTACAATTAGCTATTTACTCATTACTCTACTATGAAAAACACGGCACTCCTCCTTCCAAAGTAGGCATTTTTTTCCTTCGGCATCGGCTTAAAACCATCAAAGTAGATTCTGAAATCCTTGATCTTGCCAGAAGAGAAATTTCTTTAATTCATCAAAATACTGTCTCAGAAAACATCCAAAATTACCCCCCCAAAATATCCCCTTTATGCAAATATTCTTCCGGCCAATGCGACTTCTATAATTACTGCCAGCCAAACAACAAAGAATAAAACCAACTAACCTAATGTTTGCATGCTCATCCTGATTATCTCATGATAAATTCCCACATTCTCTAAAACAAACGTTTCCACTAATGCTCCTAAAAATAAAAACAGCAAAGCAAACAACAAAAAATACAGGTTAAATCCAAACACTTCCATAAATCTTTCTGAAGCAAACTTCTCTAAAATCACATCTTTAGATATCACTGAACCAGATATTGCTGCCAAGAAATAAGAAATTCCTTCAATAATCATGTGGGGGAATACTACCAACATAATTAATCCAAAAAAGTAAAAAGGGTGATTATCAGTAAACATCGCCGCCCCTTTCGCCGTAATTCCAAATATTGCTCCCCATACTGATGCATTCCAGGTTATCAAAAATATTGCTCCGTCCCCCGTTAATAAAGCCATAATAAAACAAGCTAATAACACTAAAAAATTATTGCTTAATAAGCTCCAAAATAATCCTGAACTAAGTAATCCTCCGGCCACCGCCTGTCCACTAAATCCTTGTCCAAATCTAATTTCTAATTGTTCCCTAAACAATTCATTGGCTTGCATTTGTGGCATTACCATCGTGCCAAGGGCATATATTAATAAAATCCCTAAAAACAAAAAGATATAAACTCTCACCACATCAATATCATTTCTCCATAAAGATTTCAATCCCACTCTTTGCTCTATTCTTTCTCGTCGCTCTTCAATGGAAAAAATCTTATATAACTCAGGTAATAATAACAACGAAGTAAACGCCACTGCCACTAACGCTGGATCTCCAGGAAATAATACTGAAGCAATTAAAATACCAATTACTGAATAAATTAATCCCAATAAAAACGCATATCTTCCTTTTTTCTCTAACCAATCTTCTGGAAAAATATGCTCTAAGACCATCGGGAATCACCTCTTTTTTATGATAAAATAATGATTATCAAGAACAAGTAAACAAAAAGTATTTAAATAACTTTCTACTTAATCATATTAATAGCATCGGAGGAATCAAAAATGGTTGCCGCTTGGATAATTATTATTATTGTTGCAGTAGTGCTTTTATTTATCATCTACATTTACAACAGCCTCATCCGCCTTAGACTTCGGGTAAAAAATGCCTGGTCTCAGATTGATGTTCAGCTTAAAAGAAGATATGATTTAATACCCAATCTTATCAACACCGTTAAAGGTTACATGAAACATGAGAAAGGCGTCTTAGAATCAGTCACTAAAGCCCGAACTGCACTAATATCTGGTTCCAAAGAAAGCAAAGCTAAGGCCTCTAACCAAATTACTGAAGCGTTAAAATCAATTTTTGCTGTAGCAGAAAGTTATCCTAATCTTAAAGCCAGCGAAAATTTTAAGCAGTTGCAAGAAGAACTTTCCGGAACCGAATCTAAAATTGCTTACGCCCGTCAATTCTATAATGATAGTGTTATGGCTTTTAACGAAGCGATTCAAGTCTTCCCAAAAAACCTTTTTGCTAAAATGTTTGGTTTTCATCAAGAAGACTTTTTCGGTGCTGAAGAAAAGGAACGAAAAAACGTTAAAGTGGAATTTTAATTTCCTTTTTTTAATTTTTATTTTCCTTAATTAAAGACCTTTAAAACCATGGGAATCTACGAAGAAATCAATCGGAACAAAAGAAAAACCTATTTATTGGTTTTCTTTTTCCTAATTTTCATTATCTTTTTAGGTTTTGTTCTCGGTTTCTTTTACGGCTCTACCTATTTTGGTCTTGGTCTGGCCATTATCATCGGCATCATCTACTTCCTTTTCAGTTATTATGGTGGTGCTAAAGCCATTCTTACTATGACTAAAGCTAAAGAAGCTACCAAACCCCAATACACTCAGCTTATCAACACTGTTGAAGGATTAGCTATCGCTGCCGGCCTGCCTCAATCACCCAAAGTTTATGTTATTAAAGATGACGCCCTCAACGCTTTCGCTACTGGGAGAGATCCTCAACATTCTTCTATTACTGTCACCACTGGCCTTCTTGATAAAATGAACCGCCTGGAATTAGAAGGTGTTATTGCTCATGAAATGTCTCATATTAAAAATTATGACATCCGTGTTATGATGTTAGCGGCTGTAATGGTTGGACTAACTGTCCTCCTCTCCGATTTTATCTTACGCAGTTTTATCTGGGGTAACCGCAGCCGTGATCGAGAAGGCAACCAATTAACAATTATCTTCATCGTTCTTGGATTAGCCTTAGCTATTCTTTCTCCCTTTGTCGGAGAAGCTATTAAACTGGCCATTTCCCGAAAAAGAGAATATTTAGCTGATTCTTCTGGCGCTTTGTTAACTCGTTATCCCCAAGGCCTAGCTGACGCTCTGAAAAAAATCAAAAATGATCCTGATCCTTTAGTTGATCACGCTAACAAAGCTACCGCCCACCTTTTCATCAGCACCCCTTTCAGAAAAACCAAAACCTCTTTCATGAAAAACCTCTTCAGCACTCACCCCCCTATTGAAGACCGCATCAAAAGGTTAGAAAGTATGTAACTAAAAAATACTTCGTCTCACAAATCTTTCAACCCTTCCATAAATTTCTCTTTCTTCTTTATTGCTATCGGTGCACTGCCTCCATGCCACGTAATCCGGGGTCTAATCTGCACCGGAAACAATTGTTCATTCTGATCATCAAATACTACTGCTGAACCTTTCACCGGTGGTAGCACATTCAATTCTTCATCCAACCCTTTTCTCATATAACTTTGCATTAACATCCCCAACGCTTCTACATCCATCTTCGCCGTCAACCGATGTGAAATCACTGTATCACTTTGTGTCATTACATCTGTGTGTACCTTGCCTGGTTGTTGAGATGCCAATATTAAAGATATTCCTGGTTGTCTTCCTTCTCTTAAAATTGTTACTAAAGCATCCGTCGCTGAAGTCTTTCCCTCTTTTGGCAACAGTTCATGACAATTATGGACTACAAAACCATCCGCCACAAAATTATGAACTTTGTCTACTGAAATATCAAAAACTGGCTCTGATTTTATCCTATTTTTTGAGATTATTTTCTCATACAAAACATTATTTAAACTTCTCTTATCCACCCATTTATCAAAATTAGGAAAAGAGCAAGGGAGTTTAGTTCCTTTGTTATAATAAATCCATTCTCTAACTTGATAACTAGGAAGTTTTAATTCTCTTGCAATTTTAATTTTTCCCCATTCTTTTTCCTTCTTCAAACGTAAAGCTTTTCTCCTTAAGTTCTGCCTTTCTTTCAGTTTCTGTTGTCTCGCTTTAAGATACAACAACCAGTTCCTGCCTTTTTCTTCCTTCTCAGTACAATAACGATAACCCACTAATTCAAGAAACTTAATAGTATTAACAACACTTTTAGCTAGAGTAAGATCAAACCTAATTGAAGAGCTTCCATCAACTCTAACATTGCCCTTTCTCTCTAAAACCCTACTCACTTTAATTCCCAGACTAGATAATAATCTCTTTAACTGACTAGCATATTTTTCTCCTTCCTTCCTCAATGTTTCTGATTTATAAAAAGTTAATCTTATTGGATTAAAATCTCCACCTCGTTTATTAGATTGTGAAGGCGCATTCCCATCTGCACCAAATAAAGCCGCTAAAAACTCTGCTTTTTCTTGTTTAGATGATTTCATCAGCCACTTAGGAACCACAACTTCTTGATTTGTTTTATTGCCCACTGGGACCGCTTTTCTAGAAAAGAAATCAAAAACACAAAAACTTCCAGAAACTGAATGAGTAGTTCCATTAACAATAACTTTTTTTCCACTAATGTGCTTAATTCTAGAAATTGTTTTCCGGGAATATATCTCTCCAGAAGAAAAATCAATTAGTTTTAAATCATCTTTTATCTTATTTAAATCATTTCTGTCCTTCTTACCGCTAAAACCAGCTTGTCTTCGCTTTCCTTTACTTAACCAACCATCTCCATACAAATGCCCTATTAATCTTGCTACAATGTGTTTCTTTTCTTGAGAATAATCCAATTGTAAGGGTGTTCCAACATCAGTCGCTTTCTGCGCTTCTTTGAATCCCATTTTAGTAAGAATTTTATGATCGGGCGTACATTTTATTTTCTTCCCTGTTTCTGTTTTTAACTCTATCAACTCTCTAATTCCTTTTTTATATACTTTTGTAACTTTAAAAAAACTAAACTCTTTCTTCTCTTTATCATAACCCCATACTTTAAGTTGTTTGGTTAAATTAAATTGGTTAATGATTTTTCCTATTTTCATTGTACCTCTATCGGTCCGTATGAATGAAGAATAAGGAAGGCATTCATCTAATACTAACCACACCATAGGTTCTTCCAGCTTTTCCTCATTACTTTTTGTAAAATAGTGCATCGCCGAATCAATTGTACTAAACTCCTCTGTTTTCCTAGCCAGCATCCGCTGATTAAACAATTTCTTACTAATCAACCCTACCACTAAAGCTTTTATCGCCCAACCCGAAGCCATCGTGGCATAAGGACTAACATCCAAAACTGTTACTTGTCCCCCTTTAACTAAATTTTTCAAAGCTGTCCCTTCTTTACTAAAAATCCCCCAATCTTTTGTTTTCTCAAATTGATTTAACACGATATTTTTCACCACGTGATCACTTTCTGTATCATCATTCACCACTCCAATAATATCATCAATTTCAAAACTCTCTCCACGCACAATTAACTCTTGAACTACTTTAGTAATTAACACTCCTTCTGCTGAATTCATCTCCAATCCAAAACTCATACACCAATCTACTGGATCTACATCAATTGGGCGAATCGCAAAAGCAAAATCTGTCGGAATTCCTTCTGCTTTATACTTTTCATAAAAACTAGTTGGAGTATATATCTGAACATCCAAGGATTTCCCTTCTATCCCCCATTCTTTTAATAACTCACTATCCTGCATATTAGGATACTTCATCGTCCAGTATACTCCCATAGTATCCAACAACACCACTGCTAAATTTTCTCGCACTTCTTGTTCCAATTCCGCAATCCCTTCAGCAATTACTCCCATAGTGTAAGAATTATGTACAATAATGTCATTCGCCACAAAATTATGGGTTTCTGGAACTGTAATATCATAAACTTCAAATTCTCCTTCTAAAACATTTAAAGAAATTATCTCATCCCAAAAAATATCTGAACAGGCAAATTTCATCAACAAATCATTCTCATCAGCTCGTGCAATCTGTAACAATTTTTGTCTAGAAGGAGAATAATGTTGGCTTTCTCTCATTGCTTTTGGATAAGAGTAATTTAATTTCCTTCCTAATTCCGCCCAACTATCTGGACGATAAATATTCCATATTTCTTTTGGAATTGTATCAACATTCGGATTACGCACAATCTTAAGAGCCTCCTTTAAAGCCAGTTTTGCTCTTTCTTCTTTTTTTCCATAAAAACCAATTTCCTGCAAGAATTTATTGACATTTTCTCCATAAACATAAAGTTCGTTTGATTCAAATTTATTTTGGATTATCCTTTTTCTTAATCTAGTCACAACCCCAAACCTTAATAAGAGGTGTTGTACTTGAGAAATTAATTCATTAGATGAAGAACAATAGCTAACAAACCACTGATTTGCTTTTTTGTAAATTGTTCCATCACAAGAAAACAATCTATTCAAAAACAAACTCAATTGATGTTTTGGTAGTTTAAATATTTCTTCAGGAATCTTTCGTTCTACTGCTAAAAAACCATACATTCCTAAATTATCAAGCCATTTTCTTAAAGAAGATTTACTATCAAACTCAACCCCTTTTAAAAATTTGCCTTCTTCATCTCTTTTAACATAAGAAATTCTTCTCTTCTTATTCTGAACAACCCTAAAACAAAAAGGTTTAGAATGTTCTTTAACAACTAATTCATTATCAAAAGAAGTTACTGCTTTCTTAAAATCAGTAATTATTTTTTCATCAGCATTAGAAAATAAAACAAAATTATTACTCAAATGTCCTTCCGCAATCAAATAAGCTAACAATTTAACTTTATCTTCTTCTAAAGAATCATCACCAAACACCTCTAATTCTCTTGGTGTTGCTATTCTTGCCCCAATGTTTAATTTTTCTGTAGGTAACCACCCTTTTACTGTTAAAAGTGGGTGTTCGGGTGTTAATTTTATTGTTTTGCCGCTCCTTAACCCCACTTCCAACAATTTATTTACTGGACGTTTATAAAAATGGGATTTTTGTCCTTCTTTAATTTTAAAATTACTATCTAAAGTAAAAACATTTTGGTCAATATTCTCTAAATCTTTGATTTTAACTTGAGAACCATTGTCTAAAGTAATCAAAGTATCACCATGGAGACACTTACCTCCGCCCCTTTTACCAACTACAAATACTACGTGAGAACTAGCCACATCTAAATATACTGGATTAGAAAGAGAAGTTACTTCTCCCATCTTCACATATTGTTTCCCAATAAATACCGTCCCTTTTTTCCCGTATTTCTTTACATGGCTTTTACTTCGGCCAATCACTACATCAAACACCATACTACAAACTAAAACAGACTACAATATAAATTTAACTCAAGAAAAAGAAAATTAAAAAATCATAACTGGGCATCAGTCATAAGATTTACTCCATAAGTATCTTGGGCTTTAATTTCTGAACCGACAATGTGTTTCACTTTCAAGTTGCCCGCCACTTTCACTAAATCTTGATCTATCGCTCCATCCATCACAATGGCGTAGATTCCTTCATGCACTGATTTAATGGTTGTTAACAACTCAGTCATTGGCACTTTACCTAACACATTTAGTTTCTCATCAAAGATACAGGCTCCGCGGGTACCGAACAAATCTTCAATTATGGATTTCAACCTTTTCTTCTCTTCTTCAGATAAGTTAGTTGGTTTCGTTATAGGTCGGGAAACTCTTGCTGGAGATACTGTTCTTCCAACTGGGGTGGAAAAAGTTTTTCGTGGGGAGGAGTAAGTTGTTGGTTTTCGGTCATAAGTATTTTTTTCTCTCAAACTTCCATTACTGTCTACTTTCAAATCCATTTTAGCTTGTTCCGCAGTGATTCTGCCTCGCAATGCTTTATGGATTTCTTTCTTAGTAATTTCTTCTACTTCTTTTCCATCCGGAGCTTTACAAACAAAATCAATATCTGCTACACTCAATAGTTCTCTAATGATTAAATCTCCACCACGGTCTCCATCAACAAATACCACTATTGACTTTCGTCTACTCAATTCTTTGATGCTTTCCGGAACTGAAGTGCCGTTCATTGCAATGGCATTCTTAATGCTGTGTTTTAATAGATTCAACACGTCAGCTCGGCCTTCCACTACGATCACTTCTTCACTTTCTTCTACTGTTGGACCGGCGGCCAATCTTTCTCTACCATATTCTTTAATTTCCATCTGACGCACCGATTGTGATACTTCATCTGAAATTTCCTGAGAATCAGGCAAAGTTGTTTCAGTTAATTCTCTTAGTAAAGCTTTTGCTCGTTCAATTACAAAATTTCTTTTACTAATTCGTACATCTTCTAGATTTTTCACTTCTACTTTAGCGTTGCAAGGACCAATTCTTTGGATTATTTCCAAAGCCGCCGCAATAATCGCTGTTTCTGTTTTATCTAAAGAACTAGGAATTATAATTTCTCCATTCGTTTTTCCGGAACTAGTACTCACATTAACTTCAATTCTTCCTATTTTACCGCTTCTTTGTAATTCTCTTAACTCTAAATCATTTCCCAACAATCCTTCGGTTTGCCCAAAGATTGCTCCAATGACATCGGGTTTATCAACTACCCCTTCAATAGTGATAGTTGAATGTATAATATATTTGGATGATACTGGGCTTATTTTTGCCATTTTTAACTTCCTCCAATAATCATAATTTGACTATGATTTTATTGATTTTAGAAAGAGCTTCTCACTAACAATCTTCGCTTGATAATTTAATGAATGATTGAACATGATATTGTATTTAGTATACTCTTTCTAATTTGTTTGCAGAAAAACAAAAATTCAGTAAAAACTATTACCTTTAACTTTCATCTTTTTACTTTTTCTTTTGTGATACGCGTAATAAAGGTTGAATTTAATGAATTTAAGCTCTGTTTTTCTTGATTTTTAGTGTTTTCTAAACTTAAACATGAAGCCCGAAACTAACATCTCCATTCATCGTACGCCTAAACGTAAACTCACGAAGTTTAACTCATCACGGGCTATAAATACTTAATAATGTTGCTTATATATAAACTATTCGTTTTTTAGAGTAATATATCGGCCTTGCCAATTGAGGCACGACTGACATATTACTTACGTTTTTTAATACTACTCCTCACATTTATTTGCCATATTGCAAATATACTAAAAATCCTTCCGGACTTTTGTATACCAAAATCCCCAAGGATTTTTAATATAAATATAAACCCCAGGAGACTTATTAGTCCGCTGGGGAACCCACAAAGACAAAGTCTTTGGAGGCACTAGAGAATTTTAACATTCTCCAGTAAAAGAGGTGGTTTTTTAGAGGTGTTATTATATCTAAAGCTTCACTTATTTATAAATCTTTCGCTTGTTAACTACTACTAAGTAACAATAAATATAAATCAATAAAATCACCACAACCCATATAAACTAAATTACCTTACTAAAACTATGACTACTTTTACCTATCAAGAACGCTTCAAAACCCTTCATGGAGTCTTTGATGAATTTACCAACCGCAATCTCTTCGAACTCCAAAGTCATCATCATTTCGATGAGCTTATCTCCCCTTTATTCATTGGTAAGGAAAGCAACGTGTTCCTAGCCTCTAAAGGCCCACATAAAGTTATTATTAAAATCTACCGCATGCAAAATCGTGAATTTAAACGTATGTTCCAATACATTAAACAGGACCCTCGCTATGAAAACCTCAAAAACAAGAATAGAGATATCATTTTAGCTTGGACCCAGAGAGAGTACAAAAATCTTCTCCGAGCTCAAAAATACAAGCTTAACACCCCTCAACCCTTAGCTATCAAAAATAATATATTAATTATTTCCTTAATCGGGACTGATAAACCAGCCCCTAAACTCAAAGATTTTACTCCATCCAATCCGCAAAAACTTTTCCAAGACATTATTACACAAGTCAAAAAACTCTATCATGCTGAACTCGTCCACGGTGATCTCTCTAGCTTCAACATTCTCATCCATGCTCACCAACCTTATTTGATTGACTTCTCTCAATCCACCTTAACCAAAACCCCCAATTCCGAAGAACTCTTAAAACGAGATCTCAATAATCTTTTACAATTTTTCAAAAAGTTTAGTATTAAACCAGATTTAGCAAAGACTTTTAAAGAAATAACCAAAAAATAATACTATGGCTAAACTTAAATTGCCCCAACCTAAAATCGGACAAGAATTCTCTTATGAATTAAAAATCCCTGAAGAAAGAGTTGGTGTTCTCATCGGTGAAAAAGGAGCCATCAAAAAAGAAATTGAAAAACTCACCAAAACTCAATTAAATATTTCCAAAGAAGGTGATGTGACTATCGCTGGAACCAATGCTCTCCTGCTTTACACTGCCCAGGATATTGTCAAAGCTATCGCCAGAGGCTTCAATCCCAAAAAAGCCCTCCTGTTACTAAAAACAGATTACACTTTAGAAATTCTTGATTTAAAAGATGTCGCCGGCAAATCCAAAAACACCTTAATCCGACTCCGCAGTCGTATTATTGGTAAAGAAGGTAAAGCTAGAAGAGAAATCGAACGCCTCACCAATACATATCTTTCTGTTTTCGGCAAAACTATTGCTATTATCGGCCAAACTGCCGATGTCTTCACCGCTCGACAGGCCATTAGCATGCTCCTCCAAGGCTCCATGCACAAAACAGCCTTCCAATTCTTAGAAAAAAAAAATAAAGAGATGTCACTCCATTAAAAAGTAAGTAATATATCAACCTTGCCAATTGAGGTGCATAAATTCACTACCAAAGTGGATTTATAATCGCACCGTGCAGGTTGACATATTACTAACATTAAAAACAAACCTTTAAAAACCTTTTATTTTTCTCTCTCAATATGTCTAACGGCCAAGTACATGCTAAAGAATTAGCTAAGAAACATAGAGAAATCTCCGTTGCTGAATTCTTTGAAAAAAATCGTCACTTGTTAGGCTTTGACAATCCCCGAAAAGCTCTTCTTACTACTGTCAAAGAAGCCGTTGACAATGCTTTAGACGCTTGTGAAGAAGCCAGAATTCTCCCAGAAATAAGTGTGGAAATCATCCAACTCTCCGAATCTCGATTCAAACTTATCTTGGAAGACAATGGGCCTGGAATTATCAAAGCACAAATTTCTAAAATCTTTGCCAAACTTCTTTACGGCTCCAAATTTCATAAACTCTCACAATCAAGGGGCCAGCAAGGTATTGGTATCTCCGCCGCCGTTCTCTACTCCCAACTTACCACTGGCAAACCAACTACTATCACTACTAAAACTGATAAAAACAAAAAAGCCCACCAATCTCAATTAAAAATTGATACTCAGACTAATAATCCAGAAATTCTTAACGAACAAGAGATTGATTGGGAAGAAAAAGATCATGGCACTAAAATTGAAATGGAATTAGAAGGCCACTATTTTAAAGGAAAACAATCGGTTGATCAATATCTCAAAGAAACTGCTATTGTCAACCCCCACACCACCATTATCTATACTAACCCTTTAGCTGAACAAATCATTTTCCCGCGAGCCACTGACGAACTCCCCGTCGAACCTGTAGAAATCAAACCTCATCCTTACGGTGTAGAATTAGGTATGCTTATTAAAATGTTGCAAAACACTGCCGGCAAAACTCTCCAGGCCTTCCTCATTCATGATTTCTCTCGTGTCGGACCTAACACCGCTAAAGAAATTTGTGAAAACTCTTCACTTTTACCTAATTCCAAACCCAAAACCATCTCTCGGGAAATGGCGGAACAGTTATACAATGGCATCATTAAAACTAAAATTATTGCCCCTCCCACAAATTGCCTTTCTCCCATCACCGCTGATGCTTTAGAAAAAGGTCTCCGCAAAGAAATCAATGCTGAATTCTATACTTCCGTCACCCGCCCCCCTTCTGTTTATCGGGGAAATCCTTTTCAAATTGAATGTGCTTTAGCTTATGGTGGTGAACAGGAAAAAGATCAAACTATTCATCTTTTAAGATTTGCTAACCGTGTCCCTTTAATTTATCAGCCCGGGGGCTGTGCTATTACTCAAGCCGTTCAGCAAATTGCTTGGAACCCCTATGGTCTCTCTCAATCAAGAAAAGCTTTACCTGTTGGTCCTTGCACTATTGTCGTTCACATGGCCTCAGTTTGGGTGCCCTTTACTTCTGAAGCTAAAGAAGCTCTGGCGTCTTATCCGGAAATTCTGAAAGAACTTAAACTTGCCATCAGAGAATGTGGCCGTAAACTCGGTCTTTTCATCAACAAAAAGAAACGTCTTCATGCTGAATCCAAAAAGCGTTCCTATATTGAAACTTATATTCCTTACATCTCTGAAGCCCTCCATGAATTGCTCAAAATTAAAAAAGATGAACAAGAAAAGATTAATCAACTCTTATATCAGATCTTAGAAAAACAACGCGGCATTTTAGAAAAGATTGAAATAGACAATCCTGACTATGATGAAGATTTGGCTAAAATTGGTAATGAAAAAGAAGAATTTTCTCTTGAAGAAGAACTTGTCACCCCTAAAACCAAACCACAAGAAACCCAGCCCCCAAAAATAAACAAAAAAGATAAACAAACCACTTTAATTAAATAATGAAAACTACTCAAAAAATCAAAGCTATTGCCGAAAAAGTTTATCAAACTATTCTCAAAAAGAAACAGCCCGAACTTAAGATGCCTTTACGTTCTTTAAACAATGTCAAATATGACCCCAAAGATGGTTATTTTGAATTAGTCGGTAAGATGAAAGAACGTACTCTTACCGCTTCGACCATCAAAACTTTTGCTCAAACTCTTAAAATGATGGCCCTTTCCAAAAGTATCGTTGAAACTAATGACATTGCTACTAAGAGAGAAGCCTACTACGTCAGCAAAAACTGGGGTGAAGCTCGTTTCAAAGAACAGCCGGAATCCGACACCGTTATGGATGACGTTGAAGCTATGATGATGGTTAATCGGGAGCAGATCGGTTTTGTCCCTGAAGAAAAAGGCGGCGACATTGCTGGAAAATTGGTTGTGGTTGATAAAGACCAGGATACTGGCAAACAGCTCAAGATTGATTGTACTAAAATGGGTTCCGGAGCTTACTCTATCCCCAGTTCCGTCGAACATCTCAAATTTGAAACTAACGCTAAATTTATTTTAGCCATTGAAACTGCTGGTATGTTTCAGCGTTTAGTCAAACACAATTACTGGAAAAAAGCTAATTGTATCCTAGTTAGTATGGGTGGGGTTCCTACCCGAGCTTGCCGAAGATTCATCCGACGTTTAGCCGATGAAAAGAAACTCCCTGTTTATGTTTTCACTGACGGCGACCCTTACGGATTTGGTTCCATCTACCGTACTTTAAAAGTCGGTTCGGGTAATGCTGCCCACATCAACCAGTATTTCTGTGTTCCCCAAGCTAAATTTATTGGTATCACCCCGCAAGACATTATTGATTATAAACTTCCCACTCATCCTTTAAAAGAAGTGGATCTTAAAAAAATCAAAGATCTTATCAAAAATGATCCTTTCATCCAACACCATAAATCTTGGCAGAAAGCTTTACAACAAATGGCTAAAATGAAAGTCAGGGCAGAACAGCAAGCACTCGCTAAATGGGGACTCAATTTTGTTATTTCTGACTATCTTCCAAAAAAACTCAAGAACGAAAAATCCTGGCTCCCATGAAACCACTATCCCTCACTATCAGTTTGATTACTATTTTCATCTTAACTATATTTTTAACCGCTTGCGGTAGAGGAAACAATATGACCACAGTTAAATTAGACACCAACCAAGGCACCATTGAAATAGAACTGTTTACTGAACAAATGCCCATCACTACAGCCAATTTTATTAAACTAGCCAATGATGGCTTTTACGACGGCACTAAATTCCATCGTGTCATTAAAGGCTTTATGATTCAAGGGGGAGATCCTCTTTCTAAAAATAACAATCAAAAAGATCGCTGGGGTACTGGCGGTCCGGGCTACACTATCAAAGATGAATTTGGAGATGTTGGCAACAACAAAGGCACTATCGCCATGGCCAACGCCGGCCCTCATACTGGAGGCAGCCAATTCTTCATCAATTTAGTCAACAACAACTTTTTAGATGACAAACATCCCGTTTTTGGTAAAGTGACTAGTGGCATGGATATCGTGGAAAAGATTGGCAAAACCCCGACCGGCTTTCAAGATCAACCCACAAACGATATCATCATCGAAAAAATCACTATTTCTTAATTTTATTTCTTAATTTTATTTTTTTAATCCCGCCATCATTTCTTGGTAAGCACTCAAAGAAATCGGCAGGTCTATCTTTTCCAAACCTACTTCTTTAAAACCAGAATCACTAATCACCACTCCTCCGGAGCTCAATTTCTCAAAAACCTGAGACTCATAACCTTCCATTTGATCTTTCATTATTCGGAAAGCCCGCTCGAAATAGATATCAAACTCTGGCCACTTCGTCCCCAAAACATTTCCTTCTATAAACTTCAAACTTACCAATAAAAATTCATTTTTTCATCAAAATTTACTCCCACTTCATCCAAAACTGTTTTAATAGAATTTTCAAAATTATTTTCATCTAACAAAACCATCAAAACTTCTTTCAAAGAAGGAAACAATTTTTCTAAATAGATTAAAGGGGTCAAAATATCTGATCCACATCCCGGATAAAATAATCTGCCTTTCTGTAAATCAAATTTCTTTACCGGTTCCAAAAACTTCAAATTCTCAAAATCATCTTTAAAGAAGTAACTTTTTACTTTTTCCCAGTTCACTTTATTTTCTCTATTTAAGCCTTTCGCCTTTACTGTTCTTTCATTAAAAATAAGCAATTCACCCATGATATTGATTACTTGACGAAATATTTAAAAGTTATCCTCTCATTTCACTCCTATGGGCCCGTAGCCTAGCCTGGATACCTGTAAATCTCATTTAAATGGATTAACATGGCAGTGCAAATAGGGCGACAGCCTTCTAAGTTCATCAGAACAAAGAGAGCTGTAGGTCGGGGGTTCGAATAAAAACATCGAAAATCCCTCCGGGCCCATTTACACTTACCAGAAAATTATATAAAGAACCCTACATAATTCTCTACCACGCGCCCGTGGCCAAGCAGCTAAGGCAAGAGGCTGCAACCCTCTGATCCCGAGTGCAAGTCTCGGCGGGCGCTTTTTTTCTTTAAATTATTAAATGTGAATTAATTTTTGAAAATAAAAAAAAGAAAAAAGATTATGCAGTTAGCTCTTCTGTTGGTTTTTCTTCTACTGGAGCTTCAGATTCTGGTTTTGGTTCTTCTTCAGCGGGCTCAGGAGCTGGTTGTTCTTCCGTTGGCTCTTCACTTGTTTCTTTTTCAACTGGTGCTTCTTCAGTAGGAGCTGCTTCTTCTTGTGTCTTTTCTGACTGAGCTGCACACTCAGAACATAAACCTTCTTCATTAACTTCTTCAACTTCTTTTCCACATTTATTACATACTGGCATATTAATCCACCTCATTTAAGTTTATAAAAAAAGAAACAACCTAATCTTTTAAATAATTTATTGTTATTCAAGACAACCTTTAATCTCTTTCTTCTATGTATTCGTCAAAATTTTTCGCTTTAAAGAATTTCTGACAAAATAAAGCTGCTTTTTTCGGAGAAAATGTTTCACAACTAAATATATCAATAAATGCTCGCTTGCCAAATTTATCAAAATGTGCCACTATCGAAGAAGTTTCAATGAACTGCATCATTGAATAGCCTCGCAAATCACCAGAACCAAACTGTTTTACTAGTGTTGGTCCCACTCGCTTCATTTTAATTAATACACATAATTCCCGCACAAAACGTCGAATCGCTGGTGGACTCCTAATCAATTGAGGATCACAGCCATGCAAATCTATCGCCGCCGATCGGCCCCACCAACTTTCCTCATTTCTCTTTCTTTTAACCATGGATATAAAGAAAAAGAAAATATTATTTAAAATTATCTATTATATGTAAATAATACGTCGGCCTTGCCAATTAAGGCGCATAAATTCCATTCCCAAGGGATTTATCTCGTGCCGTGCCGGCATATTACTTACTATTATATAAAATAAAATTCAATCCCACAACAAAAATTTATAAACCTCAATAAAATTACTAATTTATGAACAAAAAAGGGGTTCGCTCAGCTAAATATCTTAGATATTCCTTAATTATTTTAGTTGTTGGTCTTGCTTTTCTCACTTTTATTACTAATCCCTCTATCACTGGCTATATCACATACCAATATAATTCTCAAGAGTATAATTGGACTTTTGAATCTTCGGAAGGCTACACTTACGATAACGATTTAATAGAAATCACCAATAATCAAGCTCAACTTAAAAAAATTGACCTTGACCTCTCTAATTACCTCATCGCTGAATATCGCTTAGATCGTAATAAGTGGGAAGATCCCGGAGATGTTATTGATTCTTCTGATAACGAGTTCCACGGCACCGCCATGGGGGATGCTGAAACTGATACCCAAGGAATTATCATCAGAAAAGGTTCTTTTGATGGTGATGGTGATTACATTCAGATTGAAAGAGATGACCGTCCTGAACTCGATCCTGCCGATGCCATTACTATTATGGCTTGGGTCAAAAACACTGCCAGAAACAACAATTATATGTCCAATATCATCTGCCGTTCTGGAGGCTCCGCTGGCTGCACTTACCGCCTCTATCTCAATGATGGTTCCAGCAATGACAAATTAGGAATCCAAGTCCGCACTGAAAACGGCGCTCAATCACAAGAATGGGCTTGGGACAGCATGGATGAAGAATGGTTCCATTTTGCTATGACTTTCTCCTCGGATAACGGCGGCACCATGACTCTTTACCTCAATGGCCAAAACATCACTCAATACAGCGGCCTTGGGACCACATTAACTTATCGCACTCAATACGCCGGTGATGATCTCTACTTAGGTTCTGATTGGAATGGTAATTATTTCCACGGCTTCCTTGATGAAGTTGCTGTCTACCACCAAACTCTTTCTCCGATAGAAATCCAAACTATTTATGAATATCAAAACAACAACAATAGAAACTACAAAATCTATCCGTCTTCCGCCATTCTCCAAACAGAAGCCCTTGCCATTACCAACCCTTACGAAATCGCTGATTTTACTACTCAACACACTAACAATATTTATTTTTCCCAATCTAACGATGGCCAAATTTGGAATCTCATCCAAAATAATCAGCTCAATCTCACTAACTTCACCCAACTTCAAATTCAGGCTAATTTCACGTCGGATGGTTTTCTCCAACCTACACTTGACCTTATGACCTTATCTTACACCACACAAACTTGTACTGAAAACTGGACCTGTGGCAACTGGACCCCCGCCGCTTGTCCGGAAAACGCAACTCAAACCCGGATTTGCACTGATTCAAATGAATGTGATACCACTATTACTCTTCCCAATCTTACTCAACTTTGTCAATATCTTGCTCCCTCCGTTCCCGTTTCTAATGGTGGAGGTAGTTCTAGGACACACTCTGCCCCCGTCTCTGTTGCTCCCATCCTCACCACTCAAACCTTAGAAACTAATCTTCCATTAAAAACCCAGACCCTGCCTTCTTCTGAAGAAACCACGACCTCATTTAACTGCGACTACTCATTAGAACTTACCCTCCCTAAGGAAATTTCTCTTGTTGAACAGAATTCCTTCCAAGGAAAAATTACCAATCAAGGTAATTGCCTCATTCAAAGACTCAATCTTTACCTCAGCCCCGAATTAGAACCATTGATTGAACTCCCCACTTACTTTGAAAACTTACAACAAGGCAACCACACTCTATTCACTTTAATTCGAAAAACCGAAAATAAAAAGAAAAGCCTTTTCGGCTTTATCACTGGCTCAGCTATCACTGCTGCCACCACTACTGAAACTGTCACTGGTGCTATCATCTTAGAAGGCCAAAATGAAAAAGAAACCATTTTTACTCAGGAACTTTCCCTTCAACTCATTATTCCCGGAACTAAAAAAATTGCCAATAAATTAGGAATTTCTCTTTGGATTGCTGGACTTACTCTTCTCTCTTTTGTTTTAGTTTTCTACAAAAGAAAAAAACTAAATAAAAAAATTAATAAAAAGAAAAAGAAACACTAACTCATGCCTACAAAAAAGAATGATTCCACAGTCACTCCTTGGGAAGTGAAAGGTAAAATTGATTATCACAAACTTATTCAAGATTTCGGCCTCCAACCACTCCAACATCTACCTAAAGAGTTTCAACAGAATGTTCTCTTTCGTCGCGGAATTATCTTTGCTCATCGAGATTTCAAACAAATTATCGAAGCCATTCAAAACAAGCAGCCTTTTGCTATGATGACTGGTTTAATGCCTTCTGGCAAATTCCATCTCGGCCATAAAATGGTTGCCGACCAAATTATCTTCTACCAATCATTAGGTGCCAAAATCTACTTAACCGTTGCTGATATTGAAGCTTATCATTCTCGTAACACCAATCTCAAAGAACTTCATGAAACTGCTATTAAAGAATATCTCATTAATTACATCGCCTTAGGCCTCAAACCCAAAAACTGCCATTTTTATTTCCAATCCCGGCGCTCTACGGATGGAAAAAAATCTAATGCTTACTATAGCTTAGCTAACATGCTCGCTCGCCACGCTACGTTCAATGAATTCAAAGCCGTTTATGGAGCACTCACCCCAGGAAAAATGTCAGCTTCCATGTTACAAGCTGCCGACATGCTGCATCCTCAACTTCCAGAATTTGAAGGCAAACCTCTGCCCACCGTTGTTCCCGTTGGTGCTGATCAAGATCCCCACTTAAGAATTGCTCGTGATGTTGCTAAACGCATCAAACTACACAAATTCTTACCCTTAAGCTCTACTTATCATCAATTCATGCCCGCCCTCAAAGGAGAAAAAATGTCCTCCTCTGATCCTACCTCTTATATCGCTCTCACCGATACTCCCGAAGAAGCTGCCAGAAAAATAAAAAAGTACGCTTTCTCCGGCGGCCAACCCACTTTAGAAGAACACCGTAAAAAAGGTGGTAATCCTGATGTTGACATTTCTTTTCAAATACTCAAATTCGGCTTAGAACCGGATGACAAAAAACTAGCCAAAATA
>Ga0210057_1004178_pt1 | contig 19411 bp, 19 predicted proteins | sample CryGeyCG2114_010_2_FD_183968 | JGI IMG/M metagenome (GOLD analysis project Ga0210057, IMG submission 183968) | Groundwater microbial communities from aquifer - Crystal Geyser CG10_big_fil_rev_8/21/14_0.10 (SPAdes) (version 2) | ecosystem: Environmental > Aquatic > Deep subsurface > Groundwater ...
GCAGAATTACAGTACAAATTAAGACTCTGGAATATGTACTACAATGATATAAAACACTGCAGTTTAAATGGTCGAAGTCCTAACCAAGCCCTTAGATTATGGGTGCAATATGTCCGTACCTAAAACATTAGTCAAATCGGAATAAAAAAAGGAGCTAGGGTCTAACTCGCAAAGCGAATAAAACCTCAGCTCTTGCTAGCTCCCTGCTATTGAAGTACCCAGACTACCTAGATGTCGGTCACGACTGGTGGTCAGAAGATACCAGCTCCAGGTTTTCAACTTTAGCCCAGAATGACGGGCCGCCCTCAATCCTGAGGACTACCGACTCTCCTCCCCAGCCGACGAGCTCAATCTCCATCTCGGTGCCCTCGGCGACACCAGGGGGTGATTGCCCTCCCTTGAACCTCACTCTTTGCCCTTTTTCAAGCACCATCATTAGCCTCCTTGACCCAAGAGCTTAGTACTACCTTACTCTACTACAGGTATTTAATTTCGTCAATCACTGGAGCTTATTTCCAAGAAAGGTAATGATTTTTGAACCAACTTCCGGTCTCTCCCAAGGATACAAGTGGCCCGCAGCAATTTGTTCTGTTTTAATTTCGGCTAACCATTTCCGAGGGGCTTTTAAAAGAGACCCTAAGAGGCTGAAGGCATCTCCTATTGCCAAACTATCTTTTCCATTATTATCTAGCTGAAGGAGGTTTTGTTCTTTTTCAGTCTCTACCCAGAAAGGAAGACCAGCAGAAATGGCATAAACTGATTCCCTGGCTTTGACTGACATTTTCTCATAGGTTTTAGTGGTAAAAGTAGCTCCATTGGAAAGACCGGCCATAACAATCTTTTTGTCTGGAAATCTATTAACTAGATCTTCTAAATCTTTGGCTAAGACTTCGGAGGAAAAAGAGAAAGAGCTGAAAAAGTCTTTGGCCCCAGCTACTTTACCCCAAAAATTATCTTTTGTCCTGTTAAAAGTAATGACTACAGCGTCGTACCCAAATTGATTAAGGTCCTCTTGGATGCCCTGAATAACAGGAGCGAAATCTAAAGCTTCTTCCAAGGGTGTATTTCCCCAGCCGCCAGAATTGAAAATAATAATTACATCTTTTTCGGAAATCACATCTAAGGCTTCTGGAGACAAAAGAGAATTTGAAAAGACTGGCGAGGAAAAGAGAAAAATTAAGACTCCTAAAATAATTACAGCTAAGGAAAGATGTTTTAGTATTTTCATTTTTGAGAGTGAAAGTGTTTTTCTAACTCTTCCATAAATTCAAGCAAAATTGGATCATCAAAAAATTCTCTTGCCCACAACCACCAAGGTCCTAAAGGGGGATTTTTGTACTTTTTCCAATATTCGTAAGCTTGTAAGAAATTTTCCATCCGATCTGTCTGCTTAAAAAATCTTCCTTCAGGAGTTAATCCCTTCTCATAGTCTAGCCAAAGAGTTTTTATTTCTTTTTTCAGATTAGGCGGTAATTTTAAGATAAGTTTTTCAATACCTTCTTTCTCTTTTTTATATTTACTCAAAGACTTTTTCCTTTTTTCACTGTTCGAAAACCGTGGCCAGGTCTTCATTAATTCTCTTAGCAATTTTTTGCTTTTTGGCAGAATTGAATCATAAGGAGTAATATCTCCAGCATACACTTCGCACAAGTCATGAATTAGAGCAATTTTTATAAGTTTCTCTATATTAAAACCCTTTTTGCGCTCACCCAAAACCCATCCTAGTATGGCCGCACGAAAAATATGCTCAGCAATACTTTCTGGATTTTTAATTTGGTTTATTACCCAACCTCTTCGCGGCATTCTCTTTAGTTTTCCAACCTCAATAAAAAAATTAAGTAAGCCTTTCATAGTTATTCTATCTTCAATTTAACACACTCCTCTCAAACAAAAAAGAGAGGTTCTTAGCCTCTCTGGAGCTCAATAATCAAAACTACTTAGACAATATTGTATCTAATCCTCTTAATACGGTAGGTTGTCTTTATGGGCGAAGAAACAACAACTTTATCCCCAATCTTACTACCCAAAAGGACCTTGCCAACAGGAGATTCATTGCTAATTTTACCTGCTGCCGGGTTAGCTTCTAAAGAGCCAACTAGAGTAAACTCATCATTCTGTCCATCTACCTCAACCATTACGGTAGCCCCCAGATTAACTATGTTCTGTTTGATTTTGGGAGGTATTTTTATTAAAGCGACGTTCTTTAAAATATTTTCTAACTCTATTATTCTTGACTCCAAAAAGCTCAAATCTTCTTGAAAAGCCAGGTACTCGGGATTCAAATCTTCCGAATGTAAAATCTTAGGAGATTCCCCTCTGGTTTTGGCTAATTTCAAAGCTTTCAAGTCTTTGTACTCTTTTTCCATTCTGACTAATCCTTCTTTAGTTAGATAAAACTTTCTTTCTTCTGCCATCGAAGTAAATAATTAATTATTTACGAGATGAGAGATGAATTTTAATTCATTGAACATCGAAATAAATTTATTTATTGAGAGACGGTTCGAAGAAGCAAACTTCTTCTCTCACCCTCATTTATATTCGGGTAAATGAATGTAAGATTCATTAAACATGGTTTCAAAAAATCCCCTCGGTGAGGGGACACATTTTCTAACAAATTATTAACTGCCCCTCACCTAATAATTCTTTTTAAAGAAATAATAATATACCAAAACCCCTTTAAAATGGATAAGGTTTCTAGGCTATTATTTCTTCGGTGAGTTATTTCTAGTGTTTTTTTCATTGCTTTTCAGCTATTCCTTCTGTACAACTTATTTTACCAAAGTAAAAAGGCCTGTCAAGTGCAGACCATATCAGGCTCAATAAAAATAGCGTTGGGCAAAAGATTACAAGCTATCCCTTATTCTTAAGTTTTTGCTTTTTGCCAGAAATCTTTTACTCAATTCAAGACTCAAGTATCCTATTACCATAATCCCAATACCTGCCACAATTAAAGCGAAAGGCCAACCAAAGCTGTCGCTAAAATATTCGCTGGTCAGCCTGATAATTTCAAGGAAGGTAAAGATAGTGGCCAAAAAAAGAATAATCCTGCTTTGAAGTCTGATGCTTAAATAAAAGCTGGCAATTAAAAGCAGGGGATAAAAGAAAAGCCAGAAAGCGTTATCCGTGCTCAAAGCGAGACCGGTTGCCAAGACCATGAAGGAGCCAGTAAAATACAAAAGGTTAACAATGAACCTTTTTTGTCGGGTATAGTAAGCAATTAAAAAGTAGCTCAAGCCCAGGATAAGGACTCTGTATTGTTCAAACGCTTGGCCTCGGACAAGAAAGAGAAGGTTGGTCAGGGCAATGAAAAGGCCAGAAGCTGCCGCTACTGAAAGAATGAAGAAAATCTCTCTAATCTTATCAGGAAAGAGCCAGTAGGAAGCAAAGTAAACAGCAAAGAGCAGAGAAAAGATCAGAACCTGACCAAAGTCTCCCTTAGCAGAAATATTAATCAAATCGAAAAAGGTTCCCAAGCCCAAAGGTAAAAGAAAGGCAAAGAGCAAGAAAGCTACCTGTGAAAAGACTATTAGCCTTTTTGAATAATAAAGGAAGTAATAGCCTATTCCGTAAAAGAAAGCACTCAAGCCCAGGGCGAAGATGACTTTCATTAACTGGGTCCATTGGTCCCAGACTTGGGCTACCAGAATCCCAACTCCCAAAATAATAATAAAGCCACCTACCAAATAAAAAACGTTTTGAAGGGTGATAACGGGTATTCTTCTCCCCTCTCCCAAAACCTCCAAAATCTCTTCTCTCTTTAGAGAGCCCTCTCTTAATAATTCCTTTAGTTCTGCCAGGACTCTTATTTTATTTTGCGAGCTAGTCTCCATTTAAAACCCAGGCAACGAATTTAAAGTTATAGTATTCTCCCTTCAGGTTTATTTGCTTTGCCAAAAACCTGCCTCGGGTTAGATGATAATTATTGCTGTCATCAGACGACCAAAAGAAAGGGAAAAAACCACCTTCACTTCTATCGCCTTCTAAAACAAAATAACCATCAGGGGATTTTTCAGAAACATCTAGGTTATAGCTGTTTACTTTTTCCAAAGAAACAGGAATGTTTTCTTCCGCTTTAATGTCATACAGATAGAAATCAACTTCGGGATAAGGAGCGCAGCTTCGAAATTCTGTTTCCTCATAAGGGCAAGGGGGAATTTCTATTTTGCCTTCCCCTATCCTAACATAACTTTTGCTAAAACCTGTAGCATAAATAAAGTTATAAGCTGGCTTAATAAATAATTCTGGCAAAAGAAAACCAAAAACCAAAACCACCACAATTAAAAAAATGGGGGCACCGATTCCTAGAAAAAGAGGTATTTTGCTTTTTCTTTCTGGCATAATTAGAACAGCGTATCTTGGCGAGAGGCAGCTTTTTGTTCTCCTTGGGAAAAGACCTTAATCTTGCCATAAACCCCGTCATACCCTCCTTCCCGAAAGACCTTGCCCTCTCTCATTCTTATTATACCCTCTACCACCTCAGGTAGACAAGTCCCTTCCATCTCTTTTGGCGAAACCTCAAGCAAAACATTAAACTCTGAGCCAAACTTCTTAATCAGGTTATTATACTCTTTTTCCACTTCCTTTGTTCCTGTTCCTTGAGACAGGGCGTCAGCTATGATTTCCTCTAAAGGGACTAAGTTTTTAAAAGGTATTGCTCCTTCTGGCCTAAAACCTTCCTCTCTGTCTGCTAGTGTCTCTACCCTGTTTAAAACTCCGATTGTCAAAGGCCGGCCACAAACAGGACAAATGCCATTGTATTTTCTTGTTTCTTTGGGAGTTAACCTTATCTCACAATTCCTATGGCCATCTAAATGATATTTACCTTCTTCTGGATAAAACTCAATGGTGTATAGAAATCTTTTAGGATCTTTGTCTTTTATAGCCTGAACTATGGCAGAATAGCTTAATTCCGTATCAAAAACATTGGCCTCTCTGCCGATTTTGGCCGGACTGTGCGCATCTGAATTACTTATCAAAGCAATTTTATCCAAACCGGAGTTCCGCCAACTCATCGGAGGATCAGAATTCCCACACCAAACTGGAATACCGTTTCGTCGAATATAAATTACATGGTTTGGAACCGCCACAGAGAATACTTTTCCATTAAAATTAACCCAAGACTCAACATAATTATATTTCTTTATTATTGAAGGTAAAACTGCGTGTTTGTTGTGTCTGATAAAATAAACTGCCCAAGTATCATTTCTTTGTTTATATATCCTTTTATTACCCGGACTTTGAAAGGGCCTTCCTTTTTTATGGTCTAATTTATAATAAGCGGACATCCCCACCTTTAATGCAATCTCTTGAAGGTCGTCTCGCAAACGAATAGAACTAGTGGTTGCAGAAAGACCTTTGCCACTTCGTCCATAAATATGGCCATCTCCTTTAATATAATATTCAAGGAATATCTCCAAAAGTTCTTTTGGTAAAGATTTTGTCTCAAAAGGAATAAATTTATCATAACATTTACCAAATTGTTTAAGATAATGGAATAATTGATAATCTCTTACTCTAATAGTATTATTCGTTTTTTTATCCCAATAGACGTTATAACCAAAACTTTCAAGAATACTTTTCATTTCAGAGAGCAGAGCATTATTCCGATTGGACAGACAGGTATTATAATCGCTATTTTTTCTTTTATCTGTCCATTCATTTGTCCAACCTTCTGCTATCCAAAATCCAAAAAACTTTAACCAAGGCTTTATGGGGATTTTCTTTACCGGTTTAATCCGCGAACCGCCCGAATAAGACTGGCATCCCCATTTCATTTTAACAGCGGGCAAGATAAAATACTTTTCATTTTTACCCACCCAGACCCCATCTTTCTTAAACTGTTTTGATTTGCCAAATAAAAATTGCGCTTCTTCCAAAAAAAATGGTTTGGGATTACGAAAGTCGCAAGGACTTACCAAAAGTTTGTGATTTGGAGTAACCAATAAATCAACTCGTTTAGTTTTTAGTCTATACATTTTCCCTTTATAATCATAAGTAAATTTTTTGATTAGCTTCTGGAACTCGATTTTATTTGTATTTAAATTTAGTGTACAAATTTCATTATTTTTTTGAATTTGAGGAAATTGCCTCCAACCATCCCTTGTTAAGACCTCTGTTTTTTCGTCAAAACAGGAAAGTCCCGTTTCTCCAGCATAAATGTATTTTGAATAATCTTCAAAGCATTCCTCCATTGAATCAAACCCGGACTTTGAACCAAATAAAGAAAACCATGGAGTATAAAGATGAGCCGGCACCACTAGGCAGTCAGGAGAAGCATCTAGAACAATCTTGGCTAATTCCTTTGCATCCAAACCTAAAATAGGCCTGCCGTCTGACTTTAAGTTGCCAATCCAGCCAAGTTGGGCATTTATCTTTTCTACCGCTTCAAACGAAGGAGCAAAGATTAAAACGTGTATTTTCCGAACCCTTCCTCCTTTGGAATAAATACAGCTAATCTCGGTAGTAAGAATGAAACGAGTAGGGCTATCCCCATTCTTTAATTTAAATAACCCCGGTTCAGCAGGTTCTAGTTTCTCTCTCAAGTTTTTATACCACTCTGGGTGAGTAAAATCTCCGATTGTCAAAACCTTAATTCCCTTAATCTTTGCCCACTTATCCAAACTTTCTAAATCCATGTTTTGAGAAGTAGCTCGAGAGTATTTTGAGTGAATATGAAAGTCAGCTATGAACTTCACCCCGTTAGAAATCTGTCCTTATATAGCAGATTGCTAATTTCGGTCAGATTTTTGTTTTTTTGTTATACCCCGTCTATTACTCTGCATAAAATTTTTCTCTGAAAAATTTTATGCCCAAGATTTCTAACGGGGTTCATAATTTTAGGAGTTGGGATATAGCCCCCAGAATAAACAGGCCTATCAAACAGTATAGCAAGACTGAAGATACTTTCAAACTGTATTCTGGCTCCCTATCACCAAGTTCTTTCGCTTTCTTAAACAGTAAAACAACCACCCCTCCTTCAATCATCCCAATGACAATCCCAACAATGCCAATAACCTCAATAAAACTGCGAAAGCCAGCCAAAAACAAAATAAGGGGCAGGCCTAAGGCAATAGAACAAGACAGAGAACGAGGCAAGCCAAAGTCATAAATAAAACTGTTTCTTAAGGAAAGCCCTAAGATTAAAAAAGAGTCTGCCAGAGTAATTACCCCGGCCAAAGCTCCCCAGAAAATAATTCCCTTGCCCAAATAAGGCACCAGGCCAGAAAGAGCGTCAGGAGAAGTGTTGGCGCCTGTAACTCCCGCAATGCCCAAAGCAAAGAAAATATAGAGTATTACAACAAGAAAGGTAGCTAAAATGATAATCTTTTTAAGTCCTTTCTTTTCTGCTGGTATTTTTAAAACCTCCAGGGCTTCGGGAATAGCAGCTAAGCCCAGCAAAGAAAACAAAATAACCCCGTAGGGCAGAAAAATATTTGGTAAATCAAAAATAATAAAGTTAGAAAAATCTATTTTGGGAAAGCAGAAAAAGAAAATAACAAAGACGGCTAAAAAGAAAAAAAGATTGGTAAATAGTTCTATCGGGGCTATGAGTTTGATTCCCCGGAAAACAAAGTAAGAAAGAACTAACCAAAAGAGCAAACTAAAATGAAAACTGGAAAGATTAAAAACAGAGGAAAAGATAATTGTTAAAAACTGTCCACCCAAAATCAAGTAAGCTAAAAGAGCGCCAGAAAGACCGACAATAACAGAAATCCCGACAAAGAACTTTCCCCATTTGCCCAGATACTTTTCAGCGTAACCAATTAATCGGTGCTTTTCTTTTGTTCTCAAAACCACCTCGCCGAAGAAGAGGTGGATTAAAATAATAGCTCCTCCTAAAATAAGAAAATAAAAAAGGGCAGGCACTAGCCCGCTCTTTGCCACAACATAAGGTATGCCGAAAATCCCTGCTCCCACTATCGCTCCAACCAAAACAGACAAAGCTAAAAGAAAGTTTTTATATCGCCCAAACATTGCCTTTGGAAAAAGGCGCGCTCTCTACCAGCTGTCAACCTCTAGCTATTCTATTAAGTAGACTTTGTAACCGTCTCTGACTTTTTGGTCTACCTTGACCCCGACAGAGTCACCCTTCTTGGCTTTTTCTACCTTTTCGTGTTCCACTTCCATTGATTCTACTTTCTGCTCAAAATCAACCTCTCCCCCAACAATCCTGACTGTATCTCCCGCGCTTAAGGGATCTGCCAACTCAATCACTGCTACTCCTATGTTGCCAAAGTAATGGGTGACCTTGCCTATCAATTTGCCTTCTTCGTTATTTGCTGGCATAAGTTTAATTTCCTTTTTATTTGCGACCTTTTTCTTTTTGGATTAATTTTATGAGTTTAGCTACCAGTCTTTTGGGGTCTGTCTCATAGATTATCTTCTTTTCCCCTCGAAAAGGGCCTCGCACCAGGTCTTCTATCTTATCTGCTGTTCCCCCAGAACCAACTAAGACTCCAATGGGTTTTTCGTCTTCAAACGCTATTGTGAACTCATTCAAAGTGCCCATTCTCCCGCAAATGACAATAATCCCATCTGCGGCTCTTGTCATTAAAAGGTTGCGGCCCGCATAGCCAAAACCAGTGTAAACCACAACATCAAACATATCTATCGGGAGCCTGTAAGTCTTTAAATGAGAGATTTCTGAAGCTGCCGGAGAAAAACCAATGGAAACCCCTTTAGCTTCTTTAGCTCCCCGGGCTGCAAAATACGGAATGCCAGTTGTTGCTCCTGTAATTAAAACGCAGTTCTGGCGAACAATTTCCCTGCCTACTTCTTTGGCTAATCTGACTGCGCTTTTCTGGCAGACATTGAGTTCTGCAGCTCCAGAAACCGCGATTTTAAAACGACTTTGCATAGTAAGTCTATCTTACCCTGTTAGAAACCTCTAGACAAGCCTCTCTCAATAATATATAAGATTAGGGTTTAATCGGGCATTTCTAACAGGGCTTGGCAGATTTAAGAAAAAAATACACGCCAGAAAGCGTCTGGCGTACATTTTCGAGGGGGAAAACAGTTCCTGACGAACTCGACTGCTCCTTAAGTCTGGCTGGACAATAACCAGGCAGCTGCGATAAAGCCTCCTTCACCAAGAACTGGTGTCCATTTGGGGATTTACCCCGCACCCCCTCACTTCTAAGTTTAACCAAGTTAAGCTTTCTGTCAATTAGTAAGCTTTCCCCATTTTTTCCACAAAAGAAAAGAACCCGTTAAGATGTGGGGGAAGCGGGTTCTTCAGACTTCGTGCGAACCTCTGAAAATATAGCATATGCTATTGCTCGAATCCGTTTCAGAGGGGCGGCAGGTATGTAAAGATCGTCACCGCCATCTTCTCTCATTCTCAAGGCCTCAACTATCTCTCCCCTGAAACGCACAAAGGATATTTTGAAAGAGCCCCACCGGAGAGTCACTTTCTTGGCTCTTCCCTTTTCTCTTTTCACGTCTATCGTTTTTACTTTCAAGCCAAGACTCCTTTCGCATATTAATACTCTTTTATCTTGCCTTAAAAAATGCTTTTTGTCAAGGTTTCTGGAGAATCAAATAAATATTCCTGCGATTCCCTCTTTTGTTCCTAACAACCCCTACATCTTTTACCCTAAAACCTATCTCCTTGGCCAAATTAAACAATTCTCTTTTTGAAAAATCATGATAATATCGCTGAAGCTTCTTGCCCCAAGGCTCAAAGAAATCTCCAAAATCAAGCCTGGAGAGAGATAATATTTTTAAAAGGGTGGCTTTAAAAATCAAAAATAATTCTTTTGGTTGGTGAAATACCCAAACTGTCAAAATTAATTGGCCTCCTGGCTTCAAAACTCTCTTAACTTCTTTTAAAAATTGAAGACGGAGTTCTTTCGAAGGAATTTGATGTAAGACAGCTATAGAAAATACTTTGTCGAAAAAATTACCAGAAAATGGTAGATTTAAAGCGTCGGCTGTCTGGAAATTTTTATCTGGGTATTTTTCTTTAGCTATTTTAATCAGCTCTTCTGAATTATCTACTCCAAAATATTCTATTTCTTTATCCTGAAATAATTCAATTAATCTACCATTGCCGCAACCCAAATCCAAAACCTTATCTCCAGAAGAAAGATAGTTGTCAAACAAAAACTTAATCTCGGGCCAGGGTTTTTCTCTGGTTCTTGAAAAGTCTTTAGCAATTAGATTATAATCTTCTCTAGTCTTCTCTAATAATTCTTTAGCAGAACTTATGTCCATTGAAATAAAAGAAACAGCAATAAAAGAAATCTTAAGACAGAAGATAAAAGCTTCTGATGATTTAGCTAAGCTAAAAAGAAAGCTAGCTAAAAACTATAGGGCCCCCTGTCCCAGTAATATCGTCCTATTAAAAACTTACCATGAGATGGTTAAAAACAAAAGGATTAAGAGAAGCTTAACGATAGAAACAGTACTTAGGACAAGACCTGTTCGTTCTCTTTCAGGTATTGTTAATGTCTCTGTTTTAACCAAGCCCTATCCTTGCCCTGGCAAGTGTCTTTACTGCCCGATTGAGAAAGGCATTCCCAAAAGCTATGTTTCAGGAGAGCCGGCAGTAGAAAGAGCCAGAAAGTTAAAATATGATCCCTTTCTCCAGGTTGAAAAGAGAATTGAGATGTTAGAAGGAGAAGGCCACCCGACAGATAAGATAGAGCTAAGAATAATTGGGGGAACCTGGAGCTATTATCCAAAGCAATATCAAAAAGAGTTTATTAAGAAATGTTTTGATGCTTCCAACCAGAGAAAAAGCAAGGGTTTTGAGCAAGCTCAAAAACTCAATGAAAAGGCAAAGCATCGCATTGTCGGTCTTTCCATTGAAACCAGGCCAGACTTTATAAATAAAAAAGAGAATAAAAGACTAAGGGAGTTGGGAGTAACTATGGTAGAGCTCGGTGTCCAGTCTATTTACGATGATGTCTTAAAGCTTAATCTTCGAGGCCACAAGGTAGAAGAAACGATAAAAGCCACAAAACTACTGAAAGATGCGGGTTTCAAAGTTCTCTACCAGATGATGCCAAACCTACCAGGTTCTAACTTAAAACGAGATGAAAAGATGTTTAAAGAACTATTTAAGAACCAAAACTTCCAGCCAGACCTTCTTAAAATCTATCCTTTAGCCCTTTTGAAAGAAGCTCCTCTTTTTACGCTCTGGGAACAAGGAAAATACAAACCTTATTCAGAAAAACAACTCTTACAACTTATAAAAGTTATTAAGAAAAACATTCCTCCTTACGTCAGGATCCAAAGAATCTCAAGAGACATTCCTTCCCAGCTCGTGGTAGCAGGCCCCGCTAAAGTCTCAAACTTAAGACAAATCATTGCCCAAGACTCTAAAAAAGAAGGCTGGCAGTGCAGATGTATCAGGTGCCGGGAGGTCAGAGAAAAGTATAATCCAAAAGAAAAACTATTTCTCTTTCGTCAAGATTACAACGCTTCCCAGGGAAAAGAAGTATTTCTAAGCTTTGAGAATAAAAAAAGAGAAAAGCTCTACAGCTTACTCCGTCTAAGGATTACTTCTGATAAAAAAGCTATTATCAGAGAGGTTCATACTTTTGGCCAGCAATTAAGCCTGGTAAAACAAAAGAAAACTCTTTCTCCCCAACACAGAGGATTGGGTAAAAAACTAATAAGAGAAGCAGAAAAAATAGCCGAAAGAGAATTTGGCTTAAAGAAAATAGCTGTCATTTCTGGAGTGGGAGCAAGAGGATACTACTCGAAACTCGGCTACAGGCTAGAAAAGACTTATATGGTTAAAAATCTCTAATTCCAGACTTCTTTGACTTTAACCTTTTTAAGCTCTTGACCTTTTGGCCGATAAAATACCTCGGAGTTCGGAAGGCTGTTTTTCCTTTTTTAGCTCTTTTTGAAGAGTAGTTTTTCACGAATCTAACTAAAATAGAGATTAGCTAAGTTTTCTTTTGGCTAATCTATCTTGAGCTAAGGCTTTTTCTCGAAGAGATAACTGGCTCTTATTAATCCCTCTTTCCATTATTTCTATTGTTTTATCATAAACGCCTCTATCAATCGGCGTTGGAACATTATCTTTCCCCCCATGAGCAAAGGTGTAACGGGCCGGGTCTTGATAAGAGGGTCTGGCTCCATAAATTACTTCTGCCACCAGAGATAAAGCCCTAATGGTTCTTGGACCCACTCCTTTTAAATAAACTAACTGCTCAAAACTTTTAGGGTCTTGCTCTTTTATGTTAAAGATGGTTTTTTCCAATCTTTTCATGTTAAACTTCTCTTCTACCACCGGATGCCAGTAAAACTCTTTGTTATAAAGTTCCATTGAAACTAAGTTTTTAGAGCTCTTTTTCTGAATCAGGTTTACGTCTTTTATGAACTTCTTGGTTTCCACTCTGACTAATTCAGTGGAAATATCTCTGTTCTTTTTACTTTCTTTGGCAGTTAAGTTTAAAGGATTACCCCTGACATCACAAATTATGCCTGAGTGGGGATCCTCAATAAAGTCGGGCTTGCCCTGAGCCTGCCGAAGGGTTTCTGACAGCCAGTGGTACCGTCGAGCTGTTTGATCATTCAGATTTAATCCTTGCTGAACGACCGTCCAGTTGCCAGATTTAGTAAATAAGAAATTGTGTTGATAAATTTGGTAATTATCCTGGATTAAAGAAGAATCTGTTTTAGCTGCCATTTTGGAAGCATAAATCAAATCTGGCGCAAAAGAAAAACCCCGAGAAATGCCGTAAGCCTCAATCTCGTTTGGGGTTTGCCGAGAAACCCTTTTCCCTCCACAAACATACACTCCCAAATAATCTTGAATATCAAAAAGCCCCTCTTTGAGAGCACCGAGGGTGGTGACCCCCAAACCACTGCTATTCCAATCGAATCCCATCACGCAACCAAGCGACTGAAACCATACCGGGTCTGACAGTCGTTTCAGGAATTCTTCTGGACCAAACTCTTCCACAATAGCCAAGGTAATACCCCTACCCAGTCTTTTCATTCTCTCAAACAGCCACCGCGGACACCTCCCATAATCGAGGGGCATTGTTACAACTCCTGTTTTCATAGATCGAATTTTTAAATTTATTTAAAAATGAAGATAGAAAAGAGATTTATCTCTTTAATATTTAATTTTATCAAAAAACCGTCTAATTGGCGATTTTTATTAGCTTTCCTGGCTGAACGCTGTTAGAACCTGTCTCTAAACAAAAAACCAGCCGGTAGGCTGATTCCTTGTTTTAATTAAATCTTTCTAGATTCAATTACCAGTTATTATTTCTGCGACCGCCGAATCCGCTGCGTCTGTTTCCGCCGCGAAAATCACGTCTGAAACCGCCTTCACGAGGACGAGCTTCCAAGGGACGAGCTTCGTTTACCGTAACGTTTTTCCCATCAATCTCTTTGCCATTGAACATTTCAATGGCTTTCTTAACTTCTTCTTCAGAAGACATTTCAACAAATCCGAATCCTTTTGAGCGTCCAGAGAATTTATCGGTAATCACCGTCGCCGATTCTACAGTTCCGGCCTGAGCAAAGGTTTCTTTCAAAGTCGCATCGGTGGTTTCGTAGGATAATCCACCAACAAACAATTTTTTTGCCATATTTATTCCTTAATAGTTAATTAATTAGTAAGCCGACCGCTGTTTTTATTCTCTTTCAAGGCTTACATAATTAATGAATATGTAAGGAAAAGAAAACTAACAGAAACTTACTTTATCATAATAGCTTACTGTCAGTAAAAAGTCAATGGGCTATTACAATAGACAATTATACCAAAAAACCGCCTCTTTGGCGATTCTTCATTCAATAAAATTAAGTGTGGAGATTACTCTTCTAATTTAATTCCAACCCTTTCGGCTATTTGGTGAATCCACTTATCTAACTTGTCAACCTTATGAGCTAACATAACCATCTCTTGAAAATAAGTATCAGCTTTTTTAGCATAGCTATCTATGGCCGTTATTAAGTTATTAATATCTTCTTTGTCTGCTTGTTTCTCTTCCAAACTCCCAAGTTTCTCATTAACTTCAATAAACCGCTGGTCCACTTTACCAAATTTTTGATCTAAATATTCAACTAATTCGCTGTAATCTTTATCCATACAATTTTATTATATCTCCCGGAAAGACGCTGTCAAATACGGCTCCGGCTACAGGATTCTAACCTATCTCGTTAAACGAGAGACTCTTATTAAACCTGAGCAAGGAATGATTTCTATTCCTTGTTGTTCTAGCTCGTCTAAAAATAGATTAATTCCTATTGAGTCAGAAGACATGTGGCCGGCTATGACCACATTGATATTGGCAGCTTCAGCTTCTTTTTTGTGCTCCTCTGACATATGCATGCCAATTATAGTACCCACACCTGCTTGAGCCATTTTCTCATAAAGCTTAGGTGAACCTTCTGTCCCGCCTGTCAGCTCGGTAATAGCTATTTTGCCGCAGCGATTCTCCTCTTCCCCAATAAAAACCTTGGGCCCTGCCCCATATTGCATAGCTTCTTTGTACTCTGGGATTTCTTTTAAGAGACGAAGTAAGTCCTCTACTCTTTCAGGACCTGCTTTCTCTACTTTTTCTTTTAAGAACTTAGCAGCTAAATTATCACAAGGAGTATGAAGGTTAATTAAGTTAAATCCCAAAAGGCGAGCAGTATCAATAGTTCTTTGGTGATTCAGCCTGTTTACTCCTCTGGCCACCTCCTCTATTCTTTCTCGCATTAAGTTCTCAGCCACATTAATAGGAACACCGTATTGATTCAAAACATCGCACTGGAGCTCCATTACTTCATGCAAGGTAGCCAAGCCCTTGCCCAGAGGATGGTGAGCGATAATCAAGTCAACATTCCCTATGTCTTTGGCTAATAAAACCTCAGCCGGCTCAATGTCCACTCCAACCAAGACCTTCTTTATTTCTTTGTCATCTGCAATATGTAAAACCCTTGAGTCCAAATAAGGATTTTCCAAAGCTTCCAAATCAAACTCTGCTTTCTCTTCCGCTGAAAGCTTCTCATACTTTGCCTTTTTTCTGGCTAAAACACTCTCTACCTTTTCTTTGCCCCGAAAGTCAGCTTCTATCCCCTTATTTATTGCTAGGTTGAAGATCTCTTTGGTTTTCATGCTTCTGTTTTAAGATTTCTTGATACAGCTCGCGTATCAGTTCTTTCTGCTTCTTTAAACTTAAAGTCTCCCGGCGAATCCGGGCTTTTTCTAGACGAATAAACTTCCTGATGCTTTTTGGCAACCTTTTCTTTTTCATAGAACATGGGGCATGGAACACATAACAGATAAAGTCTATTTTGTTTCATGTTTTATGTTTTATGTTATGTGATTTTACTCTCCTTTTATTACAGCTAAAGGCACGAGTTTTACTACTTTCTTTGATAAGCCCGCATTATGAACCACATCTACCACGCTATCTACGTCTTTGTAAGCTAAAGGGGCTTCTTCAGCAATGCCCCTTAAACTCCAACACTTCACAATGATACCTTTTTGTTTTAGCATGCTTACCACAACTTCGCCAGAGACACGCCTCATTGCCTCATGTCTTGACATGGTTCTGCCTGCTCCATGAGCTGTTGAGAAAAAAGCGTCTTTGCCTGTTGTTTCGCCTGCCAAAATGTAAGAAGCTGTACCCATAGAACCTGGAATAATAACAGGCTGACCTACTTTCTGATAACCCAAGGGAATCTCAGGATGCTCTGGCGGAAAGGCCCGAGTAGCCCCTTTTCTATGTAAGCAAACCTCTATTTCTTTGCCGTTTACCTCATGTTTTTCAATCTTGGCAATATTGTGAGCCACGTCATACAAAACTCTTAGAGGAGAAGCTTTTTCTCCCAGAACACTTTTCCAAGCTTTCCTGACAAAATGAGCTATCATCTGGCGGTTGGCCCAAGCGTAGTTAGCTCCGGCAGACATAGCAGCAAAATACTTTCTTCCTTCTGGAGAATTAAGGGGGCAGGCAGCTAATTCTCTGTCAGGAAGATTAATTTTATACTTTGGCATGGCTTTCATCATAACTCTTATGTAATCTGTGGCTATTTGATGACCCAGACCCCGGGAGCCTGTATGAATCATAATCACCACCTGGTCTTTAAACAAACCAAAGGCTTTAGCTATCTCTTCATCAAAAATCTCATCTACTTTTTGCACTTCCAAAAAATGGTTCCCGCTGCCCAAAGTTCCCACCTGATCTCTACCTCTGTTTTTGGCTCTGTCTGATACACAAGAAACGTCAGCTTGAGATAGTCTGCCTTGAGATTCACAGTTCTCCAAATCTTCTTTCTCTCCATACCCTTGTTCTACCAATCTCTGGGCTCCTCCTTCCAAAACCCGATCCAAGCTTTTAATATCTATTTTTATCTGCCTGCCTTTGCCCAAACCAGAAGGCACTTCTCTCTGGATTTCTGTGGCTAATTTATCCAAAGAAAGCTTAATATCTTTTTCTAGATAATCTGACTTTAATAATCTCATCCCGCAATTAGAAACTACTATATTGTTAGCAATGAAATTATGGGCAGAATTATTTATAGTAAAATCGTAAACAAAATCTTTATATGGAACTTTCTCAATTTTCTCTATTTGGTCCCAAGCTAAACCATTTTTACCCAGAGAGTATGCTTTTTTATATTCCTCAAAAGATGAAAAATCAAAAGCTATTCGGGGATATCCTCTCTTCTTCCTAACTCCCCAACTATTTTCTTCAAAGATGGAATGGTAAAGAAATTGAAGGGGTACGTATTGGGCAACATGTTTTTCTGCTATCTTTTTAAAATCTCCTCTTTTTTGATATGACTTCTTTATTTTTTCTCTTGCTTTTGCTCTTAAGCCTACTGTCTTTAACTTTCTTTTTAAGTAATTGACAGCTAAACAGGCCTCTCTGTGTTTTTGCTGATTATATTCATAGCTTACGGTTTCAAAAAACTGTATAAGGTTTTCGGCTCTCTCGCTTATTTGCAACCGAAATCCTACAGTTTCTCCTTGTTTGCCTTGATAATGATAACCAGGGACATTTTTAATTGTATGGGTTTCAACTTTAAATTCCTTTAGAAGTTTGGCAATATCTTTTAGAAACAACTTTGCATTTCTTTCCAAGCCTCTAGCTTTCTGCATGTTTAATTGGGGGGCGTAAAAATTATACTTATTTAAAGTTGAAGGGGTGGACAGTTCTGCTCCGAAAAAAGAAGCTAAAAATAAACGTTTCTGCCAAAGAGGACACTGAAAAATCCATTTCGGTATGCCATATTTTTGATGACCCTTTAGGCTGAAGGGTAATCCCAGAGCTACCAATAAACCTGCAAAAGTTGAAGAACTTACTTTGATACTATATTCTGTTCTAGTAAACTTATATTTCTGATAATGGGTAGTAATTTCGTGATTTCTTGTTCTGTTGTAAATTTTAGAGGGAGTGAAGCCTAACTTTTTTAAGTCCCGGCGAATAAGTGCCAAATCTTCTGGTTCGCCATAAAACCAAACTATACCAATTTTATTATTGATAAAAGAGATTGAACCATCACCCAAAACATAGCCCATAATTTTCAGAAGGTAGGGCAGTTGGGGTGAATTATATTTTAAAGGAAGAATCTGCAACCTCTGAATTTGATTTGTAATTTGTTGAAGACTGGAACCTCGATTGCTTTTGCCTAGTTTTAATAAGGTTTTCTTAAAATTATCCTCTGAAAGAATCACTTTATTAGAAGGTTGTTCGTAGACAACTCCTTGAAAGGGATAAATCGCTATCCTCTCATTCTCTTTGAGATGCTTTGTTTCCTTCATACCCTCGGGGGTAAAGATAGGATGATCCTCTGTTACTTCAATCTTATTCCCGGTCATAGTAGTGATGCGAAGTATATGAGGGTTACAAACTCTTTTTAAGAAATAAGCGAGGGAAGATACTCCTTGTTTAAATTGATTTAAGTTTATGTAATTTACTTGGGCATCCTTCCATTTCTCTTCTAGCCTTTTAATTGGCATGTAAGCACCATGTTCCAATAGAACCTTGGTATTTCCAGAGGTGCAATTTATGTCATAGCCCACTCCCCCAGGAGAGATAACACCGTCTTCTACTCTGGTAGCTGCCACCCCACCAATTGCAAACCCGTACCCTTCATGCATATCTGGCATAGCTATGCTGTAGTTAATAATGCCTGGCAAACTAGCTACGTTGATTAATTGGCTAATAGACCTGTCCCGAAAAACACTCTCAAACATCTCTTCTGATATATAGGCCCTGGCCGGCACCCTCATATCTCGCTGAAAAGACTGGGGAATTTCCCACAACCAATTACTTATTTTTCTAAAGTCTTTTTTGTTTATCATAGATTTAAAGCTGATATTTTTTTCTTGCCCCGTAGTGAACTTTGTTCTACTATGGGGTGAAATCTTTTTTAGAAATCATGTATCCTAATTTTATCTTAAGCTCCTCAAAAAGAAAAGGGGGTCGCTTACTGGCCCCCCCTTAAGCATCTAGGCCACTTTGTTCATCGGCTCCCTCCCCATCCAGAGCCAGACTAACACTGCCTGAGTCCGATTAGTCACCCCAAGCTTCATGAAGGCAGAGTGGAGATGGTTCTTAACGGTGCTTAACTCTGTACTTGTTGCCTCGGCTATTTGCTTGTTGCCAAGGCCTTGAGCGGCAAGGCTCAAGAGTTGGGCTTGGCGAGGAGTCAAGATTCTCTCCGACACCACCTCAGAAACTAGAAAGGGAATGGTGTCAATTTCCCCCGCAACGATGGCTCTGAGCAATGCCCCCGTCCGGCTAAAGGAGCCTAGTTTTTCCTGGATCCTCCGGAGAGTCCTCTCAACTGAAGATGTTGGAATCGCCAAACGCTGAGCGATTGCTCCGCTTGGGTACATAGCTAAACTTAGCACCGTTTTTTCAAGAATCGCCAGGGGCTTTATTCTTATCTCCGAGCCGTGCAAACCAAGAGCCACTTCAGCTTTTGCTCTTACAAAGTCGTTCACTCTCGTTGTTGTCATTAGCCAATCCTCCAAATATACTGAAAAATGACTTTCTTTTTTATAGCAAAATGTAAAATTTTTGTCAAATATCAAAAAGAACTGTCGCCTTAAAGGTTCCATCTTTTTTTTGACGAATATCTAATCCATGGTGCGTAACGGCTTTAATGTCTTCGCAAAATCTTTCTATTTTCTGGCCGAACAAAACAGCTTCAACCTCTGTTTCGGAAAACTTATCAAACTTCACCTTAAAATAAGCTTCTTTATTGACTTGGCTCAAATAAAGAGCCTCATTCAAGAAATCAACCAATAAGGCTGATAAATCTGCTGATTGGATCTTAATTTCTCTTTTTATTTCTTTTTCTTCAACCTCTGGCCTCATTTCCTCTGTCATAGCAAAAAGAGAGCTTTCGAACAGTTCTTCTTTTGTCTTACCAAAAGCTCTAATCTTCAAGTCCGCCGTATGCTCTAAAACTTCATAGCGTTTCATATTTATAGTGA
>Ga0210057_1004179_pt1 | contig 19409 bp, 28 predicted proteins | sample CryGeyCG2114_010_2_FD_183968 | JGI IMG/M metagenome (GOLD analysis project Ga0210057, IMG submission 183968) | Groundwater microbial communities from aquifer - Crystal Geyser CG10_big_fil_rev_8/21/14_0.10 (SPAdes) (version 2) | ecosystem: Environmental > Aquatic > Deep subsurface > Groundwater ...
TTTTCTCTCTGGTTTGATTTTCATTTTCTCCTTCTCTCAATTTTTATAAATTTAAAAAAATAAAAAATAAAAATATTTTATTAACAACCGCCGACCATTGAGCCACCGCCAGTTGCTTGTCCTTTTTCAGCTCCCCTGTATAAGTTACTTGCTAAGTTAATGTAGTTTGTAGAGTCTATTCCTTGAGATTCCAATACTTGAGCTTTTTGTTCATGTATTCCTGGAAAGAAAAGAACTTTCCACTTTCCCATCTCATTAAGTATCTCTTCATCAGTCATGTCTGGATGATTGATAAGTAAATACTTTGCAAGCCCCCTCATAGCATAGCTGTGTGCACATCCGCAAGCTCTTTCTCCGTTGCTAAATATTATAGACTGCGCTCCACAGCAATATTCACAGGAAATCGAACTTCCAATTTTGATGTACCTTTGCATTTGCTCTTGATTTAATTGTTTATCTTCGTAAGCTGCCAATTTTTGAATCGTCTGATCAGCTAACCCCGGATTACTGACAGATACATCATCAAACTTAACTCCTAGTTCATCTCCATAAACATTTGGAGTTCCTTTTGGAATTATCTCTGAAGCCGAAACAGTTCCAATACCTGTAGCAACTACTTTCCCAGTTGAACTTGACAGATTACCTAAATTAAAAACAAGCACGATGGCTAATATTGCGATTAATCCTATCTGAACTATTAACTCATAGTTTGGCTTTTCACTTTCTCCGTCATCTTGTGTTTTTGTTTCCATCTTACTTGGTTTACAACAATCCATTTTAACACCCACCCACCATGGCATTAGAAGTAGAACTTGCTACAGCACTAACTGCCTGTCCTGTTGAACTTACAGCTGCCTCTCCAGCTCCCGCTTTAAAAACAACGAATAGAGTAACGATGAAGAGTATTGCTATAACTCCCCACAATAGCGTTCTTCTGTTCATTTGCATTTTGACCTCCTTTCATTTGCTTGAGCATTAGCGAAAGCGAATGATTGGGCAACATCCGCTGCACTTTCACTTTTCTTGTTTTTCATGATTTTTTTAAGAAATCAAATTATATATGCGCTTTTGCGGAACTAGTTCCGCAATGGGATTTAAAGGAAGAAACTAATTATAAATAGAGTTTAGTTCTCTGTCAGCACAACCACATTCGTCATCCCTCTTCGTTTTCTTTCAACCAAACCCGCCCCTTCAAGTTTATCAACAATCCTCGTCATTCTTGCTTTGCTAAATTCTGTTTTCTCAATTAAATCGGCCTGAAACATTGCACCATTTTCCTTAACAAGATTATAAACCTGTTTTTCTTCAGGTCTGAATGAAGAAAAATCAACTTTTTTCTCTGATTTTTTCTCTTTAATCTTTTTTACAATAACCTTTTCTTCGGGTTTAATAAATATTAAAACAATGCTAACAATTAAGAGTATTCCTGCTATACCCAGAGCATAATACTTCTGTTTGGTCACACTGTCAAACATCTCACATGACTGTACATTTCCATGTTGTGCAAAACAACTAGCCCTTACAGCATCATCGACAACATTACTGTACATAAATGTGAAGACTACCACTAAGATTGAAACTGCCAATAAAAACCAGCCAAGATTTTTAGTTTCCATTATTCTTCGATCAAATATTTTATTTCTGTCATTGTAACTCTTAGAATATAAACTATAAAAAGGCTTTTGTGAAACTAGTTTCAGTCCATGAAAAGTTTATTAAACAGTATTTCTCTAAACTTAAGATGGAAAATAAGAATGTAGGTTTTATGTTATTAGGAATTTCTGTCTTAATTGTAATAATAATTTTTATGTTTCAAAGCACTCTTACAAGTTTTGTGGACTCCAGCTGTAATCTTGCTCACGGAGGGGAATATTGCCCAATGTATGATACAATTGAGAAACAAACATATCTTGCATTAGGAATAATAGGTATTCTTTTTATTGTGAGTTTAGTTTTGATATTTTCTAAACCTCAAACGATAGTCAAAACGAGAACAATTGAAAAGAAGAAACCTGAAAAGAAATACGATTTATCAAATTTAAAACCAGAAGAAAAAAGAGTTTTTGAACTTGTGAAAGAAAATAAAACAATCTTTCAAGCAGATTTAATTGAGAAAACAGAATTTGGAAAAGCAAAGATGACCAGGATAATTGACAGACTGGAAGGTAATGGTTTAGTTGAAAGAAAACGAAGAGGGATGACGAATGTGGTTGTTTTGAAAGAATAAATAGAACCCTAGGCAGAATCGAACTGCGGACCGCTCGGCTTTTAGAGAGTCATGCATTTGCAATCGTCTTGTAAACGAGCTGTTTTGCCACTAGAATATGAAGCCATTTTGTTTTCTTATTTAGACCCTTGGGTTTTAATGGTTTTCGTCTCGTCATCGAGTCGTTGCTTTTCTATGCAACTGGCGTAAACAAAATGATGCTTTTTTGTTACAACCCTATTCTTCAGGCAAAGATTCAAATTCTTTTTTCTTTTCTTCCATCCAATCGCTCATTTCTTCAGGACCATTCATTTTTTCTTTCATCTCTTCCATAGCTTTGATATGCTCCTCATCTCCTTTTTGAAACATTTCCATACCATGTCGTTTACTTAATTCTGCCATTTCCTCAAAAGTATTCGCATGAAACTCTTTATCACACGCCCCACCTAATTGTCTACAAGTCATTGCTTTCATTTTATTATACTCTTTTTATCATATTTAAAAGTAATGGCTCCACGCAGAATCGAACTGCGGACCGCTCGGCTTTTAGTATTTTTGACTTTCATCGCCACACTTGTAAACGAGCTGTTTTGCCACTAGACTATGGAGCCCGTAAGAGAAAGATTTGGACAGTTTAAAAAATTAACTAAAGAACTTTATGCCTGTTGCGATGAGAAATCCGATAGCTCCGAGGATAAGGATTCCTATCGCTGAAACTTTCGCCACGGTTTTGTATTCAATTGAGGAAGGTTTTTTCAGGACGTGCCAGACTCGCTTTGACTGTATGGCGAATGATTTTAGTCTGCTCCCTAGGGAGAGTTTATTTTCTTCCATCATAATGCAAGATAAACTTGTTTTATAAATTTATTCTTCCAAGAAATCAATGCCGAGTTCTTTTCCTAACTCGATATGGGAGTTTTTTATAAATTCATCGGAGCCGAGAATCTGAGAGCTCTTCACACCTGTTACAATTAGCAAGACCTTGATTGTGTTTTCCAAATCAGGAGATATTTGGGCTCCTGAAATTAGCTTTGCGTCAGGAGAAATTTTTTGCCCGATAATTTCCATTACTTTTTTGTATTCATCTAAGGACATGTCGCTTCCGCCTGTTATGTTTACTAAGGCGCCGGTTGCGTTTGTTATGTCAACGCTTAGAAGAGGGTTGTTCATCGCTTTTTCGACCGCCTCAACGGCGCGGTTTTGCGAGTCTGCCTCGCCGATTCCGATTAAAGAAACGCCACCGTTTGTCATCACAGCTTTCACATCGGCAAAGTCTAAGTTAACGAGACCTGATTTTGTGATTAACTCTGTTATCCCTTTTACCGCGTTCGTTAATAATTCGTCCGCGACTTTGAAGGCCGTGTGGATTGGAATTTCGGGGGCGATTTCTAAAAGCTTGTCGTTCGGAATTACGATTAAAGTGTCTGTAACTGCGGCGAGTTTTTCCAAACCGTTTTGCGCGTTTTCAATTCTTTTTTGACCTTCTACAGTGAAAGGAAGAGTTACGACTCCGATTGTCAGCGCTCCGGACTTTTTTGCGATTTGGGCTATGATTGGAGCGGCTCCTGTTCCTGTTCCGCCGCCTTCTCCGCAGGTTATGAAGACAAGATCTGACTCACCAAGTTTTTTTCTTATTTCTGATTCGGATTCTTTTGCCGCCTGTTCTCCCATTTTTGGATTGCTTCCCGCTCCGAGACCTCGGGTTAATTCGCGACCGATTAGTATTTTTGTGTCAACGTTGGTATATAATAAATCCTGTGCGTCTGTGTTTATAGCGATGATTTCGCAGCCTTTGATTCCGATTTCTTTCATTCTTGAAACAGAGTTGCCTCCGCCTCCGCCGCACCCAATTACTTTTACTCTCGCCGCCTGCTTTTGGAGTAGAGATTCAAGTTCTTCATCGACTGACTGAGCTGGAGAGACCTCTTTTTCAACGTAAATGTCTGGCATGTTTAAGCGAAGTTGTGATTGTTTATAAAGATTATCGTACATTGTTGCGTTAGCGGTTGGTAGAAAACAATAAAAGGACTAAATTCCTGATTTTTCTATGCCAAATTTACAGCAATTTACAGATTTCCTTAAAACAATAGATCTGAAAAGATATAGAAAAGAATATGCTTCCATCAAAATTGTGGAAATGGATTTGCCTAAAGATGTTCAAGCAATTATTTTATTATACAGAGTTTATTGGGATGAGAAAAAATTTCTTTCATTTGAAGAATTTTATGAAAGATATGAAAGAGAAAATCAAGAAGCCATAGAGAAGTTCAAGAAAAAAACAACAATGTGTGATGATTGTTTTAGCAGGGGATTAAAAGCAAGAATTTACAGAACATGGGCAAGCATTATAACTCAAATTCATGGCGGATATGTTGCCGAGTTCGTCTTTGGAAAGGGAAGTGTAAAAATGTCCAGAGAATTAGACTCTATGGGTGCAGATTTTAGGGTAAATTACAAAAGTAATTTTTTGAATTATCAGGTAAAGAAAACTACCCATGGCGGGGTCATGAGTAGAAAACCGCTACCAAGAAAAAAGAAATTGGAAGGGGAAGATATAGATATTAAATATGAAGTTCCAAATAGCAACATTTTTGATAACCCCAAAACAAAGAAAGGAGAGTTCAGAATTGGATATATAAGATTTATAGATGATAAGAAAACAATCAGATTGCCTAATGGTTTTGTTATTTTTACACCAGAAACATTTTTATCAAAGAAAATAGAGATAGACTCTAAAGCGTAAGCTGTTTTGGAGTTTCACTTAATCTTTCTTCTGCTATCTTAATATATTCTGGATTAATTTCGAATCCAATAAAATCAAGCCCTAACTTCTTAGCAGAGATACATTCAGAACCAGAGCCAACAAAAGGAACTAAAACAAATCCTTCTTTTTGTCTTGCAGAGAGAATAAGTCTGTCGCATAAAGCTAATGGTTTTTGTGTAGGATGATTAACCCTTTCTTTTATTCCAGCACCACCTGCAAGAGCAGGTATTTTTATAACATCTCTTGGCAATGCTCCTTTTTCGTGGGCATTATAAACTGTTTCTTTTCCATTTCTGCTTAATCTTCCAACTGTAGCGGGTCTAACTTTCCCAGCAGAGCCATTAAGAAAACCATTAGTGTATGGTTCTCTAACATCATTAAGATTAAACACTTTATCCTTTTTCCAGCAACAAATTATACTTTCGTGGCTTCTTTGCCAAAATTTATTTGTTGGCATATTCTTATTAGTATAATGCCAAACTAACCACTTTTTGTTTATAGGTATTTTAACAAAGACATGAGCTAAAATCTCGCTAAATCCATAAATAAACATTGTTCCATCTTGTTTTAGAACTCTGATACTTTCTTTTATCCACCCATCACACCATTTAAGATATTCTTCAAGCTCCATTTTATCTTTGTTATTTCCAAAATCTTTGCCTATATTATAGGGTGGGTCTGCTATGATAATTTGGGCAGATTCATCTTCTAACTTCTTCAATCCTTCTAAAGCGTCAATTAAATGTATTTTATTTTTTTCCATTTTATTCTCCTAAAATATTCTTAATATAATAATAATCCTCTTTACTTATTTCTTTTGTTGCTCTACCCATTAAGATGGTTCCCCATCTTTTCTGCCCTTTGAATATTGAAATATTGTTAATAATTTTCTCTGTTAATTCCATCATTGCTTTTTGTTTGCTTTTTTCTTGTTCCATATTACTTATTTAATCTTACTTGATAGAGTATTCTTTACTATATAAACCTTTCTCTTTTAAGGAATATTTATAAAGTATTATCACTTATGAAACACATGGCTGAAATAAAGATAAAGGAATTTGGAAAGACAGCGTATAAATGTAATAAGTGCGGTCATGTGTGGTTTTCTCGTGGAGATGAACGTCCACTTACTTGTCCAAAATGTAAAACAGCCAGATGGGATAAAGAACTGAAAGCAAAGAAGAAAAATTAATCTTTCGTTGATTTTGTCATTAGTTGGGATTTCACAGAGCCAGATTAAAATAATTTTAAGTTGGTTATTTACCAACCGCTAACGCAACAATGCAAGATTATCGAGATAATCTTTAACCTTCGCTTTTGATTACAGCGTGGCTTAGGCATAAGAACCACCGCCTGTTTTGCAGTTTAATCGTGCTTATTTTCCGAGAAGATGTTATGCGGGACTGTCGCTCGGGGTTGGCGGTTCTTGAGTAGTAGCAGGAGGTTCTTCTTCAGACTCTTCGGTTTTCTCGGCAGATTTTTTATCTTCTGCCTTTAGTTCTTCAAAAACAAGGTGCAGGCCTGAGAGTTCGGTGAACTTCTTCTTGTGGTAATCGATGATTGATTCGAGACCTTTCGGCAATTTGACAAAAACTTTGTCTTCTTTGATTTCATATTTGGGAAGAAAACGGAAGAAGAATTTCATCAAGACTTCAGCTTTTTCTTTTTTGTCGGTAACTTTCCTTAGGATTTTGAATTTGTATTTTATGTCTTTGCCGGCGAGAGGATTGTTGAAGTCTGCCGTTACACGCGCTCCGGAAACCGCAACGATTTTTACGGGCTGGTTGTCAAGTGCTAAGACCATGCCGGGTTGCGGGTTTATTTTTTGTTCAGTGAACTTAGCCAGAGGTATTGTTTTAAGCAAGTTGCGGTGCCTTTCGCCAAAACCTTCTTTCGTAGAAAAAGAGCTTTCGTATTCCTCGTTTAGATTTTTATTTTCCAGTGCTTTGTCAAGACCTTGGACGACCATTTCCTGCCCGACAACAACAATTAGTTTTTCCGGTTTCGCTTGCGCGTTGAGTTTCTTCAAGTCTTCTGGGATGTTTGAGTCGAAGATATTTCCGTTGGCGTAACCTGTGAACTCTAATTCAACGAAGTCGTTTTTCTTTGTTTCTTGCTCGTTTTGCATTAGCAGAGGTGCTTAGTAACTTTTATAAACGTTTCTTGTGAGTGGAGAGTATGGTTTTAAGAATTAGTGATGCGTCGCAACTGAGACCGGGAAGCATTATGCTCTACGAGGGCGAGGCTTACACTGTAAAATCTAATGATATAAGCAAGACGGGAAAGCACGGACACGCGAAGTGCAGAATACAGGCGAATAGCGTTTTCGGGACGAGGAAGAAAGTAATAACAGTTCCGGGTCATGAAAGATTTGAAATTCCTAATGTGATAAAAAAGAAATATCAAGTCTTGAGTATCGGGGAAAATAGCGTTTCGGCGATGGACATGGAGAGTTACGAGACTGTTGACCTTCCAGTGAACGAGGAGTTGAGAGAACAGATTCAGCCGGAGAAGACGGTTGAGGTTTGGGATATTGAGAGTAAAAAAGCTATAATGAGGATTTTGTGATGATGAAAAAAATAGCACCATATACAATCAGAACGTCTGTGTCGGAAAATGGAAAAGTTACTTACAGCCATGACGGAATAAATACAGAAGAAGCACATACTGGGGTGTTGCACTTAAATCCAAGATTGAGGTCTATTACTACTGATTTGGCAAATATAAAAGGAGAAGTGATATAAAAATGGCGCAGAAAATAGCAGCGGCACAGAAGAGAATGTTTGAGGATGTTTTTGTGTGTAAGAAGTGCAGCAAGAAAATCCGCTCGCAATCGACGAAAATAATTGCCGGGAAAATTAAATGCCCGAGATGCAATTCGCGGTCTTTCAGACCTGTGAAAAGGAAAAAATAAGAGATGGTTGGATTTATCGTATATGATCTTGTGATTTTTGCAGCATTTATCTTAGTTGTAATCGTGCTGTTAAGGAAAAATAAAAAGAAAGTTTCTAGACAGGGAATAGCTTTCCTTTACAAGACGGATTGGGGAATAAAACGGATGGATAGTTTTGCCAGAAAGAGAGAGAAACTTTTGAAGTTTTCTCTGCCTTTTGTTTTAATCAGCGGTTTTACTTTAATGGCTCTTATTCTGATTTTTCTCGGCGAGAGCGTTTACATTTATCTAAAATTTCCCATAGTTGATGTTATAAGAGCACCACCTCTGGCTCCTTTGATACCGTATCTTCCTAATCTGTTCGGACTTCAGAGTTTTTTCCCGCCGCTCTACTTTACATATTTTATCTTCGCTGTTGGGCTGGGAGGAATTCTTCACGAGTTTGCTCACGGAGTTTATGCGAGACTGCATAAGTTTAAAGTTAAATCGACCGGCTTTTTGTTTTTTGGACCCATTCCAGGAGCTTTTGTCGAGCCAGATGAGAAGCAGATGGCGAAATCTGAAAAAGTAAAACAACTCTCTGTTTTGGGGGCAGGAACTTTTGCTAATTTGATAATTGCTCTGATTTTCGCCGGGGTTTTGTGGATTTTCTTTTTATCGACGATGAATGCGACGGGAGTCGGCTTTGCCGCATATCCCCAGACGGTGGTTAACACTTCTGATATAGTTATTCCGGACGAGGCAAACCTCTCGAGCGATTTGGTAGAGATTGAAGTAAACGGAGAGATTTTTCTGACTAACCCGCAGGCATTGCAGACCTCAATTGACAACGAGATTCCGCAGTCTATTGTTTTCGAAAACGGCGGCGCGGTGAGGGCAAGGTTGCAAGGGGCGATAATGGAAATTGACGGCGAGAAGGTAACGAATAGGGAAGATTTGAGCAGGGTTCTCTCTGAAAAGGAGTCGGGAAAGCAGGTTGTTATTAAAACGGCGGTTCGCGACGGGCTTTTTGATACGGAACCAGAATTTAAAAGTTTTGATGTTACGCTTGGCGAGAGAGAGGGAGCAACTTATCTTGGGGTTGGATTTAATTCCGGAAATGGCGGTCTGAGCGTGCCGAGCAGATTTTTGAGTTTTGTTTTATTCAGCGGAGCCGGCACATTAAATCCGGAAATTTATTACGAGTCTTCTCTTGGAAGTTTCGGGTGGTTCATTTACTTTTTGCTCTGGTGGACATTCTTTATCAATCTGCTTTTGGCTTTGTTCAATATGTTGCCTCTTGGGCCGCTTGACGGAGGAAGATTTTTGCAGTATGGTGTTGAAAGCGTGACAAAAAGCGAGAAAGCGGGAAGGAAAATTCTCAAGATTTCAACATGGATTATTCTTGCAGGACTATTGGCGATGATGGCTAAGTGGGCTGTGAGTTTTCTTTAGATAAGTTTACCAATTTTAACGAGTAAGATTTTGCATCTGCGAAGGCAAGGTCTCAAGATAATTTGTAAAATTATTATAGGGCTATGTTGGGAATTTACCACCATTAATCTCTGTTGAAAAGCCACGGGTACAATTGGACCCGCGCAGAAGATTATTTTATAGTCTCAAGATTTTCAATAAATCCAGCTATTAGAAAGTTTTAAATATCTTCTCAGTGTTTTTTTCTTATGAAACTTAAAAAGATTTTGTGTGCGGGGTGCGTAGGTCTTTCTTCGCTCGTTACTGGAGGGCCTACTTGTGGTGGTCATCTTGCTTTGCCCGATGCGGGCACTCTTGAGTTTATAGCGGAAAGCAACCAACCTCCTGAACCTCGGTTTTATTCTGGAACATTTGTAGCGAGTCAGAGCGGTTTTATATCCAAAAAAAACCCCAACATGATTTCTTCCATACAACAGCCGGATATTCTAAGAGCATCTTTAGAAGTTGTTAGTCCGTATGAGCGGGAAACTATTTTTCTTTATTTTGATTTGAGTGAAGTTCCTAACGATATAAGAACGACAAAAGCTAACTTGATTCTTACAGCAGATAATGCTCCGAGTTCTCAGCAAGGAATAAGCAACTGGAATCTGCATATACAGGGAGTATCGTCGCCATGGGACCAAGAGGCTCTGAGTTCTAATAATTCGCCTTTTTTCAAGGGCGGTAACGGGACTCATGGAGACTGGGGATATGACTTTAATACGATACCCGGACCTGGAGAGGAGATAACTATTAATTTGAATTATCTCTTGGCGGGAAATCCATATCTTGGAGGAGACCCGGAAGAAGGAAGGAAAATAGTTGACGCATGGATTGATAGTAGTGAACACTCAAATTATGGAGTCTACATAGGGGTTGGTAAACAAGCCGGAGATTTCTCTTCAGATAATGGCTTATTAAGAACTTTTGACAGGACGGCGTATCCGCCGCGTTTGGAAATTGAAGGAAGAAATTACGACGTTTTGAAACCAAAGTTTTAATTACCACTCTTGTTTCTTTCTTTTATGACAAAGAGAGGGCAGACGGTTTTTGGGATGTCTTTTGGGGTTATTTTTTCCATAATTCTGATTATTTTCTTATTGGGGGTTGCGATTTATGCTATAACTTCTTTTGTGGGGATTAGCAGTTGCTCAAAAGTCGGTTTGTTTTATGAGGGGTTGCAGGATGAGATTGATAAGGCGTGGACGTCGGGAATTTATCGAGGAAATTTTCCACTTGAGAGAAATCCGCTTGTGCTTCCTTCAGGAATTGAGAAAGTTTGCTTCGGCGGTTTGAATCAGGCAGTTCTTGACAACGGGAATGTGCAGAGCGAGCTGAAGGAAGCGTATTTTTTAGTTGAGGACAGAGAGATTTATATGTACCCTCCGGACAAGGCGTGTGATGGGGAATTGAGTTCTAATAGTTTAGAACATGTTTCAATAGCAAACTTTTTCTGTGTTGATGTTGAAGATGGAAACGTTGAGCCGTTCAAATTAGATAAACGGACAGATGCGAGCAGTGTTAATATTAGTAAAGTTTTAGTTTAGGATTACTTCCACTACAATCGTCTAGCCAGGACGAGAAACCTACGTTATCATTTATTGATACGCCTAAGCAGGAAGAATGTAATATGCTCGCCGCACGTAAGCAACAGTTGTGTTCATATTCGTAATCCTTGTAGTTTTCATAATCAAGAGGACTTATATTATTTTGATTGTTGCACCAAGCTTGGTCGTCATTATTAATTCTTCCGCAACCGTTGAAATCTGAGGGAGAGGGCGGACTAAGTAAAGAATTATCAGAAATCATTTTCTGAAGTCTGCTATTTGAGTTTTCTTCGGAAACGGAAGTTTCTTCTGGAAATGGGTGGTAAAATAAAATCCAGAATCCTAAAAGCAGGAAGATGATTGATAGAGAGTAGATGATTGCTCTTTTGAAGCCATAGCTTAAATAGCATTTATTAGTATAAAAAGATTTCTGCGTTGCTAAATTGGAGTTGGCACTTCTTTTTCCAAACCAAAAGCAGTGAGATTGTCAGAGATTCGGGGCTTTTTGTTTTTTTCTCGTCGGACATTTTTTGAAAAGCTCCGCAAACTTAACACAACCAAAAGCAGTAAAGATTTAAAAACCCAGATTTTATATAATGTTATCTGCTTCTTGATATTAAGGAGTAGCGGAGCGAATGATATTCATCATTAAAGTTACGACGAACAAGGAAGACAAGGCGATTGAGATGATTAGCGAGCGCGTCCAGAAAAAAAATCTGAACGTTTATTGTATCGCGCGACCGCACGGTTTGAAGGGCTATATAATCTTGGAGTCTGAAGACAGAGAGTCTGCTGAAGAAGCGGCTTTTAATTTGCCTTATGTGAAAGGAATTCTCGGGAAGGAAGTTGCTTACCTTGAAGTTCAGAATATGCTTGAGCCGAAAGTTGAGGAAATGAATATTAAAATCGGGGATATCGTCGAGATAATTGCGCAAAGCTTCAAGGGTGAGCACGCGAAAGTTTCCAGAATTGATACAGCTAAAGGAGAGGTTGTTGTTTCGCTGTTGGGGGCTTCTGTTCCTATTCCTGTGACTGTTAAAATAGACAACGTAAAGGTTATAAGGCGTGAAGATGAGAGAGAAAACGAGGAAAAAACTCCAGAAGAGGTTGAAGAAGATTCCGCGAGGGACTTTGCAGATGAACTGGAGGATGAGCTATAATGAAAATCAAACTAATCGTCGACGGAGGAGCAATGAAGCCAGGACCAGCCGTGGCTCAGCAACTTGGGCCGATGGGAATTAACATTGGAAAAGTTATTGAAGATGTTAATAAGGAAACAGCGGGATTCAAAGGCGTGAAAGTTCCGGTGGAGTTGGACGTTGACCCGAAGACAAAAAATTATTTAATTGAAGTTTTTTCTCCTCCAATGGCAGAGATGATTAAAAAGGAGCTTGGTTTGGAAAAAGCATCTGGAGAGGCGGGTAAGACTTGGGTTGGAAATATCGCTTTCGAGAGTTTGTTGGGAGTTGCTAAATCTAAAATGGCAAATTTACCGACGCGGGAATTGCGCGGTGCGGTTAGACTGGCGGTCGGAAGTTGTGTTTCTCTTGGCGTTTTGATTGACAGCAAAGAGCCGAAAGAAATTATGTTAGAGATTAGCGAGGGAAAATATGACGAAGAGATAAATGCCGAGAAAACTGAGGTTAGCCCCGAAAAGAAAAAAGAGTTGGATGATTATTTTAAGAATTTGAGTGCGGAGCAGGAAAAGAAGAAGAAAGTTGCGGCTGAAGCGGCTGCGGCTGCGGAGGCGGCTAAAGCTGAGAGTGCGGTTGCGGCTCCTGCGGAAGGTTCTGAAGTTACTCCAGCTGTAAGCAAAGTCGGTGAGAAGAAGGCGGAGCCTGCTAAGAAGACAGATGCTAAGAAGAAGTAGGGGAATGCCTTATTTGCGGGAGGTAAATTTCTTGGCAAAAAATTTGGATAACTATCTTTTGGAATTCTTAAGATTAGAAACTCCTGATTTTCTTTAGCAGAAAGTTTTAAATATCTTTAATTTTAGGTGAATTGGTCATTGACTACGTATCCAAGCAATAAATTCTATGTGTTTGGGTCGTGACGTAGGAGACGCGGATGGAAGCAAAGAAACTGAAAGAAGCATTGGCTGAGATAAGGAAAGGAAAGGAAAGGAAGTTTGAGCAGAGCGTAGATTTGATTATTAATCTCAAAACGATTGACGTGAAACGCGAAGGAGTTAATGTTGTTTTGAATATTCCGCATAAGATTAAAGACAAGAAAGTCTGTGGTTTTCTGACGGAAAAGTCCGAGCTTGTTGATTCTGTTCGCGAGCCAGATTTTGAGAAGTATAAAGACAAGAAACTGTTGAAAGAGTTGGTTAACAAGTACGATTATTTTATTGCTAGTGCGAAGCTGATGCCGAAGGTTGCTACAGCTTTCGGAAGAGTTCTTGGTCCTGTTGGAAAAATGCCCTCTCCACAGTTAGGAATGTTACCTCAGGAAAACGAGACGGCGATTAAAGTAGCTATGGAAAAAATCGGAAAGTCTTTGAAAGTTCGGATGAAGGAAGCGAGCATTAAGCTTGTCGTCGGGCGGGAGAATATGTCTGACGAGGAGATAATTGAAAATGTCAATGAGATTTACAAAGGAATTGAGAATGCTTTGCCGAAGAAAAAGGAGAACGTGAAGAACGTAATGATTAAATTGAGCATGGGAAAACCCTTGCGGGTGGAGATTTAATGGAAGACAGAAAGATAAGGATAAAGCCGATTCCGGAGTACAAGATAGAGAATGTAAAAAAAATTGCGGAGAGGATGAAGTCAAGCAAAACGTTTTTGATAGCTTCTACAAAGGGTTTGCCTGCGTCGCAGTTTCAGTCCATCAAGAGCAAACTTCGCGGCAAGGCGAAAATTATCGTTGCAAAAAAGTCCATTGTTTTGCGGGCTTTGAAAGAGAGTGAAAAAGGAAGTTTGATTTCCCTGAAAGATAAGATTGATGCAAATGTCGCTTTGATTTTTTCGGAGCTTGATGCCTTTGAGCTTGCCGGGATACTGACTGACAGCCAGAGTCCTTCTAAAGCAAAGGTCGGAGATATCGCTCCTGAAGATATTATTGTTGAAGAAGGACCGACTGAGCTAATGCCCGGTCCTGCAATTTCCGAACTTGGAGCTGTTGGTTTGAAAGTTGTGGTTGAAGGCGGAAAGTTAGCGATAAAGAAAGGAAGGACGATTGCTAAGAAGGGAGAAATTATTGAAAATAAAGTTGTGAATGTTCTTGGAAAGCTGAAGATTTTTCCGATGAGGGTCGGATTTATTCCGGTTGCGGCTTACGATGCCGTCGCGGATGAAGTTTATACGGAAATTAAGATTGACAAGAAAGGGGCTCTTGAAGAACTACGCAGAGCGATTGGAAAAGCGTTTGGCTTTGCTGTTAGTGTTGGTTACTTTACAACTGAAACTGTGAAGTTTTTTATTGCTAAAGCGGGCTTGGAGGAGAAAGCTTTAGAGGCGAAGATTGGTAGTGAAAAAACTGATGGCTCTGGCGAAGGTGAAAACGGCGGTTCTTCCGAGGAGAAAAAAGATAAACCAGAAGGTGCGGAAGAGTTGAAGGTTGAGGAGGAAAAGAAAGATGAGTAGAAAGATTTATGGTTTGACATTAGTGAGAAGAGAGTACGAAAGAGCGTTGGACTTAAATGATGGTTCTGCAAGAGTGCTTTTTGTAAGTAGGGAAATGGCTTTGAGGAGAGGCGACGAGGCGGGAGCAGTTCGCCTAGATAGGGAACTAGCAAGAACTGTTGAGATTGGGAAAAGAATATACTCTAAACTTAATAACCAAAAAGGAGGAAGCAAGTAATGGAATACATCTACGGAGCTTTGTTGATTCATAAGCTTGGAGAGCCTGTCAACGAGGAGAACTTGAAAAAAGTTATTTCTGCGACCGGTGTTCAGGTTGACGACGCTAAAGTTAAATCGCTGATTGCATCTTTGCAAGGCGTTGACATCGCGGCTGAACTTGAAAACGCGAGTGCGGTTGCTGTGGCACCCGCGATTGGCGGCGGAGAAGCAACAGAAAAGGAAGAAAAGAAGGAAGAAGAAAAGCCGGCAGAAAGTGCGGCTGGTCTTAGCGCGCTCTTCGGTTAGTAATTTAATTATTTTTTATTGAAGAGCTTTTTGTAGTTGGAAGTGGAAAGTTTTAAAATTGGTTTATAGTTCTTAATTTGATGAGGATTATAGCAAGTGAAGGCAGTTGGAGGGAGCGGACTTAAGATTAGTAGTGCTAAAGGTGTGTTAAAAATAGAAGCAAGCAATTCTCCTTACGAGTTATTTACTGACACTTCCTGGAAACAATAGAAGTTTTGGAAATAGAAAATCCACGAGGGCTCCAATTATGACAGAATTAAAGTTTATGTTGCACTTTTTGGAGTTACTTCAAATTTTTTAAATGGTCTTAAAATCTCCTGCGAATTAAACAGAAAATTTCCAAAAAAGATTTGGTTGAAATTTTTTCCATTATAACCAAGTTTTAATCATGTTTAGGAAAATATCAAATGTTAAAAAATTGGTTAGTCCTGAGGAAATAAGGAAGCAACGGGGCACTAAAGGATTCATGAAAATAAAAATTCAGATCTGTCTGGAGTTTCAATAAATTAAAATTAAAATAAAAAAGGTTTTGACTTTTGTCTGTGTTAATCCTGACTTCTCCACATCAAACTTCACATTCATTCCGAGATTAGGTATAAAATATGTCCTGCCCTCTCCCGCTTTTTCATGAATGGCAGTCTACATCTCAAATTCGCATTCCGAACTCAATTTATTAGATTCAAAGTTAGCAATTTTCTTTTTCGTTTGAGATTATTATGTCTGCATTTCGTTCCGTAATTTTTCTCATCCCTATTCTAATTTATTAGAGAATAATTAATTTTCGGTCAAACTTCGGACAGAGCTAAAAATTCTAAAGTTTTATAAGGTGTTTTTGCTGGTTAATTTTGTGCCAGCGTGGCGGAGTGGTCTAACGCGTCGGTCTTGAAACTTTGAATTCATAAGAGTTTAAGGTGCGAGAAAGTCTCGCTTTCAGGATAACCGATTCCCTCACGGGAGCAGAGGTTCGAATCCTCTCGCTGGCGTTGTGAAAAACCTTCTTGGTTTCTTACCGACTTCACTCTGCAATACTGCTTATGGCTGGTGTTCATCCTCTCGCGGAAAATTTTAATCATGCAAAGTTTCTCATAAATCTTTAAATAGCCGGAGGTTTTTTGTCCAGTCACGTTGGTGTAGACTTATCGAACAACGAGGCGTGAAGCAAATCCCGGAACGCCTACAACCTTACGGAGAGACCAACTTTCGGGTGTTTTTTCAGAGAAGTGTTAAGAACTCGAGATTTAGCGTTTCGCTAAGTAGATTTTATTTAACAAAAAGCTCTTATCTACTCCGCGATTTAAGGGTCACGGTTTGGTAGATGATTTGGTATCGGGAAATTTCTTTGGAGAAATTTCCGAGAGTTTTACGGAGAATTTTAAAATTAGGTAGCTTCCGGTTTCGCGACAGAGATTCTCTTCAACAGTTTTATATAGGACGGAAGATAGAAAAGTAAGAGGTGAAAATTGAATATATTTATCGACTCAGCAATTTTGGATGGAATCAGGCGGACTAAGGTGTGGAATTTACTTGACAAAGTTACGAGAAATCCGTCGCTGTTAAAAAAAACCACCTATAATCCTGACAAGGGGAAAAGTATTGGGGCGCACCTAAAAGATATTCTGAAAACTGCCCGTGGTGCGCCTTTCAGTCTGGAATTTGCCGGCACTGATTGCGAGGAAATGGTTAAGGAAGGTAAGATTTTGCATAAGAAATTTAAGGAGGAAAGTTAATAGATATTAACAATGAAAGACAAAGATATTCTAAGGTATTTGAAGAAAGGGCATTTTAGAGTTTCTGTTTTTGGCTCAGCCCGGATAAAGGAAGGGAGCTATGTTTACAACCAGGTTAAGAGTTTGGGGAAAATGTTAGGAGAAAGGGGAATTGATTTAGTTTCCGGCGGCGGACCTGGAGTGATGGAGGCTTCTATAGCGGGACATAAAATAGGTAGGAAGAAAACCAACGCTAAAGCCATCGGGCTGGGAATAAAACTGCCCCATGAGCAGAGATTCGCTAAAGGTTTGACTTTGAAGAAAGAATTTGCGAGATTTTCAGGAAGACTGGACAATTTTATGCTGTTGTCTGACGCGGTTGTCGTAGCGCCCGGCGGAATCGGGACGATGCTTGAGCTGTTTTATGCGTGGCAGTTGGTTCAGGTTGAACACATCTGCAACATTCCTGTTATTTTAATGGGCGATATGTGGAAGGGGCTTGTTAAGTGGCTGGAGAAAGAGCCGTTGAGAAGAAGGTATTTTGAAAAGCGGACAAGGAGGATGGTTTTTGTTGCGAGGGACTGTAAGGAAGTGATTAGGATGATTGACAAAGCGTATGATGCCTTCAAGAAAGACGATAAGAATTTTTGTTTGAATTTTGAAAAGTATAGTTTATAGCAAGTTATAAAAAAGCGAAAAGATATACAAGGAAAGAGGTGAAAAATGAAGATAGGATTTATTGGTTTGGGAAGGATGGGTTCGAACATGGTGATGAACCTGCTTGAGCATAAACATAAAGTTGTTGGATACAACCGTTCGCAGGGACCGACGCGAAAGTTGGTTAAGAAAAAAGGTTTTACCGGAGCTTATTCTTTGAAGGAAGTTGTTGAAAAATTGGGCAGTGGAAAAAAAGTGGTTTGGTTGATGATTCCTGCGGGAAAGCCGGTTGATATGGCTTTGAAAAAATTGACCCCATTGCTAAGAAGGGGAGATATCCTGATTGATGGAGGCAACTCTTTCTTTGAAGATTCTGTTAGACGGGGAAAAGAATTGAAGAAAAAAGGAATTAATTATTTAGATTGCGGGACAAGTGGCGGGATGGAGGGTGCAAGACGCGGAGCGTGCATAATGGTTGGTGGCGAGAAAAAAGTTTTCAAGAAGGTTGAAGTCTTGTTCAGAGATATGTGCGTTAAAGATGGTTTTGGTTATATGGGTTCGCAGGGTGCGGGACATTTCGTCAAGATGGTCCATAACGGAGTTGAGTACGGAATGATGGGTGCTATTAACGAAGGATTCCATGCGATTAAAAAACACTCCAAAAAATTTGGAACGAACCTGAAGGAAGTTGCGAAAGTTTATGCACACGGGAGCATAATTGAAAGTCGATTGATGTCTTGGTTGTATGGTTCTTTCATGAAGGAAAATTATCTTGACCAGATTTCATGCGAGGTGCCTCATGGCGAGACGGAGGGTGAGATGAAGAAACTTGAGAAAATGGCACCGATGAAAGTTTTGCACGAAGCGAGATTAATGCGGGAAAGGTCAAGGCATGGAACTGTTTGCGGAGATTTTGTTTCTGCTATGAGAAATCAGTTCGGAGGGCATAAAGTTAAGAGACGATGATAGTTGAGCAAGTTGCTTTTACTCTGGATTTAGTCGGAAAGATTTTAATTGGCATTGCCGTCGTCAGAGTTCATGGAAAGTTAAAACATGAAGGAAAGGTTGACAAGAAGGTTTTAAAGGGTTTTGAAAAAGAGAAATGGTGGACATATACCGGGATTTTGTTTTTGATTGCCGGCTGGGCTTTGCATGTTTTGATTTAGAAAAATTTGTGTGAAAGTTATGCTGTTAGTTATACATTGCTATTGAAACAAAGACGAGAAATCTGAGAAGTCTAATTTTGTTAAGTTCAAGAAGAAATAAATCTTTGTTACTAACAAAAAGCGTGGAAGACATGCGTGTCTTTGATTTTGTTGACGAGTTTTGCGGGACATTGCCTTACAGAAAGTTTCGGGTTGGTAAAGTCTTTGTAAGCTTTTTCTTTTGATTCTCTGAAGAAAATTAAGACGGCTGTTTTTGATTTCTGTAATAATTTTCTCGATGCTGAAATGCGGTTTCTCGGAGGTTTTGGAGAGTTTGTTACCCTGATGTAGCTGGTTGAATTATTTTTTATTGAAGAATGGTTTGGGAAAAGAGAAGCGACGTGTCCGTCTTCTCCGACGGAGAGAAGGAGGATGTCAAATTTTCCGCCGTGCTTTTTTAGAAAACTGTAGTAAGATTTTTCGGAGCCCTGATAGTCGAAGAAATGCAGGTTTGTCCCGAGGAAATAATCTTTGGCGATATTGTAATTGCTGTCTTTGTCTGTCAGAGGAACAAGCCGTTCATCCACGAGGAAGATATGAATTTTTTTTCGGTTTAGTTTTGCTTTACATATTTCTTTAAAGATTGGTTTGACTGAAGTTCCTCCAGGAATACCAAGGATTACCTTCGATTTTTTTGATAATGTTTGGTTTACTTTTCTGATAATTAGTTTTGCCGCCTTTTTTTCTAATTCCGGACGCCTGCAGATATTTGTTTTCATTTTCACCTCGTGATGATAAGTAAATTTAGATTTATAAGTTCTTTGTGGCTTGCGTTGAAATGTGAAAGCTGATGGAGATTAGAACCACCGACCAAAGAAAGACTTCTTTGGTTTTTGGTCTTCGTAGAGAGGAGTGATTTTATGTTCGATTTCTGGTTTCGTTTTTAAT
>Ga0210057_1004180_pt1 | contig 19409 bp, 23 predicted proteins | sample CryGeyCG2114_010_2_FD_183968 | JGI IMG/M metagenome (GOLD analysis project Ga0210057, IMG submission 183968) | Groundwater microbial communities from aquifer - Crystal Geyser CG10_big_fil_rev_8/21/14_0.10 (SPAdes) (version 2) | ecosystem: Environmental > Aquatic > Deep subsurface > Groundwater ...
CCTTTCTTTTACAAGGTAATAACTGTCGTATGGGTCCAACATAGTGGCCTCCTGATTGGTTAAATGGATAAATTGTTTGGTTTAGCGATTTTGAATCGCGGATAAAACTTCTTGAGTCGAGCGATAGCCGTTAAGACGATAAGTAACTTTTTTCTTTAAATCTCCTACGAAAAGAACAGGCCAGGAAGTTATCTCTTTTTCCTTTAGTTCTTGAGGACTGGCCAGCGTCACTGGAAACGGCAAGGCCTTAGCAACTTTAGGATTTTGATCGACTTGTCTTATTTCAACGTAATATCCAAGCTCTTGCAGTTCTTGAAGTGTTTTTAACATACGTTTGCAATGAGGGCAGGATGATTCAAAGTACATACGAAAGCGAAATTTTGAATAATCGGCTTGTGCCACCGGCAAGCGATTAACTGATTCGGCCAAAATGGCCTTTTCTTCTGGCGCAAGCTTTTGATTCTTTTTTAAAAACTCCTTCATTCTTTGAGATAATCTAGAAGAAAGTTCATTCTTCTTTTCAATCAGCTTATACCAATTTTTGATATTCTCATCAGTAGGATTACGGGCGAGCTCCATGAAGGCCACAGGTGGTGTATAGTCACCCTCCTTGAAAAATTCCTCGTTTTTGGGATCAAGCTGTTTTTTCCAGTCAAATCCTATTGGTGTCGATGAATCTTTTTTTTCCACTTTTGGTAGTTCGGATTTTTCTTCTGTAACTAATGGAGTCGTTTTTTTGCTTTCCTTACCCCAATAGTCGATATTGGAGTTAAAATAGTCGAAGGCCATTAGCCTTCCCGATAATAGAAGGATAAATACTAAAATGAATTTCATAAAACCTCTTTCTTAGATAAAAGTATAAATTTCGTTAAAATCAACTTTGCCTAACTGGATTAATTGACAAGCTTCTTTTTTCAGAGATTGTTGCGGCAAGGATGATGAACTATTGGATGAATCCAGAAACTGCTTGATTTCTTCTTCTGTCATAAATTCCAAAATGGCAGTTCTACCGCCAATGCCATTTCTGCAATGGGGGCAACCTTGAGGATTCGCCTTTTTAAAGTCAGAATCACCTAAGAGTTGCTGAATAGATTCAAGCTCTTGTTTATTTACCTTTACAGAGCAATGAGGGCATAACAAAGGAATAAGCCTTTGGGCGGCACTTAGACGCAAATTGCTTTTGATGGTGAAAATATCAACACCTAAATTTATAAGTCGTTCAACGACTTCTTTTGCACCATTGGCATGGACAGTTGAAAAAACAAGATGGCCAGTAGATGCGGCCTTAAAAGCTAAACTGGCAGTTTCTTGATCTCGAATTTCTCCGACAAGAATCACATCAGGGTCTTGGCGCATTAATGCTCTAAGTGACGACTCAAAAGATGAAACACCATCATCCTTGATATTAACTTGATTGACACTTTCAAGTTGATACTCGACAGGATTTTCCAAGGTGGAGACATTAAGCCTATCCCGTGGAAGTTCATAGAGTAGTGAATAAAGAGTCGAGGTTTTACCAGAACCAGTTGGCCCTGAAATGAGAACTAGGCCATCTTTACGCTTTGACACGTTTCTTAAAGCATTGATAGAGGCGAGCGAAAGTCCTGAACTTTCAAGCCTGAAATCTCTTGCTTGATCGAGCAGCCTTAAAACAATCTTCTCTCCATTCAAATTGGGTAGGGAGTTTGCTCTAATATCGGTTTTTAAAACTTTAAAACTGGCCCTTGCATCTTGAGGTCTACCAACAATTGCAAGATCCATGTTCACAATGCTTTTTATTTTAGAGATAAACCCTTCGCGATGTTCTTTTCCAAGCACTTTAAAAGTGCTCAGATTTCCAAAACAACGAAAACGTATGTTTACTCCGTCGTTAGTTGGTTCAATATGAATATCACTAGCACCATCTTCTTTTGCCTTATTTAGTATTTCTTTAAATAACTTGGTATAAGGCGTGGATTCATTGAGTTTTTCGTCATCGGAAAGATTTCTTGAGACTACGATTTGAGGGCCAGTACTTAAATTGTGAGATGTTCCTTGGATAAGAAAATTAAATTCGTCTTGTGCTATAGTCCAACACAAAGCTTGCTTATTAGTTAGTTTTTCAGAGCGTTCTAAAAGTTCGTCATCAAAAAACACAGGTTTAAGGTATTCAATGCGATCAGCATCTTCATATACGATAATTGCCTTATGTTCCTTTGCGAGTCCTTTCAGTCCGCTGGAAATAGTATTGAGATTTTTCATTTTATTTTGAAGCTGAAATACGTCATGAATTTTTGGTTTTAAGAAATCAAAAAGAGTTGTGTTAAGCGTTTTATTTTCAATGAGGCCTAGTTCAACTAATAAACGACCAAGCTTTTTCTTTTTTAACTTTTTTTGTACTTCAAGAGCTTCTCTAAGATTATTCTCAGATATTACATTCTTATCGAGTAAGTATTCACCAAATTTCATTCCATCCCCCTGCATGATGCTTGCATAGCTCCTAGCCAGGCCTGAGTTGATGCAATATAGGGAATGTCCCTAGTACAACCGACGCGCTTCCATACGACATAAAGATAGTTCTTAAATTTGCCACTGATGAGACGGCCGATTTCACTAACACCTTTAGTTTGCAAAATTCCGACGTTTTGACCTTCTCGAAAGCATGAACTTGATTGGGGATAGATCATCTGCCACTTTTCATCTACTCCCGTGGGAACAGATTGAAAAACTTCCGAGCCTAGACTTCGCATTCTTGAGGCAACCATTAGGGATGCTGTCATTTGATCCGAGTTTGTGACAGTACCATAACGAGGAAATGAAATTCCCCAACCATTACAAACAGGCTGATTACTAGGGGGATATTTAGGAATCCAGCTTCGATCAGTTGAACACATGAACGAATTTGCTGGATACCCTGTAGGTATAGAGCTTCCTGTTGCAGAAGTTACCGCCCCTTTAATCAAACATGCCTTTGGTGCTGCACTCCAGGCCAACCATGCTGGTTGCAGAAGATCGGCGGCTCCTGTTTTCCAGTTTTGCCCTAAATGTTCTGACATGGAAGTTAAGCAAGTATTGTCCCATAAAGAACCGCCACAGGGCATTCCTAAGAAGGCCCAGCGAGTAAGTGGAACATTGATAGTGTGAGCGTGAAAAGAATAAGCACCTGAATCAGCTTCTGCGCCAAAAGGTATTTTGTCTTTTAGGCTTGAAAGTTGAGTGGCCACCCCGGGCATTCCTGTAAAGAAGGATTCCCCCGGATTGTTCACGACCTCGATAAAATACTGAGGGACGTAATAGCTAAAGCGAACACACGGCCTTGGTACTGGCCAGCCACACATGGACATTGTTTTTCTGAGTTGCAAACACCCCATAAAGTGTGGAGACTTCACCACACTACAAATGCTTGGAGATGCAAAGACAGTTGTGGAGAAGGTATAAAAAATAATTAAAATAAGTAGTTTTTTCATAATTATTAACCAACAAGTGAAGTGTTTTCTTCTAGTTCAAGACCAGGTTCAAGATCGACAAGCTTTGTAATCATCTTGTAACGGATGAGTGAAATAGCTCGATCCAGAATTTCGTTAACCTGAGTAAGGTTAAGTTCCATAGCATGGGCGATTTCATCATGATTCATATTTTCCCAAAATTTTAAGCGTACAATACGCCTTTCAGTCTTTGGAAGTTTATCGACAAAGGTTTCTAGGACCGTAGGCCCATCACAGTGATTGATATTTTTTAAGTATTCATTGACGCTTTCTTTGTTAGCGTGTGATTCAAGTTTTTTCATGCTCATAAGTATTTCCATCATGTGTTTTCCTTTAAATAATAGTGTGATTGATTAAGCTACGGCCTGAGTGAAATCTTCCGGAAGTTTAGAGAGAAAGGAATAAGTAAAACGCTGTTCGTACTTATCCTTTTTTGCATCATAGGAAAGATAATTGTAGTCCCATAAAATTCTACTTAAATGTGTTTCTACGATTTTTAATTCCTTTCCATTAATCTTTTCATTAAAAACAATGGCGATATGAGGCCATCGTCCAGACATAACTTTGATTTCTAGCGGATTACGAAGTAAGACTTCATCTTTTTGAGCAAGAAAAATATCTCTTGCGATATACGCGATCAGTGAAGAAATCGTTAGCTCTTTGGTTTCATCTGCAAGTTGTCCTTTGAAGCTCATCGTTCCATTGATAAGGTCAATGGATTGGATAAGTGTTTCAAAAATTTTAGTTTGTTTGTTCATCGTAATTTGCTCCATTCAAAAAAAGGTCCTCTCACTAGTAAGTGAAATCTGTTAGCAAAATGTTAGCAAATCACCAGTAAGCCATTGTTTTCTTTTGCTAATTACGGCAATTAGAGTTCCATTCTTATTAAGTTTAGAAATTTCTTTTTTTAAACTTTTGGAGGATAAAGCATGGCCAAGTTTCTTTATTGCCCGATGCTTTAAATTCCTTACGGAGGAATGTGTACTGCTAATTTGTTGAGCGATTTCTTGATCACTCAACATTGACCAGAATGAATCACGAATGATGATTCTTTCTGTTTTTGAAAGTTTTGCTAAAGCAATCAGAAGAGCCATTTCCAAGTCGTCATAGTATTTGCTTTCTTGGAGAAATTTTAAAACTTCAACTCTCTCAGTAATGGTCTCTGTATCCATATCATTAAAAAAAGAGAGTTCTTCATCTTCGATTATTCCAATGTCAGCTTCCAGGTAGTTGTTCCATGTTTCCGCTGACCATTTTCTCCCCAGAATCGCTATTTCTTGATCTGATTTGAGAGAACCGTCTCTCTTGAGCCAAGGTTTGCAAGGGATATCATCAGTGTTCAATTTTGGTTTTGCTAACATTTTGCTAACAGATTTCCTTTTACTAGTGAGAGGGTGTTTTTTTTCTGTCGGCCTTTTAATGTTCGATCGTTGTTTGTGACTTGCAGGTAAATGCGTTTGATTTTGAATGTTCATCTTCATGCTCCTTTTGTTCCCCAAGGTTAATTGTTGGAACTCCTAGAGCATGAGAGATGCCAGCTTCTCATAATTCTAAAAAAGCATGAGAATTGGCGTAAAAACCAATAATTTCAAAAGGCTAGGTACTATGTAAAAAATACATACTAAACATTTTCTATTCCCAAAGACATTAATTTTAATGTAAAAGGCATCAGTTTTGATGTTTTTACTCATTAAAATTAGTGAATAAGGGATTTAGAAAGGGTTGTTTTAATGGTTATGCAGGCTCCTAAGAATATTTTATTAACTGAGGACAACAGAATGTTGGCCTTGAATTTTACAAAGACCCTTGAAAGGAAGGGGATGAAAGTATTCCATGCGTTCTCAAAAGAGACCGCACTTAATCTCATTGAAAAAAATAAATTTGACTTGGCTTTTATTGATTTAGATTTGGAAAAAGAAAAAGCTGGGTTTGAACTCATACCTCATTTAAAAAAGAATGGAACTTTCACTGTTATTTTAAGCGGCCACTCAGAAGACGAGTATATTGAAAAAGGTTATGACCTTCAGTGTGATGATTATCTTGTAAAACCCTTTACCTCAGAGAAGATTGACCGAATATTAAAGTCCCTTGGAGGACAAGGAGCTAGAAACAAGTTCGCTGAGATAATTAGGGAGCAGTATATTACTAAAGATGAAAATATGCTTAGAGAGTTGAAAAGAATTGAAGAGAGCCTTTCAACAAACGTAAATTTATATATTACAGGGCCAACAGGGACTGGGAAAACGACAATTGGTCGGTCTGTCCATTTAGCCTTGTTTGATAACGATAATAAATATGTTCATGTAAATTGCGGTGGAATTCAAAAAAATCTAATCGAGTCTGAGCTTTTCGGCCATGTTAGGGGAGCATTTACCGGAGCATCTGGTGATAAAGTAGGAAACATTCTTGAAGCAGACGGTGGTACATTACATCTTGATGAAATTGGGTGTATGCCTTTGGATGTTCAAGAAAAATTTCTTCTTGTATTAGATAATGGTTTGGTGACACCCGTTGGAGGGGATAATGGAAAGAAGAAAAAATCCACCTTCAAGTTAGTTTACTCTACAAGTATTGAACTCGAAGATTTAGTTTCAGAAGGAAAGTTTAGGGAAGACCTCTTTTATAAATTGGGTGGACTTAAAATTAAGCTGATACCCTTAAAAGAGCGTCCCAAAGACGTTGAGCTTCTACTTAATAAAAAAATTGATGAAATTAGGGCCTTAAGAGGATATGTGGTTAAGAAAGAAGCTTATCAGGCCCTTAAGAATTATTCTTGGTTTGGTAACGTAAGGGAATTGAATAATTTTTTCAAAAATGAAATAGAAAGAAAACAGGCAATTCTTCGATATGAAGACCTCGACATATACATTAGAAAGAATCGAAATCGTTTTTCTGGAACAGAAACAGCTTTTATAACGAAGAAGCAACTTTCTTATATTGAAGACACAAGTTTAAAAGAATTTAGAGAAAAGCAAGAGATTGAGATCGTCCGACATTTTTATGAAAAATGTGAGCTTAACAAAAAAAAGACGATGGAAAAGCTTGGTATGACTCAATATCTTCTCGACAAGTATTTAAAAATCCTTGAGGCCGAAAATGGAAAATGAAGTAAGAAAACATCTGCATGGAATAAGTAATGGACTCCAGGCCGCATTTGATGCCTTAGAGAACATTGAGTTTTCTTTTTTTGATGATGTGGATTATTGCCAACAAGTTCTCAAGCTTTCTAAAAGCGAAAAGATGAAAGCATTTAACCATATAAATGAATTAAAAAAGATTATTAAAGAATTAGAAGTTGGCCATGAATAATTATTTACTTAAATCTGTGGTTCTTGCGGTCTTCACATTTGCCTTTACAGCAATGGCCAAAGAATCTGTTTTAAGAGTTCCTCTAACCAATATACCAAAACTTAATCCCTATGTTGGAAATGACTTAAATGTAAACAAGGTTTTAAATCAACTTGCTAGAAACCTTGTGGCTCTCGATGATTCGCTAGCTCCTATACCGGACCTGTCAGAATCTTGGGTGATTGACCACAAGAGCAATTGTTTGAATATGAAACTCAAAAATAATATTAAATTTCATGATGGGAGTGAAATCACTTCACAAGAAATTTTAACCATCTTCAAGCAAAGCTTTACTGCAAAAAGTGATTTGACCTCACAATTAACCGATTTTAGTTCTTGCATGGTTAAGGATGATTGTCAGAGTTTTAAAATTGTGGACATGAAAAATTTCTCACTGTGTATAAGTGGAAGGAATTATGAGTTACTACTAAGAAAGCTTGCTGGGGTTGAAGGCTCTATTGTCAAAATGGGAAAAAATATTGTTGGTTCAGGTCCCTATATACTTAATAATATCGAGCATAGTTCAATTACCCTAAAAAGAAATGAATCGAATTATCATCTGGATAAAATTGTCTTCCTGAAGGCATCTCAAGATGAAGTCATCAAAATGTTTAATGATGGGAATATTGATCTGGTTAGTAATAGTGAATACAATGTGAGTGATTTTCCTGCATTAAAAAAACAGCAATATTCTCCTGCAACATTTGGACTTGTTCTAAATATCAAGAGTGGAATCTTTAAAGAGAAATCAACTCGTCTTGTCCTTCAATCGTTAATAGATAGAAATAAATTCGTAGAGCAATACACAGGAGATGTTGATCCTGCCTATGGCCTAATTCCTAAAGGTTATGTGGGGCATATTGAAAAAAGTAATTACACTGATAGGAAGATAAAAAAGATAACGGGTAAAGCAACAATCGCCTTAAGAAACAAATATAAGAATAATAAAGCAATAGATTACTTAGTTAGTATTTTCTCCGAAATGGGAATAAAACTCATCCCTATTTATGGGCAATTTCAGAATCTTTTGGATGGGTTTCGCAAAGGAGAGTATGACATCATCTTGAAAGGTGATGCCCCTCGATCTTATGAACCATCCACAGCATTCATAAGTTTTATTTCAGATCAGTTTACTAATATTTCAGGATTTAAAAATAGTGAATTGGATGAACTTTATTATAACTATGAGAACCTTACTGAAACAGATGACAAAATAAAGTCGTTGGCGAGAATGGAGCAAATAATTTCAAACGAAGCTCCTGTTGTTCCACTTTTTCACCCTATATTTACAACGTGGTATTCAAATAGAGTTCAGATAAAGAAGCTAAAAGATTTCAGTATTAAATTTTGGAATTTTCCCTTCTATGGCTTTTCAAAGCTATAGATTTTTTAAGGAGGTCTGTATGACAGACACGAAACAGATTGAGTGCGAAGTTTTGGTAAGTTTAGAGATTTTCGATGATGAGATTATCTCTGAATCCAGAGCAAGCATGTAGATCAAAAGAGGCAGATAGGATGGATGTTATGTTCAATTTAGATTTAGTTCGCACCTTTACACATTCGCTCAGGAAACAGGGGTTTTCGTTACTCCCTCCACACCTATCTGCCTCTTTTTCTTTGTCGGAATTTAGTACGCCTATGTTGGCCTGGATATTTTCCAACCGCTCCAATATTTCTGAAACTGAATTGTTAGAGTTAATCCCACTTGATATGGATAGACAGAATAATAAAGTGGGTCACAATATTTTAAAAGAAAAAATACTTGAAAAATATCCCATCGAAGAGATGCTTTTTAATGAAGCAGTAAATATTATCAATGGGGCGTGGAAAGAGTTTTACGATTTAATCAATGAAATAAATCCAATGGTATCTTTTCAGACGGTTGAGAGAAGCCAGTTTGAGTCTGAATCGGATGCTAAGTTTTTTGGGCAAATTATCTTCAATATGAAAAGCAAATGTTCCGTTCATTGGGCCGAAATACTTGTGCATGAAATTGCACATCATTATCTGAATGTCATGTTGGCAACGACACCTATGAGTGCAGAAACAAAAAATAAATTTAAGCAGGAAAGATATTCTCACCAAAGAAGTGGCTCAAGACCACTTATAGGGATATTTCATGGAGTTTTCGCTCAGTCATGTATGCTGATTTATGTTGAGAAGATTCAAAGCTCAGATCTTCCTCAAGAGATTAAAAGTAAAGCATGGAGAACCTTTGAAAGATATGGAGAAATTTTTCCTAAAGACCTCGAAACAATAATTGAAGAAGGTTTAATTGAGGACTACGCAGGGACAAAAAAAATTATTTTAAATGCACAAGAATCACAAAAAAACTTAAGGGAATTAAATCTAAATGGATAAGATTTTAGCTAGACTAGGTACATACAGGGCACTCAATGCAGCTACCGTTCAATTTAATTCGGTGGTTTTTAGAGTAGTTGTTGGCTTTTTGGCAGGAATTCCCGCTCATATCATAGCAACAATTCCAGCAATAGAGTTCGTAATAAATTTTTTATTAGAAATACCAACGGGAAGACTCGCTGATCGCTTTGGACGGATTCCTCTGGCTATTATCGGACATATTGCAGTTATTATTGGTTTATCATGTGGATATGTTGCATTGAATATTCACTCTGCTCATCCTGAATTGGCCTACACGTTATTCATTTTACATGGAGTGTTTATAGGTTTTAACAAGCCGTTAACATCAGGATCAGTAGAAGCTTTCTATCAAGATGCCCTTCATAGATGCGAAGATAGAAACGAAGACCTCTTATATAAGAGCATGACTATAAGTAAGAAATATGGAAAATATCTAACAACTGCTGCAATCGTTTTATCTTTCGCTTCAATTTTTGTGATGAAAGAAAGTATTGGTGCGCATCATGCTTTTGTTATTGGCATCATTTTGTGGGCTTTGACCCTTTTAAAGCTCTATCAAGATTACTCTCATTTGGGAGATGTAACGAATGAGCCAACTAAGATCAATTCTATTCTGAAAATGATAGTCACAAGTAGAAGATCGTGGATATCAATATTTTATTCAACATCGGCGTTTACGCTGATTGGTCTTGTTATGGGATATTTCATTGTTGCAATAGGAAGAGAAGAAACGGGACATTTACGCTGGACCCTGATTATTGCATTTATGCTGAGTTCTCAAGGTTTGGGGTGGATTGTGAAATCTCATATATTACCCAATTTAATTAATAAGATTTCTGAGAAAAATTATCTGAGCATATTTTATCTTTCTTTATCTCTACTTGGCATTTTACTGTATTACTTTTTTAGAAATCTAAATCCTTTTCTCTTGATTGTTTTTATTTCAATACTCGGCATAACTTTCATGACTGCTGTCTCCGCAATATCAAGTGTTGCACATAACATTATTATGTCAGAAGTAAAAAAGGATGATTTCGCATTTGCAATTAGTGTCCAAAGTATGCCTGGCTATTTAGTAATCTCTCTTATGAGTTATATCTTTTCAATTTATTTTGACGGCACACCCTCTACGGAGGGAATTGTCCTTACAATGTCAGTTTTGTCGGGAGGATTCTTTTTGGGCCATATCTTCATTTATAGAGAAAAAATTGCTACTGAGGCCTTAATATGAAAAGTGAATTTATCTCCAAAATTATTCTAAAGTTAATTGTCTATACTGTAATACCTTATGTCTTGTTGTGTTGTGCTTTGACAGTGATTTATGTAAATCAAGAGAATGAGAAATACAGCTTGCTTACAAGTCAAATAGCAAAAACGCTACGTCCTTTTGCTATGGTTAAAGATGAAATTGCTATACGACGTTTTGTAGATAAGTTTATAGAAGAAACTCATATCCTGAAAATCAATATTCGACTCAATAATGCCACCAATATATTGGAGGAAAAGAAAGTAGAAGAGAGTATTTCATCTAATTCGTTTTTTGGAACTTTGTTAAACTCTACCCTTAAGTACGAGAAAGACTATCTGCTTTATCCAAACTCTACTGAAAAGTTTCGCATCAAGCTACTTTATCAAAATAATGTAAGATCAGGAATTTTATTTTGGTCACTTCTTATTTCCATTGTTGGCATTCTCTTTTCATTACTCATCTTTTACAGGGAGTCAAAAAAGATGATCTCTAAAGAATTGCATGAAGTTGAAATTGAGAATGAAAAAAATAAATTTGCAGAGAGGATATTTCATCAAATAAAGTCAGATGCTTTACAGATTGAGAATCTTATTGATTCTGAAAAAGAGAATATTTCAACTCAAACTAAAATACTCTTAAGAGGGATTCGGAATACTTTACTCAAAGGAGCCGAAAGGTTCATGAGTTCTGATAAAAAGCTAGATACTGAAAATGAGCTAAAATCAGTTCTTGTGCGAGATTTTCTATCGGATGTTGTCGAACGGAAAAATGTTGAATATAAAAAAAAGTTGTCCTCACCAATACAGTATGCTTTCCATGGACCTGATGATCTAAAAATTAATGTTTGTTACGACAAATTGATGGCAGCCTGTTCGGAGCTAATCAATAACGCCGTTGACGCGATTGAGTCTGAAAAATGTGGATATATAATAGTTCAAAGTTCTATAACGAATAATGTTGCCACGATTTTTATTAAAGATAATGGATGTGGTATCCCTAGCGAAGAATTAGAGAATATATTTATTTATAAATATTCATATGGAAAAGTAAAAGGAAATGGGATTGGATTAACTCATGCTTCTGAGTTAATTAAATCCATGGATGGGGATATTGAAATCGAATCAAATGTGGAAAATGGTACGACTGTTAAAATTCATTTTCTAATTCATGAAGCGCCCACCAACTTATCCTCTTCTCGCAAAGAGAAATTCGATGCTGTATATATTGATGATAGTTTGATGAGTCTTTTAAATGCTAAAAAGAAAGCATCACTAAATGGCAAGGCTCTTATGACCTTAAGAAACTTTGAAGAGTATTTTGAAGCGATTGATAATAATACACTTACAAAGGATATCCCATTGTTTACAGATTCAGACTTAGGGCAGGAGTTTTTTGGAGAAGATTACGCAAAGAAGGCCTATCATGATTATGGGGTTGAAAGTATTTTTATTGTAACGGGCGATCCTGATAAATTTAAAGAAATTGAAATGCCGTGGATAAAAGAAGTCATTGCTAAAGAAAACTTTCAAAATCTAGTAAATTAAAATTATACAAATTACAAAAGGTTCCATGTTTGAAATATTTTTTGAATTGTAGAGAAATTTAGTGCAACCAGGGTGCGAAAGAGATACCAATAATATTTCCTTCGACAGCTTGAAGACGCGCAACTGTTTGTCCCCAAGGCTCTGTTCTGGCATCGTGAAGCAAGGTAAAACCCTTTTGTTTCAATTCATCTGAGGCCGCTTGTACTTCCTCTGAATTTCGCACTTCAAACTCAACACTACTCTGGGGAATGGGTCTATCAACGGGCCAAAATTCTGTACCAAAGCATGCTTTGGCTGCTTCACTCAGTGGCCATACACCAAAGTGCTTGCTTCCCTCAACTTCCTCGCTCATGTAATAGTCGGAACCCTCATGAGGTTTTAAAGGTAAGTCTAAGGCATCTACATAAAGTTTTCTACTCTCTGCGGGATTTGGAGAAATTATCGAAACACTGGCAATAAAAAGAATTTTCATACTGTTCTCCTTTCTTTATGAAAAAGTATAAGTCCATCTATACTTTAAAGATAGTTACATACCTTAGAATAAAGTTTAATTTTAGTTAGAAATGATATGCTACTATCACTTTACTTAGTGAGGAGGTGTTGCTTGTATTTTATTCTTTTTTATGAAGTGATTGAAGACTATTTAAATGAACGAGAAGCTTTTCGCTCTGTTCACCTGCAATTAGCACAAGAAGCAAAAGAAAGGGGTGAACTAATTTTGGCCGGTGCACTATCTGAACCAACCGATGGTGCAATTTTAATATTCAGTGGAACAGATTCGAGCGTTGCTGAGGATTTTGCTAAAAAAGACCCCTATGTGAAGAATGGTCTTGTTACAAGATGGTATGTAAGAAAATGGAATGCAGTTATATCGTAAGATATAAAGATTTAGACTGAAGGACTAGAAAGCGTATTCGACCATAACTGGATGCGGCACTCTTGCACACGATGCATTTGATTTTAATATTTCAACCTATTCTTCTTTGTGCTTACTACCTAAAAGTAATTAGGGATGCTTCGAGCACGACTGTGCATGAGCACACCCATCAATGCCAACCAAATGCAAAGGGGTACAACAAATCCACCGTACAGCAGCGGATATGGCACAAGTTCAATTCCTAAAAAGCGGGTCGTCCCTGCAAGCAACGCACCTGAGCCGGCAATCACTGCCATCCATCCTGACCAGCGGGGGTAGCCTCTTCCCAAGACGACAGCTACTCCAAGAAGGATGTAAGGCAAGCCAATCATGCAGGCAATAAAGCTGTGGAATAGTCCCCCTGTGATGGCGAGCATTACTTCAGCCATTCGAAGAATCACTTCTCTGTCGGTCGTTGGTGTCACGGCCCATGTATCAGCCAATTCCTTTAATGCATGTCCAATGATTGCGTACTCAACCACTACAATCGCCGCACCAACAATTGAGATTGAAATAGCCCATCCACCAATCAGATTGCTAAGACCAGATGGCAACGAGCGAACCAGTGCTTTGAAAGCACCGATCCAGCAGAATACGAACATAATTAGAGCAACTTTGAGGGCACGCCACTCAGGCCGCTCCGCAATGTGCTCCAATGCGATCTCCGTCGTCTGATCTGGCAAATCGCCATGAAGCAGTAAAGTGACAAAATACCCAAGGCCACCTATCACTGCAAGCGCTCCCCCAAACTGCAACACTTGCTTATCTATCGCTATGGCTTCATTTTCTATTTGATTCATCAACTTATCTGCCATGTTACCTCTTGTACCTTCCGATGTATCGACCTCGTTTTAGACTCTTGCTCTTTGCCGACAATCAATCCTGTATATCATAAACAAACTAGTTGCTAAAAGCAACTAGTTTGTTTAATGTCCCCCTATGAACAAAACACAAGAAGGATCGAAAGACATCAGAGATTTTGTCCGCAAAATCACAACAGACCTAGGGCTATTAAATAAATCACCTTACGCCCCTGAGCTAAATCTTCTGGAGTCACGAACAATTTTTGAATTGGCTCAAAAAAGCGGACTGCGCTCTAAGGACTTGGCCCATGAACTGGCAATTGACAAAGGCTATTTGAGCCGGGTCTTGGCATCTCTTAAGAGGCGTAAACTAATAGTTGAGCATCCAAGTAAAAAGGATCGGCGAGAAAAATTTTTGACTCTGACAGATCAGGGAAAAAAATTATTCAATAAAATTGATAAAGCATCTAATCAAAGTTCAAATGACTTTTTGCACGCCTTAGGCCCCTCTAGGAGTTGTGAGTTTTTGAAAGGCATATCGGCTGCTCGCCTCGCCATGAATACTCAGGGGGCGATTCGAAAAGATGATATTTACTTTGAAAGCCCAGGGCCTGGCGACCTAGGTTGGATCATTCAACGTCATGGAGAAATTTACCACCAAGAGTTTGGTTGGAATCAAGATTTTGAAAATTTGGTAGCTGAAATCGCTCTGTCTTTTTTTAAAAAACATGACTCTCAAAAGGAAAGAGCGTGGATCGCTAAAGCATATGGAATCCGTTTAGGTTGTGTCTTTCTGGTCAAAGGGAACACTAATACTGCACAACTTCGCCTTCTTCTTGTAGAGCCTTGGGCGCGTGGGGTTGGTCTAGGGGGAATGCTGGTTAGTCAGGGCGTTTGTTTTGCCAGAAAAAAGAGTTATAAAAAAGTTATCCTTTGGACCAATCATATTTTAACCTCTGCTAGAAAAATCTATGAAGCTGAGGACTTTCAGCTTGTCAAAGAAGAAAAACACCGCAGCTTCGGTAAGGACTTAATCGGACAGTATTGGGAGAAAACTTTGGTGGGGACGAAATGAGGGGCAAAAAATTGAATGGTTAATTATTTGGTGCTTTATTCAAACTAACTAACTGTGTTTTTAGGACTTACTTTCAAATTTTTTGTTAATCTATTTTTAAACTTTTTTTAGCTTCTTTCGTGGCCCTGTTTTTTTCAAAGCCTACTTTGACAACTTCTGCTACAAGATCAGCTTCTTCTGATGTCATTTTCTCTATGAGGTGGTAAAGCCTGCGCTTGGCAGGGTCAAGAGCTTCCAGTTTTTCCAAGAGATGCGGATAAAGTTTATAGAAAGTAATGATACTTTCTTGGCTTGTATCGAGAATGAAGTCCATGGCCTTAGAAAATTGTGTGAGACTACCTTGGCCTGAACGATACATATTCTTGAGAGTTTGTTCTGTTCTTCCTAGTGTTTTGGCCAATTTTTTTCGACGTTCAGCCTTTTCATCATTTGAAAGGTTTTCTCCCTTCTTTCCTAGTAAATATTCTGCAATTACTAGTCGCATGAATATTTCAATTTCTTTGTCTTTATGGGGATGATGGCGAAGCTCTTCGACAATGCTACTTTTTCTCCCTGATTGCTGGGATTTATTTTTACTTTTTGAAGATTGTTTCTTTGTACTCTTCGCCTTTGCCACGCTGTTTCCTAATTTATTCTAAATTTGTCCTATCTTTTTTATCATATATCAAAATTCAAACTTCGTTTAGTAATGATTTGTCTCTATCCTTTATCCGTAACCGCCTTAAATTACTTGTGTTACGTGACTTTATTTTTAATAAGTTTGAAAATTGATATTATAATTAAAATAAGATATAAAAAACTATCTTTTGAAATAAAGAGGTTAAGGTGGAAAACGACAATAAAGAGGCTGAAAGCGGAACGACTGCTATGGCCGATTGGTTACGAGGGTTTTTGAAAGGAAGTGATGACCAGCAAGTACCAAAGAATGAAATTCCTGTGGAATTTTTTGCAATTCTTTTTGATCGTTTTTATAACTATTTTTATGAACATGGTGAGAGCTTAAACAGTGAATCGGCTTTCCAGAGAATGACTGAGATTAGTGGAATTAAAGTTGAGTTTGAACATAATTTAGAGTTTCCATACAGTAAGAAAGATAAAAGTGGTGAGAAATATCGAATCATTGTACTTCCAGATGTAGGAAGTAAAACAGAAAAACATCAAAAAGCTAGAGAAGCTATTAAAGAATTTGATTGCTTGGAAGTTCTTGGGACTTATCAACTGCTTCTTACGATGTTGAACTCTTATTTATACTATCCCAAAAACGTAATTGATTTTATAAGTAAATGCGACCCATCTCCTTCTCCTGAAATGATGAACACTTATAAACGAATGTTTGAGTGGTTAACACGTAAGGGGAAAGAATTAAATGAGGGGGGAAATTGAAAGAGAGAAAAAATGATCAGAAGCAAGTTATCTATTATCTCGATGATTCAATTCCTCTTTTAGAAGCGTTCTCATTGATGGCTGAAATTTATGATTGCACAGTTGTAATTTATAGTGATCCTTTTGAATTTTTAAAAGAAGTCAAAACGGTATCTCATCATGATCATATTTTATTAGTTGATTTCAATCTTAAGCTTCCCAGTATAAATGGCATCAAGGTGATTGAAAATTTAAAGTCAGATGATTATGGGGGCTTTGCTTCTATTTATCTTTTTACAGGACAAGAGTTAGATCAAGAAATTATTAAGGGTTTGTGCTCCTTTAATCCAAGTCGTGTTTCTTATCTTAAAAAAAACAATGAAAGCTTTATTTATTTGCTGGAAAAAAGACTTGGGCTTTGTTCTGTGGATGAAGATGTAGGAATAAAAAAATGAATTATATCTTAGAAAATCAAAGTGAAAATGACCGTCTTGAATATCAGGCCTTGCAGCGTAACTATAATCCCAAGTTTGATTTTTCAGAGGATGAGCTTACTTTACCAGATCATTCAGTTGTACTTGATGCAGGCTGTGGTTCGGGAGTTGTTTCAAGACTTATCGCCAAGAAGAATCTTAAAAAGGATATAAAAATTTTGGCGGTTGATAGCTGCGAAGATCAAAGACTTGAAGATGCCAAGAGAAGGGCCATAAGAGATGGTATATCCACTATAGATTTTAAAAAAGGTGATATTCGCAAACTTGAAATAGAAGATTGTTCAGTCGATGTGGTTATTAGTCGTTTTGTGTATGAGCATAATCCTGGGGATGAGACATTTAAAGCGATTACTCGGGAGGCCTATCGAGTGCTTAGGCCTAATGGAATCTATTATGTGATTGATACCGATGGAATTTTGGCCAACATAAAAAGCCATAACAAAGAATTTATGCAATTAACGGAAAAACTACTTCACGCAGTTAGTGATATTTTTGAGCCTTATCCTTGTCGTAAGTTGCCATATTTTTTATCACAAGCAGGTTTTGAGTTTTCTTCCCCTCGGCATATACCGATGGTTTTCTTCGACACAGAAGATTTAGAGTATGAAAATGAATTATGGAAAATGCGATTCGATCTTATTGAAGATAGATTAAGATATATACTTAAGGACAAAGCTACTTGGTATATGGAGCAATTTTTTAAGGAATTATGGAACAGAGAAAATTTATTCTATTACAATCGGTTTGTTTTTAAGGCACATAAAAGATCGATTTGAAATAAAAGAATTTCATTGTGGTGGTTTCATAATGACACCATTTTTTTAGTAGAAGGAAAAAAATGTGAATTATCTTGAAATAAAATGTTGGAAAAAAGGTATAACGAAAACTTGAATGTATGTTAATTTGCTAGAGAGGGGATAGAATGCATCTCAAAATTTTCACAATTGAATTTAATGCTTTAGAGGGCTGTTTTAACGAGTCCGAAATTTCATGTTTTCTTAAGGATAAGACCCTCATCTCTACCAAAGATTACATGATTGAAAGTGGTGGTAGAAAATTTCTAACCATCGTTGTTACATACTCTTATGCAGAAACAGAGATACAAGAAGATCGGAATTCCAAAGGTAAAAAATGGGAAGAACTTATAAATGAAAATAATGCAGATTTTTTCGCAACTCTCAAAAGTTGGCGACTGGAGGAAAGTAAGAAACAAGGAGTAGCACCATTTATTATTTTTACGAATAAGCAGTTAGCAGATATTACAACTATGATTCCTGAAACTTTGAATCATTTGTCCCAAATTGATGGGATAGGACCACAAAAGATGAAAAGGTATGGAGAGACAATTTTAAAATTTTCGGAAGATTTCCGAAATAAAGAAAGACATTAAAGAGTGCTCTGATTTCAGCGACTTGGATTAGTAGTTAAGTGCTAAAGTTTTTTTGTAGTGTTTACGATAAGAGATAAGGATTTTGATATTAGGGCATATATATTTTGAGGAGGATTGAATGAAATACAAATTACTTTCTGCACTTTTAGTGGTGGGAGTCCTAGTTGGATGTTCCCATATGAATGAGTCGAAGAGAATACCAGCATCAGTTAAAGATGTCGGTGTTATTGGACCTGATGGTGAAGTGATACTCTATTACAAGGATGGAGATTTCATTATAGTTAAGGCATGTGATCCAAATACTATATTAGGGATGACACCAGCTCAGGCCAGAAGTAATTGCCAAGGAAAATCAAATAAAGTGCCTATAGAGTCATTTAAGCAGGTACTCCGCAACTTGGTTTCAACAGATAGGTTAAATGTCTTAAAGCCGCTGACCCCAGAAGAAGTAGAAGCTTATAGCAAAGATGGTCCTCGCTCAGATCAAATAGAGGCGATGGTAATCGAACTTGAAAAGATCAATAACTTCATTGCTGTTTATGGCGCCGAGAATGCTAACCTTATTAGAAAAGAAGAACTGGTAAAGGCACTTCGCTCTCAAGAAACTCGTGTCAGTGCCATTAAAAAGATTAATGCCGAGGTTGAAAAAGCAGTGAATCTCATTGCCGATCAAACCAAGCTTACCTTAACGAAGTTCAATTCAGATAAGGATCAGTTTCTTTACACAGTTTTAAAGCAATTTAATCCTAACCAAAAGTTTCCATGTGGACTTAAAGGTTCGGTAGATGAAAGAGTTAAAGACTGCTCTTATCAACTTACTTCTGAAAAAGAAGGCTTTGTTCTTGTAACAAGATCGAAAGACTTCAAAGAAGTTCATAAAGAAGTTTCAACAGGTCTTCTTTGGAGTGATAGACTTCCAAATACCATGACCCATCATAACGCCGAAAAGGCATGTAAGGCGACGCTTCCTGAAGTCGCTGGAATTTCAGGTGTTACTTGGAGGCTTCCCTCAATTGATGAATATAAAGAAGCTGAAAAAAACGGTATCCGCAAGGCACTACCAAATATGAACCACTGGTTTTGGTCTTCGTCGGTGCACCGTAGCGACTCTGACTACGCGTGGCTGTTCAATGGCAGCAACGGCTACACTTACTACGACGACCGCACTGGCTACTACGTCTTCCGCTACATCTACGTCCACTCGGTTCGGTGCGTGGCGCGCTAGGCGTGGAGAAGTATGATTTGATGATTTAATCATTGGGACCGCGCTTAGCGGTCCCGTTTCCACTTTGTAAGGCGCCCTTTACTTTAGGGCGCCGAAAAATTTAGAGGTGATAATGGCAAGATTTCAGCATTTACCATTGTATCAAGCAACGTATGGT
>Ga0210057_1004182_pt1 | contig 19408 bp, 18 predicted proteins | sample CryGeyCG2114_010_2_FD_183968 | JGI IMG/M metagenome (GOLD analysis project Ga0210057, IMG submission 183968) | Groundwater microbial communities from aquifer - Crystal Geyser CG10_big_fil_rev_8/21/14_0.10 (SPAdes) (version 2) | ecosystem: Environmental > Aquatic > Deep subsurface > Groundwater ...
GCGCATTACTGCACCCATCAACACATTAAGCGCTGATTGATTACCGGCTTTGTAGTCTTGTACTGCTTTTGCTTGTTGTGAAAGCACGGCATCAATGTGGGTATGCAATAAATCGATATCAAATTGCTTAGGTGTCAGTTTTGCAATCGCTGCTTCATATACTTGTTGGGGCGTGGTGCCCGCTGCTGATGCTAGGTTAATAACCGCACTGATGACTTGTTTTTGAAACAGCATCCGGTCAATAGTCTCATGCATAAACAAAGCAATGGTGTCCGTAACCAATGCTGCTTTATCCGAATGCTTGGTGAGAAATTCAGCGTGTTGCATTGAAGCACCCAACTGCACAAATAAGCTTATTTTTTTGTCCAGCGTATCAGTGTTATCCAACGTATCTTGCTGTTGTTTAATATCCGTTTTAGTAAGCCGAATAGGCGGTATGTCAGGCTCGGGCATATAGCGGTAATCACGAGCTTCCTCTTTTTGTCGCATCGGCTCGGTGCTGCTGGTTGATTCAACATACCGTCGTGTTTCCTGAGTGGGAGTTTTGCCCTTTTCAAGCATATGCTGCTGGCGGGTGTATTCGTATTCAATGGCTTTTTTGACGAAGCGAAACGAATTAATGTTTTTTATTTCCACCTTGTATGCGGGTAGTTTTGATTGCCCTGAGGTGCGCACTGAGATATTGGGCTCACAGCGCATACTCCCTTTTTCCATATCAACGTCAGATACTCCCAAGTGAAAAATAGTCATGCGCAGCTGTTTAAGATAAGCGGCAGCCAGTTCAGGATCATGAATCACCGGATGGGTTACAATCTCAACCAGTGGCACACCAGAGCGGTTAAAGTCAATTTTCCCGATACGCGCGCCGTTTTTATCGGTAGCATAGCTCAGCTTGCCCGTATCTTCTTCCAAGTGCACACGCTCAATGGTAATGCGCTCGGTTTTTCCTTTATACGGAACGTCAAGGTATCCCTCAAAACCAATCGGGTGCTTATACTGGCTAATCTGGTAGCCTTTGGGAAGGTCGGGATAAAAATAGTGCTTGCGTTCAAAATAATTGTTTTCATTAATAGAACAGTTAAGCGCCAGCGCAATACGGGCGGTCCACAATATCGCCTCGCGATTCGGTACGGGAAGAGCGCCCGGCATACCCAAACAAACGGGACAAACATGGGTATTGGGTTTTTCCCCAAACGCGCGCGCATCGCAGCTACAAAACATTTTACGTGCAGTGTTCAGTTCAACATGGACTTCCATTCCGACAATAAGTTTCATAATACTTGTTCAACTTCAGGGTTAAACTCAGCGGTAAGTCGCAGAAGCCGTTGTTCCTCTTTCCAGGGCGCCAGCAGTTGCATACCGATGGGCAGGTTATGATCATCCTTACCGATCGGAAACGAGATGCCCGGTAACCCGGCAATTGATGACGGCTCAACCAGCACATCCATAATTTCTCCAAAGAAAGGATACTTGGCACTTTCACCCAGCTTAAGTGCGGTTGTGGGTGCTGTGGGAGCAAGAATGGCATCAACGGTTTTAAATGCGCGTTTAAAGTCATTAATAATCAACGTACGAACTTTTTGAGCTTTAAGGTAATAGGCGTCAAAGTACCCCACAGACAACACAAAGGTACCTAACATGATGCGTTTTTTTGCCTCAGAACCAAACAAGCTGCGCGGGTTGCCGTAGCGAATGCCGTCAAAGCGCGCTAGGTTTGATGAAACTTCGGCACGCTGAATAACCGTATATACCGCAATCGATAATTGAGGAGACATCAGGCTGATTTCCTGTATGTGGTGCCCTTTTTGTTCAAGTGCTTGTAGCGTTTTTTCAAAACCATGTTTCACATCAGGGCTCACTCCATCAAGATAGGTACTCGACCACCCAATGGTTATTGTTTTTTTGGTTTCTGATGTATCAGCGAGTCTGTCGGGCAAACTGGTTGCGTCCAATGGATCGTGTCCGGCAATCACACGCAATATGCTTCTCGCATCAGCCACCGTTTTGGTTATAGGACCAGGACTGTCGGTTGATGAGGCCATGGCAATGACGCCATAGCGTGATACGCGGCCGTAGGTGGGTTTGAGTCCAATAACGCCGCACCATGAAGCTGGCTGGCGAATGGAACCGGCGGTTTCTGTACCAACTGCAGCAACGCACAGGTCTGCAGCAACCGACACGGCTGCCCCTCCCGATGATCCGCCGGGCATACGGGTTATATCATGCGGATTTTTAGTCGGGCCAAAGTCTGATGTTTCGGTGCTTGATCCGTGTGCCCATGCATCCATATTGGTTTTACCCAGTATAATAGCTCCTGCCTCACGCAGTTTACGTATGACCGTAGCGTCATATTGTGGAACAAAATCCTTCAAAACATTTGATGCGGCGGTGGTGTGCATGCCTTTGGTACAGTAGTTGTCTTTGACGCTGATGGGCACGCCCCATAACGGAAAGCGGTGCTTGTCATATTTAGGCAGCTTTGAGACTTGCTCGGCAATAGCTTCTTCGTCCACGGTCAGATAGGCATTCAGTGTCGGGTTCAGCTGGGCAATGCGCTTCGTATATGAGGACACTACTTCCGAAACCGATACCTGTTTTTCATCATAGGCCTGGTGGAGAGAATCAATAGTGTATTTCATGAGGTAAATGTATTGCCGGTCGTAATAAAATGCGTTCCATCAGTTTTGGGTGCGCCCGACAACGCTTCTTTTTGAGTAAGCTGCGTATGGGGCATATCGGCAGTTTGAAACTGATTTTCCAAACCATTGGTTTGATAGGTTGGCTCAACCTGTGAGGTATCAATTGCCTCCATGGTATTAACCGCCTCAAGTGTTTGACTGAGTTGTGAAGTAATGGTTGCTTCCTCGCTTTCAGTAACGGTTAGCTTAGACAACTCAACCAGATAGTCGATGTCATGCTTTGAAAAGTCTTTTTTAACGTTTTTTGTTGCCATTTTTTGAAATTTTATAATTTTGAAATTTCAAAATTTAATAAGTATTTTCTGTTTTTTTGGATGATTTCGTCGTTAAGCGGCGCTAAATCAATTTTTTCATTATACGTAACCAAGAGCGCCTTAGCAAGAAGGAAGTCGGCAATCATCGGGTTACGTGCGAGAATTGGGCCGTGGAGGTAGGTTCCGATCGTATTTTGGTACACAAAACCTTCATGTTGGTCGGTGTCATTGTTGCCAAATCCTACAACCGTTTTGCCTATGGCGTCAGACGTTTGAGGAATAACCGTGCGACCTCCATGATTCTCAAATCCGATAAGGTAGTAGGGTTTATTCGGCGCATGGTATGGGGCAAAAATAGGGTGGGTTACCTTTACTATAATGTCTCCAATAAGACGCTTCTCACTTTCTTTTTTTTGCTCAGTGTAAAAGGGAAGGATAGAAAGGCCGGGAAGTTTTTTACCGTCGGCTGTTACATAATACTCACCTAAAAACTGGTAGGCGCCGCAAATAAACAAGGCTGGCGTTCCATGCGTAATTTTGTGTTTTAATACTTTAAGTTTTTTTCCGGTTAAGTCCTTACTCACTATTTCTTGCTGCCAATCCTCAGCGCCACCCATAAATAATATATCCGCCTTTGCAAGCTCACTTGAGGGCGTATCAACACTTGCTTCAATAATTTCGGTTTCTATTCCTCGTGACTGCGCCCGGCTTGCAAGCAGCATCACATTGCCCCGGTCGCCGTAGGTATTCATCAGGTCGTAGTAGAGCCAGACAATGGTGAGTTTTTTTGTAGGCATTAAGCTATTATACCGTTTCTGCATGATGTATGACTAATTCACACTATAAGCCCATTTAAGGTGTTGACAACCTTCTCAAACTGGTGAATAATGGATACAAATGGTGTTTTCTGGTGAACACGGAATGGCAGTGACAAGCGGGGGCAGAATAGCGCTTCCTAAAAAGATACGGGAGGGGGTTAAAGGAAGCACATGCGTGATTACCAGAGGATTTGACCAGTGCTTGGCAGGGTACGACAAAACCGATTGGGAAGACCGCTCACGGGAGTTTCTTTCGCAATCGCTCATTGAAACAGCAAACATGGCCGTCAAACGAATGATGTTCTCGGGAGCAGTGCAGGTTGAACTTGATGAACAGGGACGATTCGTAATTCCTAAATCACTGGCAAGCTACGCCCAGATTGGTACCAAAGTCGTTATTGCCGGTGTCGGCGATCACTTTGAACTATGGGATGCAGGCAAGTGGGATGCGTACGCAAGGCATGCGCTTGAGGAAGTGCACAGTATGAGCAAACAGACCCATGGATAAGTATCACACACCGCTGTTTGCAGCGGAGATAGTCGCTCTTTTACAGGCGCACAACTGCAAAATCATAGTAGATGGCACGTGCGGAGAGGGTGGGCATACCCTGACTTTCCTAAAAGCAGGCATGCAGGTAATATCTATGGACTATGACACTCGCCTTATTGAGCGGGCTCAGGGTCGGCTCAATAAAGAAGGATTTGGTGACACGAAGGTACAGCGGGGAAATTTTGCACAAATGCAGGATGTGGTGCGAAGAAGTGGACATGGATTGGTTGACGCGGTGCTGTTTGATGTAGGCATATCGCTGCATCACATAAAGGCACTGAAAAAAGGATTTTCCTACGACAATAGCGAACCGTTGGATATGCGCGCCGACAGCAGCGCCACCGAAACGGCCAGCGACTATATTAATAAGTTAACCGAAAGCGAGTTATATGAGCTTATTGCAACGGGTTCTGAAATTACCAGTAGTCGAAGACTTGCTCACCTTATTATTGAGCGACGCGGACGTGGTCCGCTAACCACCGTAGGAGACCTACGTATGATCGTTAAACAATTAGGATACAGCGATAAAGAAGAAACTATGATTCTTGCCCGCCTCATGCAGGCCTTTCGTATTGCGGTCAACAACGAACTGGGATCGCTGAAAGAGGGACTTATTCAGGCTTCAGAGCTAGTACGGTCGGGAGGGCTTGTTATTACTATCACCTTTCATTCCCTTGAAGACCGAATGGTGAAACTGTATTTTAAAAAGCGTTCGGATTTTTCTGCGGTGCTGTCAAAGCCTCATCGCAACCTTGATTTACCATTTGCGGAGAGCGCGCAACTGCGGGTATATGCAAAACAATAATCAACAGAACTATAAAAGAACGATTACCGTTTGGGTAGTTATTATCATGGGATTATTCAGCATCAATATGGTATTGTCACATACCCTGTTTGTGACCAATACCAACATTGCATCGCTCGAACATAATTTAGTTGAATCGCAGCGCATGCTTCAGGAGTACCGGGTGCAGATGGCCCGGGTTACCTCATCGGAAATCATTTTAGCGAGGGCTAAAAAACTGGGATTTGTAAAGAGCCCGACGGTACTCTACTTGATGAATAATGAATTTGCGAAGAGATGAACCTGGTACGGCTTGTCTTCTTGCTGTTTATTGTTTCATTTGGTTTTGTCATCCATCGTCTTTTTGTCATACAGGTGCTGCATGCCGATGCCTATATTCCTATCCAGAAATTCTTAAAGGTAGAACGGGTGTTGTCGTTGCGGGGTGAGATTCAGGACGTAAGCCATAATCCTCTGGCGGTTAACCGTCGGGTGTATACGGTATACGGGAATACCAAAAAACTAAATGAGGACCGAGGCGTGGTTGATAAAATTCAATCAATCTTGAAGATAAGCGACGCGACGATGAATGCCACGTTGCGCAAGAACAATTGGCAAAAAATAGCGTCAGGCATAGACAGCAAAGTAAAAGACACCCTGGGCACTTATTACCCCACCTATCTTAACTTGGAAGAGGAGTGGATTAGAAGCTATCCCGAAGGATCTTTATCAGCACACTTGCTCGGTTTTGTGGGGCGGGATGATGTGGGCAATCCGCAAGGATATATCGGCACGGAAGGATACTTTGAGCAGGAGTTGCGGGGATTGCCGTCAGTTGCTGAACGTGAATCGGATATTCGGGGAGTATCACTTATTGGTGGAGCCAATGACCAATCAGACGGCCGTTCGGGCTTAACCATACGCCTTACCATAGACCGTACGGTACAATCGTTTTTAGAGTCATTATTGTATGACGGCGTTTACCGGTATACCGCCAAGCGGGGTTGTGGAATAGTAATGGAGCCGTCATCAGGCAAGGTCCGCGCTATGGCCTGCGTTCCGGCGTTTATACCGCGCAATTACTTTATGTACCAGGATATCGACTTCAGCAATCCGCTTATCTCAAGCGTATACGAACCCGGCTCAACGTTTAAGCCGTTGGTTGTGGCTATGGGGCTTGAGGAAAAAAAGATTAAGAAAAAATCGATGTTTGATGAAAGCGGACCGGTACAGATTGGCGAATATGCTATTCGTACCTGGAACAATGAGTATCATGGCACCATATCACTTTCCGAAGTGCTTGCTCAATCATCAAACGTAGGAATGGTGCGGATTATTCAAAAAATGGATAAGGGACGAGTCGAGAATTACTTGAAGCAGTTGGGCTTGTATGAGCAGACCGGTATTCAGTTGCAGGGAGAGGCCCTCAGCCTTATAAAAGACAGTAGTGAATGGTATCCGATTGATTACGCCACGATTGCATTTGGGCAGGGCATTGCGGTTACCCCTATTCAACTGGTTACGGCATTCTCAACACTGGCAAACGGCGGCTATCTTATTCCTCCCACCATTGTTGAAAGCATGACTGATGAAACCGGCAATGACATATTTATTCTACCCAGTAGGCACCAGCGAGTATTTTCTACTCAAACCATTACCATTATGCAGCGTCTGCTTAAGAATTCCGTTGATAAATCCGAGGCAAAGTATCCGCAAAAACCTGAGGGGTATAGCTTCTGCGGTAAAACCGGAACGGCACAAATCCCGATTGAAGGCCATTATGACCCCGACAAAACGATCGCATCATTCATTGGTTACTTTCCTTGTGCAGCAGGTCATCAGACCCCAAAATATCTCATATTTATCATGTATAGTGAGCCGGAAGGATCGATATATGGATCTGAAACGGCAGCGCCCACCTTCTTCGAGATGGCTAAAAAGCTTATTTTGTACTATAATATAGGTCTTCAACGCCCATGATACATACACTAAAAAAAGTTATTTGGTTTATTAAGGCAGGGCTAGCAAATGTACTATACGGATTTCCCTCTCAAAAAATATGCCTTATCGGGGTAACCGGTACTGATGGTAAAACCACCACAACTACGATGATTTATGAGGCATTGGTAGCCATGGGCGAAAAAGTTTCATACATCAGCACAGTTAAGGCAAACATTGCGGGAAAGGCCTATGATACGGGGTTTCATGTGACTACTCCCAGCCCATTCTTTATCCAACGCAGCATACACCGGGCGGTTCAGGCGGGATGCAAGTATTTTGTCCTTGAAACTACGTCACACGCTCTTGATCAGCTACGGGTGTGGGGCTGCCACTATCGCGTGGCTGCACTGACTAATATAACCAAAGAGCATCTAGACTACCATAAGAGCATAGAAGCTTATGGAAAGATAAAGCTGCAGCTGATTAATAGTGCGGATATTGCCGTAGTAAACGCCGATAATCCCACGCAGTATCTCTTCAAACATTTGATCAAGAATAAAAACATATGGTTTAGCAGCGTACGGAAAAAAGCGGACTTCACCTTTAGTGAATTAACGAACTCCACACTGCAATCATTGAGTGGATTCCAGCGGGAAAACGCACTGTTAGCCTATGGGGTGTTGCGGGTACTGGGTTTTAAGAAACGTCAAATTTTAGGACCTCTGGCTCACTTCAAAGGTGTTGAGGGAAGGCTTGATTACATTGAAAAAGGAGGGAAGCGCTTTGTGGTAGATTTCGCCCATACACCCAATGCGTACCTGCGGCTGTATGAATATATTGAACATGCTTACTCATACAAGCGTCTTATCCATGTATTTGGTTGTGCGGGTTTACGTGATAAACAGAAACGGCCTGTTATGGGACGCTATGCAGCTCAGCACGCCGATGTCATTATTTTGACTGAGGAAGATTACCGTACTGAGCCTCTGGAGAATATTTTCAATAATATTGAAGCGGGTATCAAAAAGGAAAAGCATCATGAAAAAGATGTGGGATATTTTTGTATTCCCAACAGACTAAACGCCATTAAAAAAGCCATTTCCCTGGCGCGCAAAGACGACCTTATTTTGCTTACCGGCAAAGGGCATGAAAAAAGCTTGGCTCGGGGAAAGCATGAAGACGATTGGTATGAGTATGACGCTATTGATAAAGCACTTGCCTCATGAAGCAGTATCCCGCATTTCCCATTACCCACGGATGCACTGATCGAACCGATGGATCGTTTGGCAGTCGTGATGAACGCCAGCAATGGTTTGCCCAGCATTACCCCCATACACCCTATTTCGAAGTGCATCAAAAACATACAGGCACGGTTCTGGTGCTTGATGGCAAAGTTCAACCATCAGAGGCATACAATACGACGGCAGATGCTATCGTTTCAAAGCAGAAAAACATCATTATGGCGGTAAAAACAGCAGATTGTGTACCGGTGTTACTGTACGACCCAGCAGCGCAGGTAGGGGCAGTCATACACAGCGGGTGGAAGGGGACATTGGCAAATATTGTCCAAAAAACCGTTCATGCTATGAAGCAGCAAGGCGCATCAGCATACCACATACAGGCATTTCTGGGACCGGCTATTAATGCGTGCTGTTATAGCGTGTCGGATAAGCGCATAGCGGCATTCACGGAAGCCGGCTTGCCGGTCCATGGCAACTCGCTATGCTTGGCAGAATTGGTTGCGATTCAGCTTAAAAGGGAGGGTGTTGACGATATAATCGCGCCCATTACCTGCACCTCATGCCAGTCTGAGCGATACTTTTCCTATCGTCGCGAAGGCCCGGATCATGGTACAATGATTTCGTTCGTATGCCTGTAACAATAGTACAAAAACACTTTCATCTGGTTGGCATAGAGGGCGTCGGTATGGCAGCCCTTGCGCTTATACTTACCGATAAACACCTAACCGTATCAGGATCAGATACCGGAGAAGGTTTTGAAACCCGGGAATTATTACAAGCGCGCTCAATCACCATTTTTGACGGTTTTTCTACTGACCATGTGCACGGGGCAGATGTGGTGGTGTATACCGGAGCTCATGATGGCGAAAAAAATATCGAGGTGGTACAGGCGCGAAACCAAAATATCGAGGTTAAACCGTTGGCCGTAGTTTTGGGTGAATTGTCGAGAGAGAAGCTAACGATCGCAATCTGCGGTTGCCATGGAAAAACCACCACGACTGCACTGGCTGCAAGCATAGCCCAGCACCAGCATGAAGACCCCAGCTGGTATGTAGGCGCCACCACATTCAACCAGCGTCTTCCCGGAGGTGCATGGAACAATGCCGGTAATCGTGTATACATGGAGGCAGATGAGTATGTGATTGATATAGCTGCGGGCAACCGGAAGGCAAAGTTTTTGGAACTAACACCACACGGTGTTATAGCAACGCGCTATGATTATGATCATATTGATGCATATCAAGATGAAGCGTTACTGCAAGAGGCGTATGCAGCGTTCTTTGCCCGTATTCCTAAAGATGGGTTCTTAGTAATAAACGGTGATGATGAAACATTGCTTCGTCTATCTCAGGATGCAGCATGCACGGTGATTACGGTTGGGTTTAATCAAACCAATGAGGTGGTTATTACCCCGCTTCCCATGCAGGGAGAGCTACAGCAATTTTCACTTTCTCATAAAGGAGAAGCAATGGGAAACAAACCATTCACGCTTTCGTTATCAGGGCTTCATAACGTTCTTAATACCGCACTCGTGTTAGTTGCGCGCAGACAGGATCAGTTGCCCATTGATGGCCTCAATGAACGGCTATCGTCATTTACCGGCGCTCATCGACGTCTTGAAAAGATAGCTCAGTTGGATGGAGTGCACGTATATGACGACTATGCCCATCACCCGACAGAAATTACGGCCACGATTGCAGCAGCACGACAACGGCATCCTCAAGCGCGTATTGCAGTACTGTTTCAACCCCATACGTATTCCCGCACGAGCCATTTTAAGTCTGAGTTTATCGATGCTTTAGTTCATGCTGATGAAGTGGGCCTGTTGCCCATTTTTGCCTCGAAACGAGAGCGATCATCAGCTCATACCATTACCAGTGAGGAGTTAGTACAGGAAGCGCAAAAGAACGGACATGCGGTGCATTCGGTATCAGACGGTGAAGCAGGTATGTTGAGCTGGCTTGATCATTGGTACAAGCCCAGTAATCCCTGGGTTATTATTACCATGGGTGCAGGAAATGTCTATGAGTATGGTCGTTATATAATTACGTATCTACAAAATGTTACCGATGCCCAAAGCTAAACAGATACTACAAAAAAATATCACCATTGGAACACTGCGGTGGGATGTGCCATTAAGCTCCCTTACCACGATGCGTATCGGCGGACCGGCATGGGCAATGGTGCAAACCGATAACGTCGATGAAATTCGTTGCGTATATGATCTGGTTGCCCAAAAAGAAATCCCCCTGTTTGTTTTAGGGGGAGGTTCAAATGTGGTGTTTCCCGATGAGGGGTATCCGGGCATCATCCTGAAGCTTCCGCTGGGCAGTATCAGCACCGAAGTGCGGGATAAGGATCGAGTTGCGGTGACCTTTAGTGGAGGATATCTATCCCAATTGGCTGCTCAAAAGACCGTTGATTTGGGTCTTACCGGATTTGAAAGTATGTACGGCCTGCCTGGCACATTAGGAGGCGCGATTGTGATGAATTCCAAATGGCCTGCGGGCAAGTTTATGACCGGCGACGTACTGGAATCGGTTCAGTACCTGCGGCCTGACGGATCACTGACTACCATGCGCCACGATGAGCTTGACTTTTCGTATGGGCACAGTAGCCTGCAGAACAAAAAAGGTATCGTTACCCAGGCAACGTTTGTGTTCTCCCAAGATGACCCGAAGGAGGGAATGAGGCGCTGTATGGAAATAATGGAATACCGAAAAAAAACACAGCCGCATGGGGTGAAAACAGCCGGATGCGTGTTTAAGAATATTGGGAAAAATGAGCAAGAGCTGCATGATTTACCCTACGGTTCGTCAGGGTACTTGATTGATCAGGCAGGGCTCAAGGGCACTCGTATAGGCGGGCTCACGGTGTCAACCGTTCATGCCAATTTTTTTGTCAATGACGGTACCGCAACCTACGCCGATTACCGGGCACTAGTTGAGAAGGTTCGCCAAACAGTATATGATAAGTTCTCTGTTAAGTTAACAGAGGAAGTCTATGCAGTACATCATTAACGGCGGAAAGCCACTTTCGGGAACCATTGAAGTTGCGGGTGCAAAAAATGTAGCCCTCAAGCTGATGGTTGCCGCATTACTGTTAAAAGGGAAAACGACATTGACTAACGTTCCCCGTATCCGGGATGTGGTGGCGCTGGTTGCTATTATCAATGCGTTGGGCGGTAAAGCCGCATTTACTGATGAACATACCCTTGAGATTGAAAATACCCTTACCACCCATGTGGTGCCGCTGGAGTTGGCGGTACGCATTCGCGTTTCATTTTTGTTAATGATTCCGCTGCTGCATACGTTTAATAAAGCGTATGTTCCCAATCCCGGAGGTTGCCGATTGGGAGCGCGCCCGGTAGACCGTTTGATCGAAAGCATTACTACGTTTGGTGGTAGCATTTCTTACTCATCAGAAGACGGGTACTATTATGCGAAGGTTGAACAGTTTACTCCCGGTGAGTATACTTTTGCTAAGGCCAGCCATACCGGGACTGAATTTGCCTTAATGAATACGAGCAGAATAAAGGGGGAAAGCGTGATTCATAACGCTGCGCATGAGCCGGAGATTGATGAGCTGATTACGTTTCTTAACGCAGCCGGAGCCCATATTGTGCGTGACGGTAATGACTTACTGGTTGAGGGTAATAATGAATTGCATGCGGTAGAACAGCGCATAGGAAGCGACCGTAATGAGGTAATATCGTTTATTGTGCTTTCAGCATTATTTAAGGGTGCCATTACCATTCATAATGTTGCGCTTAAACCCATAGAAACCTTTCTGGAATATTGCAAACAGGTGGGAATACGCTATTCGGAGTCCAACGGCATGTTCGACCTGCAGGTCGAAGATGCCATTTCACCCAGTGATGTAGTAACCGCACCGCATCCGGGATTTATGACAGACTGGCAGCCATTATGGGCCGTGCTCATGACCCAAGCGCATGGAGACAGCACCATTCATGAAACCGTATTTGAACAGCGGTTTAATTATGTACAAGAATTGAACAAGCATGGGGCTCATATTGAATTTTTTGATCCGCCGGTTACCGACTCCAGTAGCATCTATCAGTTTGACGTTCCACCAGGAACAACGCCCGTTAACCAAGCAATACGTATTCATGGTCCCACCAAACTGCACAATGCGGCAACCGTTATAACCGATATGCGGGCCGGTGCGTGTTTGTTGTTTGCTGGGCTTATTTCTTCGGGAAAGAGCGTTATTAGTGGCGCTGAGCAAATAGAGCGGGGCTATGAGGATTTAATAGAACGCCTGCAGAAGTTGGGAGCCGATGTTCGATCTATTGAAGAGTAACGTGAAGGGGATTCGGCGGTCGGTTATCATGCTGGGAGTACTATTGGTGCTTTTTATTGCGCTTTTGTTGCTTCAATTTGCCGTAACGCGCTCCTTGATGAGAATTGCACAGGAAAAAAATGCATTGCTGTCAGGATTATTTGATGTGCGTGGGAGTGCTCTCTATGAAAACGGCAGACAAATGATGGAGCAAACTGACCATGATAACGACGCACGCCGCAGAGCTTTGAAAGATTTTTTTACTCGGTATGACTCTCCACTGCTGCCCTACGTTGACACGATTATTGAGGTATCCGACCGAGAGGGTATCCACTATGGACTGCTGCCGGCCATTGCTATGGTTGAATCGGGGGTATGCAAAAAAATTCCCAAGGACTCCTATAACTGCTGGGGATGGGGTATTTATAGCAGTAAGGTTACCCGTTTTTCGTCCTATGGTGAGGCCATTGATACGGTTGCACGGGGCCTGAAGCGTGACTATATTAACAATGGCATGACCAGCCCGGCAGAAATTATGCGCTCATATAACCCCAGCAATCACAACAACTGGGCAGAGAATGTTCAGCATTTCCTGGACTATTTTTAAGGCTTAGCAGGCGCAGAAGAGTATTGCTAATTTGGTAGGCATATTGTAATATAGTTATATGGATATGCGCTATGAGCCAGCCACAACCGGAGGGGCCGAAGGGTCAGCATTGAAGGCGTATAGCCTTAATTTTACCCAGAGGGCCCGTCAGGGTAAACTCGATCCGGTTATTGGCCGCGATAATGAAATACGCCGGATTATGCAGATACTTACCCGCAGAACCAAAAATAATCCCATTCTACTGGGAGATCCTGGCGTAGGAAAAACCGCGCTGGTGGAGGGATTGGCGCAGCGTATTGTTGCCGGAGACGTTCCTAATATTCTGAAGGATAAGGAAATCATCAGTCTTGATTTGGCTTCGATGCTCGCCGGTGCTGCCTATCGGGGCGAGTTTGAAAAACGGTTAAAAAATTTATTGCATGAAATTGAACAATCCTCGGGTAAGTACATCCTGTTTATTGATGAGATTCATACGCTTATTGGCGCCGGAGGTGCTGAAGGTGCGATTGATGCGGCCAATATGCTTAAGCCGGCTCTTGCTCGCGGCGCGCTGCGTTCCATTGGCGCAACCACCACCGCTGAATATCGCCGCTATATTGAGAAAGACGCGGCATTGGCACGACGTTTTCAGCCGGTGCAGGTGGGGGAGCCCACGGCAGAGGATACCCTGGCCATTTTGCGGGGCATTAAACAGAAATATGAAATTCACCACGGCATTCAGATTGCTGATGATGCACTGCGTTCGGCGGTTGACCTGTCGAGCCGCTATATAACCGACCGTTTCCTGCCCGATAAGGCTATTGATTTGGTAGACGAGGCAGCGTCCGCGCTTAAGATAGAAATTGATTCAGCACCGTATGTGATTGATGAGCTGCGCCGCTCCATTATGCAGGAGGAAATTGAATTGGCTGCCCTTAAGCGCGAAAAAAGTGACCGCGCCAGTGAGCAAATGAAACTAAAGCAGCACAGCATAAAACAGCAAAAAGAACAGTTGAGTGGGTTAGAAAAAAAATGGGATGAGCAAAAGAAGATTATTAATGAACTGAACACGGCTAGAACCGAACTCGATGTACTGCAAAAGAAACTAGAAGAGGCACAGCGCGACGCGCTGCTCGACAAGGCTGCGGAGCTTAAGTACGGTAAAATCCCCGAGATGCAAAAAAAACTGGATGCTGCCGTGAAGGCGTGGAACAGTATTCCCGAGGACGACCGTTTACTTAAGGAAGAAGTATCGGCCAACGACATCGCCAAGATCGTTGCCCGTTGGACCGGTATTCCGGTTGAGCGGATGCTGATGGCAGAAAAAGAAAAGCTGCTCACGCTTGAAACAGAGATGCACAAACGGGTAGTGGGGCAAACTGACGCGGTAGACAGAACAGCCCGCGCCATTCGACGCTCCCGTGCAGGATTCGGCACCGCGTCAAAACCCATTGGTGTATTTTTCTTTGTGGGCCCCACGGGTGTGGGTAAGACAGAGACTGCTAAAGCCCTTGCGTATGCGCTGTTTAACGATGAGCGGGCTATGGTGCGAGTGGATATGAGTGAATACAGCGAGCCGCATAGCATTTCACGCCTTATCGGCGCCCCCCCCGGGTACATCGGCTATGAAGAAGGCGGCCAGTTGACTGAGAAGATCCGTCGCCGCCCGTATTCGGTGATATTGTTGGATGAGATTGAGAAGGCACATCCGCAGATTTACAACATTCTGTTGCAGATTTTTGATGAGGGGCGATTAACCGATGGACAGGGACGGGTGGTGGACTTTAAAAATACCATTATTATTATGACCTCCAACATCGGAAGCGATATTATTGTCAAGCATAATGAAATAACGCCGGCCGTAGCAGCAGAAATTGATGCAAAGATCAAGCAACACTTTAAGCCGGAACTTTTGAATCGCATTGATTCTATTATTGTGTTTGACCCGCTCAGCCGCGACATGATCCGCAAGATTATTACTATGCAGCTTGAAAAGGTGCAGGGCGATGTGGCGGCAAAACAACTAACGCTTACTTTTGATACGTCGGTTATACAGTACCTTGAAGAAACGGGGTTTGACGCGGTGTACGGCGCCCGTCCGGTACAGCGCCTTATTAATGAACTTATTATTGATGAGCTGGCGTACCAGTACTTGGAAGGAAAAATAAAAGACGGAGACAGGCTTTCCATCAGACTGGTAAAAGGCAAAGTTTCGATTACGGTACAATAGCTTCATGCTCTTTTTGGCAGAAGTTATCGTTAAAGTAAGTTCCTGGATCCTGCAGCGTACCGGGTCGGGCGGTGAAACCTGGCCGGGTGAACTGGTATTGAGGTTGTTGCCCGGCATCAAAAACAAACTTCCCAAACTGTTTGGCCGCGTTATCGTTATTGCCGGCACAAATGGTAAAACCTCAACCACCAAAACAATCGTAGAGTTATTACAAAATGAAGGGTCGGCCAAGGGCCGATCGGCCTTTGGCCAAAAAAAAGTAATCACCAACCCTTCAGGTGCGAACCTGGTGAACGGTATCGTCAGCAGCATATTGGCACGCAAGTCATGGGGAGTTAGAGGCGGTTATTGGGGCGTGTTTGAAGTTGATGAATTCTCGCTTTCTGCGGTTACCGCTATATTGGCTCCAACACATATCGTGCTCTTAAATATCGTGCGAGACCAGCTTGATCGCTACGGCGAGGTCCGAACGATTCTGGATACCTGGGGCAAAACATTAAAACAATTCAGTAATGCCTCCATTATTGCGTTGGCTGCTGATCCGGGCATCTATACCATGCTGGATCTATCGGGCCTCAAGCACATTTCCTATTACGGCATACCGAGTGAGTTTCTGCAACAGCATGCATTTGTTGCCGGTGATTCGTTGTATTGTTATGCCTGTAACCATAAACTAAGCTATAGCGGCCGGTACGTATCGCATATGGGCGCCTGGAAGTGTACCCACTGCAAACGTGAGCCACATCAACTCTACACGTTCCCCAAAAACATATTTGAGACACATACCCATATTCCGTCGTTTATGCTCATCAATCTCCAGGGCGTGTATCTGCTGATGCAACAGCTGGGGATATCGATCGAACCTGAGGAGGTGCTGTCATCGTGGAAGCCTGCCTATGGCAGAGGAGAGACGAAGACGGTTAAGGGTACCAACTACACCTTTGTGTTGGGAAAGAATCCGGCAAGCTGGTCCATTGTATTGCGCGACTATGCCCGGAAGTTTACAAAAAATCCGGTCGATATCGTGGTGTTGGGTCTTAATAACCGCATACCCGATGGAAAAGATGTGTCGTGGATTTGGGATATCGATATGGATAAAAGTTTTACGCGCAGCGCCCGGTCAGTATGGATCTATGGCGATCGCGCCTATGACATGCAATTGCGGCTCAAAGAGGCAGGAATAGAAGCCTCGCGTGTTACTCCTTCTGCCCATGAGCTTTTTTACGCGCTCAAACAAGAACATGCCTCATCGGTATTGGTAGTGGCCAACTACAGCGCATTGCTTGAAGCTCGCAAAGAGATATTGGGTAAGAGTATTCTGTGATAAAATCAGTGCAAGTAGGCGAGCCGCTATCGTCCTTGGTCTATAATGTATACAGAGAAATTGGAATTGAGATCAGAAGCAAGAAAGAGGGAAGTTTATTTTAAGTCGGGTGCAGGAAGAAGATTTATTAAGAAGTATTTATTTTAATATTGCCGCGGTGGCGGAATTGGTAGACGCGCAGGTCTCAAAAACCTGTGATGCTCAAACATCGTGTGGGTTCGATTCCCACCCGCGGCACCCGCTTATTTTTTTTCTTTAGTTTTTAAAAAATAGAGACTGGCATAACCGGTCGAAAGACCAAGCAAGGTGCCGCCAATAACATCCGTGGGCCAATGCTCGCCCAAGCTTACGCGGGACACGAGGCCAATAAACAGAATAGTGATGAGAAGTGCACGAATCAGTGGTTTTTTTATGAGAGCAAACAAAAGCACGATAAGCATGGAGATGCGCAAGCTGTGCCCGGAAGGGTAAGCTCCGTTAGTATGAACGTATGAACTGGGAAACAGCAAAAAGGTATAGCTGCGATGAAACAAAAAAGGAGGGCTGGGATGCAGTAACGTGTTTTTACCAATTACCTCGATGACATGGGCAATAACGAATCCCAGTATGACGGCGGCAATAAAAATTTTGTTACGGCGTTTGGTGTAGCTCAGGGCAAGTAGCAATATAAATACGATTTCAATGCCTCCAATAAAGCTGAACAATGAAAGAAATGGATCAAACGAAGGTGGAACGTTGTCCTGCACGCGCACCATTGCATTAAAGTCAAATGTCGCCAACATATCGGTTCGGACCAACACCGTAAACAATAAAAAAAGCAATAGACATGCGGCCGATATAAGCGCATACCATGTCGTTTTCATGGTAAGAGTATACCAAGGTATGGTATACTTGCCTTAATGAAATTTACCGAGAAAAAAGAAACGTTGCCAAAGCAAACGCTGCAGATAACCGTGCAGGTGCCATGGAATGAAGTAGAACAGGCACAGGAAAAAGCTGTAGTTGAGCTTCAGAAGAGCTTTGAAACCGAGGGTTTCCGTAAGGGTAAGGCTCCGGTTGCTGTAGTAAAAGAAAAGATGGGGCAGCAACGACTGCTTGAGGAAGGCGCGCAGCAGCTGTTAATGGATTTATATCGTGATCTGCTTGAAAAACATGCTATTAAACCCTACATCGATCCTAAAGTAGATTTGCTGAAAGCGCCATTAAACGGAGAATGGGAAATTCGTTTTACCGTTGCCCTGCAGCCAAAATTAACCAAGGTACCCGATTATAAAAAAGCGGCATTAAAAGTGCATGGTGAAGAAAAAAAAGATGCTATTTGGGTTCCGGGTAAAGATGCTAAAAAAGAGGAAGAAAAGGATAAGCACAGTAAAACCGATGACCGTTTGCAAAAAATATTGGACTTAGTTATGAAAGAAACCGAGTTGGAAATATCTGACCTTATTGTAGACCATGAGCTAAACCGACGCTTGGCAAGTTTACATGATGAAATAGCAAAACTGGGAATGACCGTTGATCAGTACCTCCGTGCCCGTCAGGAAACGCAGGACACCTTGCGGGCAAAGATTAAAAAAGAGGTGGTGGATCTGTATACCCTCGAGTTTTTACTTGATGCCATTGCGCAGGAGGAAAAGATTGAAATCGGTGAAAAAGAGCTTGAAGCAATATACGCACAGGCCAAAAATGAGAAGGATAAAGAGGCAATGAAACAAAATGCATATTTTTATAGCAGACTAGTACGCAAGCAGAAGACGCTTGATTACCTAGCAAGCCTATAGTATAATAGGAGCATGTCACAGACAAGCAAGACAAATATACGAAATGTTGTTGGATTAGAGGCTCCTTTTGCGTTTCCCCAAACAGAAGCTCGGCCTGGAAATGAGCAGTTTCCTCGTACCAGAGAACGAACCGAACCGGTCCGTATTCGTCATAGTGAGGTGGTATTTAACCGCGGTGAAACTATGGAACAGGCCCGTATCCGATCAGAGTTGCAACGGATGATTGAGCACGTTCAGGAACAGCTTAAGGCATTAAAAATGCAGGATCAGGCACTGGCGCATGATATTTCGAAGCTGGTGCTTGAGGGTGTACCCGAGAAACCGGGAATGTACCATGTTCGTTTTTTTGAGTTTGTATCAAAATTATTGGATGCGGTGGGTAAAAGCTTAAGTAAAGGCAAGCACTGGTTGGATGCCACCTTTGAAAAGATAAATCGCAAGAAATTTAGAGGTAAAGCAAAAACGCATGGAACCTCATTTAGTCGCTCCAACGAACTGACTCAGGCGAACACCCCGGGATAATGTGTTACAATGTCAGCATTAGTAAGAGTCATCTCGGTCGCTTAGCTCAGTTGGTTAGAGCATCCCGTTGACATCGGGAAGGTCGGTGGTTCAAGTCCACCAGCGACCACAACCAAGAAAATCTATGAACAGCAAACAAATTACTGAAGCTCTCAGAAAAGAGTATCCGCACGCAACGATAGTCATCGGTAAGGATGAGCATCCTGACAACGACTACATTGCCGCTTTGATTGAACCCACCGTGAACCACGCGCACTACAGTGCAACCGTAATGGTGTTGGGGCATCAGGCATTGCATCGCCATAAGACGACCGCAGAGATTGTCATTGTGCTGAAAGGCATAGTGGAGGTCGTGATTGGTGGCCAGTCAAAAATGGTT
>Ga0210057_1004184_pt1 | contig 19399 bp, 23 predicted proteins | sample CryGeyCG2114_010_2_FD_183968 | JGI IMG/M metagenome (GOLD analysis project Ga0210057, IMG submission 183968) | Groundwater microbial communities from aquifer - Crystal Geyser CG10_big_fil_rev_8/21/14_0.10 (SPAdes) (version 2) | ecosystem: Environmental > Aquatic > Deep subsurface > Groundwater ...
AATAACTATTTATACTTTATGCAATTGTAGGATATAATTAATAAAATAAAAGAGATTAGATACCAATAATCAATTTGAAAAGTTTATTTTTACATGAAATAGTGTCATTCTCTTACAGCCTGTCGAAAAAGATTAAAGAAAAAATCGCCAAAATTATATAATAAATACTTTCTCTATTATGAATATAAGTTCAATCTATTAAACTCAAAGTTTAGAAAAACAATAAAATTCAAAAAATATGTGACTTTGAGTATAAATGCCGATGTAGGACTTTTAAAGATGATATTTACTCCAAAATTCCACAAAATAGACCATATAATAACATTATACTGTTATATATTTAGAATAATTTACTTAATTTCATTTATATTGTTGATATTAGTTATATTCTGGTTTTGCAAGCTATTTTTTGCTATAGGAGGAATTTTATTATATATATGGGTAGTAATATTACTAATTATAATTCTTATAAAGGGATATATTATTTACAGAGTATTCAAAGATTAAAAACCACTATTTTTAAATAACCCTGACTTCTAAAACTAATTATGAACGGAAATAGTATGGATGAAATCAAATTTAACATTGGAGATAAGGTAGAAATTGTTTCTAAAGACAAGAATATCAAAGGAACAATTATGCCAGGAGAGAAAGATATCATAGTTATAAAATTAAGTAATGGATATAATGTTGGGATTAATAAAAACAATGTTAGATCTATAAAAATTATGGAGAGGTTTAAAGAAGAAAAGAAGAACAAATCAAAAAAAGAAACAGAAAAAGGTTCAAGTAAAAAATATTTATCAAAAAAAAATAAACTCCCAACTATTTCTTTATTACATACCGGAGGAACTATAGCATCAAGGGTGGACTATAGAACAGGAGGAGTTGTTGCAAGATATTCTCCTGAAGAGATATTAGAAATGTACCCTGAACTTAAAGATATAGTAAATCTAGAATGTAGATTGATAGGTAATATGTGGTCAGATGATCTTAGATTTAAAAATTTCATATCTATGGCAAATGAGATAATTAAAGAATATAAAAAAGGAGTAAAAGGAGTTATATTAACACAAGGAACTGATTTTTTAACATATACTGCATCTACATTAAGTTTAATGCTAAACAGTATAGATATTCCTGTTATTATAGTTGGAGCACAACGTTCAAGTGATAGGGGGAGCAGTGACGCTCCAATGAATTTGATATGTGCTGCGGAATTTATATCACAAACAAAATTTAAAGGAGTTGGGATATGTATGCATGAGACAAGTGATGATATATTTTGTGCGATACTTCCTCCATGCAAAACTAGAAAGATGCATTCTTCAAGAAGGGACGCATTCAAACCAATCAATTCAAAAATAATTGCAAGGATTAATTATGAGAACAGAAAGATAAATTTTGTTGATGAGAGTTATGATAATTTAATTCAGAATGAAGACAAATTCACTCCACTTTTAGAGATGGAAGAGAAAGTAGGATTGATAAAAATACATCCAAATATGAACGAGGTACAATTTGCCTGTTTCAGAGGATATAAAGGATTAGTTATAGAAGGTTCTGGATTAGGTCATGCTCCAATAGATTCTCCGAATAAAGATACAGTACCAAATCTTAAGGTGAAAGAAGAGATTAAAAATCTTATAGATTCAGGAACTATTGTTGTGATGACAACACAATGTATTTACGGAGCTGTTAATATGAATGTTTATTCCAAAGGAAGAGATCTGATTGAGATGGGAGTCCTACAAGCAAAATGTCTCCCAGAGACTGCATTAATTAAATTATCATGGTTGCTGGGAAATTTCAGCAAAGAGATGAAATCTAAAAAGAAAGCACAGGAATTGATAGATAAAGAGTTTTCCAATGAGATGTTTTACAGGGTTGAGGACAATACTTTTTTAATTTGATAAATGTATAATCAACAAATTAGTAAGTTGATGTATAATTAGCATAAATATAATTAGTATAGATATAACTAATAAGTGTATAACTAAAAAGAATATCATTAACAGATTAAGATAATACAAAAATGCTAAAACTAAATTATAACAAATTGAATGATAATAAACTAAATTATAATAAATTAGGATTTAAGTGTGGATTAGAAATACATGGACAGTTAGATACTGGAAAATTGTTCTGTAGATGTCCTTCTAAAGTTAAAGGAGAAAATAAAGATTATATCATAAAGAGAAAAATAATTGCCTCAAAAGGAGAGACTGGAGAAATTGATATTGCCGCAACATATCAGATGGAAAAAAACAAAATATTCTCATACTCAGGAGACAGAACTCTTACTTGTTTGGTTGAATTGGATGAAGAACCTCCAAGAGAAGTAAACCAAGACGCAATAAATGTTGCCCTCCAAATAGCCAAACTTATGAAGTGTAGTTTTGTGGAGGATATTAAAGTTATGAGGAAGATTGTTGTGGATGGAAGCAATGTATCGGGTTTTCAGAGAACTATGCTAATTGGATTAGACGGAGAAATTAAGACATCAAAAGGCAAAATTAAAATAGATACTCTTTGTTTAGAAGAAGAATCCGCACAAAAGGTAAGATCTACAAGAAGCGAAGTTGAGTATAGTTTAGACAGATTAGGAGTTCCTCTATTAGAAATAGCAACAGATTCTTCTATTAAAAATCCTGAACATGCAAAAGAATGTGCGGAGATAATTGGGATGATGATAAAAAGTACTGGAAAAATGCGTCGTGGAATCGGAACGATAAGACAAGATGTGAATGTTTCTGTTGAAGGGCATCCGAGAGTAGAAATAAAAGGTTTTCAGGATTTGAAGAATATCAAATTCACAATAGAGAAAGAAGTTGAGAGACAATTGAGAGAGATAGAAAATAGAAAACGGACTGGAAAAATAATATTATCTTCAGTAAGAAACGCTAAATCAGATGGTTCAACAATTTTTCTCAGACCTATGCCAGGAGCGGGTAGGATGTATCCTGAGACAGATGTTTCAACAATATCTCCTGATTTGGAAAATATTAAAATTCCAAAACTAATCTCTGATGAAAAAGAAGAAATCCAAAAATTAGGATTGGGAGAAGATCTAGCCAAATTAATTGCGAAAGAAGGAAAAGCAAATATGTTATTGGAATTCTCAAATAAATTTAAGAATATCAAACCAAGCTTTATCGCAGAGACTATTTTACCAACCATGAAAGAATTGAAGAGAGAGGGTTACGATATTAAGATAATAAACAGTAAAAATAATGAAATATTAGAAAGAATATTTAGTAAGCTAAATCAATCACAGATATCTAAAAATTCTATTATAACTATATTAAAGTCAGTTTGTGAAGGGAAAGATTTGGATAAGGTATTATCTGAGAATAGAAATATTGATGATTATGAATTAGAAGATAAAATTAAGAAAATAATTAATCAGAACAAAGAGGGATCATTTAATGTATTGATGGGGATAGCAATGAAAGAACTTCGTGGGAAAGCAGACGGTAAAAAGATTTCAGACTTGATTAAGAAATTTAGTTCATCTTAAGATATTGACAATCTTTTTGAAGATTTATGGGATTCTATTAGCTCCACACCATTGAGTTCTACCAATAACTAATTTTTGAGCGTAATCAATAATTTCTACATAACCCCTCATCATAATCTCAGTCTGAGATTCAGATCTTACTCTTGCATCAAAAAGAAGCCTAACACTTTTCCCAAAAGCAAAGGATACATTTTGGAGATAATTTTGATTATTATTAGATATCCCCCCACCGACAAATTGGATTCCATTAAGCAAATAAAAACTTGACCATAGAACAGAAATAGAATAAGGGATATTTGGAAACCCACAATAAGTAACAACATCTATTTTTTCTTTTTCTATAATAGCAAAATGGTCCCACATAACTCTTCTAAGTTGTTGCTCTGTTTCAAAAATATTTCTCAAAAGAAAATCAGTATCATACCAACCTATAGCTTTAGAAACAAAAAGTTTTTTATCGTTCAATAACTCTTCTATTGTAATCTCTCCGAATGAGAAATTAATTTCCTTTCGTCTTAAAAAATGTTTATGTTCGTTACTTTTACCAAAACCTGAATCTTTAACAATATGTATTAAATTTCTTGTTTCTTTATTTCCTAGTGTTGAAGTATAATAGTTCATATTTATTAGCTTTACACTTAGCTTTATATTTAACTCAAGTCTGAGAAGTCTCCTTCCTTTAGGTGGGAGATGAATCAAGAAGCCACGTCGTTCACGGCGTGAGTAGTTCACATTAGTACCAAATTTAAATCAGTGATTCTCATAGCTCTTCTATAAGGATTATCTTTTCGTATAAGTTTTGCTCTACTCTCAAATTCTGAGTAACTCTGTTTGGAAAAATCTAATCCAAGCGTAACTACAAAATCATCAACTATCCTATGAACAGACCTAGTCTCTTCAAAATACAAATAGTAAAGGAATCGTTTACTTGTGTCCTCCCCTTCATCATTTCCTCCACAGACGTTTCTTAATCTATGATACAAATAAATAAATTCAAAGAAAGGAGTATCATTATCTTTACAACCAGTTTCCAAACACTCTACCGCTTTTAATTGTATAAGAGATTGAAGATGTTCACATCTAAGATAATCAAACGAAGTTGATTCTTCTAGCGTTAATGTATTTCTATTTTCACATGAGATTTTATTTATAAGTTCAGAGATATCTTGAAAACTTGATTCTAGTCTCTGATCTAACGTGCCTTTATCTCTCTTATGACATAATCTTCCAAATTCAATCAAATCTTGAGATCTAGTAATTGATCTACTTCTAGGATTTCTATCTAATTTTTTTGAGATAGATAAGGCGTATTTTGATATTCTATTATCTTCTGGAATATTTCTCCAATCAAATTTTTCTTTAACTCCTACATCAATCATCATATTTATATTCCTTTATTCATTCATTTTTTGTTTAATATTTTCTTTAGTATAAAGTTTAGCAAGGACCGAAGCATAAGCTCTCCAGAAAGATTCTTTATTTTGTGGATTATATATTTTTCTCATTCTATCACCTAATTTAAATTCTCCTTAAGTTCAAAATCAAAATGTTGTAAGAATCTGTCACCCAGTTCAGGGATTGAGGCTACAACTAAATCATAAATTTCCCTGCTATAGCAATGAGCACATTGACTCATATCTCTTAAACATAATGCACATCTAGTTCCAGTACCTTCTATTCCAAGAGAATTATCAAACCTAAGATAAGGTATAATCTCTGGCATCCATATAAGAGCCCATTGTTCCACTCCCTTAGCTATACATCCAGGACACATAGGATTAGTTATTACTTGTTTACATCCTCTACATTGATGATTTCCTGTGAGATTTGTTTTGTGTGTGTGGTTTGTGATTTTCATTTTTATCTCTTATAGAGGAAAAATACACACACTTTAGATTCCTAACTAAACCCTTCAAAACACCCGCGAAAGATTATAGAACATGAAGATTTTGCTAGGAACCCGAAGTGTGGTGTTGGTTCCTACCAAATCTTATAGCCCTTGAAAATAATATTGACTAGTACAAATGGATTCATTAAATAAAAATGATTACTAGTCATATATGCCATTAAAATTTAGAATGACCTACTGATATATAAATGTTTTTATGAATTTCAAAATTCATCCCAAAAGCCAATTCAACTTCTTCGTCCATAGTTGGGATGTAATCTAAATCAAAGAATTCTTCTGGAGTTACCCAATTCGTAAAAAATGGGGTACTTCTTTGTCTAAATGACAAAATAGTTTTATATATTATATTAATCTTGTTCTGATATTATGGTTTTAAAAAAGAAAGGTATTGAGATTTACACAATGAGAAGTATGGCTACATTTAAAGGCTTCATTAAAAATGGTCTTGATAGCAGTACCATGATAAATATTATTGCAGTTTTTGATTCTGAGTTTGAAGAGTTTAAAAACCTAGGCTATGAATTCCCTCCAAACTTATTCTTTTATCATGACATCTCTTGGACTGAGACGATTGGAGTTTTGATTAATGAACATAATTTTACAAAAGAAGAAGCCAAAGAAGGCTTAAATAAATTAATTAAAAAATTCAATCTACAAAAGATTACACGCTTTGATTCAGATGAATATTTTGAAGAAATTGTAGAAAAAGCTAACAAACGTGTTGTTGATAAATTTAAAAATACAAGACTAGAGATTGGAGATAATGACATAATTATAATTGCTGGCTTTATGCGTGAAAAGATTAATTTCATCCATTCTGGGGATGAAGAATTTCTTAAAACTTGTGAAGAACTAGGATTACATATTGTTCCTATGCTAGAACGAGATATGAAAAAAGAACAAGAAATTAAGAAGTATATGAAAAAAAGAAAAAATCAATAAAATGACAAATATTTTTCATATGCTTCCTTTCTGCTTACAGATTTATCCCAATTTTTCTGTCTAAAATTATTAAGAGCTTTGCACGTACTATCATTTTGTTCTTTCGTTACTTTAGTTCCATAAATCATTCTGAACTTAAATGATTCAATCATAGATTTAGACATAGTCATAACTTGATCAAGAACTCTTTTCTCCATTTGGTCAAAGTTTTGCTCATTTATCTGAATTTTAGCTTTCATGGTCTTATTATTCTCTTCTAGTATAAAAATGTAACTTTATCATTTCATCCCAAAAGCCAATTCAACTTCTTCATCCATAGTTGGGATGTAATCTAAATCAAAGAATTCTTCTGGAGTTACCCACCTATATTCAGAGAAATCTTTTGTATCTAAAATAACGTTCTCCGATTTGGTTTTAACTAAGAAAATAAATCCAACAACATTATGTCCATCTGGTCTTACGAAAGTGAAATCTTTGAGATATTCTTTATAATCTTCTATCTCTAATCCTACTTCTTCAAGAACTTCTTTTTTTAAAGTATCAAGAATGGAATCTCCTTTCTCGACTTTCCCTCCAGGGTAAGCCCATTTTCCTGGATATGCAATCTCATTCTCACTTCTCTTCACAACTAGAAATCTATCCCCTTTTTGGTTCTTTATGAATGCAGTTATCGCAACGATATGTTTTTTATCATCATTCATATTCTTGTCTCATTCATATAATTTCTCCAAGCATCAAACTCTTGTTCATACTCTTGAGGATTATCTGATCTATGGATCACATTTTCTAGAGGACGATTTTCCAGATCTGCCATCTTCCTGGAATCTTGACTTAAATCTCTTCTTATCTGTCCAAGTTTGCCTTCTGATGGACAAGTAGGACCACATAATTCTTTAACTTTTTCTATTATTCCCTCTCCTTCATATATTGACAAGATAAAAGATTTTCCAGCATATCCATTTATTAATTTCTGGAAATAAGGTTTCTCTCTCAAAGAACCATAATGTTTCTCTATAACTTCTTTTGGTGCATTCTCAATCTTCTTTTGCATTAATCTCTTCCCAACTTTATCAAGTCTAGAAAATACTTCATCAGCAAGAGAGAGATGTCCTGGTTTAATCAGAATCAATGTTTTCTCAACGTTTCTCATTTTGTTCTTGTTTGATTGATTAATTGGGAGATTTATAAATTTAACTTTTGATGAGATTTTAATTTCTGAAAATAACTAATACACAAATCTCATAATCTCACAACTTTTCAAATCCCACTTAAAAAAAACCAATAGTAACCTTTATAAACCCAAATCAAGTTTTATTATAGGTAACAAGAGAAAGAAAGATAATAACTTTCTCTGGATGTATAAGCCAGATGAGTGGGAAAAAAATCAAACCTATAATGCCAAGTTTAAGAGAAAGTAACAGATATATTACATTTGAAATTCTTTCAAGTAGAGAAATAAAAGATTTTGATATTGTGGAAAAATCATTTGAAACAGAATTTAGAAACTTCATGGGAGATTTAATTCTATCTAAAGCTGGGCTCATGATTCTCAAAGAAACATGGAATCCAAACTCACAAAGAGGAGTGATAAAGATTGAGAAAAAATATGTTGATCATGTTAAATCTACTCTTTGTCTAATAAAAGATATAGATAATAATGAAGTTATTGTTAGATCATTAATAACTTCTGGGATGATAAATCGTGTTAAAAAATTAATAATAGGAGGATAAGATGGAGAGTGTAGATCACCAAGCAATGGGATATGATAGAGCAATTACGATGTTTAGCCCTGATGGAAGGTTATTACAAGTTGAGTATGCAAAGATTACTGTTAAAAAAGGTATTCCAGTAATAGGATTTGTATGTACTGATGGAGTTGTGCTTGTTTCTGATAGGAGGATAATAGATAAATTAATGGTCGCAGAAGGTGTGGAAAAAATATCTCAGGTTGATGAACATGTTGTGGCGGGACTTGCAGGACTATCTTCTGATGGACGTGTACTTATAGAAAGAGCACAGCTCAAAGCACAACAACACAAAGTTACTTTTGATTCTCCTGTGGATATTCTTAGTATTGTGAAAGATGTTTGTGATCTTAAACAGATATGCACACAATCTGGAGGATTAAGACCTTTCGGAGTTTCTATACTATTTGCAGGGATAGATAATAAAGAACCTCAATTGTTTCTCACCGAACCTTCAGGGGTATATTTTAGATATTATGCAACTGCGATAGGACAGGGCGCAGAGGAAGTAAATGAAATATTAAACAAAGATTATAAGAAAAATATTAATATTGAACAAGCAACTTCTCTTGGTTTAAAAGCCTTGAAAAAAGTACTTGAAAAAGATTTTCAATTGGACAGAATAGAAGTTGCATATATCAAGACAGAAAATCCAAGATTCAATACTTTCACAAGAGATGAATTGAAGAGACTAGAAAAGTAATTAAGATATAAAATGGGACATATGCAATATATTTCGGATGACAAAGAATCAGTTCACATAAATCTTGCAAAACTTAAAAAAGGGGGAGAGAATTTTGAAGTTCCTGTGAATGTTGAAGAAGCTATAAAGTTTAAGGAAGGAAAAAATATTGAAACTAAAGATATAATTAACGCCCCTCATATATTCTTTGATGCACAAAAAGGAGAACTTGCTTCTGAAGTTCATATGAAATCTGTTTTTGGAACTTCGGATCCTTATGAAATAGCAAAAGTAATTTTGAGAGATGGAGAGCTACAACTTACTTCAGATATTAGAGAAAAAGAAAGAGAAAGAAAGAAGAGTGAACTTATAGCAAAAATTACAAGAGGAGCAATTGATCCAAAAACAAAACTACCTCACCCTCCAGAGAGGATTAAACTTGCTCTAGAAGAAGCAAAAGTAAGAATTGATGAGTTCAGAACAGTTGATCAACAATTGGATGAGATAGTTGACAAGCTGAGAGTGATTCTCCCAATAAGTTTTGAGAAAAAAATGTTATCTATAATTATCCCTGGAGAATTTACTGGGAAAGCACAGAATACAATAAGGGGAAAAGGAGGATTGGTTGAAGAAGATTGGGGGGAACAAGGGGAATGGAAAGTAACTGTGAAACTTCCAGGGGGAGTTGCACATGAATTAATTGATGAGTTGAAAAGTTTGACTCATGGAAATGTTAAAATAAAAGAAATATAAGGAGTAAAAATGGGATTATTAGTTGAAAATAAAAATATTGTTATCCCTGGAGATATCATTGCTGAAGGAATGGATTATCTTCCGGGAGAAAATGCGTTTAGAGAAGGAGAAAATTTAATCTCTTCTCGAATAGGTTTAGTAAGTGTTGATGGAAGGGCGATAAAGATTATTCCCCTTTCAGGAACTTATAGACCAAGAGCTGGAGACAGAATTATATGTAAAGTCATAGATGTGACTTATAGCGGATGGAGAGTTGACACCAATACGGCATATAGTGCTATGTTATCAATGTCGGAAGCAACTTCTTCATATATTGAACGTGGATCTGATCTTACCAAAATATTTGGGATAGGAGATTATATACTCGCAAAGATAACTAATGTTACAGGACAGAATTTAATAGATATAACATTAAAAGGTCTCGGTTTACATAAACTTCATCCAGGAAGAGTTATAGAAATATCTCCCGTTAAAGTTCCTAGAGTAATCGGTAAGCAAGGATCTATGGTAACTATGATAAAAAATGCTACCGAGACACAAATTACAGTGGGTCAAAATGGACTAATCTGGTTGAGAGGGAGAGATCCTGAAAAAGAATTAATCGCAGTTGAAGCTATTAGAAAAATAGAGAGGGATGCACATAAACAAGGATTAACAGATACTATGCAAGCATTTCTCAAAGAAAAAGTAGGAGACTTTAATACAACTAGTTTATCAGATTATGAAGGAGGGGATCAAAATGAGTAGAGAAGATGGAAGAGCAAACAATCATCTAAGAGAGATTACTGCTAAAGTAGGAATTATTAAGAACGCGAAAGGTTCTGCATTTTTTAAGATTGGTAAAACTGCAGCCTATGCCGCAGTCTATGGTCCTAGAGAATTACATCCAAAATTTTTACAGAATCCAAAGACTGGAGTTTTAAGATGTTATTACAGTATGATGCCTTTTTCTGGGGTGGGAGAAAGAATTCGTCCCGGTCCAAACAGAAGAGCTAAGGAGATAAGTCTTGTTACTGAAAAAGCTTTACTTCCAGTAGTGGATTTGTCTGATTATCCAAATGCAGTAGTGGATGTATTCATTGAAGTACCTCAAGCAGATGCAGGTACAAGATGTGCAGGAATATGCGCAGCAGCAATGGCACTAGCAGATGCGGGTCTTAGAATGAAAGATATCCCAGTATCTATTGCGTGTGGATTAGTAAATGGAGAAGTTGTTGCAGATCTTACCTATAATGAAGAAGCGAGTGAAGGTGCAGTGGATTTGCCTATATGTATACTCCCAAGAACAGGAGAGATAACTCTTCTTCAGATGGATGGTAAGATTAGCAAAGAAAAATTAATGGAAGCTATAGAACTTGGGAAAAAAGTTTCTCATGATCTTGCACAAAATTTGAGAAATGCATTGCTTGAGAAATATATTGATTTGGATAATAATCACAATAAGGAGGATACAAAATGAATCCAGTACAACAATATTCAACAAAATTAATCTCAGAAGGAAGAAGATTAGACGGGAGAAAATTTGATCAGTATAGGGATATAGTTATAGAAAAAGGATTAGTTGGACCTGCGGATGGTTCTGCCAGAGTTAGATTTGGGAACTGCGAAGTGATTGCAGGAGTCAAATTAAGTGTAGGAACTCCTTTTCCAGATACTCCCGATAAAGGTGCATTAATGATAGAGGTTGAATTTTTGCCATTATCAAGTCAAGAGTATGAATCTGGACCTCCTAGTATAGATTCTATTGAAGTCTCTAGGGTTGTAGATAAATGTATAAGAGAATCAGAGTGTATCAACATGAAAGATTTATGTATTGAGGAAGGTGAAAAAGTATGGATTTTATCAATAGATATTGTTCCTATTAATTCTGACGGAGATCTTTTTGATATCTCTTCTCTTGCTACACTTATTGCTCTTGAAAATACAAGATTCCCCGCACTAAAAAATGGAGTTGTGGATTATAAAGCTGAGAGTACCAAGAACAAATTTTCTCTACTCCAAAAACCTATACTCGTAACAGTTTATAAGATTGGAAATGAATTTTTAGTAGATATTACTGCTGATGAAAAGAAGTTAGTAGATGCACGTCTTGGAGTTACAGTACTTGAGGACGAATCTATATGTGCTTTACAGAAAGGAGGAGATGTTGCTTTATCTTCTGAAGATATAGATAAGATGTTAAGTTTAGCATTGAATAAAGCTAAAGAACTTAGAGAGAGGTTATGAAAATGACTACAAAAGAGAATAATATTAATAGTAAAAATCTTACTAAGTTTGAACGTGCAAGAATAATTGGTGCTCGCGCATTACAAATATCTGATGGAGCACCTTTATTATTGAAATTGAGCGATGATGAATTAAAAATTCTTAAATACGATCCAGTTACAATAGCAAAGAAAGAATTCGAAGCAGGGATTATTCCATTGGATGTTATTAGAGAAGTAGTTAATGTTGAAAGTTAGTTGAGTTAGAAGGAGAGTTTTATTTTTTGTTTCTTTTAGTTATTTGTTTCTTTTGATTGTTATTTAGTTTCTTTTGTTTCTCTTAATTATTATTATTATTATTATTATAATATTCTTTAGTTTTTAGTTATTATTTTAGTATCTCTATTATTTTTCTATTACTTTCCTGTATTAATTGATTGCTTCCAAAGCATGTTAAAATAGTTCTTATAACTTTCTGCAATTATTTTATTCTTTATCATAAAACATAATTTCTGTTCTTTTGTAAAAACAATTGTCCCAACAGAATCTCCAAAAATATAAATAAATGTAGGATTAGCAAATCCTTTTGGCAAATATCTTTGTTCTACATATTTCCTTTTTTCCCTGTCTTTCAAGAACCACGTTTCATAATTATATATTACTCTTCCATGAATTTTCTTTCTTGTTCTTTCCTTATGGTACTCTCTAAAATAAGCATGAAAATATTGACTTGCTTCTTTAGAATAACCTAAAACTAAAATCTCCTCTTTTTTTTGGTTATTATATATTGACATATCAAAGAAAGCCCTTATCCCCCTTGGCCCTGAAAGAATTTCTGCGTTTACTTCAGATTTTTTAGGAATTTTATCTAATATAAGAATGATTGAATTTAGTTCTTTTTCTGTTTCTTCAAGATCTTTCTTTTTGTTTTCTATAAATTCATGTAATCTCTTTGGAGGAATTGCATTAAATCTATTTTTTTTACCTTCTTTTATAGAACTGACTAATCCCTTTTCTATTAACCTATTTAGAACATCATATATCTTTGATCTTGAAATATGTGCATCTTTTATTATGTCTCCAACTCCAACAGTTCCAGATTTTAGTAATACCATATACGCTCTGCTTTCTGATTTTGTTAACCCTATCCTTTCCAATATTTCTAGGTTCATATTTTTAGTTATTTTTAGAAGTTTAAATATTTTTCTAATAACAACCCCTATAGGGGCTATTATACATTAATATATTGATACTAATTATTTGCTGAAGATGTTATTGTGGAGTTGAGTATGGAAGAAAGTAGAAAATCTCTTTTTGAAAGAATAAGAACGGAAATGATATCTAAACCAGATATATATTCATTAGATTGCTCTTTTCCAGTATTATCCAAATCTCACAGGAACATAATTCATATCTTAGATTTTTCTAAACAACCAGGAGCTCATTATAGGGGTGTTTTTGTAAGGTTAATAGAAAGATTAGAGCAAAATGGGATAATTACTTGTGGAAGAGTAATAAATGTTAATCCAAAAACTTCTATTTTAGTTGAACCATCTACTGGAAATGGTTCTTCTATTTATAGTCCTAGAAAAAGAATAAAAGAATTATTTCATAATTCCAAAATTTACGGGATTGAATCAATTGCTTCTGGATTGGCATTTGATAAGATGTATCATGGCACATATATCTCATTGTTTGGAACAAATCCTGCAGACCCTATATTAATGGCAGAATTCAAATTATATGGCACTAATGCTCCATTAGGTATTCCTCTCCCTTCTCAAGATAGAGCAATTCAAGAAAGAGTTGTTGATGAGATTGTTCTTGTTACAGATAGAAGGTTAAATGAAGTTTGTGATTGGAAAGACTTATCTGGATTACCAAATTGGGAAATTACACAAGAGAGTTTATCCCGCGAGGGTTATAATTTTGGTAATTCTTCTTCTGCATGTATATCTGTCGCAATTGATAAATTAAATGGAAAAACAAATCAGAATGTACTATGTATTGTTTATGATGATGCAACTAAATATGTATAGGTTGTAATTACTCTTTCACTCACTCTTCCAAGCATCTATGAATAATGCAATCCCAGCCAATCCTGCTAGTATATCAGAAACTAACTGGGGAACTAATGTCTCAGAACCAAATCCAATCACTCCAAATTGATTAAGTACAGGAATAAGTCCTAGAATAAGAATAGGTAATCCAAATATAATTGACATCCACATAAATCCTTTGTTATTATATATCTCATGCTGTGCATCCCATAATAATAGAGCTCCAGCAACTATGAACACAATCTTGAGAATTAAACTCGGAAGTGCAGGAAAAGTATAACTTATTGCTCCAAAACTATTAAGTAAAGGAATTCCTCCGATAGCAAAAAGAACTATCCCTAATATCATACTGAGCCAACTTCTTAGTCCAAATCTTCCGTGAATCATTTATTATCTCCTCTTTTTTTATGTTATATAGGATTAATATATAAATGTAGCGATAGATTATTATATTGTGTTATCCCTCATATATCCTCTTCACTTCGGCAAACTAAAATAAAAAATAGTTCCCTCACCAAGCTTAGATTCAAACCATATCTTTCCCCCATGAGCTTCTATAATAAATTTACTAATAGCTAATCCTAACCCAGAACCTTTCTCTGTCTTAATTTGATTATCAATTTGTTTGAATTTATCAAATATTTTTTCAAAATCTTTATTAGATATCCCAATCCCAGTATCTTTTACAAAAATAATTATCTCTTTATCTTCATTCTTAACATTTACAGTTATATCTCCTTTTTCAGTAAATTTAACTGCGTTAGATATAAGATTCATAAGTACTTGTTCTATTTTATCCTTATCAAAATCAATTTGTCCTGGGATTTTATCTCCTTTTATATTTATCTTCAGATTTTTGTTTTTTATAACAGGTCTCATAGTGTCTATAACTTCTCCTATTACTTGATAAACATTAGAAGGGGTCTTTTTCATTTCCATTACTCCTTCTTCTAACTTACTGAGATCTAATAAATCATCAATCATTCGTTTCAATCTCTGAGCTTCTTTGTGAATAATCTCAATACTTCTTTTTTTATCTTCTTCAGAAAATGTTTCTCTACTCAATAATAATTTTGAATAACCAATTAAACTAGTCAATGGTGTTCTTAATTCATGAGAGATATAATTCAAAAAATCGTTCTTCCTCAAATCAATCTCTTTTAATTTTGTATTTATAGTCTGGAGTTCTTTAGTTCTCTCATTTACTCTTCTTTCTGTTTCCTCAAGTACGGTTGCATTTGTTATTGCAATTGAAGCACTATTCACAAAATTAGTAAATGAATCTAATCCTTTTCTTGTAATTATTTTCTGAGATAACATATTATCTGCAGAAATCATCCCTATAACTTCTCCTCTTACATAAATGGGCATCGCAGCGAATGGAGTCTCATTTGTCATTCCTATCTTCTCGTTAAGTTTACTATTTTCATAATAATGATATACTTTTGCTTTCTTCTCATTAAATAAATCCTCAATGAATTTATCTCCTACTGCTTTAAATTGTATATTGTCAAAATCCTTTGGAGAATTAATTCCAACCGCTCCTCTTAGATATTCTCTGTTCTCGTCTATTAGGTAAAGTCTAACTCTATCAAATCCTATTGTTTCTTTTATTCCTTCAAGAATAAGTTCAAGAGTTTGTTTTAGTGTGCTCTTTCCATGGATAATGTTAAGGATAGTGCGTAATGTTTCAAGTTCATTTAATGCTTTTATTAATTCATCTTCTTCTTTTTCTGTCTTAGTAATTCTTATCTTCTTAGGAAGGGTAAAACAAAATTCAGTAGATTTGTTTGGGATGCTAGTAACCCATACTTCTCCTTGGTGCATATTTACTATCTCTTTCACTATAGATAGTCCAATACCGGCTCCTCCTCCTGCACGAGTCATATGTTCTTCAAGTTGAAAGAATTGTTCAAATATCTTCTCAATCTGTTCTTTAGGGACTCCAATTCCAGTATCCTCAATATTAACCTGTACAAAATGAGGGGTATCTATCAAATGAATTTTTATATCTCCTCCTATTTTATTAAATTTAATAGCGTTAGAAAGCAAGTTTATCACTACTAATTTTATCTTCTCTGGATCAAGATATATTTTATGTTCTATCCCATGATGAATGAAATGTATATTTATATTTTTTTCTTCAGCAAGAACTTCCGTCTCATAGATTGATTCATTGATTATATCACATAAATCTATATATTCTGTGTTGAGTGAATCTTTACCAGAAACTAATCTACTAAGATCAATAACAGAAGTAATAAGATCTTTTAATTTATCAGATTCGTTTATAATAATATCTATTGGATCTTTCTGTTTATCATTAAGATCTCCAAACGTATTATTCTTGAACAGTGAAGCATATCCTTTAATACTTGTTAATGGAGTCCTTAATTCATGAGATACAATAGACAATAACGCAGTCTTTGTTTTATCTAAATCTTTCAGTTTTGTATTTTTAATTTTGAGTTCTATTGTTGCTTCTTCTACTTTTTTGCTGAGTTCTTTATTAAATTTGTATAATCTCCCATAAAGTTCTGCATTATTAATAGTGATTGCTGCTTTGGTTGCGAATAGTTCAAGAATCTGTAAATCTTTTTGTTTCAGAGTTAATTCTTTCAGATTATCTATCAGTATAACTCCTTTAACTTTATCTCCAAGTATTAGGGGGATAGATAAGACAGATCTCCCTTTAAATGTTGCTAGAAGATCACTATTTATGTTGAAATGCCTCATTGGATCTTTTATGTCTCTGATAAATATTAATTTCTTTGATGCAACTGTCTGTGCTAAGATTCCGTTCTCATCTTCAAGTGTTATCTGAATTTTATTTATATCCTCTCTTGGAATATTTGTTGATAATATCCCCTCCGCCATATTTGATTTTTCCATTACGAAAAATAGAGATGCAGAATTGTACCCTAATTTAATTATACCATTTAATATTATTTTGAGAAGCGTATTAAATTCCTTTACCCCGTGCATTGATTTATCAATCTCATGAAGTAACCATAATCTCTCATTCTGTTCACTAAGTTGTGCCTCTAATTTCTTCTGTAATGTTATATCTTTTATATGAAGAGACACAAGATCAAAACAATCTTTATTATTAATAGGACATGAATGAACTTCATACCATGTATCATCATCATCTTTATTGAATAAACATCTGTTGAAATGTTTTATGCAACTATTATTGTTAGTTGAGTCTAATATTTGTTTAATATGCTTCACGCATCTTTCATTTACTACCTCCTCACAATGCTTCCCTATTATCTCATTGTCTCCAACTTTTGATTTAAAAATCTTATTAGCTTTTATAACTTTCAAATTTCTATCCACTATTAAAAGAATGTCTGGACTATTGTCGAAAACTAACTCTAATATCCTTTCTACATCTAAACCTAATTCAAGGTTTGTTTTTTCCATAATCTCACAATAGCAATGATAATATTTAAGCAGTAACTCTTGCCTTTTTTAATATATTACTTACATCTCTTGATTTGATTTCTTCATTAACATCTAAACTATCTATTGTTGCAAACGAAAAGCTAAGGTTGATGTTTGGTAATATTTCTCTTAAATTACTTTCAAGATTTGATTTTATAAGCTCAGTTAATTTATCTGCATCTCCATAAGTAAGAATGACAAAATCATCACTCCCTATATGGGCAATAAAATCTTCTACCGTTCCTATCTGGTTTACTGATCTTTTTATGATTCTTGAAATAATCTTTAGCACATCATTTCCTTTGTTGAATCCTTCTTTCTGATTATAACTTTTAAAATCTTGTATATCAAAAAAGATTATTCTTGCTTTTGTATTATTAAGTTTCTCTAATAATGCATCATAAGCAGGTAATCCAGTCACAGGATTCATCTTTATTGAAGAATCATACCTTGCAAAGACAGCGTCTATTCTAGCTTCTAATTCAAGAGGATTAAATGGTTTAGTAATGTAATCATCCGCTCCCGTTCTCAATCCTTCAATCTTATCTCTAAGTTGAGTTTTTGCAGTAAGCATTATAATTGGGATATGCTGTGTCTTTGGATTTTGTCTTAACATATCGCATACTTCATATCCATCCAATCTTGGCATCATTAAATCTAAAATTATAAGGTCTGGAATATCTTCTCTTACTTTTTCTAATGCTTCCACTCCATCATTTGCGGTGATTATTTCAATATCTTTATGAATTAAACTTAATCTTACCAATTCCAAAATATGTTTCTCATCATCTACTACCAATACTTTTGGTTTCTGGTGATTGTTCTTTATTTGCCAATATTTTGCCTGTGCAATTTGTTTATTTTTAAGTATCCCCTCTGATTTTAGAACACTAAGATATTTTGAAACCGTCATTCGGTTTTTGTTAAGATCTTTAGAGATATCACTCGCACTAGCTCCTATATCTTTCGTTTTAAGATAATCTATTATATCATTTACCACACTTTTGTCTAAATCCATTTTTATTTTTCCCCCTAATTTAAATATCTTGAAACTGTTTTTGATAACTGTTCTGGATCAAATGGTTTGTTTATGTATTCATTTACTCTTAACTGGCTATTTAATAAATATTTATTTTTCTCATTTTTTGCAGATAATATCAAGATTGGGATATCAAACATTTTTCTTATCTCTTGACAAGCACTTCTTCCATCCATCTTTGGCATCATCAGATCTAAGAGGATTATATCATAATGTTTTTCTTTTGATTTCTTTAATGCTTCCTCTCCATCTCTTGCTTTATCAATTTCAACACCCTCTCTTAACAGACTCAATTCTATTAAATCTAATATATTCTCATCATCATCTACTATAAGGATATATTTCATATTATTATTCTGTATTTATTACTGCTTTTACTCTATTGACTAAATCTTCCGGTTCAAAGGGTTTAGTTACATAATCATCCGCTCCTGTCAACATTCCTTTATACATATCTTTTAATTTATCTTTTGCTGAGAGAAATATTACTGGAATCTTGCTTGTATCTTCCCATTTTTTGAATTCTTCCACGACTTCAAATCCAGACATCCCCGGCATCATGATATCCATCGTGATTAGATCTGGTCTTTCATATCTTGCTCTGTGGAGTGCTTCGTTTCCTGAATTTGCTAGAATCACTTCAAAATCATCTTCTAAGCTTGCCTTGATTAGGTTTGCTATATGTGGTTCATCATCCACCACAAGAATTTTAGGTTTCCCTCCTTTTTCTTTAGCTAATTCTGTTTTAAGTGCTTTTACTTTCTTTATGTATTCTTGTAAATCTAGCCCTTCTAAGTTAGGTCTAGTTTCTTCCTTAATTTTTGATATTGCTTCCATTTACACCACCCCCATGGTTGTTTATGCAGTTCTGCATATCACATATGATTATCTAATATATAAATGTTGTGGAAGATTCGGCTTTGCGTGGATATTAGCTGGATTTATCCAGCTTAGAGAAATACGATAGTCTTCTTCTATTGTGTAAAATTATTCTAGCAGTTACTTGATTTAATCTAGCCATTGCTCTTCGTTTGGTTACTTCTCCAAATACTCTTTTGAAGCTTGAATGGAAACTTTCAGTATGACTTCGTATG